>OFJB01000816.1_pt1 | contig 13741 bp, 11 predicted proteins | sample 1775081 | NCBI WGS metagenome assembly OFJB01 (sample SAMN08195771, study PRJEB24354) | sludge metagenome | isolation source: initial sludge from phenol fed wastewater aerobic bioreactor | place: India: Nagpur | collected 2016-06-05 | reverse complement strand
GTCCATCGGCGAGGTGCCCGAAAACAGGACCGGGCTGTTCTTCAGCACATTGCCCCAGAAATCCGGCCCCATGACCTCACCCAACACCACCCATTGCAGGTACATTATGCCCGAATTCGAATCGCGGAGCGCGATCTTCCCGGAAAACTTCGGATCTGTAAGCACGTTCCAGGACGCGGGGATTTCGTCGGCATTCGTCAGGCCGGAATTGTAGGAAAGCAGCAGCGTCGTCGCCTTCCAGCCGACCCACTTGTCTTCGGGCGACCTGAACTGCTTCGGATATTTCTCATATTCGGGCGAATGCCATTGCGCGACCAGATCGTCGATCAGATAGGCCAGAGAGAGGTCGCCGCTATCGGTTATGTCCGCGACGTACTTTCCCGCTTCGGCTTCCGATTTGACACGGGCGAGCACTCTGCCCGCACTGCTGGACACGAATTCGCTCGTATCGATGAATGGGTATTTTTCATGAAAGGAAGCGAGCATCTTCGTAACGACGGCCTGCGGCGATCCGGAGTACCAGACAAGCTTCCCTTCCTTCTTGGCCGCTTCGACCAAAGCGCTTCTATCGAAATCCGCCGCCGTTGCCTCGGCGGAAATCGCCAGGAACGCGATGGCCGACAACAACAATGCAAGAAAGCTTGCACGCGATATTTCGCGTATTTTATTCAAGATATTATCCATATTACCTACCTCCCATGTTAGGTTTCAGTCGTAGATGGATGATCTGGAGAAAAGCCTCGTTCAACGCGCGCCATTCATGACGTAGAATGGAACCACGCCATCGTCTATTTCGTAGCCTTCGTCCCGGTAGAATTGCCGGGCGTGCGGCATCAGGCGCTTCGACAGATCGACGCGACCCAGTTCCTGCGCCGTAAGAGGCCCGGCCAGGCTGCGGGCGATCTCCTCGAGCACCTTGGCCTTGTCGATGCGGGTGAAGCGCCCTCCCTCGAAGACCATCTCGCCGCCGATCATCACGGCGTCGACGCCGGACTTCTTGGCGCGCTGCACGATGCCATGAAGCGGCGGCACGGCCGCGTCGAGATAGGGATATGCGATTTGCTTCCAGTCCATGAGGACCATATCGGCGGCGCGGCCGATATCCAGCGCGCCGATCGTGGTTCCGAAGCCGGTCGTTTCGGCCCCATGCTCGGTGCACATGCAGAAGACGTCGTCGGGCGTCGGAACGCTGTCGTCCATGCCCGGGACCCTGTGCAGGTTCAGCGCCAGGCGCATCTCCTGCAGCATGTCCTTGTCATCGTTGATGCCGGCTTCATCCAGACCCAGCGCAACAGGAACCCCGAGCTGGCGATAGCGATTGATCGGCGCGATGCCGCTGCGAAGCCTGAGGTTCGAGCTCGGATTGTGGCAGATGCGGGTGCCGGACTCCGCGATCATGCCGATGTCGGCGTCGGTCAACCAGACGCCGTGGCCCAGGGTCATCCTGGGGCTCAGCAGCCCCAGTTCGCGCAAGTGCCGCACGGCGCTGCCCGACGTGCGGCGCTTCGCGTACTGCTTCTGAAACGCGGACTCCAGCAGGTGCATGTGGATCGGCACGTCGTAACGGTCGGCATAGTCGCGGACCATCGAAAGGCATCGATCCGAGCACCAGTGAAGATTCGTCGGGGCAAGCTGGATGCGCACCCGGTCGGAACCCTCGTATTTCCGGTAGAGCGTCTCGAACAGGGCGAAGTTGTCTTCGAGCGGAATGACTTGTGCCTTGAGCATCGCGTCTACGTCTTGCGACAGCCCCGGTGGGAGCCGGGCGACGAACTTCTCGTCGGCCTCGTAGACCATGCGGTTCTGCTCGCGGATTCCGTAGGCGTAGGAAACCCGCATGCCGATGTCGCAATAGGCGCGAATGACGGTGCAGGCTGCATCGACGATATTTTCAAGCGGGCCGTTGATGCGGCTGTGGAGGTGCTGGACGGTGGTGATCCCGGACTCGATCATCTCGAAGGCCGCATGAAGCGTATCGAGATAGATGTCGATGTTGCGCTTGCTCAGGCGGCTCACCCACCAAAGTTCGAGCGGCAGGTCGGGAGACCCCATCTGCAACGGCGTCAGGCCGAGATGATGGTGGCTGTTGACGAATCCCGGCAAAACCACATGTCCCGGGGAGCCGTGCACGGCATCCGGCCGGTACTTGCGCGCAAGCTCGGCAAAGCTGCCGACGTCGCGGACAATCCCGTCGACTTGATAAACCGCGCCGTCCTCGATTGCGGTCGCGCATCCGCACGCGGCCTTTCCAATCACATACCTGCCCCGGACGAGTGATGACGACACGATCAGCTCCAATCTCGATTAATTTTCGGATCAATCACATGCCAGGGAGGGGCAGCCTTTGGCGGCTGCCCCGGCGGGAAGTCACTCGACGTTCCTCAGATCGAGATATCCCAGAGGATGTGGCTTGAAGCCCGTCACCGACGGCTTGTGACCGGCGAAGACATCCGCGGCGTAGAGCGGCAGGATTGCCGTCTGGTCGAAGATGACCCGCTGCGCTTCGGCGTAGAGCTCCTTCTGCCTGGCGAGATCGCTGGTCTGCCTGGCCTGCGAAACCACCTCGTCCAGGCGCGCATTCGAGAAACCGCCGGGATTGACAGGACCGTCGCTCACGAGGTCACGCGAGAACAGCGTATGGATGTGAGGGCGGGCCGAGGCGCCCTGGAAAGCGATTTGCCAGTCGCCCGCCAGATAGACATAAGGCCACCATGGCGGGTCGTCGAAACCCTGCAAATGGAGCCTGATGCCGATCGGACGCAGGGCGTCGGCGATCATCGCGGCCGCCTTGGGCACCGGCGCGACATTGGTCATGAACGCCTTGACGTCGATGCCGTCCTCGTATCCGGCCTCGCGCACGAGCCGAGCGGCGGCGTCCGGATCGTAGGCAAGGCCCTTCAGGGGGATCGTCCAGGGTTCGGATTCCGGCAATACGCTCTCGACCAGATGGCCATGGGATCCCAGCAACGCCTTGATCAGCCCGGTGCGGTCGACCGCGTGGGCCACGGCCTGCCGCATGCGAAGGTCGCTGAACGGCCCCGCCTTGCAGTTGAATGCAACCACCGTCTTGCGCGGCGACGTCACTGCGAGGCACTTGAGCACGTTTTCGGCTTCAAGAGCCGCGGCAGCCTTTGCCGGCACGCTTTCGACGATGTCGGCCTCCCCGGCACGGACCCGCCGCAGGCAATCCTCGGAATCGGGCGCCCAGGCAATCTCCAGGCGGTCCGCCTTCGGCAGGCCGCGCTCCCAGTAGTCCGAGAATTTTTCCAGAATGAGGTGACTGCCGCGCTTCCACTCGACGACCTTGAACGGACCGGTTCCAACGGGTTGCGTAAGGACGTCGTCGACGATGTGGCTGCGCCAGGCGACATTGTGGAGAAACGGGATATTCGGGCGATCGAAGCGAAACGTCACTTCGTCGGAGCCGGTCTGATCGACGCGGAGAAGGCCCTCGTAGTCGCGGCCCAGAAGGCTGTTGGACAGGGTGTCGAACAGCCGGCGATAGTTCCATACGATCTTGGCGGGATCCAGGGGCGTGCCGTTGTGGAAGCGCACCCCCTTGCGGATGCGGAAACGGAAGACCCGATGGTCGTCCTCGACCGTCCAGCTCTCGGCCAGTTCCGGCACGAAATTCATGTCGCGATCGAGGCCGACGAGGTTTTGCGTCACCGTTCCGCGCAGGACGACCGTGGCGCTGCTCGAATCGGTATTGTAGCTGTTGGGCTCAAGAGAGATCATCTCGTGCTTCAACAGAAGCCGAAGTGTTTTCATTCTGCCGTTTTCCTTGTTCTTGCCCGGCCTGGGACCGGTGCCGGATGGACCGCCCGCCAGTGACGCGCGATATCGTTGCGTCCGCAGATCCAGACCTTGTCGTGACCTGCGATGTAGTCGAGGGCCTCCGCCAGCGCCCGGGCGCGGCCCGGACGGCCGACGATCCTCGAATGCAGGCCGACCGACATCATTTTGGGACGCTCGGCGCCTTCCTCGTAGAGCTGGTCGAAGGTGTCCTTGACGTACCTGAAATAGTCCGCGCCCGTGCCGAACCCGCCGGGGTGGACGAACTTCGTGTCGTTCACGTCGTTGGTGTAGGGAATGACCAGATGCGAGCGCCCGCCAATCTCGACCCAATAGGGCAGCTCGTCGTTATAGGCGTCGCAATCGTAGTCGAAACCGCCCTCCTCCACCAGCAATCGACGGGTATTCGCACTGGGTCCGTAGCGGCAATACCAGCCGCTGGGCCGTTCGCCGTAGATGCGGGCTATCATCTCGACCGCCTGGCGGATGTGCGACAGCTCTTCGTCTTCGTCCAGCTCCCAGTGCTTTTCCCACCGCAAGCCGTGGCAACACAGATCATGTCCGCCTTCCCGGAGCGCGGCGGCGGTTTCCGGAAGCCGCTCCAGCGCCATGGCGCAGGCGAAAGCCGTCAGCTTGAGGCCTCGTTCGCGGAAGAGCCGCATGATCCGCCAGAAGCCCACCCGGCTGCCGAATTCGTAGACCGATTCCGCGGCCAGATCGCGTTGTCCCCGGGGCACGCCGCTGGCCGACTCGGTGAGCTGGGTTTCGGTGTAGGGATCGCCGTCGGGAATGGAAAACTCCGACCCTTCCTCGACGTTCAGGACGAACTGAACGGCGACGCGCGCTCCGCCCGGCCATTGCGGATCCGGCGTATCGTCGCCATAGCCGCGATAGTCTCTGCAAGACGTCATGCCTTGTCCTTCTCCTGCGGAAGATCGGGAAGCGGCTGGACGTGCAGCTTCAAAGGTGACGCGTAGATCGTCGTGCCGGCGTCGAAGAAGGCGGTGGACACCTCGCGCGCGCGCAGTGTGACGCCGCCCCAATCAAGGTCGTATTCCACCATGTCGCCAACGAAGAGCGCCCGTTTGACGGTCACCTTCCAGACGTTGTCGGCCGCCACGGGCGGCTCCGGCGACAGGCGCAGGTGAGCCGACTTGATGGCCACGGAAGCGACATGGTCCATGGTTGCCGCTTCGGCCCACACCAGCTCCCCGCTCGGGGCGCGGTATGTATCGGGCTCCGGCCCGGCTGTCACCGGCACGAGGTTGGAGGCGCCGATGAAGTCCGCCACGAAGGCATTGGCCGGCCGCAGGTAGGCGGTCATGGGATCGCTCTTCTGCTGGATGTGGCCGGACTTCATCACCAGAACCACGTCGGACAGCGACAAGGCCTCCTCCTGGTCATGCGTAACGTAGATGGAGGTGATGCCGAGCCGCGCCGAAAGCTCCTTCAACTCCGAGCGCATCTGGGTGCGCAACTTGGCATCCAGGTTGGAGAGCGGCTCGTCGAAAAGCAGTATCTTCGGATCGAACGCGAAGCTGCGGGCCAGCGCCACGCGCTGCTGCTGCCCGCCGCTCAGCTGCGGCGCCTGCCGCCTGGCGTAGTCGGCGAGACCTACCATTTCCAGAGCCCGCATGACCTTCTCGGTCAACTGCGGCTCGCGCACCTTGCGCAGCCGCAGGCCGTAGGCCACGTTTTCGAAGACGGTCATATGCGGCCATATGGCGTAGGACTGGAAGACCATGGAAAGGTCGCGCTGATTGGCGGGGACGTCGATCTGGCGCTTCCCGTCGAAAACGGTCCGGCCGAACAGCTTGATGGATCCCGCCGAGGGCGTCTCAAGCCCGGCTATGGCGCGCAGCGTGGTCGTCTTGCCGCAACCCGACGGACCGACGAACGTCACGTGCTGACCCGGCATCGCGACCACGGAAAAATTCTCCACCGCCGTCACCTTGCCGTAGCGGATGACCAGGTCCTCGATTTCGAGGGCCGGCATCGCCGCCGCTCCAGCGGCGTTTGTGTGCTTGTTTTCTGTCATGTCTTGCCCACACCGCGGGCGCTGACCACGCGGCCCGTTACGAAGAGGAGGATGAAAAGGATGACCGCCTGGATCAGCGACATCGCCGCCACGTAGGTGAAGGACCCGCTGACATAGAGGTCGAACACCGCCACCGACAGGACGACGGTCTTGCTGTTGTAGAGCAGCGCCGGCGCCGACAGTTCCTTGATGATCGAAACGAGAACCAGCGTCCAGCCTGCCCATACGCCGGGCAGCAGCAGCGGTGCGGTGACGGTGCGCAGAATGCGTCCGGCGGAAGCCCCGAGCACCGCCGCGCATTCCTCGAGACTGCGGTCGAGCTGCATCAACGTGCTGGAAACCGCCCGTACGCCATAGGGCAGGAAGATGGTGACGAAGCAGACCACCAGGATCCAGATCGTGCCGTAGATGTTGACGATCGGCATGCGGATCCAAACCCACAGCAGGCCGAGGGAAAACACCATTCCCGGGACGCCGAGCGGCATCATCGACACGAATTCCAGCAGCTTGCGGCTCGGGGCCCGTGTCCTCTGCACCGTCCATGCGATCAAGATGCTCAGGAGCATCACGGCCGAAGCGCCGACGAGCGATACGAACAGGCTGTTGAGGATGGCGATCTGCGTCGTCGGGTATCCGGTCAGAATATAGCGGTAGTTGTCCAGCGTGAATTTTCCGGCGGTCACGTCGGCCGTCACCCATTTCAGAAGCGAGGCCCACAGGAGTGCCAGAAGCGGCAGCACCACGCTGATGAGGACGTAGACACAGGTCGCCAGGAACAGCGGTATGCGCCAGCCGCGCACGTCGATGCGCCGCGGGCGGTATCCGCGTCCCGAAACCGTCGTGAAGTTCCCGCCGCGCAGCAGCCGGGACTGCAGCCACACGCCCACGCTGGCAAAGGCCAGCAGCGACAGGCCCAGCGCGGCGGCCGCGGCATAGTCGGGATCGAAACCGGCGACATATTGGTATAGCCGCGTCGTCAGCACGTTGTAGCCCCTGGGCATGCCGATGACGGCAGGCACGCCGAACTGGCCGACGGAAAGGACGAAGACCAGCAGCGTCGAGCTCAGGATCGCCGGCTTTATCAACGGCATCGTGATGCGCAGCGCCGTCTTGATGTTGGAGGCGCCCAGCACCGTCGAACATTCTTCAAGGGAGCCGTCCATCGACTTCAGCGCGCCGGACGTCAAAAGATAGCAGAACGGCGCATAGTAAAGCCCCATCACCCAGACGATGCCTGCCGGCGAATAGATGTTGAAAATGCCGTCTTCGATACCAAAGAGTTTCATCGCAGACATGTTGAGTATCCCGGCCCGTCCGGGAGCTGCGAGGATGACCCAGGCGATCGACCCGATCAGCGGCGTCATGTAGAATGGGATGAGCAGCAGTTGCTCGAGCGTCCGCGACAGCGGGATGTTCGTCCGCGTGGTGATCCAGGCGAGGCTGGCGCCGAAGAAGAGCGCCAGCAGGGTGGACCCGACCGAAACCACCGCGGTGTTCCAGACGATTTCCGCGTTGCCGATCAGCAGCCAGTAGTTTCGCAAAAGGGGTTGGCCGGCTTCCGCCTGGAAACTGGCCAGCACGAGCGCGCCCAGAGGCAGCAGAACCAGAAAGCAGGCCAGGACGAGCAGAAGCAGCGCGAAGCTGCCGACGCCCAGCGGAAGCCGCCAGGCGCGTTCCCCTGAAGAACGCGGTGCGCCGGCTATTGCAGGGAATTTCATGCGCCGTCTCCACCCCGGACCTTGAACTGGATGCCGCCCGGCATCGCCGAACGCCGAGCCGGCCGCTCGGCCGCCCCGCAGACGGAACGCCCGGACCTGCGCCGTATGCCGGCCATGGGGACGGCAGGCCGCGGACGCGCCGGGCGGCCGATCGCGGCCACGCAGGAAAGAACAAGGATCGCTCTCATTACACCTTGCACCGTTGCAGGATCGAGACGGGGAACGCCCCGGTTCATGTTCATGGAAGGTCCGCAGCGGGAGCGCCGCAGCTCACTTGCCCTGGGTCAGGCCTTCCCACTGCTTGACGAATTCCGCCTTGGAAGCGCTCAGCGCCTCGATAGAAGACGGCGTGAGCACTTTGACCTGCGAGAGCGGCGGCAAGCCATCGACCGGCGACACGTCGGGACGAACCGAATAGTCGCCGACCTCCTTCACCATCAGCTCCTGGCCTTCCTTCGAAAGAACCCAGTCGATGAAAAGCTTGGCTGCGTTGGGATGCGGCGCGTCCTTCAGCAGGGCGATCCAGTTGAGCGCGACCGGCATGCCTTCCTTCGGAACGACGTGTTTGTAGGGGGCGCCGTCGCGGATCTGGTATTGCCAGTCCAGATAGGAAGGGGAATTGGCGTCGACGCTGATTTCCCCGCGCAGAAGCGCTTCCACGATCGGCACGTTACCTGTGTAGATGACCGGCTGGTTCGCCGCGATCTTCGCCCAGAAGTCGTCGCCGAGCTGCTCCTTGAGCACGAACCACTCCAGGAACATCAACCCGGCGGTGGAATCCTGGAGCCCGATCTTGCCCTTGAATTTCGGGTCGGTCAGGTCGGCCCACGCCTTCGGAGCCTGGTCGTCCGGAGTGATGCTCGGATTGTATGAGAAATCGAGCGCGGTGACGCGCCAGGCCGTCCAATCTCCCGCCTGCTTGTATTGTTCGGGGTAGTTGTCCTGCTCGGGCGTCACATAGTTGGCGAACATGTCCTTGAGCACGCCGTACTGCGTGATGTCGCCCGAATGAAAGACGTCGGCGACCGGTTTCCCGGCCTCCTTTTCGGCCATCAGGCGGGCCTGAAGCCGTCCTGCGGACTGGCGGAAGTACTCGCTGATATCGATGAAGGGATACTTCTCGTGGAAGGCGTTCAGCATCGCCGTCGCCAAGGTCTGGGGCGCTCCCGTGTACCAGACCAGCTTTCCTTCTTTTTTGGCGCCTTCGATGAGCGCCTGGCGGTCGAAACCGTCCGCCCATGACGCCCCCGCCTGGAGCACCATTCCCGCCAGGAGACACCCGGCCACCGCTCTCGCCATGCGAAAAATGCCCATCGTCGGTTCCCCATTTTTTTGTTTTCATCTTGATATACGATATGTCATATTCTAAACCAGAAATAGTCAAGCGAAAAATGCGAGCATGAGAACGATGAAGCGAATTTTGCGGTTTCTGTCGGTACACGAGATGTTGTCGCTGGACGCAAACAGCCGACTGGCTGACTCCAGCAGCGCCACCCCTGTGCTCAAACTCGTCTGCCCGAGCCTGGTGCGGCTCGATTGCCGGATGCGGATCCGGCCGGCCGTGGCGGATCGGTTCGAGGCATCGCCGGATAGGCGGACATTCCGGTTTCACATCAGGCCGGGCCAGTCCTTCCACAGCGGGCGCTCCGTGACCGCAAAAAGCGTTGTCGAGAACTTCGCGCGCATTTTCGACAATCGCTTCGGATCGATCCTTGCGCAGGACTACAGCGGCCTGGAAAACCTGGCGGCGCCCGACGCCGAGACCGTCGAATTTGCCTTCAAGGACCCGTTCCCCGCGTTCCTGCACCATCTGGCGGGGCGCACGCACATCACGGAAGATACGCAGATGCAGCCCTCCGGTGCGGGAGCCTTCCGGGTCTCGGACTGGATAAGAGGCGATTTCCTCAGGCTCGAGCGGTTTTCCGCCTACAACGGTCCCGACCCGGCGCAGGCCGACGAGGTGATCGTTCGCTGGGCGCCGGACGGCAAGGTCCGTCTGGCGATGATCGAGGCCGGGGAGGCCGATCTCGTCGAGGCCGTGCCCGCAAAGGCCGCCGCGGCCCTGGCCGAGCGCGACATCCTCCACAGCCGCGCGGCGCCGGACACGATGCGCAAGCTCAGTTTCTGCTTCAACCTGGCGAAGCCGCCCTTCGACGAGCCGCGCGTGAGGCTGGCCGCCGCCATGGCCATCGACAGGCAGGCGATCATCGACGCCTACCTCGCGCCGCATGCCGACATTTTCGATTCGGCCTACCCCGAGGACAGCCCCTATGGCGTCTCATTGAAGCCGATCCCCCGCGACACGGCTGAAGCCAAGCGCCTCGTCGAAGAATGCGGCGCCTACGGCATGACGATCCGGACGATCGCCACGAACGTCGCTCCGGTGCAGGGCGTCGCGGAGATGGTCGCAAGCCAGTTGAGGGAGATCGGGCTTCATCTGGACATCCGCTACTACAACGATCCGCCGTGGTGGCCCCTGATCTACCTCGACACCGATTGGCAGGCCGCTTTCCAGGGCATGGGTCCGCGCGCCCATCCCGACATTCTTTTCCGGCGCGAATATTCGACCGGAGGCACATTCAATCCGAGCGGCTACAGCAACCCGGACCTGGACAGGCTGATCGACCAGGCAAGGACGACCTTGGACGAGGCCGAGCAGGCGAGGCTCTATCGCGAGGCGCAGGTGATCATACGCCGGGACCTGCCTTACCTGCCGCTCTACCGGAACGTATCTCCCGTCGGATGGGCTCCGGGAGTCGAAGGCTTCGAACCCCACCCTCTCGGATACTGGGAACTCGCTCCCGCCCGGATGAAAAACTGGGCAGCCTGAGGCGCGGATCGGGGGAAAGCGCCTGCCCCTGTCACCTCTCGATCACGACAGGGGCCGGCAGGTCGATGAAGACGGTGTCCTCGGGCGAATTGTCCTTCCAGATCAAAACGGCGTAGTCGCCGTCTGCCCCCAGCAATTCGAAACCGGCGTGCCAGACTGCGGTTCGGTAGTTTACCGCCTGCCCGCGAACGCCGACAAAGGCACGCACGCCGCCAAGGTCCGGGGCTCCGTCTGGACGGGTCGGCGCCACGACGACCAGGAATTGCTGCACGCTCATGGGGATGAAGGCCTGGGTCGAATGAGGATGTCGCTCCAGGGTGGATATCGCGAACGGCAGGCTCACAGGCCTGCCTCGTGTCATTGTCAGAACCGGAACCGCGCCGGACCTTTCATTTGTCAGTTCCGCAAGGGGGCCGGTACGGGACGGGACGCCGGGCGCCTCGAAGGCCTGGCCGAACGGTGCGAAGCTGGCCGGCGTGAGCGGCTCGGTCCGGATACAGACGGGCATATTTTTGTTCCTTGCCAAGAATCCATGAAGCGACGGCGATACCGGACCGCGGAATTGACGAGATGCGGCGGCTCGGCAGCAATGCGTGCTGCGCAGCGGCATTCGCATCCGCTCAAGGCGTGTGGCAAACGACGACGCCCGCCCCGCCAGCCGCCGCACCGTCGATTCCCTCGACTCCCGTGCCGTGATGTGAGATCACCCGCAGCCGCTCGCCGCGTTGCAGGAGGGGCCGGCTGATGCCGCGCGCGGATCACGACAGCGTCGACTTGACGAATTTGCCCTTGCGCACGAGCGTCGGTGGCGACTGCCATCTGCATCCGGGTCTCCTTCAGGAGGCCAATGCCGCTATGGTGTATCGGTTCAGGGAGGCACGTACCGGTCAACTGAAATCCAGCGCATCAGATGCTAGCAAAAACTATCTAATATATGATACACCAAAATAATGAAAGGCCATCCGGCCAGCCCTAGGAGAAGACCTTGATCAGCAGGAAAAACACGCCCGAAACTCCCGGACCTGGCCTTGCGCTGCCGGTACGACCGGAGAGCCTGACACGCAGCGTCTACGAAACCATCCGTACGGCGATCGTGGAAAAGGCGATCCCCCCCGGGACACGTGTTACCGAAGCCAGCCTGGCAGCGCAATTGAACAATATAACGCTGAATCCTGACTCGGTCTGTGGTCCGCTGGTCGAGGCAAACAAACAGGCCCGTGCCCTGTCTAACAGTATTGCGACCCTGAACAGCAGCCTGGCAGCGCCGTTACAGACGGACGCAGCATTGCTGACAGCCATGGATACCTTGTCCATGACTGTCTTAAATATCTCCAATGAGTCCTTGCGACTGTCCCTCGACCTGAAGGCGCTCAGCACCGTCAGTCGGGCCATTACCCTGAAGGATGGTATGACCGCAATGCTGCAGTTGTCTGATGATATTGGTACCATGGCCGACCGGATTGGCGAGATGTCAGATAAAATTCTGGTGATGTCGGATAATATCGGTGTCATGGCCGACCGGATCCTGGTCAGCCAGCAGCTGCAGAGCCAGAATCTGGCGCTGACGCAGCAGGGGCTGTTGCAGACCCAGACCAATGCACTGACCCTGGTGGGGGTGCTGGAGACGGCGACCGATGACCTGGCACTGAGCAGCCTGATTGCCGAGGGGACAGTGTTGACTGCCAAGTTAAGCGCACTTGTGTTGAATCCATTTACCATGAAGACGCAGATGCAGTATGCGGCTGCCAGCATCCGGACCTATCTGGACAAGGTCAAGGCGCTCCACACGACCATGCTTTTCCAGGCTGGTACAGGTACCAGCTATCTCAGTACAACGACGCTGCTGAACCAGCAGAACATGACTATCATGCTGAGTTCGCTGGCAAATGTGCTTGATGGCTACACCATTGCCATCGGCGGGCTGCAGGCGATTACCTCCAAGACTACGTTGACCGACTCAATGAAGAGTATGCTGCAGATGTCTGCTGATATCGGCCTGATGGCCAACCGGGTCCTGGAGATGGGTGATGTCATTCTGGCCATGGCTGATAATATCGGCATGGTGGCAGATCAGATCCTGGTGGCCCAGCAGCTGCAAAACGCAAACATGGTGGTGACCCAGGCTTCCGTGCTAGGGGCACAAGAGTTTGCAATCGGGGTATTGAAGCGCCTGGTGAATTAGGTAATGGAAGGCTCAGCGGGGGGGGCAGCAGAGGGTATGCTGCTCAAGGGCACGAATCAGGGCATCCAGGGTTGACTGTTCCGGTTCCACGGCAACACTAAGCCCCAGCTCCTGACAGGCCCTGGTTGTTACCGGCCCGATGGAGACCACCGTCAGATCTGCCAGCAATGCCTGCAGCCGGGTGATGCCGCCCGTCAACTGTGCCAGGTTGCGAACGGTTGAAGGGGAGCTGAAGACAACAGCATCAAGCCGGTGCTGTTCCAGGGCCAGACGGGCAGAGTCAGGCAACCCCTGCGAGATGATGTTCCGGTAGAGCACCGGGTCGATCACCATCGCCCCCATACTGCGCAGCTGCTGCGGGATCAGGTCGCGGGCACCATCTGCCTTGGGAAACAGTACCCGCCGCCCCTGCAGGTCATGTCCGTGAAACGCGGCCACCACTCCTTCTCCGGTGAACTGTTCCGGGATCAGATCAGGCGTGATACCCAGCTGCGTCAGGGCCTCTGCGGTCTTTGGTCCGACCGCGCAGACCTTGCAGCTCCGCAGTACAGCGGGGGCAAGCCCCAGTTCCTGTAACCGGCCAAAGAAAAACCTGACCCCGTTTGCCGAGGTCAGGATCAGCCAGTCAAAGCCGGATAAAGCCAGGATGGCAGCATCCACAGCGGTCCAGGCTTCAGGTGGCACCAGCTGGATGGTAGGGCATTCCACCACCACAGCGCCACGCTGTTGTAACTGCCGAGAAAACCCGGCAGCCTGCTCTGCCGCGCGGGTCACCAGAATCCGGCAGCCCCGTAGGGGGCTAGTGGGCAATTTCCCGCTGGTAGACATCTTCCAGAATCGCCTTGCCTCCAGCTGCCAGCAACCGGTCAGCCAGTTCAGTTCCGAGTTTTACCGCATCCGCTGTTGATCCACTGATGCTGTCCCGCACTGTTTGTTTACCATCCACCGAGGCGATAAAACCGACCAGAGCCAGGGGGTCGCCGCTCACCGTGCCGTGGGCGGCAATCGGTACCTGGCAACCACCTTCGCAGCGTTTGAGCAGTGCGCGTTCCGCGGCCACTGCAGCAGCGGTATCGGCATGATTCAGAAAGGCCAGCGCCTCGATGGTGGCGCTGTCATCCAGACGGCATTCCAGCCCCAGGGCGCCCTGGCCAATGGCCGGGATTGAGAAGTCCGTA
>OFJB01000815.1_pt1 | contig 13746 bp, 12 predicted proteins | sample 1775081 | NCBI WGS metagenome assembly OFJB01 (sample SAMN08195771, study PRJEB24354) | sludge metagenome | isolation source: initial sludge from phenol fed wastewater aerobic bioreactor | place: India: Nagpur | collected 2016-06-05 | reverse complement strand
ATTGATGAAAGAGTTGGATATGCCAGAACTGAAATTTCATGGATTGCGTCATAGCTTTGCAACAAGGTGTATAGAGAGTAATTGTGACTATAAAACTGTTAGCGTAATTCTAGGACATTCGAATATCAGTACAACGCTGAATCTATACGTTCATCCTAATATGGAACAAAAAAAGAAGTGTATTGACCAAATGTTTAAAGGATTGAGATAACAGCATTTACAAAGAGGGTATTAAAAATATCTGAATATACCCTTTTTGTTTCTCACATCGACAATAGTTTATTAATTATTTACCAGTCGAGAAAATACAAGGTCATGTAGTATTTTGACAAGAATTTGCAAATGAACAGAAATATTCTTTTATCTTTGTCACAAGCTAATCAACCTGCTCTAAGTGGAGTAAATTGATGAAGTTATCTCGTTACTTATCTGTTACCTATCCTGAATCTATTGCGCTTTAACAAGTTGATTCAGAGAGGAATAATTCAAAAACATAGGCTTGTTTCTAAATCGAGACCATTTAAAAATTAAAACTCGTTTATATTAGAAGCAAATCTGCATTAAAAAGTCTTAATGGTAAAATTTTCAGTATAGAACTCCCTATCTCACCTCCCCATATGCGATTTCGTGAGAGCATAAAGTGCAAAAGAGGCCAGCCAGTGAGAACCGGCATATTCACCTGAATCCATCTTCTCATAGCTGTAATTAAAGTGCTCATCTGCAAGCTTTATCATTGCCTCATTTCCAAGCTTATGCCCAATTTCATACAGACACCAGGCCCTGCTATAGTTCAGACCATCCAGGTGAGCAAGCTTCCCGTCGCTTCTATCGCTCACTATTGCCACCTTTAAATATCTGCCCGGCTCCTCTTCAAAGCCCGGCAGGAACCCCTTCAACCACATTTCAAACTCATCTTTCGGGATGATCTTCATCATTAACGAAGCCTCCTGAAGAGATGGCGACAAAAAGTCAAACCCTCCCGGCTCCCAGCTTAGCGGGCTTGAGCGGTCATTCAAAAAGAAGATTTTTGCTTTCTGCTCGATTGCATCTGCAAGCCTTTTATTGTATTTTGAGGCATAATCATATGCAAACGACATCCCAAAGGCAATGTTACTGTGCTCACCGACCCGTATAGGATAATTCAGTTTTCCTAAAAATTCAATAAATCTCTCATTTATAATGTTTACCAGGGGCAGAAGAGAGTTGTGAAGAGAGTCTGCTACCGGATCACTCCACTCCAGAAGCGCCTCATCCAGTTTAAGAAGCCAGGCCCAACCGTATGTTCTCTCAAAGTCCTTATTGTTTGGATCGTTCAGATATTCAACCTCTTTGATAATATTATCCTTTGTTATGTTTCTTTTGAGTTTGCCGATAATCTCATCGCGTTTTGAAAATTGAGGAAACTCTTTAAGAATTGTGACTAATGCCCAGTGACCGTGAACCGATGAATGCCAGTCAAAACAACCGTAAAATGCAGGGTGAATTACTCTGGGAGGTGAGAGGTAGCTGTCATTTCCGAGAACTCCGCCGGGTTTGTTGGGGTACTCCTTGTCAATACATTCAAAGGCAAATGCATATAGTTTGTTTGCCCTCTCTTCATTCAGAGAGATATTTTTGTTTTGGGCAGATATCTTGACTGTGAAAATTGTCAGAACGATAAGTGCAGTAAGAGATTTTATTTTCATAATAGCGATATATGTGCTATAAAATTATGATAATGTGTATGAAAAAACAAATTATATTTGCCGCATGAAAATTGTATTTTTAGACAGAGCGACACTGGGGCAGGGGATTTCCCTTAGTGCAATTGAAAGACTTGGTGATTATTACGAATATGAGAGTACCTCTCCGGAGCAGATTATTGATAGGATAAAAGATGCATCAATTGTTATTGTAAATAAGGTAGTAATAGGCAAAGAGCAGATGGACTCTGCTCCGCTTCTCAGGTTGATCTGCGTAGCGGCAACAGGTATGAATAATATCGATCTTAAATATGCCTCGGAAAGAGATATCGCAGTCAGGAATGCAGTCAACTATTCATCGGAGAGTGTAGCGCAAACTACATTTTCGGCCCTTCTGGCACTGATTGGACATATATCATATTTCGACAAGTGTGTAAAGAGTGGTAAATACTCTTTGAGCCCCCATTTTACCGATACAGGCAGGTCCTATTTTGAACTCAGCGGAAAACGATTCGGAGTTATCGGGATGGGAAACATAGGGAAAAGAGTAGCGGCAATAGCATCTGCCTTCGGATCCGAGGTTGTTTACAGTTCGACATCCGGAGCTGCGCACTGCGATGATTATAAACACATTGGTATGGATGAGTTGCTTGCAACATCCGATATTATCTCTATTCATTCACCACTTAACGATAAGACAGATAATCTGATCGATTATAGACAGATCTGTAAAATGAAGAGCAGCGCAATAATTGTAAACATGGGCAGAGGCGGCATCGTAAATGAGGCCGATCTTGCAAAAGCCCTCAATGAAGATAATATAGCCGGTGCGGTGGTGGATGTCTATACAAAAGAGCCGTTACCTTCGGATCATCCATATCTTAAAGTAGATAATCCGGAAAAGCTGATACTCACTCCACATATTGCCTGGGCAAGTGTTGAGGCAAGAGAGCGACTGGTAGCGATAATTGCAGCCAATATCGAAAAATATCTTCAATCAGCGGGTTAAAGAGTGCCTTGTGATATAGTTGCTAAACCGCTCTCTGTATTGCTCCCCGATAGGCAGAAATGTCGATGAGTTAATTGTAACTCCTATTTTGGAGTACTCTGCGATCATTGTCAGATTCACAATATATGAACGATGAATCCTCATAAACAGGGTAGAAGGAAGCTTCTCCTCGACCGATTTCAGACTCAGTAGGGTCAGTACAGGGGTTCCGGAGAGAGTATAAATTCTTATATATTCGTTTCTGCTTTCGATGTACACAATTTCGGATATCTTAATTCTGAGATATTTGTAGTCGGCTTTAACGAACAGATATTCGTCCAGTATTTCGCCACTCCTCTCTTTGGAGTTAGTCAGCTCATATTGACTAAGTGCCTTATTTGCTGATTTTAGAAACTCCTCAAAACCAAATGGTTTTAACAAATAGTCGAGCGCGTTCACTTTAAAACCCTCCACAGCATATTCAGAGTAAGCAGTAGTAAATATAATCATAGGTTTGCCGGAGAGAGACTTAACGAAATCCATCCCATTCAGGTCAGGCATATTTATATCAACAAATAACAGGTCGGCACTCTGCTTCGAAAGTACCTCTATTGCCGAATAAGCATCGTGGCACTCCGCAACAAGGTTTAAAAACGGAACTCGCTTTATATACCCCGAAATCTGCGAAAGAGCTAGAGGTTCATCATCTATGGCTATACAGTTAATCATTTTACCGGAATTGTAAGTTTAACACAATAGTTTTTCTCGCTCTTATCTATGGATAGTGAGTACCTGTTTCCATATATAAGATCAAGCCTCTTAATAACGTTCGACAAGCCGATACCACTCTCCGGATCTTCGAAATTAATATCGGAACTGTTATCGCTAATCGGTCTCCAAACGGAATTTGACACATTGCAGATAATCTCATTGTCACTAACCCGAAGCTCGAGATTTACATAAGATTTATTGCGGTAGCTGATCCCGTGTTTAAAAGCATTCTCAATAAAGGATACAAAGAGTAGCGGAGGAATTGTTATATCCGGAATCCTTTCGGGCAGATGAATATTAATATCCACATTTTTTGTGTATCTAATCTTCATCAAATCTATATAGTTCCTGAGAAAAGTAATCTCTCTTGATAGTTGAATCTCCTGTTGGTTAGCATCATACAGGACATATCTCATTAATTTGGAGAATCCTATAATAGTCTCTTTAGCTTTTTCGCTGTCAATGTCAATAAGAGCGTGTATATTATTGAGCATATTCATGAAAAAGTGAGGGTTGAGCTGCCCCTTGAGATACTCAAGCTCAAAAAGCAGGCTACTGCTCTCAAGCTCTCTCTGCTTATTCTGTTCGTCCAGGAGTCTGAAATATAATTTAATAGCAAGATTAAATCCGGCAAGTAGTATTGCAATGAGCAGACTGGAGAGCAGTGAGTCAAGAGCTCTTAATTCAAGAATGGGCCTGTGTCTGAAAGAAGGAGGTGGAACTCTGTTGCTTTGCAGTAACACTCTCATAGAGTCCGGTGGAGGTACAAAGTTTCTGTCAGGCCCTTTGAACTCTTTCATCCTCACCATATCCTTCATAATGGGATTGCTCCGGATTTCGTTTTTAAGAACCCTTGGATATGATATAAAGATTGCAAGAATCAGGGCGAGTGTAAATGATGTGTAGAGAAGGTATCTTTTATTGAGAAAAAATTTTCTGGCGATATAGTTGTGTATAAAGAAGAAGAGTGCAAATGGCAGCAGGTATAGCCATGCTCTCAATACATCAAACCACTTGATAATCTCCTCCTTACTGAGAAACGAATCGAAAATCGGAGCCAGGAAAACGAGTAGCCATCCGATAATATATATCGAGATCTCAAGAAGATGCTGTTTGTTCTTTAAATTCATCAACTATCTGATATTTATGGTGTATCCAATTCCGATTATGTTGCTCCCCTCAATATCATCATCCTCTTTTTCGGTCACATACCTGTAGTACAAATTTAAACTGTTTCTCTTACTGAGCTTATATTTTGTTCCTAAAGTATACCTGATCTTTGAAAGTTCATTCTCTACCGGTGAATTTACTGTATGATAAAACTCGGCAGATGTATAGGGGTATATTCTCGATCCGCTGATATTATAACTCACGCTCAAACGGCTGCGTACATACATCTTAGGATTTAATCTTTCGGATGTGCCGGTGATCCCGACTCTGTATGTGTTCTGGTATTGCTCCCTTAGTGCCAGATCAAATCGGCCGATACTATATTCGCCTTCTACGGAGAGATTCACTCTGTGCCGGATCTCCCATCCTTTCCTGGGGTGATTGTAGTTCAGCAGAGAGTATCCTGCTCCCACCTTTATAAAACTAAATAGTTTGTAGGTTGCCTCCAGCGAAGTCTCAAATCTGTCGGTTTTTGCAAGATTCTCTCTCAATCTCAACTCTTCGGATAGAGAGAGTTTCACTCTCTTATTGATCTTATAGTTTAATTCTGCGCTACTCCATAAATTTAACCCTCCCTGAGCATTTATCTGCCCTCCGGAAGCAAACAGTGCTATAAATATGCCCAATACGGCTTTGTAACTACATTTCATTTCTGATTTTTGTTATATTATCGACTGTATTTATTTCATTGCCCGAAGATTCGTAATAGACTTTTATCAAAGCGGAATCTTTAAGAAAATCTATATGCCCAATCTCCACTTTGATGATTCTCAGGCCCGTCCTTTTTGTGAGATCATCTATGAGTTCTCTCTCCCTGTCGGGTGTTATCAGGTTTATCTTATCATAAATTATAAGCTTGCTTGGGACATGCTTTAACCATCGCAGCCCCTCCAGAACCCAGATAGATACGATGAAAATCAGATTGGTAAAGCCAAGTTCCATATAACTCAGGTCTACCGCAAGTGCGTTTATTACCGATATTGAGATAATTGCGAAGAGATATGTCATCTCTCTAATCGGTACCTGCTCCGTACGATATCTTATAATGCCGAATATTGCAAATAATCCGAGTGCGAATCCAACCTTTATCTTTACACTTCCCAAGAGAAATATCATCAGGAAGATACTCACGCCTATAAGTGTGAAAGTGAAGTAGTAGTCTCTTCGTTTGCTTTTAGGGTAGTAAAGCAGATGGATAATAAGTCCGACTACTAGCAGATTAATCAGAAAATGTGAGATCAGCTGACCAAATCCGGTGCTGTCGAAAACGGGGGCATCATTAAATAAGTCCATTTGTATGATTAGTTATTTTGTCAATTGCCATTATTTTTCTTTTGAAGAGATTAGATTTTAAAGAGGTGTCTGTCAGAACCGATCCGATGCAATACTTGCTGAATCCCATCGGTTTAATTCTTAAATCAATTAATACCCCTTCTATATTGGAATATTTCAAAGAGTCACGTTTGAGTTCAATAATTGCAAGATCGCGCAACTCCTTTTCCGCTCCATTCGAATGGTTATGGAATTTCAACATAAAGTCAATAGTAACTCTTTCACTCATAGCGAAATCGGTAAGGGTAATTCGTTTAAATTCATTACTGATCGTGGGAATAAGTTCGCCGGAATCGTAGTTAGTATATCTGTTGAGCAGATTCGAACACTCTTCTCCTCTCCATGGCTCTGAGGTTGTAACCTGAACTCTTCTCTTCTTTGTTTTACCGTGATTATTCTTCATTTTTATCTCAAAAAATGAGAGATCATTATCGGAGTAACTTCTTATTCTCACCTTCTCTCTGCTGGCTCTTTCATTGTGATGCATAAGAAACATATCCAATCCGGGTGTGTCATAGTATGTTGTTCTATAGGTGTTGATTCTGCCCATCTGCCCCTCCTGAATATAGTAATAATGTGATATTGACGAAAGTAGTTCGTGGACATGCTCAACAGTAGTCACATACTTTACATCGCTTCTGTTCATTAGTTTAACACCACTCATCTGCTCAAGCGTAATACCTTTGAACTCGCTCACAATATCTTCAAGAGATTTCATTAATAAACCATATTTCAGCGACGAAATTAGTTTAATCTGAAGCCCCGTATTTATCTATTCAGCAAATTGGCTTATTCTCTCAGCATATAATTGAATTTATATGTTCGTCGTGAAAAATTGTGGTTACGTCCGGATTTTGGATCGGTTTACATATTATAAAACGCAACATATCGCTAAAGCCTATATTTTCGAAGGTGTAAAGCAATAAAAACAATATGAAAAAATTAATTTTACCGTTATGGATGGCAATCTCTTTTATAATTGCCACAAACAGTGAGTGTAATGCTCAGCCCAAACCCCCAACCTCCGATGAGTTAGCCACCAGAATGACCGACGAAATGAAGGCCAGATTGAACTTAAGTGATAAACAGCAGAAAAAAATCTACGCCTTAAAGCTAAAGGAGGCTGAGATGATCATTGCAGGTATGCCGAAAAGCAAAAATTCAGAGAGAGCTGATAAAGATAGTAAATCGGTAACAGAGACCCCTACAGCTACAAACTCTCAAGGTAGAATGGGTGGGGGAGTGCGTTCAGGCGGTGGAATGCCGGGTGGCGGAATGTCAGGCGGTGGAATGCCAGGCGGCGGGATGCGTCCAGGTAGTGATGGAATAAATATGGGTGTTGAGAGTACCGCTAAAAGCAGTGAGGTAAAATATAGCGATGAACTGTTGGAAAAGCTCCGCCAGAAAAACGAATTAAAGCTTAAAAAAATTCTTTCGCCATCGCAGTACAAGGAGTGGCAAAAGATGCATATTGAGCAGATGAGGAGAGAATTTGAAGATCTATCTCAAAGGTGAGTCAGGCTCCCTCTTCATAAAGTTATATTCCAATCTGTCAACAAGTCTCGGAAAGAACTTGTTAATTAAAACGACAAGCCTTCCGGTAGTAGTTAATACTACCTGGGCTTTTCTTTTTTTGATTCCCTTCAGCAGATGTTTTGCACACTCTTCGGAGGACATCATTTTAGACTCATCCCTCGGAGTTTCACCCTGCTTTGAGCCGTCAGCGGTAAGTGCTGTAAATCGTATATTGGAAGCTGTAAATCCTGGAGCAAAGATCATTACATGCAGATTATCCTTAAGGTGCTCAATTCTTAGAGTGTCCAGGAATCCGTATATCGCAAACTTAGAGGCCGAGTAGCCTGTTCTCGCAGGTAATCCTTTGAACCCTGCAATTGAAATTACACCTACAACAGAGCCTTGTGATTTTAACAGCCAGGGGAGCGCATATTTAGTACAATATACGGTCCCCCAGAAGTTAATATTCATCAGCTCTCTAATCACATCAAGGTGTAGATCTCTGAAAAGTGCTCTCATAGAGACTCCGGCATTATTAATAAGAATATCAACTTTGCCAAACCTCTCTATGCACTTGTCTATAAGGTTTTTACAGTCAGATTCTTCAGAGACGTCCGTCTTTACGAACAAGACTTCGGTTGTTTGAGAGAGCTCATCGCAGACCTCTTTTAAAACACTCTCCCTTCTTGCTGCAAGTACCAGTTTGGCACCGGCCGAAGCGAACTCCCTTGCGGCAGCAAGACCTATTCCGGAACTGGCCCCGGTAATAATCACAACTTTGTCTCTGAACATATTCTAATTGTTAATATACGGTTAGCTAATTGCCTTATACAGCTAGCTTATTGCTTTATCCTGAATCTCTTCACCCTTATAAAGACCCTTGTCAAGATTCTCCTTTACTTTCGCAAAGGCATTGAGAGTATATTCAACGTGTTCCAGTTCGTGCATTGCAGTAGGAATGATCCTGAACATAATAACACCTTTTGGAACTACAGGATATACTACAACCGAACAGAAAATTCTGTGATTCTCTCTCAGGTCTACAAGTATATTTGTGGCTTCCGGCAATGATCCGTGCAGGAATACAGGAGTAACGCAAGCCTCTGCCTTTCCAATGTCGAATCCTCTTTCGCGAAGACCTTTTTGAAGAGCACCTGTAATAACCCAAAGTTTCTCTCTGAGTTCAGGCATTGTCCTGATCATATCGAGTCTCTTGAGACAACCCTCTACCAAAGGCATCGGAAGAGATTTGGCATAGATTTGCGAACGTAGGTTGTAGCGCAGATAGTTTATGATAGCTTTAGGACCGGCTACAAAACCACCGACAGCTGCCATTGATTTTGCAAAAGCACCAAAGTAAAGGTCAATTTCATCCATAACCTTATAGTGCTCCGATGTTCCTCTGCCATTATCGCCCATAACACCAAATCCGTGAGCATCATCAATAAGGATTCTGAACTGGTACTTTTTCTTAAGTTCAACGATCTTATCAAGTATTCCCAAGTCTCCGGTCATTCCATAAACACCTTCAGTGATTAAAAGAATACCTCCACCGGTTTCAGCTACAAGCTTGGTCGCTCTCTGAAGAGCCTTCTCGCACTTTTCTATATCGTTGTGAGGGTATACAATTCTCTGACCCATATGGAGTCTTACTCCGTCCATGATACAAGCATGAGCCTCAGAGTCATAAACAATTATGTCGTGACGATTAACCAAAGCATCAATTGTAGAGACCATTCCCTGATATCCGAAGTTAAACAGATATGCATCCTCTTTCAGTTCGAATTCAGCAAGCTCTTTTTCCAGCTGTTCGTGCATAGATGTTTGACCTGACATCATTCTGGCACCCATAGGATAACCCAGACCCCATTTAGCGGCAGCATCAGCATCGGCTTTTCTTACTTCCGGGTGGTTTGCAAGTCCAAGGTAGTTATTGAAAGTCCAGGCAAGAACCTTCTTGCCGTTAAAAGTCATGTATGGCTGAATCTCCCCTTCAAGTTTAGGAAACATAAAGTAACCGTGGGCTTTTTTTCTGTACTGCCCAAGCGGTCCACCTTCATCGTTGGTAATTCTTTCAAAAATATCCATTTTAATTCTGTTTAATTGTATCTAATATTTCTTCCGATTCTAAGAATGGTTTTACGTGAAATCTTATTCATTGAACAAAGTTTTGAGACAGAGACACCCGTTCTCATTGAAATTCGGCCGAGGGTATCGCCTCTTCTTACCTTCCAGTAACGGATCTTGTCAAACTCCTTCTTATACTCAAACGTTTGAGAAGAGAGCTGATATACGCTGTTTTTGATCTTTGAGCCGTTAAAATCGATAAGATCATTCGGGTTTATTACATTTCCAAGGTATCTGGTTTCGAAGTGCAGATGAGGACCTGTCGAGCGTCCGGTACTCCCGCCCAGTCCAATAAGCGATCCGGAAAAGATAGTATCTCCGGGCTGGACAAGGATCTTGCTTAAATGAGCATACAGAGTCTCAATTCCGTTAAAATGCTTGACTAATATAAGGTTTCCGTAGCCTCTGACACGTTTTGTTATTCTTATTACACCATCGAATGCGCTGTAAACACTGTCGCCTGTATCAAGTTTGAGGTCAATTCCAAAGTGCTTTCCACCTCTTCTCAAACCAAAATCGGAAGTAACCTTTCTGAAAGCAACAGGATTTGAGAAACCCGAAAGATTCAGAACTACGGTATCCGTCATTTTCGTGAGATCCACCTTATAGGGATTGATGCTGGAGTCGCTCCAGACATCATAGTCGTCGGGAAACTCGGTAAAAATACTCTCATCTCTTGCTGAGTCGGTGATAGGTGTTACCGGGTATTTAAAATTAGGCCTCTCAATCTTAAGGGTGCTTTCAAACCTCTGGTGAAATGAGGGAATAAATACATTAACTTCCGTTACTATTGGTGTGGCAATTTTGTCACTCTTTGCCGACCCTTCTATATAACCGGGAACCATAAAAAGTGCAAGGGCAGCAATAAATGGGGTGGCTAAATATTTGCTAAGCATCTATATTGGCGTATTTTGCGTGTGTCTCAATAAATTCTCTTCTTGGAGGAACCTCGTCTCCCATAAGCATCGAGAAGATCCTGTCAGCTTCGGCAGCATTTTCGATTGTAACCTGCCTCAATATCCTTGTCTCTGGATTCATTGTGGTATCCCAAAGCTGTATTGCGTTCATCTCTCCCAAACCTTTATACCTCTGAACATGTACTCCGGATTCTCTGCCCTTGCCGATCTCCTCAACTGCCTTGATACGCTCTTCGTCGGTCCAGCAGTATGTCTCCTGCTTCCCTTTTTTAACGAGATAGAGTGGGGGAGTGGCAATATATACATATCCATTCTTGATAAGATCCTGCATATGACGGAAGAAGAAAGTAAGAATCAGGGTTGCAATGTGACTACCATCGACATCGGCATCGGTCATAATCACAACCTTGTGATATCTGAGTTTTGTAAGGTTGAGGGCTTTACTATCCTCTTCGGTGCCGATTGTTACTCCAAGTGCGGTAAAAATATTACGTATCTCTTCACTCTCAAACACCTTGTGCTCCATCGCCTTCTCAACATTCAGAATCTTACCCCTTAGCGGCAGAATTGCCTGAAATGCTCTGTCACGACCGGTTTTAGCTGTTCCACCTGCTGAGTCCCCCTCTACAAGGAAGATTTCGCATTTCTCCGGATCCCTGTCCGAACAGTCTGCAAGTTTGCCGGGGAGGCCTGATCCTGACATAACTGTTTTACGCTGAACCAGTTCCCTCGCTTTTCTTGCAGCGTGCCTGGCAGTGGCAGCAAGAATTACTTTGTCGATAATATTTTTTGCGTCCTTTGGATTCTCTTCAAGATAGTTGTCGAGAGCAATCGATACGGCCTGAGAGACTGCTGCCATAACCTCTGAGTTGCCAAGTTTTGTTTTAGTCTGACCTTCGAACTGAGGTTCAGCAACCTTAACAGATATAATAGCAGTTAGACCCTCTCGAAAATCGGCAGCATCAATTTCAAATTTCAGCTTCGATAACATGCCGTTTTTATCGGCGTAGTTTTTAAGAGTAGTGGTAAGACCTCTCCTGAAGCCGCTAAGGTGAGTACCACCCTCTATTGTGTTGATATTATTTACGTAAGAGTGAATATTCTCCGAAAAACCGGAGTTATACTGCATTGCTATCTCAATAGGAATACCTGTTTTGTCGCTCTCAAGGTAAATCGGTTTATCTGTAAGCTTCTCTCTTGTTCCGTCGAGATATTGGACAAAATCGAGAAGTCCTGCCTCTGAATAGAATAGTTCCGATTTTGGACCGGAAACGCTCTCTTCACTCTCCTGATTCTCCGACGCTGAACGTAAATCTTTAAGAGAGAGCTTTACGCCTTTGTTCAGATATGCCAGCTCCCTCAGGCGGGCAGATAGTATCTCATAGTTATAGACAGTGCTTAAGGTAAATATTTCGTGATCGGGTTTGAAAGTAATGATTGTCCCTCTCTTATCGGAAGGGCCAACCTCCTTTACGGGATAGAGAGGAGTTCCCCTCTCGTACTCCTGTCGGTACATCATGCCGTCGCGGTGTATTTCGGCAATAAGTCTTACAGATAGAGCATTTACGCAGGATACACCTACCCCGTGCAAACCGCCGGAAACCTTATAAGAGTCTTTGCTGAATTTACCACCTGCGTGAAGAACGGTAAGTACAACCTCCAGGGCCGAACGCCCCTCCTTTTCGTGAATGTCAACAGGGATACCGCGACCGTCGTCAACAACTGTTATAGAGTTATCTTCATTGATAATAACATCGATATTATTACAGTAGCCTGCAAGGGCTTCGTCAATCGAATTGTCTACAACCTCATACACCAGGTGGTGAAGACCTCTTGACCCAACATCGCCGATGTACATCGACGGCCTCTTCCTCACTGCTTCAAGACCTTCCAGTACCTGAATGTTTTCTGCTGAATACTGACCACTGTTTAAATTAGCTTCGTTCTCCTTCATTTTTTTATAAAATTACAAGGTTACAAAGTTAATTAAAATGGTTATAAATCCAATTTGAATTTATTAGAATTTTAAACAGATTCCTGCTCTTATTGTAGTTCCTAATTGTTTGTAATACAGGAATTTATATTCATTGGTGTTGAAAAGATTATCTACTCCTCCGTAAAATGAGAGATTTTTGTCGTAGACATATGTCACATTAAGGTTAATCTTATTGTAGGCAGGAAGAGTGATTGTGTTGCCGGCTGAAAAGACATCTCTTTTCCCGCAGATACGGGCCGACAGAGCCGCAATTACTCTCTCGCGATAGTTGTAACGGATAAATGCATCTAGCTCACTTTTTGACTCATCGAAAACAATCGAACCTGAGTCGGCCTTCAACGACTTAAATGTTGCACTTGCCCCTGCGTAGATCTCTTCCGATTTCCATGTGAATTCCGGACGGATCCAGCTCTTTGTATAGTCCTGATACTTTGCAATCAGAAGGCTGTGGAGCGGATTAGAGGCATCCTCTTCGGGAGAACCTGTGTAGTAAGGAGAGCTCTCAAGCATAGAGATACCGGCGCTCAATCTGAATTCAATCTGTCCTGCAAATCGGCTCTTTATACCTATCTGAGCAGTGTATGGAATGTTTGAGCTCTTAATTTGGGTGAAAGGGCTCAACCAAGGGTTCTCATTCATATACATCTGCCAGGTGCGGAATATATTACCACCGTCGATACCTCCGTAAAGCCACAAATGCTCTTTTATCAGCTCGGCCGACACATCGGCTTTGATGTAGAAGTCTGAGCGAGACGAGTCACTTTTTTCACTAAAGTAGTGGTTATATTTTACACCTGCCTCAAAATCAATAAATTTGTAAGATGAACGGTAGTGAGGATAGAGTTCTATATTTCCTCTGTCCAGAACATTGGAAAAGATTGCGTTAGCCCCCTTATAGTCCATAGAGAGGAAAAATTTGTGTTTTTCACCGTAAACAGGACTCAATGTTGCACTAATCGAAACCAACTTCTCCTCGAACTTAGGAACGGCAAGCTCTTTGAATAACTTTGGATGATCATTTATATAACTTACGTTTGCACCAAACCTGTAGTAAAAACTGCCGGGCTCGTTGTTGCTGCTGTTGAGTGAAATTCCGGCATATAGCTGGTCGTAGGTATGAGAGAGAGAGTCTCTCATATATGACTGTTCATCAACATCATTGATGTTAAAGGTTGAATTGGCATTACGCAGATGCAGGTCCGAAACCAGATTCTCATTAATTCCGTAATATGTGTAGTAGTCACGCCT
>OFJB01000814.1_pt1 | contig 13747 bp, 13 predicted proteins | sample 1775081 | NCBI WGS metagenome assembly OFJB01 (sample SAMN08195771, study PRJEB24354) | sludge metagenome | isolation source: initial sludge from phenol fed wastewater aerobic bioreactor | place: India: Nagpur | collected 2016-06-05 | reverse complement strand
CTCCGAGATCAGCTTGATGCGCTCCTGGTCTGTGGCGTAGAGAAGCTTGCCCAAAAGCGCGGAAATGCGCTGCTGCTGCTCTGACAACACAGAACTGAGGGTGGATACTTCTTTGTCCGGGCTCACTTATTCTCCGATTCCGCTCCTGAATTTTCGGAAGGCACAAATCGGAAGACCTTCTCGCCTTCCCTGGTAAAGCCAAACTTCTCTCTGGCCACCTTTTCGGCCGCCTTGGGATCGCTTTTCAAGCGCTGGTTTTCCTGGATCAGTTCCTCGTTGATGGCCTTGAGCTCGTTCATTTCCTTTTCCAGCGCTTCCACCTTGCGGCCCATGTTCCAGGTGCGCAACAAGCTGTTTTCACCCCAGATGAGGATCCACGAGATCACAAACACCAGCGAAGCGTAGAACAGCAGCCGGACGACGGCTTTGGGCTTGGAAGCTTGCGGTCTCACAGCGTCACCACCCGAGCCAGCAGCGAGCGTTTGATACCGACCGCGTGATGCGGACACAACTCATGACAGCACATGCACTTGATGCAGGTCTGCTGATCGATCAGCGGATAGCCGTCCGCCTGCCAGGCGATGGCCTTGACAGGACAGCTTTTCACGCAGATGCCGCAGCGTTTGCAGTCCGGCCCGATCACAGGATGCATGTAATAGACTTTCTTAAAGGCTTCTCTGGCCGCGGAGGGCACATATTTGAGCAGGTCCTTGCGCAGCTTCACCACCCCCAGTTCGGCATTCAGGGAGGGATAGTCACGGAAGCTGGCAGGAATGCTGATCCTGGAAGGCAGCAGCCCTTCGGCATGCAGGGCGTCTGAAAGATAGGGAATGTCCCGCATCCGGAAGCCCATCATCCTGGAAGCCACGCAATCCAGCGCCGGAATGGATTCCGAGCCGAAAAACAGGCCAAAGTTGCGAGGCCGTCCGGCCGCCGGACCGGCTCCGTCCATACCCAGGATGCCGTCGATAAAGCTATAGGTGACACGGCTTTTGGTGAGCTGCCAGATATCCAGCAGAAGCTGGGCAAAGCTGTTGGTGTCGGGATGTTGACGGTGATAATCGCTCTTTACGAGGCCAGGAACCAGACCATAGAGGTTTTTGAGCGCGCCGGTGAAGGCCATCAGGCTGTGGGTTTTGTATTTGGCGGCGTTGATCACGATCCCGCACTGCCAGAAAGCTTCCGAGATACGCACCAGATTGTCGCCCATTCTCAGTTCCCTGAATCCCATCGTGGAAAGATTGACCAGCTTGATGGGATAACGCTTGGCCAGATCACTGTAACCGCATGTCTGCCATACTGTTTCCACTGGAACGGTGCCACCGGGACTGTCTCCCACCCACACTTCCTTGCCTTTGTCCAGAAAGTGGCGGATGATGGCTTCGATCACCACGGGATGGGTGGTCACGGCTTTTTCGGGAGCGTGGGCGCCCAACAGATTGGGCTTGATCAACACCCGTTTGGCCTTCGAGAGCTTGGGATTGCGGGTGGCCTTGAGGAAACTGGCCACAGCCTCCTGAAGAGGCTCCAGCTCATAGCCATCCAGTTTTCGGATCTGGACGCGCGCCTTCATTTTTCCGCCGGATGTCTTCTGCGCTTGAAGAAATCGAAATTGAGCCCCAATGAAGCGCTCAACTGGGCCATCTGAGCCGGGCCGGCGATCTCATAAAGCAGGCCGACGTTGATGCTGCCGTCTTTGAAATACCAGCTAAATCCACCGGTGACAATATGTTGATCGTTCTTAGGCACTTCTCCGCCGGTGGCCACAAAGTTCCACCACAGCGCCGTATCGGGATGGGCAGTGGTGTTGATCGGCAGCACATAGTCTCCGTGCCAGATCTCAGGACGATACATGTATCCCAGTCGATATGTGACCTTGCGGACGTCCGCTTCAAAACCGGCTTTATAGACCAGGCGGTCCTTGTATTCGGGATGGAGTATGGAGGTGTTTTCCCAGTTCATTTCCAGATGATATCTGCGGTTGGAGTCTTTCAGACTGGCCCCCACGATCATATCTCCTGGCAGGGAACTGTCATACTGCACATACTTGAGGTCCCAGTCCAGCTTGCTCTGAGGGGTATAGCTGAAGCCCAGATTGAGCCTGGGGCCGTTCCACAGCACTCCAAACTGGGGACGAAGCACATATTTGGCCTCGCGGATACGCTCGAAGGTGCGCAGCACGGTGAAATCGCTGTAATAGTGAAACTGGTTGTGGACGTTGAGGCCCAGATTGAGCTCGCCGATATGCAGGCCCAGATTGGCCGTGAGCTGATGGAGATTATAGACCGGGTAGCGGGTTAACAGATAGCCGCCCAGGTTCATCTCCACATTGAAGGCGTCCATCACCATGCTTTTCGGCAGGCTGTAAACCGCCCCCCAGGTGAGATCGTCCGTCACGTTTCCACCCGCGGCCACCATGCCGAAGGGCACGGGTGAAGTGAAGTTGTTTTCGCCGGTATAAATGCCCGTATTCACGGGAGGTTTGATCAAGAGCTCGGCATAAAGCGCGCTGCGGTCGATGAGGTAGGAAGCGGGATTGGCCAGCACGGATTCCACTCCGCCCTGGCTGGCGACTCCGGTATAACCACGGCCCAAGGCCTTGGTGGAAAGGTAGTTGCGGCTGTAATACTCAAACACGGGGTCCATGTTTTGAGGGTGGGCAAAACTGAGGCTGTCGGTCGCCTGGGCCATCATGGCCGTGGCAGTCAGCACTAAGATCAACAGGCAGTATCGTTTCAATGGGGCCTCCAATGCTATTTTATCACTATGGTCTGTTTACGTTCCTTGCCCACCGAGACCAGCTCGAGCGGCTTCTCTATGAGGTCCTGCACCGCTTCCAGATAGTCCCGGGCGGATTTTGGCAGCTTTGACAGGCTGGTGCAGCCGCTGATGTCAGCTTCCCAGCCTGGCAGGCTAAGATATTCCGGCTCTACCGCTTCCAGGTCCAGATGATGGCTGGGAACAGTCTTTAGCCGCTGGCCGTCCAGCCAGTAGGAGGTGCAGATCTTGAGCTCCGGAATGCCGCTCAGCACGTCCAGCAGCGTGAGCGCGAAGCTGTTGATACCGTTGAGTCTGGCAGTGTATTTTGCCGCGGCGGTGTCAAACCATCCCACCCTTCTTGGCCGGCCGGTGGTGGCGCCGTATTCGTTGCCCTGCTTGCGGATACGGTCTCCCAGCTCACTGTTGAGCTCGGTGGGGAAGGGACCCTCTCCCACCCGAGTGCTGTAGGCTTTGTACACTCCGATGATCTTATCTGTGCAGCGGGGCGGCAATCCGGTGCCCACGCTGATCCCTCCGCTGAGCGTATGTGATGATGTCACATAGGGATAGCTGCCATAGACAAGGTCCAGCAGGCTGCCCTGCGCGCCTTCGAAGAGGATGCGCTTGCCGTTGCGGCGGGCCTCGTCGAGGACGATGCCGAGATCCTTGCGCATCCAGTCGACCGCGAAGCCGAACTGGAACGATCCCGCGTCCATCGTCTTCCAACGGTTCTCCATCTGCCACGACTGGGCCGCGCCCTTGGAGATGGTGGCGATCAGCTTCTCCACGTCGAGTCCGGCCTTGTGGGCGAAGTGGATCGCCTCGGCGAGCCCCTGGACGAGACCGGCGATGCAGATCTGGTTGCACATCTTGGCGAGCTGGCCGGCGCCGGCCGGGCCCATGTGGGTCGTGGCGCGGGCGAAGGCGGCGATCACCGGCTCGGCGGTGGCGAAGGCGGCATCGGTGCCGCCGACCATCACGGTCAGCACCCCGTTCTCCGCGCCCGCCTGCCCGCCGGAGACCGGCGCGTCGAGGAAGGCGAGGCCGAGGCGCTCGGCTTCCGCCGCGAGTTCGCGGGCGACGTCGGCCGACGCCGTGGTGTGATCGCAGAAGATCGCGCCCGGCTTCATGCCGGCGAAGGCGCCCTCGGGGCCGACGGCGACGGCGCGCAGGTCGTCGTCGTTGCCGACGCAGGCGAAGACGATGTCGCAGTCCTTCGCCGCCTCCGCCGGGGTCGCCGCGAAGGCGCCGCCGTTGGCCGCGACCCAGGCCTCGGCCTTGGCGGTAGTGCGGTTGTAGACCACGACGTCGTGGCCACCCTTGACCTTGAGATGCCGCGCCATCGGCGCTCCCATCACGCCGAGCCCCAAAAATGCGACCTTGGCCATCGTCGTCTCCCTCGGAGGTTGGTGGTACGGGCGACCGCTTCAGCGGATCGCGAAGGGGAACCAGTGGCCGGCGAGACGATCGAGCGTCCCGTCGCGGCCGATGTCGAGCAGCGCCTTGTCGAGCCGCGCGCCGAGGGCGCGATCCTCGTGGCGGAAGGCGATGCCGGCGCCGTCGCCGAAGCGCGCGGGGTCGAGCACCTCGCCGCCGACGAACCGGGCGACCCCGTCGGGCGCCTCGCCGTCGAGCCAGCGATAGAGGGCGAGCGTGTCGCCGAACACCAGATCGACCGCGCGCTCGGCGAGCGCCGCCCCGGCCGCCGCCTCGCTCGGGAATTCGACCAGGGTCGCTTCCGGATGGGTCGCCTTCACGTGCAGCGCATGGGCGGTGCCGGCGCGCACGCCGACCCGCAGCCCGGCGAGCGAGGCGTGTTCGGGATCGCGCGGCGCGTCGACCGTCCGGCCGACCCAGCGCGGCGCGACGCGGTGGTAGCGAGAGGTGAAGTCGACCAGCCGCCGGGTGGCGTCGGTGATCGGGATCGAGGCGACCAGCACGTCGGCGGTGCGCTTCTGCAGGCTCGGAATCAGCGCGTCCCAGCCGACCGCGACGATCTCGCAGGTCGTCTCCAGACGCCGGCACAATTCCTCCGCCACCTCCACGTCGAAGCCGACGACGCGGCCGTCGTCGCCGACCCGGCTGAAGGGCGGATAGGCGCCGTCGGTGGCGATCCTGAGCCGGACCGGATCGCGCGCGCCCGCCGGCGCGGCCGACGTGGCGGCGGCGATGACGGCGACGGCGAGGAGGCGGAAGAGGGCGCGCATTCGGATCTCGACCGGAGACGGGGGCGACGGAGTCGCGACCCCGCCGGATCGGTCCTATAACATGGGATGCGCCGTCGCGCGCCATCCCCGATCCACGGACGCCGCCTCCCCATGACCGCTCCCATCGCCCTCGACCGTCTGCGGCCGACCCAGCTGACCCTCGGGATGGACGACGTCCGCCGCCGCCGCGCCAAGATCGCGGCGATGAACGCCGCCGATCTCGCCGCCTATCTCGAGCGCAAGGCGGTGCCCCACGTGATCGGCCCGGAGGGGCGCGTCTACATGACCGATCACCACCATCTCGTCCGCGCCCTGTGGGAGGAGAACAAGCCCCACGCGATGCTCGGCCTCTGCGTCGCGGACTGGTCGCGACTGGACGTGAAGACCTTCTGGACGCGCATGGACGACGAGGCCCTGTGCTGGCCGATCGACGCCGACGGCAATCGCCGCCCCTTCGCCGCGATCCCCGATCACGTCTCGCGCCTGACCGACAACCCTTGGCGCACGCTCGCGCGGCGGGTGCGCGGCAAGGCCTTCGCCGACCTCGACACGCCGTTCCAGGAATTCATGTGGGGCGATTATTTCCGCTCCTTCATGAGCCGCCGCCTGATCGAGACCGACGTCGGCCTCGCCACCGATCTCGCCCGCCGTCTCGCCCGCCTCGACGAGGCCCAGGACCTGCCCGGCTGGCTCGGCGCCGACGACGGCGAGAAGAACGGCAAGGACGAGAAGGCGGGGAAGGACGAAAAGAACGGGAAGGCGGTCAAGGCGGAAAAGACGGAGAAGGCCGGCAGGACCGCCGACGGCCGTCGCGACGACGACACCGACGCCGCCGCCCCCGGCGGCGAGGGCTGAGCGCCGCGCCTCAGCGCCGCGCGCCGATCACCGTGAAGGGCGCGCCGACCACCGAGCCGGCGACGCCGCCGACCGCGCCGAAGGTTCCCGACACCACCCCGCCGACCCGGTCGCCGAACCCGACGCGGCTGTCGGAGATCGGTTGCCCGGCGATCAGGCGGCTGCCGATCAGCCGCACCACGTCGCCGTCGGCGGCGAACTTGCCGTGGGCGAGGCGGTCGGAGGTGGAGACGTCGGTGAGATCGAAGACGTGGACGTTCTCCTTCTCGAGCGTCGACTTCCACGGCTCGACCCGGGGGTCGATCGCGCCGACCCGGTCGACGTCGCCAGCGATGAGCTTGGAGACGTCGAGCGCCTTGTCGTCGCGCGACACGAACAGCGACAGGCGCGGTCGCGGTTGGCCGAGCCGGGCGACCTGACGGCGGAACACGTCGCCGTCGATGTCGGGGGCCGCCAGCACCACGTCGTGGATCTTGGCCGGCAGGCGGCCGTCCTTGATGGCGATCTGGCGCAGCGTCTCCATCGTCAGCCACGTCCCCATCGAATGGGCGAGGATCGAGATCTGCGAAATGTCGCGGTCGGCCGCCGCCGCCCGGATCAGGGCCTCGAAGGCGTCGCGCGAATAATTGGTGCTCTCGCGATCGTAATTGTAGGCGACCAGCGTGCCGCGCGACGGCCAGGTGAACAGGATCGGCGTGAAGTCGGTGCCGGAATCGTGGACGAACTGGGCGAAACGGAACACCGCGTCGTCGTAGCGGGTGTTGAACCCGTGCACGAAGATCAGCGCGCGGCCGTTGCCGACCCGGCGGAACCACGCCTTGGCGCCGGCCTCGTCGTGCTCGACCCGGCGGATCACCGCGAAGGAGCGGGTCGGATCCGGCGGCGTCGAACTCGGCCATTCGACCTGGCCGACCTTGCGCTGCGGATCGGGCGGGATCGACACCACCATCTCGGTCTGATGGATCGTCTTGCCGCGCTCGCCGTTGAAGAGGCGGGTCTCGTCGTCGACCGGCTCGCGGGTGGTCACCACCAGCATGTCGACCGTCGAGGCGCCCGGCGGCAGCGGTCCGGTGACCCCGAGGACGCCCTCGGGCCGGCCGGAGCAGGCGGCGAGCACCAATCCCGCCGTCAGAACGGCGATCGGACCGTGCCGGCGGCCGGGCGAGGGGCGAGAGGTGGCGATCATGCGTCCGTTCCGTTGCGCGGCCCCTCGGGCGAGGCCTCTCGGTCCGCCATTGTGGGCGACCCGCCCGCCGACCACAAGCGCGGCCTTCGCGCGCGGTCCGCGACGGGACCGGGGAGGGGCGACGCGCGGAACGGAAGAGGAAACGGGGACGCCTCAGCCGCGCGCGGCGAGCGCGGGCGTGGCCCTTTCGCCGAGACGGGCGAGAATGAAGTGCGCCACCGTCTCCGGCCGGTTCAGATCGAGCCGCGGCACGGAGAGGCCGACCACCGGCACGTCGGAGGCGACGGCGACGATCGGCGAGCCCGGCTGCCACATCAGTGCATGACCGGCGCTCGGGCGGTGCACCTCGATCGACGGGAGGTCGTGGGTGTGGAAGCCTTCGACGAGGACGAGATCGACCGGCGCCAGTCGCGGCAACAGATCCTCGAGCGTCGGCTCGGCCTCTTCGCGCACCTCGTGGAGGAGCGCCCAGCGGCCGCCGGAGATCAGAAGAACCTCCTCGGCCCCGGCCTCGCGATGGCGCCAGGAATCCTTGCCCGGCTTGTCGATGTCGAAGCCGTGGTGGGCATGTTTGACGGTGGAGACCGTCAGGCCGTGCGAACGGACGATGGGCAGCAGCCGTTCCATCAGCGTGGTCTTGCCCGAACCGCTGCGACCGACGAGGCCGAAGATCATCATGACGGGGGTCTCCAGGGAACGGGCTCGGAGGGGGTTCCCCCTCCGAGCCGGAGGTGCGTCCGGGCGGGGCGACCGCCCGGACGGGGAGGCTCAGGCGGCGCCCTTCGGGGCGGTGAAGACGCCGATGGTGACGGCGGGGCCGGTGTATTTCTCGACCTCGCCGACGGCGGTGTGACCGCAGTTGCCCTGAGCGAGTTTGGACGTGCCGACGTCGACGGTGAGGACGTTGGCGTCGCCGTAACGGCAGAGCGTTCCGGGCTTGCCGCCTTCCAGCGGATCGTACCAGCCGCCTTCGTTGACCCGGATCACGCCCGGACGAATGGCGTCGCTCACCTTGGCGCCGGCGAGGATCTGACCGCGATCGTTGTAGACGCGGACGACGTCGCCGTCCTTGATGCCGCGCGCTTCCGCGTCCTTCGTGTTGATGAGGCAGGGCTCGTGACCGGCGATCGCGTAGGTCTCGCGCAGCGAGGTGCCGCAGAGCTGGGAATGCAGGCGGCTCTTCGGGTGGCTGGTCGCGACGTGCAGCTTGTACTTGGTCGTCGGGCCGCCGAGACGCTCCACCGGCTCGTACCACATCGGATGCGGACCGCAGTCGTCGTAGCCCATCTTCTCGATGTTCTTCGAGTAGATCTCGATCTTGCCCGAGGGCGTGCCGAGCGGGTTGAGGAGCGGATCCTCGCGGAACTTGCCGTAGCGCACGAAGGTCTTGCCGACGGTGACCGGGAATTCGACCACACCGGCGCCGTTCCAGAAGGCGTCGAACTCCGGCATGGCGATCTTCTTGGCCTTGGCTTGGGTCAGAGCGGCGTCGTAGAACGACTTGATCCAGTCCATCTCGCTCTTGCCTTCGGTGAACTCCTTGCCCTTGCCGAGCTTCTCGGAGATCAGCGCGAAGATCTCGTAGTCGGTCTTCGATTCGAACACCGGCTCGATCACCTTCTTCATCGCCAGGATCGCCGAACCGGCATAGTCGCCGACGCTCTCGATGTCGTTGCGCTCATAGGAGGTCGTCGCCGGCAGGACGATGTCGGCGAAGCGGGCGGTCGGGGTCCACTGGAAGTCCTGCACCACGAAGGTGTCGAGCTTCTGGAAGGCGGCGATCTGACGGTTGCGGTCCTGATGGTGGACGAACGGATTGCCGCCGACCCAATAGGCCATCTTGACGTCCGGATACTTGGCCTTCTTGCCGTTGAAGTCGAACTCCTTGCCGGGGTTCATCAACATGTCGACGACACGGGCGCAGGGGATGGTCGCGGCACCCGCTTCCGTCATCCAGGCGGCACCTTCCTTGGCCTTGCCGCCGTCGGTGATGCCGGTCAGCACCGGCGCGTCGGCCGACGGCGCGCCGCCGTTGGCGTAGTGATAGGAGAAGCCGAAGCCGCCGCGGGGCAGGCCGATCTGACCGAGCATCGCCGCGAGGGTGACCAGCATCCAGTGGCGCTGTTCGCCGTAGTGCTGGCGCTGCAGCGAGAAGCCGCCGGCGAGCATGGTGCGGTTCTTGGCGAAGGCGCGCGCCAGTTCCTTGATCGTCTCGGCCGGCACTTCGCAGATCTCGGCGGCCCATTCGGCCGATTTCGGCTGCTTGTCGGTCTCGCCCATCAGATAGGGCAGGAACTTGTCGAAGCCGGCGGTGTAGTCCTTCAGGAACTTCTCGTCGTGGAGCTTCTCGACGACCAGCGTATGGGCGATGCCGAGCATCAGCGCGACGTCGGTCTGCGGGCGCGGGGCGATCCACTGGGCGCCGAAGAAGTCACAGGTCTCGGTCTTGACCGGATCGATGCAGATGACCTTGGTGCCCTTGGCCTTGAGCGCCTTCATGCCCTCGTAGCCGCCGTGATCGCCGATCGTCCAGCTGATCTGGTTGGTGACCATCGGGTCGGCGCCCCAGAACACCATCAGTTGGGTCTCGGCGACGACGACCGGCCACACCGTCTGCTGCTCGTACATCTCGAGCGTGCCGACGACATGCGGCATGATCACCTGCGCCGCGCCGGTCGAATAGTCGCCGGAGGCGTTCACGAAGCTGCCCTTGAGGTTCATCATCCGCCGGAGCAGGCTCTGGCAGTTGTGCAGCCGGCCCGGGCTCTTCCAGCCGTAGGACCCGGCGAAGGTGGAGGTCGGACCGTAGGTCTTCTCCACCCGCTGCAGCTCCTTGGCGACGAGTTCGATCGCCTGATCCCAGGTCACGCGCACGAAGTCGCCGGCGCCGCGGGTCTCAGGGCTGGCGCCGGGGCCCTTCTCGAGCCAGGCGCGGCGCACCATCGGATATTTGATGCGGGTCGGCGAATAGATGCTGTCGAGGACGCCGGCGAGCTGATGGCTCGGCGCGGGGTCCTTCTCCCAGGGCTTCACCGAGACGACGCGACCGCCCTCGACCTTGGCGCGGAAGGCGCCCCAGTGGCTGCCGGTCAGCACCTCGCCGTCGGGCGTGGCGGCACGGGCGCCGACCGAGAGCAGCGACGGGCCGGCGAAGCCGAAGACGCCCGCGGCCAATCCCCATCCGAGCAGGCTGCGCCTGGACATTTCGGCCTGGAATTCCGTGTCGGAGACGATGGACATCGGTCTCTCCTTCGTTGTCGCGTGATCGTCGTCACGCCTTTCGGGGTTCGTTTCGAGGAGTGGATGCGTCGGACGCATGCTCGATCGCGGCGACGAGCAGGCGGGCTGCGGCGGCGAAGACGCCGGTGCCGTCGGCATGGGCGAGGTCGTCGGCGAAGGTCGGCACCCAGGCGCCGAGGCGCCGGGCGAGGTCCTCGCGATCGGGATGGCCGATCGCCACCAGACGGGCGAGGAAGGCGGTCTCGATCGACAGATGGTCGGCCGGCTCGCGCTCGAGGCCGGCGGAAAGATCATGGGCGGCGAGCAGCCGTTCCATCTCGCCGGTCGGGGCCTGCCACATCCGCCCACCGCAGGTATGGACCGACTCGTAGGGCGCGACGGTCGACGGACCGCCGAGGCCGAGGAAGAGGAGCCCGAAGACCGGGGCGAGCCGGCGCGCCAGCATCGCCTCGTCCTCGGGGGTCTCGATCGTCGCCCGGAAGGCGGCGATCGGCGCGGCGAGCGTCGCGCCGTCGGCGAGGCGCGTCAGGAGATCGGCCGCGGCGCCCCGGCGGAGCGAGAGGAAGGTCCCCTCCTCCGGCGGAGCCGCGAACAGCCCGGCCAGGAGGAGGAGGAGGGAGGCCGCGTCCTCGGTGGCGTCGAGGAGGAGGGCGGCCGGGGCGGGGGCGGGGCGGCCGCGCACGGAGGAGAGGTCGGTCATTTGTGACCTCCCGTGTCTCCGGCGTTGAGCTGTACCCATTTCTGGAGGAAGCGGAACTGCTCGTCGTCGAGCGCCACGAAGCGCTTCATCGCATTGAGATTGCCGATCCACTGGTTGGCGAGATAGTGGCCGGTCTGCGGCGCGGCGTGGCAGAGGCCGCAGGAGGCGTTGTACATCTCCGCGCCGAAGGACTCGAGCTCGGGCGTGTTGCGGGTCAGCATCGCCGAGGAGATCCAAGCGCCGAGCGAGGCCTCGGTCCACTTCTGCTCGGTGTCGGGGTCGGTCATGGTCTTGCCGTGCTCGACCTTGTCGACGGTGTCGGACCCGAGCGCGGCGACGAAGATGCGCTTGCCCTGGAGGGCATAGAGCATCCGTTCGGCGCCCTCCTGCTGCCAGCCGGAGATCTTCACCTTCAGGAAGTCGCCGTCACGGGCGAGCACCTCGACCGGGGTCGGCGCGAGCAGGCGTCCGTCGACGGCGGCGCTCTCGGAGGACGGCTTCTCGAGCCAGAACCCCTTGGTGACGAGCGACGTCGGCTTGTCGCCGGCGGCATAGGTGGCGCCCTTCGAGGCGTCGACCAGCGCGGAGAAGATCGACTTGTAGCCGGTCGTCATGTCCGGCAGCTTGTGGGCGATACCCTTGTGACAGTCGATGCAGGTGCCGCCTTCCTTCCAGGCCTTCTGCATCTGGTCGGAGGCTTCCTTCTTCTTCTGATGGGCGAAGTCCATCGCCTCGAAGGAGTGGCAGTTGCGGCATTCGCGACTGTCGGAGGCCTTCATCCGCGCCCACTCGTGCTTGGCGAGCTCGAGGCGGTGTTCCTCGAACTTCTCGGGCGTGGAGATGTAGCCGGTGATCTTGCCCCACACCTCCTTCGAGGCCTGGACCTTGCGGACGATCTTGTGCGTCCAGTCCTTCGGAACGTGGCAATCCGAGCAGATCGCCCGCACGCCGGCCGGGTTCGAATAGTGGATGGTCTTCTTGTATTCCTCGAAGACCGTGTTCCGCATCTCATGGCAGGAGATGCAGAATTCGAGGCTGTTGGTCGCCTCCATGGCGGTGTTGAAGCCCCCCCAGCCGATGATGCCGACGGCGATGCCCACCGTTCCGGCCAATCCCAGCGAGGTCGGGCGCTTCAGGAGATCGAGTGCCTTCTTCCACACGGCTCTGTTTCCCTCGACCGATTTGCGTCGGGGGTGACGATGGGCCGGGGCGGTGAACGGCTTTCGCTCGAGCGATGAACGCGGTGTAGAGAATTGTAAACGGATGTGAACCGCCGGCGCCGCCGTCTTGACGGATCTCGCGCGCCGCTGTTCTTGAGATCCCATGAACAAAATCCACCACGTCCTCGTCGTCGAAGACGATCCGGTCTCTCGCCAGACGCTCGCCGCCTATCTGCGCAAGGACAACCATCGCGTTTCCGAGGCGGAGAACGGGGAGGCGATGCGGCGGGTCTTCGCCGGGGGCGACGTCGCGGTGATTCTGCTCGACATCAACCTGCCGGGAGAGGACGGCCTGTCACTCCTGCGGGAGTTGCGCCGGCAGTCCGAGGTGGGGGTCATCATGGTGACCGGCCGCGACGATCAGGTCGATCGCATCGTGGCGCTGGAGCTCGGCGCCGACGACTACGTCACCAAGCCCTACGACATGCGCGAGCTCCTGCCGCGCACCAAGAATCTCGCGCGGCGCGTCGCCGCCGCACGGCTGGTGCGCGAGGACGAGTCGATCAAATATTTCTCCGGCTGGCGGCTCGACATCCCCCATTGGAGCCTGACCGACGAGGCCGGGCGCGAGGTCCGCCTGACCCGGGCCGAATTCGAGCTCCTGGCGACGCTCGTCTCCCATCGCGGCCGCATCTTCACCCGCGACGCGCTGATCGATCACGTCAGCCGCCGCGACCGCGATCCGCTCGACCGCACCGTCGACGTCCTGATCGGCCGGCTGCGGCGCAAGATCGCCTCGACCCACAGCGCCACCGGCGAGCCTATCTCTGGCCGCTCTGGCCTCCGCTAATCGGTGGGCGCGGACGGCGCCTCGATCTGGCAGCCCGACGTCACCTGGTGCGGCGGCATGACCGAACTCATCAAGATCGGTGCGATGGCGGAAGCCTATGACATCCCGGTGATCCCGCATGGCGGCGGCCTGAATGGCGCGGTGCATTGGTCCATCAGCCATGTGAACGGCCTGTGGGCGGAGCTTTTCCTGCCCGCGCCGGGCGGTCCCAAGGAAGTCTATGACCGGTTCGAGCGCCAGTATGAGATCACGCGCGGGCCGGAGGGAATCTACATGCATCCCAGCCGCACGCCGGGCTGGGGCTGGGACGACATGGTCGCGACCCCGATCCCGGGCTGATCTTCGCAAGCGGTCCGCCCCGGTGCACCCGGGTTGGCAGAGACCGCGATAACAGACGACAGGAGGAGACATGGCTACGCCCAAGAACCAGTCGGTGCAGAAGGCATTCCTGTTGCTGCGGTCTTTCCGCAGTCCGCAGGAATGGGTGACGAACGCCGAACTCAGCCGCCGCTCCGGCCTGTCGGAAGCGGGCGCGCATCGCCTGATGCGCACGCTGGAAGAAATCGGCGTCGTGGTGCGCAATCGGCGCGGCTGCTATCGCCCCGGCATGGTCCTCGCCACCCTTTCGGAAGGCGTTGCGGTCGGTGAGCTGATCAGCGTCCTGTCCGAGGATGCGCTGACCGAGCTCGCCACATTGCTGCGCGGCGTGGTGCATATCGGGGTGTTGCAGGATGGCATGGTCTCCTATGCCGCCAAGTTCGGCGAACATGGCCAGGTCGTGATCCCCAG
>OFJB01000813.1_pt1 | contig 13755 bp, 12 predicted proteins | sample 1775081 | NCBI WGS metagenome assembly OFJB01 (sample SAMN08195771, study PRJEB24354) | sludge metagenome | isolation source: initial sludge from phenol fed wastewater aerobic bioreactor | place: India: Nagpur | collected 2016-06-05 | reverse complement strand
GCTCAAGAAGTTCGGCAAGCTGGTGGGCGCGCTGGTGCAGGAAGAGGGCGTGAACGAGCAGATGGCCGAGTTCATCACCCCCATCGCCGTGCTGGGCGAGCAGATGACCAAGTTCACCACCGAGATCGGCTTCAAGGGCTTCCAGAATCCCGACGAGGTGGGCGCCGCCGCGGTGGACTACCTGCGCGTGGCCGGGCACCTGGTGTTCGGCTACCTGTTCGCGCGCATGGCGCAGGTGGCGCTGCGCAAGATCGCCGAGGGCAGCAGCGACCCGTTCTACACCGCCAAGCTGCAGACAGCGCGCTTTTACTTCGCCAAGCTGTTCCCCGAGATCCACACGCTGATGCGCACCGCCCGCGCGGGCAGCAAGGTGCTGATGGAAACGGACGCGGTTTTGGCCTGATACTGCCCGACTCCGTGCCAGTCCGGTGTGGAGGCGGAGGTCGGCGGCTGTCGTGCTGAATGCTGCCGGCCTTTGAGGTCAAAAAGCACTGGAATATTTCAATGCATACAAGTTCTCTGGAGCATGTTGAGCGGCTGGTCGGGAAGTATCTCGATCCAGGCCAACCCACACACGTCATTGACATCGGCAGTTTCGACGTGAACGGCAGTTACAAGCCATTCTTCGACAAGCCGCAATGGCGTTACACGGGGGTTGATCTGGCAGCAGGGCCCAACGTCGATGTCGTGCTCGGCTCGCCGTATCGGCTGCCGTTTGCCAGTTTCTCCGTGGATGTGGTGGTTTCGGGTCAGGCATTTGAGCATGTCGAGTTTTTCTGGCTGACGTGGATGGAGATGGCGCGTGTTCTGAAGCCGGGCGGGCTGATTTTTCTGTTGGCCCCTTCACGCGGACCGGAACACCGCTACCCGCAGGATTGCTGGCGGTTTTACCCTGATGGCTACCGCGCTCTGGCCAAGTATGTGGGGCTGGAGTTGCTGGAGGTCAGTACCGACTGGAGTCCTCATCCCAGCCCGGACAGCGCGCCGTGGGGCGACACCGTGGGGGTGTTCAGGCAGCGGCCATTGTCTTTGCTGGACAGATGGCGCAGGCGGTGCGCCCAGCAGGTGCGCTACATCACGATTCCTGGATTCCGGTGAGCTGGGTGATTGATCTGCCTGCAACGGATTGGGCGCTGCATGGACGGCACCAGCGTTCCAGGTCAATGGGTGGCCGCATGAGCATGCTCATGCGGTGTATTGCATTATTTTTTTGTCTCTTCTGGCTGAGCTGGGCGCATGCCGATCAGGCGCTGATCTCCACGGTGACTTTGAACGCATGGGATTTGCACGACACGGCAGAAGTAGCCAAAAAACTTCAAAAAAGCGGCTTCAATCATGTGACCCTGTACGTTCCATGGGGGGAAGTGGAGCCACAAGAAGGAGAATTTCGATTCGAAAAATTTGATGATCAGATCGGGGCACTGGCAAAGGAGGGACTGAAATTTATTTTGGTGCTTGATTTTGGAGGGCGCCCGTTTCTTGATGATGCGGGGCGAAATACCCATCGGTCTATCATTCCTGAGTGGTTCCTGCTGCAGCATGGTGATGCCATGATGCAGAACTTTTCTGCAGAGCCGACGAAGCAGATTGGCTTCCTGGAGCCGAAGGCGCAGCGGCTGACGAGCCGGTTTGTTGAAAAATCGGTTCATCATTTTGCGCATGCGCACCCGGGTGTGATATCTGGTTTTGCCATTGGCCTGCAGGAAGAGCATGAAATAAAATATGGCCAGGAGGGTTATCAGTGGCGGGACTATGGCAGGAATTTCATCGATAGATTCCATTCGAGATTCGATTCTGCGCCACCGGTGATCAACTATAACAACGAGATAGCCCAGTTCCAGCCTCGTCGTGAGCCCCATTTTTTTGATCTTTTGGCATTGCGTGATGAAGACCTGAGGAATGCCATCTGTCATTATGAATCGATCATCCGCAGGTATCACCAGACTGCCGTGGCATATTTTGGAGAGTTTTTCACTTCTCATGATGCTATTTATGGCGGCGGTGTTGTGGAAAATTTGGGTTCATGTGTTGATATTGCGGTTGTGGATTTCAATTTCTATGATGGCTACCGGTTGAAGAATGATCCGAATATCTTGCCGCTGATGGTCAATTATCTGGCCAATAATGGCTATAAGAAAATAATGGTGGGTGCCTATGGGGAACGATGGGCGAGAGAGGGCAGAACTGCGGAATTGATACCTTTTGCCAGCCAGTCTATCAACAAAGCCCTGGCCAATCCAGAAGTGATCGGGTTCGAGCTTGGTGGATTCTATGGTGGCAAAAAAGAAAGTGCAGTTCAGTCGGTAGATTTTGAGCAGCTTCAGCGATTACGGGTGAAAAGATCGCTAGATGCCGTGCGCGGCGGTGCAATGAGGGTCGGATTGCTCGCCTCGCGTACCAATTTCGATTTTTGGCATGGTGAGAGATCAAATGACAGGAATGTGCACCAGGACGCTTTGGTGCAGGCATACGCCTTGCTTTCGAGTATTCCTGATCTTGAGGTGCGGGTAATTGGGGATCGGGTGCTGAGTATGGATCCAGACTTGGTCCGATCGCTCGATGCGATATTTGTGCCTCATCAGGTTGTTTTGTCATCTGGCACCAAGGAACGGTTGCGCAATTTCTGGCTTGCCGGCGGGGTTCTGATTCAGGACATGCGACTCGGCGAATTCACCGCGGATGGCGTCGCTACAGGCGACTGGTTGCACGATGTGTTTGGAATTCAGGATGTGCGCTGGAGCGCAGAGCCCGCGCGCTTTGTCTACCAGGGAGAGCATGTCGATCTGGACATGCAAGCCAAGGTCTATGTCAACCATGCTTTGCTGCGGGCTCGGCCGGGGTATGAGGTGCGTGCCGGGTGGTTGAGTCCGAAAAGGTTTGGCTGGGTGTCGCGCCTGTTCGGAGGGTTTATGGGTAAGAAGGACATGGAGAAGGCCGATCCCGACTATGGTTTGGTGCTGCGCGGGGAACGCAGCCTGGTGTTTGGTTGCTTGCCGCAACTGGTGGAGGGCCCTTCTGCTTCTACCTGGAGGCGTATTTTTGTGGAGGAGGTGACGGCTGTCGTGGCGCGGCACTCGAATCAGCGGAAACGAACGGCTGTGCGTGCCGTACCGCATCAGGAAGTTGGCATGCCTGTCGAGGCATTGCCTGCCCGGTGACGGGTGTATCTGGTTTCTCGAAAGAGATATGAGGTGGAAATTGGCCGCTATCGTGTGCCAATTGGTTTATTGGAACTAGAGGAGTGAAATGACGATGAAAAAGACGTTGACCGTCGCTCTTGCAGTGGTGTTGAGCGCCCCCGCGTGGGCGCAGATGACGCCCGTGGGGACTTGGAACAGCATCGACGACAAGACCGGCCAGCCCAAGGCCGAAATCCAGATCGTGGACAAGGATGGGGCGCTCAGCGGGCGCGTCATCAAGGGCCTGCAGCCCAGCAGCGAGCCGCTGTGCACCGAGTGCACGGACGACCGCAAGAACCAGCCCAAGATCGGCATGGAGATCATCCGCGGCGGCAAGCAGGCCGATGACGGCGATGTCTGGAAGGGCGGCAAGATCCTCGACCCGGAAAACGGCAGGGAATACCGCGCCGAGCTCACGCCGATCGATGGCGGTAAGCAGTTGCAGGTGCGGGGCTTCTTCGGGCCGTTCTTTCGCACGCAGGTGTGGAAGCGGGTGCAGTAACCCCCATTCATGAAAGAGACCATGACCCGATTCAACGTGAAGAAAGTCGCCGTGCTCGGCGCGGGCGTGATGGGGGCGCAGATCGCGGCGCACCTGGTCAACGTCAAGGTGCCGGTGGTGCTGTTCGACCTGCCGGCCAAGGAGGGCGAGAAGAGCGGCATCGCCCTGAAGGCGATTGCCAACCTGAAGAAGCTCAAGCCCTCGCCGATCGGCGTGGCGGCCGACGCCGACCTGATCGAGGCGGCGAACTACGAGGAGCACATGGACCGGCTCGGCGAGTGCGACCTGGTGATCGAGGCGATCGCCGAGCGCATGGACTGGAAGCAGGACCTGTACCACAAGATCGCGCCGCACGTGGCCGACCATGCGCTGCTGGCGAGCAACACCTCGGGCCTGTCGATCACCCGGCTCTCCGAGGCGCTGCCCGAGCAGCTGCGCCCGCGCTTTTGCGGCATCCACTTCTTCAACCCGCCGCGCTACATGCCGCTGGTGGAGCTGATCAGGACGCCGACGACCGAGCCGCACGTGCTCGACCAGCTCGAAGCCTTCGTCACCAGCGGCCTGGGCAAGGGCGTGGTGCGGGCCAAGGACACGCCCAACTTCGTCGCCAACCGCATCGGCATCGCCGGCATGCTCTCGACCATGAAGGAGGTCGAAAAGTACGGCCTGAGCTTCGACGTGGTCGATGACCTCACGGGCAAGAAGCTCGGGCGTGCCTCCAGCGGGACGTTTCGCACCGCCGACGTGGTGGGCCTGGACACCATGGCCCACGTCATCAAGACGCTGCAGGACAACCTGAGTCTGGAGACCGATCCTTTTTACGACAGCTTCGGCACGCCGCCGGTGCTGGCCAAGCTGATCGAGCTGGGCAACCTGGGGCAGAAGACCAAGGCGGGCTTCTTCAAGAAGGCGGGGCGCGACATCCTGCGCTTCGAGCTGGAGAGTGAGGACTACGTGCCCGCCGGCGCCAAGGCCGACGAGGTCTACGGCCGCATGCTCAAGCGGCCGGCCGCCGAGCGCCTGAAGCTCCTGCGCAACGCCACCGGCGCGCAGGGGCAGTTCCTCTGGGCCATCCTGCGCAACGGCTTTCACTACGCCGCGGTGCACCTGGCGACGATCGCCGAGACCGCGCGCGACGTGGACCAGGCCATGCGCTGGGGCTTCGGCATGAAGCAGGGCCCGTTCGAGCTCTGGCAGGAGGCCGGCTGGCTCGAAGTGGCCAAGATGGTGCAGGAGGACATCGATGCCGGCAAGGCGCTGTGCAAGACGCCGCTGCCCGAGTGGGTCTTCAAGGGGCCGGTGGCGGAGGCTGGCGGCGTGCACACGGCGCAGGGCTCGTGGAGCCCGGCTGCTGGAAAATTCATAGCGCGTCGCGCGCTGCCCGTCTACGAAAGACAGCATTTCCCTGAAAAACTGCTGGGCGAGGACAACCTGCCCGACTGGCGCACCGGCGGCACCACCGTCAGCGAGAGCGACGCGCTGCGCCTCTGGACGCTGGACCAGGGCGGCTGCGCCAGCGGCGAGCGGGTGCTGATCGCCTCGATCAAGAGCAAGATGCACGCGATCAGCCCTGGCGTGATCGAGGGCCTGACCGAGGCCATCGAACTGGCCGAGCGCGAGTACGCGGGCATGGTGATCTGGTCGGGCGACGCGCCGTTCAGCGTGGGCGCCGACCTGCAGGCGGCGATGCCCGCCTTCATCGCCGCCGGCATCGATGCGATCGACGGCATCGAGCAGGAGCTGCAAAGCCTCATGCTGCGCATCCGCTACGCGCAGGTGCCGGTGGTCTCGGCGATCCACGGCATGGCGCTGGGCGGCGGCTGCGAGCTGGCGATCCACAGCGCGCGGCGCGTGGCGCACATGGAAAGCTACATCGGCCTGGTGGAAGTGGGCGTGGGCCTGGTGCCGGGCGCGGGGGGCCTGACCTACATCGCCCGCCGCGCCGCGGAAAGGGCCGAGGCCAGCACCGGCAAGGACCTGCTGCCCTTCCTCACCGAAGGCTTCACCGCGGCCGCGATGGCCAAGGTGGGCACGAGCGCGATCGAGTCGCGCGCGCTGGGCTATCTGCTCGACTCCGACCTGATCGTGCCGCACCGGGACGAGCTGCTGTTCGTCGCGATCAACGAGGCGCGCGCGATGGCCCGGGGCGGCTGGCGCGCGCCGCTCAGGCGCCCGTTCCCGGTGGCGGGCAGGAGCGGCATCGCCACCATCCGCGGCCAGCTCGTGAACATGCGCGGGGGCGGCTTCATCAGCGACCACGACCAGCACATCGCCACCCTGATCGCCGAGATCGTCTGCGGCGGCGACGTGGACGCGGGCACGCTGGTGAACGAGGAATACCTGATGGGCCTGGAGCGCAAGGCGTTCTGCGCGCTGATCCAGCACCCGAAGACGCAGGAGCGGATTCTGGGGATGCTGAGCACGGGCAAGCCGGTGCGCAATTGAAGGCGCAAGGAGGACATGAACATGAAACAAATCCAGGACGCCTACATCGTCGCCGCCACGCGCACGCCGATCGGCAAATCGCACAAGGGCTTCTTCCGCAACATGCGGCCCGATGACCTGCTGGCCACCATCATCCGCGCGGCGCTGGCGCAGGTGCCCGCGCTCGACCCCAAGGCGGTGGAAGACGTGATCGCCGGCTGCGCCATCCCCGAGGCGCAGCAGGGCCTGAACGTGGCGCGCGTGGGCGCGGTGCTCGCGGGGCTGCCCAAGAGCGTGGGCGGCATCACCGTGAACCGCTTCTGCGCCTCGGGCCTGTCGGCGGTGCAGATGGCGGCCGACCGCATCCGCGTGGGCGAGGCCGAGGTGATGATCGCCGCCGGCGTCGAGAGCATGAGCATGGTGCCGATGATGGGCAACAGCCCGAGCCTGTCGCCCACCATTTTTGCCCACGGCGACGAGGACGTGGGCATCGCCTACGGCATGGGCCTCACGGCCGAGAAGGTGGCGCAGCAGTGGAAGGTGACGCGCGAGGCGCAGGATGCGTTCGCGCTCGAATCGCACCGCCGCGCGGTCGCGGCGCAGCAGGCGGGGCGTTTCAAGAACGAGATCACGCCGATCGAAGTGACCGACCGGGGCCTGGACCTGGCCAGCGGCACGCCGGTGGCCAAGACGCGCACCGTCGACCTGGACGAAGGTCCGCGCCCCGAGACCACGCTGGAGGGCCTGGCCAAGCTGCGCACGGTGTTCGCCGCGCGCGGCTCGGTGACGGCGGGCAACAGCAGCCAGACGAGCGACGGCGCGGGCGCGCTGATCCTCGCCAGCGAATCCGCCGTCAAGCGCTTCGGCCTCAAGCCCCTGGCGCGCTTCGTCTCCTTCGCCAGCCGCGGCGTGCGCCCCGAGATCATGGGCGTGGGGCCGATCGAGGCGATTCCCGCCGCGCTCAGGCTCGCCGGCCTCAAGCACGAGGACATGGGCTGGATCGAGCTCAACGAGGCCTTTGCCGCGCAGTCGCTCGCCGTCATCAACACCCTGGGGCTCAACACCGACGTGGTCAACCCCATGGGCGGCGCGATCGCGCTCGGCCACCCGCTGGGCGCCACCGGCGCGATCCGCTCGGCCACGGTGGTGCACGCGCTGCAGCGCGAGAACCTGAAGTACGGCATGGTCACGATGTGCGTGGGCATGGGGCAGGGCGCGGCGGGCATCTTCGAGCGCGTCTGAGAAAGTGTGAACGAATCCGCCATGCCCGCTCATCCCACCAAAACACACCCGCTCGGCGTTGCAAATGCGCGCCATGGCCCGCGCCATGGCTGTGCTTTGCGCCTTGATCGGCCGCGTTTGGGCGGCCTGCTCGGGCACGCCGGATTCATTCGCACCTTCTGAACCCGACCGGCCGATCCATGCGGGCCTTGACCTTGCACAGCCATGGCGTGTCCATCGCCCTCAAGCTGCACGAAACCGAGGGGCCGGCGCGCGCCAGCGTGGTCATCGGCAACGCCATCGGCGTGCCCCAGCGCTACTACCAGGACTTCGCCGCCTGGCTCGCGCGCCAGGGCTGCCAGGTGTTGACCTTCGACTGGCGCGGGCAGGGCGAGTCGCTGCAAGGGCCGATGCGCGGCGTGCGCCCCACGCTGCAGGACTGGGTGGCCGACTACGAGGCGGTGATCGCGCACGCGCGCTCGCAATTGCCGGGCCGGCCGCTGTTCCTCGTCGGCCACAGCCTGGGCGCGCAGCTGCCCGGGCTGTTCGCGCACCCCGAGCGCGTCGATGGCCTGCTGGCCGTCGCGGCGGGCAGCGGCTACTGGCGCGTGAATGCGCCGCAGCTCAGGCGCACCATCCTGCCTTTCTGGTACCTGGTGATGCCGCTGGCCACCGCGGCATGCGGCTACTTTCCGGGCGCGCGCCTGGGAATGATCGGCGACCTGCCGGCGAGCATCGCCTGGCAGTGGCGCCGCTGGTGCCTGAACCCGCTCTACGGCATGGGCGCCGAGCGCGCGCGCGAGGGCTATGCGCGCGTGCGTTTCCCCATCCACCTGCTGCGCATGCACGACGATGAGATGATGAGCGAACAGGGCACGCGCGACCTGCTGGCGATGTATGCGAACGCCGAGCGGGCCAGCGCCTGCCTCACCGCCGAGGAGGCGCGGGGCCAGCGCATCGGGCACCTGGGGTTCTTCAAGGCGCGCTTCGAGCCGCTGCTGTGGCCGCGCGCCGAGGCGGTGCTGCGCGGCTGGTGCGGCGTCGCACACACGACCGGGGGCGCGGCCGATCGAGGGCACACTCGGGCGCCATGACAGCAACGACACATCTTCATCCCCTGGACGACGCGGTGGCACTCACCGCGGGCGCTCCCGATACCTTCGAGGGCCGCACCACGGCCCCTTACTGGAACATGGTGGGGCCGTTCGGCGGCATCACCGCGGCCACCCTCTTGCAGGCGGTGATGCAGCATCCCGCGCGGCTGGGCGAGCCGCTGTCGATGACGGTGAACTACGCCGGGGCGGTGGCCGAAGGGCCATTCCAGGTGCGGGCCACGCCGGTGCGCGCCGGCCGCTCGACGCAGCACTGGTGGGTGCAGCTCCTGCAGCCCGGCCAGGATGGCGCGGCGCAGGTGATGACGACGGCCACGGCGATCACGGCCGTGCGCCGCAGCACCTGGAGCGCGACCGACCAGCCCCTGCCCGACGCGCCCGCGCCCGAGGCCTGCCCGCTGGTGCAGCAGCCCATTCCCGTCGAGTGGGTGAACCGCTATGCGATGCGGCCGGTGGCCGGCATGCCGCCCGAGCGCTGGGACGGCGCGGAGCACGACAGCCTCACGCGCCTGTGGGTGCGCGATGCGCCCGAGCGGCCGCTGGACTTCGTGGCGCTCGCGGCGCTGTGCGACGTGTTCTACCCCCGCGTCTGGCGCCGCCGGGCGCTGCGGGTGCCGGCGGGCACGGTCTCGATGACGGTGTACTTCCATGCGGGCGGCGAGCTGCTCGCGCAGACCGGCGACGGCTGGCTGCTGGCGCAGGCGCGCGGGCAGGAATACCGCAACGGCTTTTTCGACCAGAGCGCACAGCTGTGGAACGCCGCGGGCCGGATGCTCGCGACGACGCAGCAGATCGTTTACTACAAGGAGTGAATGCATGAGCGAGCAGGACATTCTGGTGCACGCCGAAGCCGGCGTGACCACGATCACCTTCAACCGGGTGGACAAGAAGAATTCGTTCACCGAGCGCATGTACGGCGAAATCGCCGACGTGCTGGGCGCCGCGGCCGGGGACGCGGCGGTGCGCTGCGTCGTCTTCCAGGGCGACGCGACGGTGTTCAGCGCCGGCAACGACATCAGCGACTTCCTGCGCCAGAGCGCGCAGGCCCAGGAGGCGGACCTGACCACGCGCGCCGTCTGGCGCTTTCTCAACGCCATCGCCACCTTCCCCAAGCCGCTCGTGGCCGCGGTCTGCGGCCCGGCGGTGGGCGTGGGCACCACGCTGCTGCTGCACTGCGACCTGGTCTACGCGGGCGACAACGCGGCCTTCGCGCTGCCCTTCGTCAACCTGGGCCTGTGCCCCGAGGCGGCCTCCAGCCTGCTGCTGCCGCCCATGCTGGGCATGCACCGCGCGGCCGAGGCGCTGCTGCTGGGCGAGCCCTTCATGGCCGAGGCGGCGCTGGAGGTGGGCCTGGTCAACCGCGTGGTGCCGCCCACCGAATGCAACGCCCTGGCGCAGGCGCAGGCGAAGAAGCTCGCCGCCAAGCCGCTGTCGGCGCTGATGGAGACCAAGCGGCTCATGAAGGGCGCGCAGACGCAGCAGGTGCAGGGCCGCATGCTGGAAGAGGCGCAGTCCTTCTCGCGCCTGATGCGCTCGCCCGCGGCGCGGGAGGCGTTCACGGCGTTCATGGAGAAGAGAAAGCCGGATTTCAGCAACTGCTGAAATTTGGTTTTTGCCCGAAGGGGGCGGGTTGTGCGATAGGCCCGGCGCTTTCGCTCAGAGGGAGCGTGTCGGACAACGGGAAAATCGTACGGGAAGCGACGTTTGATATGTACGGCATACTGCCGTATGATTGCATCGGAAGGATAAAGTCATGCCCGTCGCTGTCGCTACCGCCCGTCTTGAAGCCCGAATCAGCACTGATCTGCATTCGATGCTCAAGCGTGCCGCCGAACTTCAGGGGCGCACCATGACCGATTTCGTGGTGTCCGCCGTTCAGGACGCCGCGCAGCGCGCCATCGAGCAGGCCGAAGTCATCCGCCTGTCGTTGGCCGATCAGGAATGCTTTGCGCAAGCCCTGTTGTCGCCGCCGAAACCGGCCCCGGCCCTGGAGCGCGCCTTCGCTCGTCGCAGCAAGCTCCTGCGTGCTGAATGAGCGGCGCACCGCTCCGGCTCGTGCCGCTCGATGCGACACATGACCGCAGCGCGTTCAATTGCGATTCCGAGCCGTTGAACCGCTACCTGCGCGAACAGATCGGCCAGGATGTTCGTCGTCGCGTGGCGGCCTGTTTCGTGGCCTTGGTGGATGGGACGCGCATCGCGGGTTACTACACTTTGGCGTCGGCGAGCCTGCTGCTGGTTGATCTACCGGCCAGCACCGGCAAGAAGCTGCCGCGCTATCCCACTGTGCCCGCCGTTCGCATGGGCCGCCTGGCCGTCGATCAGGCATTCAAGGGGCAAGGTCTTGGCGGTGCGCTGCTGGCCGATGCGCTCGACCGTGCCGCCCGTTCGGAGATTGCCGCCTTCGCCCTGATGGTGGACGCCAAGGATGAGGCGGCAGCGGCTTTCTACCGGCATCACGGCTTCGTTGCTCTGCCAAACTCGTCGCTGACACTTTTCCTGCCGCTGGCAACCGTCCGGTCTTCTTGAAATTCACCGTTCCGAGCGGATCGAGACTATTTTTACAAAGCAAGCGCTTGATTAAATAAAAAAGCTTTGCTAAGCTGCGCGCATGGCTGAAACCCTTGCGCAACAACCCCTGGTGGCCGAAACCGCACCTCGGCGCCCGCGCGGGCGCCCGCGCAAGAGCGCGGAGCACCCGGACGAGGGCAACCGCCGGCGCGAGCTGATGGAGCATGCGGCGCGGCTGTTCCTCGTCAAGGGCTATGCGGCGACGACGACGCGCGACATCGCGGCCGCGATGGGCATGCACAGCGGCTCGCCGTTTTATTACTTCAAGAGCAAGAGCGCGCTGCTGTACGCGGTGATGCGCGAGGGCATGGAGATGGCGCTGGCCAGCCAGCAGCAGGCGCTGGCCGCGCTGGCGCCCGGTGCCGGCGCGCATGCGCGGCTGCGGGCGCTGGTGCGCCACCACTTCGACATCCTGCTGGGGCCGCGCAGCGGCTTCATCCCGGTGATGCTCTACGAATGGCGCTCGCTCACGGCGGCGCAGAAGAAGGGCGTCTCGCAGGTCAAGGATGCCTACGAGGCGGCCTGGATGCCCACGCTCGCGGAGCTGGCCGCCGCGGGCCATCTGCGGGCCGAGCCCGCGGTGGCGCGGCTGTTCATTTTCGGGGCGCTCAACTGGTCGGTGCAGTGGTTCCGCCCGCGCGGCGTCCATACGCTGGAGCGGCTGACCGACGAGGCGCTGCACCTGTTTGCGGGGAAAGCATGACGTATCGATCCATCTTCGCGCCCGGGCTGTTCGCGGGCCGCACCATCGTCGTCACCGGCGGCGGCTCGGGCATAGGGCGCTGCACCGCGCACGAACTGGCGGCGCTGGGCGCGCGCGTGGTGCTCGTGGGGCGCGACGAGGGCAAGCTCGAAGCCGTGCGCCAGGAGATCGCGCAGGACGGCGGCGAGGCCGACTGGCAGGCCTGCGACATCCGCCAGGAAGCGGCGGTGCAGCAGATGGTGGGCGCGGTCGTGGCGCGGCACGGGCGCATCGACGGCCTGGTGAACAACGCGGGCGGGCAGTACATGACGCCGCTCGAAAAAATCAGCGCCAAGGGCTGGGAGGCGGTGGTCAACACCAACCTCACCGGCGGCTTCCTGGTGGCGCGCGAGTGCTACCTGCAGGGCATGCGGGCGCACGGCGGCGCGATCGTCAACATCGTGGCCGACATGTGGGGCTCGATGCCCGGCATGGGCCACAGCGGCGCGGCGCGCGCGGGCATGGTGAGCTTCACCGAGACGGCAGCGCTGGAATGGGCCGCCAGCGGCGTGCGCGTGAACGCGGTGGCGCCGGGCTACATCGCTTCGAGCGGCATGGACCACTACCCGCCCGAGGCCGGCGAGATGCTGCGCGCGATGCGCGCCACCGTGCCGGCGGGGCGCTTCGGCACCGAGGCGGAGGTCTCCGCCGCCATCGTCTTCCTGCTCAGCCCCGCGGCCAGCTTCGTCAGCGGCAGCGTGCTGCGCGTGGACGGCGCGCGGCCGCAGGCGCGCATGGGCTGGTCGATGCGCCTGCCCGGCGCCGAGGCGCAGGGGCGCGACGCGGTGCGGCCTTACGACGGCTTCCACCGGGCGGTCACGCCCCGGGTGTTCGCGGATCAGGAAACGGGGAAACCGGCATGAACACGCCTTTTGCATCGCGCTGGAACGCCGCCGGCGCCCAGGCGCAGGAGCGGCGCGAGCACATGCTCGCGCGCATCGGTGCGCTGCGCGCGCTGGAGCAGCGCGCGGCCGACGCCTCGGCCCAGGCCGGGCCGCGCTTCGCCAAGCGCCACCAGCTCTTGCCGCGCGAGCGCGTGGCGCTGCTGCTCGACCCCGGGGCGCCGTGGCTGCCGCTGGCGTCGCTCGCGGGCTATCTGCGCGATACCGACGACGCGGGCCGCTCGATTCCCGGCGGCAGCGTGGTCGCGGGCATCGGCTTCGTCTCGGGCACGCGCTGCATGGTGGTGGCGAGCGATTCGGGAATCGACGCGGGGGCGCTCGTGCCCATGGGCCTGTACAAGGTGCTGCGCGTGCAGGAGATCGCGCTGGCCGAGCGCCTGCCCTTCATCCACCTGGTCGAGAGCGCGGGCGCGAACCTGGCGGACTACGCGGTCGATACCTTCATCGATGGCGGCAGCCTGTTTCGCAACCTTGCGCGCCTGTCGGCCGCGGGCATTCCGGTGATCACCGTGCAGCACGGCTCGGGCACGGCGGGCGGGGCCTACATGCCGGGGCTGTCGGACATCGTGATCATGGTCGAGGGCCGCTCGCGCGCCTTTCTCGCTGGCCCGCCCCTGCTCAAGGCGGCGACCGGCGAGGTGGCGACCGAGGAGGAGCTGGGCGGCGCGCTGATGCACACCACCGTCTCGGGCCTGGGCGAATACCTGGCGCGCGACGACCGCGAGGCGCTGGGCATCGCGCGCCGGGTGGTGGCGCAGCTTGCATGGCCGAATCGGGCTCCAGCGCTTGAGGGACAAGCGCGAGCAGCTATCGAAAAAGGATATGCCGAGCCGCCCTGGCCGGCCGAGGAGCTGCTCACGCTGATGCCCGCGCACCACCGCGAGCCGGTGGACATGCGCGAGGTGGCGGCGCGCCTCGTCGATGGCGGCGCGCTGCTCGAATTCAAGAGCGGCTATGGCATGGCCACGGTCTGCGCGCAGGCGGCGATCCACGGCCATGCGGTCGGCCTCATCACCAACAACGGGCCGATCGACATCGCCGGCGCCAACAAGGCCACGCACTTCATCCAGTGGATGTGCCAGCTCGGCCACCCCATCGTCTA
>OFJB01000811.1_pt1 | contig 13784 bp, 14 predicted proteins | sample 1775081 | NCBI WGS metagenome assembly OFJB01 (sample SAMN08195771, study PRJEB24354) | sludge metagenome | isolation source: initial sludge from phenol fed wastewater aerobic bioreactor | place: India: Nagpur | collected 2016-06-05 | reverse complement strand
GCCGAAAACGAGAGCAGAAACGACAGAATGACGATCAGCCCGAGGACGCCCTTCCCGAAGTTCATCGCTCTTCCCCCTTCCAGGCGCGAATGCCTGTCGTCCGTTTGACACAGTATATTCCGAACCGTCCGGGGCGACAATAAACCGTTCGACGGGCGACGGCGATTCCAGAATCGCGCAGGTTTCGCCCCGAACTGGATATGGAACTCTCCCGGCGCGGTGTGTACCATACTCGTGCGAGAGACTGCCATGAGGAGGTCGGATGAATATGTTTCGGACGCGCGGTTTGAGGAGAGCGGTTTCGGCGCTCGCGGTTTTCGCGGCGCTCGCGTGCGGGTCGGCGTCGTACGCCGCGGACACGCTGAACGTCTACACGATCTGGTCGGAGCGGTACGCGACGGAGGTCTTCAAGGCGTTCACGAAGGATACGGGAATCCAGGTGCGGCATCTGCGCTTTTCGTCGGGCGAGGTCCTCGCGCGGATCATCGGCGAGAAGGACAACCCGCAGGTCGACGTCTTCTTCGGCGGCCGCCCCGGCCTTGACGAGGAGATGCAGGTCTTGGCGGAGACCATCCCGCTCGCCATATTGGCGCGGCCCGGCTTCTCCATGCGGGCGCTGGAAAGCCCCGCGGCGCTCCGCTACCACAACCGGCGGATCGCCGCCGAACTGGGTTTCGGCGCCGCCGACATCGAAGCCATGGTGCGCGACGGGGTGCTGTACCAGGAGGCCGCCGTCGCCGAGCTGGAGGCCTGAAGCGCCGCGCCCTGCGCCGGGCCGGAAAAGACGAGGGGCGCCGCGAGGCGCCCCTTTTGGCGTGCCCGGCTTTGCGGCCGGGACGCGGTCCGGGCTCAGGCCTGCTTCGCCTTGGCCGCCGACACGGCCGCGCGCAGCGCCAGCAGGTAGCTGTCCACGCCGAAGCCGCAGATCTGGCCCAGGGCGATTTCCGCGAAGACGGACTTGTGGCGGAATTCCTCGCGGGCATGGATGTTGGACATGTGCAGCTCGACGATGGGCACCGTCAGGATCGCCAGCGCGTCGCGCAGGCCGTAGCTGTAGTGCGTCCAGGCGCCGGCGTTGATCAGCACGGCGTCCACGCCGTCCTGGTAGGCCTGGTGGATGCGCTCGCACATCGCGCCTTCGCAGTTGGTCTGGTAGCTCTCGATCGTGACGCCCAGTTCCTTGGCCAGATCGGCCAGCTGCGCGTCGATCTGTTCCAGCGTGATCGTCCCGTATTGCTTGGGGTCGCGCTTGCCGAACATATTGTGGTTGATGCCATGCAGCATGAGGATCTTCATACGACGCTTCCTGTCTTGAGTGGTCTTGAATCGGTCTGGGTTGGCCTGGATCGGAGGGCCTGCGCGGGCCGCGGGCGGCCCGCGCCGGACGGGATCAGGGCTTGCGGATCTTGTCGATTTCCGCGTACATCGACTTGACGGTGTCTTCGCCGACTTCCCGAGTATATTTTTCGACCACCGGTTTGACCATCGCGCGCATCTTGTCCAGGTCCGCGGGCGAGAGTTCCGTGACCTGCATGCCGTGCTTCTTCAGGGTTTCCAGCGCCGTGTGGGCGGCGTCGCGGGACACCTGGCGCTGGTAGGCGGCCGCTTCGGTGGCGGCGTCCTGGATCAGCTTCTGCTCGTCCGGATTGAGCGAATCCCAGAACTTCTTGCTGATGATGACGGACTGCGGATTGTAGATGTGGCGCGTGACGGCCAGGTACTTCTGCACCTCGTCGAGCTTGGCGTTCAGGATCACCGTGAACGGATTTTCCTGGCCGTCGACGGCGCCCTGTTCCAGCGCGTTGTAGACCTCGGGCCAGGCCAGGGGCGTGGGGTTGGCCCCCAGCGCCTTGAACACGTCCACGTAGATCGGCGACTGGATCACCCGCAGCTTCAGGCCGCTGATGTCCTCGGGCTTGTTGATCGGATGCTTGCCGTTGGTGATGTTGCGAAAGCCCAGGTCGAAATAGGCCAGGCCGATCAGGCCCTTGTCCTGCAGCTTCTTGTGCAGCGTCTGGCCGAAGGGGCCGTCCACCAGCGCGTCCACTTCCTTGTCGTTGTTGAACAGGAAGGGGAAGTCGAAGGCCGCGAAGTCCTTGATCTGCGCCTGAAGGATGCCGGAGTTCAGCACGGTCATCTCGATGGTCCCGCCCTGCAGGGCGGAGACCGTTTCCAGGTCGCCGCCCAGCACGCCGCCGGGGAACAGGCGGACGCGGATCTTGTTGCCGGACTTCTGGGCCACCAGGTCGGCGAATTTCTGCATGCCCATGACCTGGGGATGGCCCTTGTTGTTCTGCGAGGCGAACTTGATGCTGTGTTCGCGGATGTCGGCCGCGTGGCCGACCCCCAGGGATGCCAGGCCGAAGCCCAGGGCCATGAGGGAGGAAAGGACGAGGCGTTTCATGGGTTTCATGGTTGTCTCCTTGGATTGTCGAGCACTTGTCGAACTATTAATAGAGCCAGCGCGCGGGAACGAGCACCAGATCGGGGAACAGCACCAGCAGGAAAAGCACGGCGAGCTGCGCGAGCAGGAAGGGAAGGGCGCCGCGCGTGACATCGTCCATGCTCAGCCGCCCGACGCCGGCGACCGTGTTCAGCACGGTGCCGACCGGCGGCGTGATCAGGCCGATGGCATTGTTGATGATGAACAGCACGCCGAAATACACCGGATCGATGCCCGCCGCCTTGACGGCGGGCATCAGGACCGGGGTGAGGATCAGGATGGTGGGCGTCATGTCCATGGCGGTGCCGACCAGCACCACCAGGGCCATGGCGGCGAGCATCAGCAGCAGCGGCTCGCCGATCAGCGGTTCGAGCAGGTCCACCATCCGGTCGGGCAGGCCGGCCACGGTGATGAGCCAGGCGCTGACCATGGCGGCCGCCACCAGCAGCATGATGACCGCGGAGACCTTGGCCGAGCTGAGGAACACCTGGTAGAGGCTGCGCAGGTTCATCTCGCGGTAGATGAACGTCGAGACGAACCAGGAGTAGACGGCGGCCACCACGGCGGCCTCGGTGGGCGTGAACACGCCGAAGCGCAGGCCCACGATGATGATCACCGGCATGCCCAGCGCCCAGATGCCCTCGCGCGCCGCGTGCAGGACGTCCCGGGCGCTCTTGCGCGGCTGGGGCGTGATCGGCTCGCGGCGCACCAGCCAGGCCCAGGTCACCCACAGCGCGGCGCCCATCATCAGGCCCGGCAGGATGCCGGCCAGGAAGAGCTTGGAGATCGACACGTTGGCCGCGACGCCGAAGATGATCATGCCGATGCTGGGCGGGATGACGGGCGCGATGATGCCCGCCGACGCGATCAGGCCGGCCGAGCGCTTGCGGTCATGGCCGGCGGCCGTCATCATGGGCAGCAGCAGGGCGGTCATGGCGGCCGCGTCGGCCACGGCCGAGCCCGACAGCGCCGCCATCAGGCAGGCCGTGATGATGGTGACGTAGCCCAGGCCGCCCTTGACGTGGCCCACCAGCACCATGGCGAAGTCCACGATGCGGCGGGACAAGCCGCCCACCGTCATGATTTCGCCGGCCAGCATGAAGAAAGGCACCGCCAGCAGGGGGAAGCTGTTGGCCCCGTTGATCAGGTTCTGCGCCAGGATCTGCGCGTCGAACATGTCCAGCTGCCACATCAGGGCGGCGCCCGAGATGAGCAGCGCGAAGGCGATCGGCACGCCGATGGCCATGGCGCCCAGCAGGGCGACGAGGAAGGTCGTCAGGATCATGCTTGTTCTCCGGCGTCGTCGATGTAGCGGTCCACGGTGGCCATGGAGCCCGTGGCCAGGCGGTAGAGGTCGCCCACCAGGACCAGCGCGCCCGCGACGCTGAAGACCATGCCGCTGGCATAGAACAGGCCCATGGAGATGCCCGTGATGGGCGCGCCGACCGACACGTTGATGAGGGTCTGGGACAGGGCGCCCGAGAACACCAGCCAGCAGATGTACAGCATGGCGAGGCGGCCGATGAACAGGCTGATGCGGCGGCCGGCCGGCGGGAGCCGCCGGACGACGAAATTGGAGCCCAGGTGGGTGTTCTCGCGCATGGCGATGATGCTGCCCAGGAACGTGATCCAGATGAACAGCCAGCGAGACATCTCTTCCGAGATCAGGATGCCCGAATTGAAGCCGTAGCGCAGGACGACGTTGCCGAACACCAGCACGACCATTGCCGCCAGCATGGCCACGATCAGGAAGGACAGGCCGTGCGTGCAGGAATCGATGATTTTTTTCATGGCGGGATCCTCGCGTCAGGCGGGATGGGTGGGGCGGTCGGCCGCGGCCGCGGCGCGGCGCGCCAGGAGTTCCGCCACGTGCGCGGCCATGCGCCGCGCGTCGGCGGCGATGCCGTTGGTATAGAGCTCGAAGGCGCGGGCCGCCTGGTGCACGACCATGCCCAGGCCGTCGATCGTGTGGCAGCCCTTTGCGCGCGCGATGCGCAGCAGCTCGGTCTCCAGCGGGAAATAGATGATCTCGGCGAACCAGTGGCGCGGCTCCAGCAGCGACCCCGGGATCGGCGTGCCGGGGTGCTTGCGCATGCCCACCGGCGTGGCGTTGATCAGGCCGTCGGCGCGGCGCAGGGCCTGGGCCGGATCGCCGCCGACGTCCACCGGGATGCCGGGAAAGCGCGTCCGCAGGGCCTGGGCGAGGTACTCGGCGCGGCCCGCCGTCTGGTCGAACAGGGTCAGGCTGCGCGCGCCCAGCCGCAGGATGGCGTCGGCCACCGCGGCGCCCGCGCCGCCGGCCCCGAGCTGCACGACGTGGCCCGGCGCCCGGCCGCCCAGGTTCTCGCGCAGGTTCTGCGAGAAGCCGTAGTGATCGGTGTTGTGGCCGATGCGCCGGCCGTTGCGCAGGACCACGGTGTTGACCGCGCCGATGACGCGCGCCTCGTCGGACAGTTCGTGGAGGTGCGGGATGACGGCCTGCTTGCAGGGATGGGTGACGTTCAGGCCGGCGAAGCCGAAGCGCTCCGCGGCGGTGAGGAGTTCGGGCAGGTTCGCCGGCCCCAGGCCGAGTTCGTCCAGATCGATCCGCTGATAGATGCAGAGCAGCCCGTGCCGCGCCGCCTCGTGCTCGTACAGGGTGGGACTGAGGGACTCGCCGATGCCTTCGCCAATCAGGCCGAGCAGCAGGGCGGGCGTTTCGTTTTCCGGACGCATGGGATGTCTTCCTGGTTGTATGTACCGGTTCGTACATATTTTCGCTATAGAATAGAATTCAGTTCCGAACCGCGTCAAACAGAATTTGCTAGGTGATTACCCTTGTTTGTCTAATTCTGTTCAGCAGAATATGATTCTGTTAGAAAGAACTTCCTAGGTGGAACCGTCATGTCCCTGCCCCGCTACGATCACTTCATCAACGGCGCCAGCGTGCCCCCGGCGTCCGGCGATTATTTCGACACCGAAAACCCCTATACGGGCGAAGTCTGGGCGCATATCGCGCGCGGCAACGCGGCCGACGTGGATGCCGCCGTGGCCGCCGCCAAGGCCGCCTTCGAGGGCCCGTGGGGCGGCCTGACCGCCACCCGCCGCGGCCAGCTGCTGCGCCGCCTGGCCGACCTGGTGATCGAGCACGCCCCCCGCCTGGCGGAAATCGAGCAGCGCGACAACGGCAAGCTGTCCTCCGAGGTCGTCGCCCAGGTGCGCTACATGGGCGAATACTTCCATTACTACGCCGGCCTGGCCGACAAGGTCGAAAGCAAGGTCATCCCCACCGACAAGCCCGGGGTCTTCACCTTCACCCGCTACGAGGCCAAGGGCGTGGTGGCGATCATCACGCCCTGGAATTCCCCGCTCACCCTCACCAGCTGGAAACTGGCGCCGGCCCTGGCGGCGGGCTGCGTGGCGGTGGTCAAGCCCTCGGAATTCACCTCGGCCTCGATGCTGGAATTCGCCGCGCTGTTCGAGCAGGCGGGCTTTCCGCCCGGCGTGGTCAACGTCGTGACCGGCTTCGGCGCCGAAGTCGGCGAGCCGCTGGTGACGCACCCCGACGTGGCGCACATCGGCTTCACCGGCGGCGAGCTGGCCGGCAAGCGCATCTACGAGGCGGCGGCGCGCAACCTCAAGCCCGTCGCCCTGGAACTGGGCGGCAAGTCGCCCTTCATCGTCTTCGACGACGCCGACCTGGACCAGGCCGTCAAGGGCGTCGTGTCGGGGATCTTCGCCGCGTCCGGCCAGAGCTGCCAGGCCGGCTCGCGCGTGCTGGTGCAGGAAAGCATCCACGACGAGCTGATCCGGCGCCTGGTCGAATTCGTGGGCACGGCCAAACTGGGCGACCCGACCCGGCCCGACACCCAGATCGGGCCCATCGCCACCCGGCCGCAGTTCGAGAAGGTGCTCGACTACATCCGCATCGCGCGCGAGGAAGGCGCCCGCTGCGTGCTGGGCGGCAAGGCGCGCCCGGACCTGGGGGCCGGCCAGTTCGTCGAGCCCACCATCTTCACCGGCGTGGACAACCGCATGCGCATCGCCCAGGAGGAAGTGTTCGGGCCGGTGCTGTGCATCATCCCCTTCAAGGACGAGGCCGACGCCATCCGCATCGGCAACGACATCCTCTACGGCCTGGCCGGGGCGGTCTGGACGCGCAGCCTGCATCGCGCGCTGTACGTCACCGAGCGCCTGAAGGCCGGCACGGTCTGGGTCAACAACTACCGCGCCACCAGTTTCACCACGCCCTTCGGCGGCTACAAGCGTTCGGGCATCGGCCGCGAATCGGGCTCGGACGCCATCCACGAATACCTGGATACCAAGAGCGTCTGGATTTCCACCGACCTGGACGTGCCCAACCCCTTCATCCGCCGCTGAGCGCCGCGGCGGGCCCGCTCAGCGGGCTGGCGCGCGCCGCAGCGGCAGGCGCCGGCGCAGGGCCTGGTCGTGGATCCATCCCACCGAGCGGATGCCCAGCCGCGCCACCGCGTGGGCCGGCAGCTGCCGGTAGTCCTTGTTGAAGACCAGCAGGCTGTAGCTGCCCTCGTAGTCCAGGCCGTCCAGGCGCCGCACAAGGGCGGCGACCTGGTCGCTCTGCACGCCGTCGCCCGGAAACACCCGCATGCGGTCGGCGTCGTGCGGCTGGTTTTCCCGCAGCGCCGGGACGCCGAAGTCGGCGAGCTGCACCAGCACGATCCTGTCCGGCGGGATCTCGTCCAGGATGCCGAAGGCCGAGCCCTCGGCGATGAAGTGGAAGGCGTCCAGCACGAGGCCGAGGTTGGCGTGCGCGGCGCGGCACACCAGGTCCCAGGCGCTGCGGATGTCCGCGCCCGTGTGGCTCCAGGGGATCGCCTTGAAGCCGATGCGCACGCCCGTCGGCACGGCCAGGTTGGCCAGCTTGCGCAGGTCGGCCTCGGCGCGTTCCGGCGCGAGCGCGCGCGGCAGCGCCGCCGAGGCCGACACGATCAGCAGCGGCGCGCCCACGTCGGCGCAGATTTCCAGCAGGGCCTTGGCCACGTCGAGCTTGTAGCGGTGCGCCGGGCCGTTCATGCCCTCGTAGTCGCGCATCAGCTGCAGGCCGGTGATCTCCAGGCCGCTTTCGCGCACCCGCCGGACCGCGGTTTCGTAGCCCTCGGGGTGGTTGGCCAGGTCCCGCGCCCACAGCATGACCTGGGAGAAGCCGGCCGCCTCCGCGGCGCGCAGGCGTTCCTCCAGGGAGCCAGCCATGCAAGCCAGGTCGATGCCGAAGCGCTCCTGGCTCATCGGGATTCCCGGGGCGGCGTGGCGTGGCGCACCAGCTCGAACGTCACGTCGTAGGACATGGCCGCGGTGATGGCGCCGTGGGCCTCCGTGTGGATGAAGGCGTTGTCCTGGAAAGGCACGCCCTGCGCGGCCATGGCGCGCACCGTCCCCAGCACGTCGGGCGTGCCGAAGGCCAACCGCGCGAACTGCTCGTCCCATTCCGTGTCGTAGAGGGCGTCGCCCACCGGCTCGACGAGCTGCAGGTGGAAGCATCCGCAGGGGCTGCCCAGGATGGTGCCGCGCGGCAGGATGCCGAAATGGGTTTCCGCGGGCAGGGCCCTGAAGCCGAACAGCTGGGCGTAGAAGTCGGTCCATTGCGCGCTGCGCCCGGGGCCGATGTGCTGCACGAGGCCGAAGAAATGCAGGTCCGGCACCAGCGGCTCCACGTCCCGCTGCCCGTCCAGGTAGATGAAATCGATGTCGTAGATGGAAAAGGGGCGCAGACGGTCCACCAGGTAGATGACGGTGTCGCCCACGCCGTGGATGCCCGGGATGTTCAGTTCCATGGCGCCCGCCCGGGTGGGGATGGGCCAGGCGCCCCAGGCCATGCTGCGCTCGTAGGCCCGGCCGGCGTGGTCCACCTGGAACGCCACGGCGCTGATCTGGTGGTCCTCGCCCTCGCGCGCCACGCTGGCCAGCGTGGCGGGGTCGGAATTGACGATGAGGTTCATGCCGCCCTGGCGGTACAGCAGCACCTGGCGGGAGCAGTGCCGGGCGATCAGGCGAAAGCCGATCCGGGTCAGCACGGCGCCCAGTTCCTCGGGGCGGGTGGAGGCGAATTCGATGAACTCGATCCCGCGGATGGCCGGCGGGGGGCTGGCGAACGCGGTTTCCTCGGCGCTCATGGCGACGTACCCGCGCCGCCTTCGGGCCAGCGCCCGCCCAGGGCGTCGGTGAGCTCGGCCGCGTGGCGCTTGAGCACGGGGATCACCTGGGCGATCTTTTCCTCGCTGAAGCGGTATTTGGGACCCGAGATGGACACCACGCCGGCCAGCTGCTGGCCGATCCCGAACACGGGACAGGCCACGGCCCCGATCTCGGGGTCCCGCTCGCCCAGGGAGACCGCGTAGAGCGCGTGTCGTATGTCGTCGTATTTCTCGCCCGGCTCCTGCTCGAAGGCGCGCATGACGTGGCCCGAGGCGCCCACCTTGAGGGGCAGGGCGTCGCCCTCGTGGACGGAATCGCGCACCGAGCGCGGCGCGTCCACCCGGTGCAGGCAGATGCGGGCGTCGTGGTCCTTGATGAAGAAGGAGGCGCCTTCCTGGAGCTCGTCCACGATGCTGCGCAGCACGGGCACGACGATGTCGGCGCTGCGGAAGTGCTTCTGGTAGAGCGAGCCGAGATACAGAGGCTTGGGCCCGAGGCGGTAGGTGCCGTCTTCCAGGCGGCGGAGATAGCCGAACTTCTCCAGCGATTCGGCCAGCCGCAGCGTCGTGCTCTTGTAGAAGCCCGCGCGCTTCGAGATGTCCGTGAGGGTGAGGCTGTCTCCTCCGTCGATGAATACGTCCAGGATGGTCAGTGCGCGGTCTACCGCGGCGACGCCTTCACGGGTCATGGGGGGCGGCCTCTTGCAGGGTGGGAAATCCGGTCATGGGGCTCTGATAACCGAATACGGTTCTATTTTTCAGCCGTTTTGGCCCCGGCGCCGGCCGCAATGATTTATCCTTATGCTTTATCGGAACATCGTATGACCACGCGCCGAAGCGCAGGCTCCGCCGACCATCGCGGGGCCGAGCGCGGTAGTTTTCCCCCGGGGCCGCAGGCCTGACCACCATGGATGCGAACCGTCCCGCCCGGGTCTGGCTGGGGCCCCTGCTCATGTGCGTGGCCAGCCTGTTCTTTTCCGTCCTCGACACCGGCACCAAGTACCTGACGGCCGGCTATCCCGTCACCCAGATCGTCTGGGTGCGCTACATGGCGCAGGCCCTGGCCGTCTTCCTGATCTTCCAGCCGCGCATGGGGCGCGGCCTGTTCCGCACCCGGCGATACGGCATCCAGCTGTTCCGCGGCCTGTGCCTGTGCTGCGGCAGCGTGATGGTGATCAACGGCCTGGCGCGGCTGCCCCTGGCCGAGACCACCGCCATCGTCTTCATGGCGCCGGTGCTCATCACCCTGCTGTCCGGCCTGGTGCTGAAGGAAAAGGCCCGCCGCCTGGACTGGATCGCGGTGGCCTGCGGCTTCGCGGGGGTGCTCATCATCGCCCGGCCCGGCGGCGGCCTGCTGACCTGGGCCATCCTGTTCCCGGTGGGCTCGGCCGTCTGCAACGCGTGCTACCAGCTCGTCACGCGCTCCTCGCGCAGTTCCGAGCATCCCGCCACCAGCAATCTGTACACCGGCCTGATCGGCGCGCTGGTCCTGGCGCCCTGGGGCGCCGTGGCCTGGATGCCCATGGCCTGGGCCGACCTGCTGCTGGTGATCGCCCTGGGCACGGTGGCCGCGCTGGGCCACCTCATCATGACCCACGCCCTGCTGCACGCGCCGGCGGCCATGCTGGGGCCCTACGGCTACACGCAGATCTTCTGGGCGACCCTGCTGGGCTGGCTGGCCTTCTCGTCCGCGCCCGACGCCACGACCTGGATGGGGATGCTGATCATCGCCGCGGGCGGCCTGCTGCTGTCGTCCGGGCCGCTGCTGCGGCGCTGGGCGCAGGGCTGGCTGGACCGCCCCGGCGCGCAGTGAACGGCGGCATCGACCGCCCGCCCGGCCGCGTCCCTTTCCCGCAATAACTCTTTGCCCCGCAAAAACAAATCGTGCTACACTTCTTGGCTTGCTGGGTTAATGGCATCTGGTCACGGTATGCGCCGCATGATCTTGTGCCCGGCTTTTCGCCCCGGCAACACCGATGGCCCTTGCGGGCCCGGTGAGCAAGCCATCGTGCAAGACCCGCTCTTTACGTCATTCGTTTCAGGCGGATTTTGCGCACATCGCCTGAAAATGCCCCCGCCGCGCGCAGCGCGGCCAGGCAGGCCCGGGCACTCTGGATATCGACGTAAACGTACGCAAGTACAAAGGATGCGTAAAGGTCATGCCTACCATTGCTCAACTGCTGCGCAAGCCGCGCCAAGTCAGTCGCGAGAGCAGCAAGAGCCCGGCGCTGGATAACTGCCCCCAGCGCCGCGGCGTCTGCACCCGTGTCTACACCACCACCCCGAAGAAGCCGAACTCGGCGCTCCGTAAGGTCGCCCGCGTTCGTCTGACGAACGGCTTCGAGGTGACGAGCTACATCCCTGGTGAGGGCCACAACCTCCAGGAACACTCGGTGGTCATGATCCGCGGCGGCCGCGTGAAGGACCTTCCGGGCGTGCGCTATCACATCATCCGCGGCGTGCTCGATACCCAGGGCGTCAAGGACCGCAAGAAGCGCCGTTCGCTCTACGGCACCAAGCGTCCGAAATAAGCGAGGAAGGTAGAACATGTCCCGCCGCCACCGCGCCGAACGCCGCGAAGTCATCCCGGACGCCAAGTTCGGCGATCTCGTCATCGCCAAGTTCATGAACAGCCTGATGTACGACGGCAAGAAGCCCGCAGCCGGAGGCATCGTCTATGGCGCGTTCGACACCATCGCCTCCAAGACCAAGCAAGATCCGTTGGTCGTGTTCCACGAGGCGCTGCGCAATGTCGCCCCCGCGCTGGAAGTGCGCTCCCGCCGCGTCGGCGGCGCGACCTATCAGGTGCCCGTCGAAGTGCGTGCCGACCGTAGCCGCGCTCTGGCCATCCGCTGGCTCATCAACGCCGCGCGCGCCCGTAACGAGCCCACCATGCAGGGCCGTCTGTCGGGTGAACTGATGGATGCCGCCAAGAAGCGCGAAGACACCCACGAGACGCCCGACGCCACCCGCGCCTTCTCTCATTACCGCTGGTAACGGATACACCCCATGGCTCGCACCACCCCGCTCGACCGCTATCGTAATATCGGCATTGCCGCGCATATCGACGCCGGCAAGACCACCACGACCGAGCGCATCCTTTATTACACCGGCAAGAGCCACAAGATTGGCGAAGTCCATGACGGCGCCGCTACCATGGACTTCATGGAGCAGGAGCAGGAGCGCGGCATCACGATCACGTCTGCCGCCACGACCTGTTTCTGGAAAGATCACCGCATCAACATCATCGACACGCCCGGCCACGTCGATTTCACTATCGAGGTCGAGCGTTCGATGCGCGTGCTGGATGGCGCGGTTGCGGTGTTCGACGCGGTTGCGGGCGTGGAGCCGCAGTCCGAAACCGTGTGGCGTCAGGCCGACAAATATCACGTGCCGCGCATCTGCTTCGTCAACAAGATGGATCGCACCGGCGCCGACTTCCAGCGTTGCATCGACATGATGATCGACCGCCTGGGCACCCGCCCGATGGTCATCACCTGGCCGATCGGCAGCGAAGGTGGCTTCCAGGGTATCATCGACATCGTGAAGATGAAGGCGCTGATCTGGCATGACGAGCAGCTGGGCGCGAAGTTCGACGAAGTCGAAATCCCCGCCGAGTATGCAGACAAGGCTGCCGAACTGCGCGCGGCCCTGGTCGAGATGGCGGTCGAAGAAGACGATGCCGCGATGGAAGCCTATCTCGAAAGCGCCAAGGAGCCGGCTTACGAAGATCTGCAGAAGCTGATCCGCAAGGGCGCGATCAATTTCAAATTCGTACCGGTGATGTGCGGTTCTGCCTTCAAGAACAAGGGCGTTCAGCCGTTGCTGGACGCAGTGGTGGCTTATCTGCCGTCGCCGCTGGATATTCCGGCCGTGAAGGGCACCGACCCCAAGGGCAATGAAATCGAGCGTCCTGCCGACGACAAGGCACCCTTCGCGGGCCTTGCGTTCAAGATCATGGACGACCCCTTTGTCGGTTCCATCACGTTCGTGCGCGTCTATTCGGGCACCATCTCGTCCGGTACCGGCGTGCTGAATTCCGTGAAGGACAAGACGGAACGCGTCGGCCGCATGCTGCTGATGCATGCGAACAGCCGCGAAGACGTGAAGGAAGCCAATGCGGGCGACATCGTCGCGCTGGCGGGCCTCAAGCTTACCACGACCGGCGAGACTCTGTGCGATCCCAGCAACCCGGTGATCCTGGAGCGGATGGAATTCCCCGATCCGGTCATCGAAGTGGCGATCGAGCCCAAGACAAAGGCCGACCAGGAAAAGATGGGCATGGCGCTGGTGCGTCTGGCCCAGGAAGATCCCAGCTTCCGCGTCACGACCGACCAGGAATCCGGTCAGACCATCCTCAAGGGCATGGGCGAACTGCACCTGGAGATCAAGGTCGACATCCTGAAGCGCACCTATAAGGTGGACGCCAATGTCGGAGCGCCGCAGGTGGCCTATCGCGAGACCCTCTCCAAGCCGGTCAGCGTAAAGTACACGCACAAGAAGCAGACCGGCGGTTCGGGCCAGTTCGCCGAAGTGAGCATCGATTTCGCGCCGCTTGAACCCGGTTCGGGCTTTGTGTTCGAGAATGAAGTTGTTGGCGGTTCGGTGCCGAAGGAATTCATTCCGGCGGTGGAAAAGGGTCTCAAGGCGCAGAAGGAATCCGGCCTGCTTGCCGGCTTCCCGGTGATCGACTTCAAGGCGACCCTGACCGACGGCAAGTATCACGAGGTGGACTCCAACGCGCTGACCTTCGATATCGCGGCCCGCGCAGCGTTCCGCGAACTCGCGTCCAAGGGCGCGGTGAAGCTGCTCGAGCCGGTGATGAAGGTCGAAGTCGTGACGCCTGAGGATTTCCTCGGCGGCGTGATCGGCGACCTCAATTCCCGCCGTGGTCAGGTGCAGGGCACCGACAGCCGCGGCAACGCCCAGGTGGTGACCGCCATGGTGCCGCTCGCCAACATGTTCGGCTACATCAACACGCTGCGCTCCATGTCCCAGGGCCGTGCGCAGTATTCGATGCAGTTCGATCATTACGAGCAGGTGCCGCAGGCCATCGCGGACGAAGTCAAAGCCAAATACGCCTAAGCAAGGCCTCAAGTAGCGAAGCGGTAGGCCTTAGAAGAGAGATTCAGGAGACAAAAATGGCGAAAGCAAAATTCGAGCGTAACAAGCCGCACTGCAACATTGGAACG
>OFJB01000810.1_pt1 | contig 13787 bp, 13 predicted proteins | sample 1775081 | NCBI WGS metagenome assembly OFJB01 (sample SAMN08195771, study PRJEB24354) | sludge metagenome | isolation source: initial sludge from phenol fed wastewater aerobic bioreactor | place: India: Nagpur | collected 2016-06-05 | reverse complement strand
GCCGGCCAGGCCGGCCCCCTGGGCTGGACGCTGCCGGCCGCCCTGGGCGTGCGCGTGGCCGACCCCCAGCGCAAGATAGTGGCGCTGTCGGGCGACTACGACTTCCAGTTTCTCATCGAGGAGCTGGCGGTGGGCGCGCAGTTCAAGCTGCCCTACATCCACATCGTGGTCAACAACAGCTACCTGGGCCTGATCCGCCAGAGTCAGCGCGGCTTTGCCATGGACTACTGCGTGCAGCTGGCCTACGACAACGTCAACTCGCCCGAGGTGCAGGGCTATGGCATGGACATCGTCAAGGTCACCGAAGGCATGGGCTGCAAGGCCATCCGCGTGCACTCGCCCGACGAGGTCGCGCCCGCCATCAGGAAGGCGGAGGCCTTGATGGCCGAGTTCCAGGTGCCAGTGGTGATCGAGATGATCCTGGAGCGCGTGACCAACATTTCCATGGGCACGGAGATCGACAATGTCACCGAGTTCGAGGACATGGCCGCGGGTCGGCAGGACGTGCCCACCGCCACCGCGGTCTCCATGCTCGACTGACCCATCGCCATTGACAAGGAGTTTCCCCACATGCCCAAGCTGGCCGCCAACCTGACGATGCTCTACAACGAGGCGCCGTTTCTCGAGCGCTTTGCGCTGGCCGCGCGCGATGGCTTTTCGGCCGTCGAATTCCTGTTTCCGTATGCCTTCGAGGCCGAGGACATCCGCCAACGCCTGGACGCCAACGGCCTGCAGCTGGTGCTGCACAACCTGCCGGCCGGCAACTGGGATGGTGGCGAGCGCGGCATTGCCTGCCACCCCGACCGCGTGGCCGAGTTCCGCCAGGGCGTGACCACCGCCGTCGGCTACGCCAAAACCCTGGGCGTGGGCCAGCTCAACTGCCTGGCAGGCAAGGCACCTGCCGGCGTGCCCGATGCCGAGCTGCGCCAGACCCTGGTCGCCAACTTGCGCTTTGCCGCCGCCGAGCTGAAGAAAGCGGGTTTGAAACTGCTGGTCGAACCGATCAACACCTTCGACATCCCGGGCTTTTACCTGCACGGCAGCGCGCAGACGCTGGCGGTTCTGGACGAGGTGGGCGCCGACAACGTCTGGTTGCAGTACGACATCTATCACATGCAGCGCATGGAGGGCGAACTCGCTGCGACGATCCAGAAGCACCTGGCGCGCATTGCCCACATCCAGCTGGCCGACAACCCTGGTCGCAACGAGCCGGGCACGGGCGAGATCAACTACGCCTTCTTGTTCGCGCTCCTCGACCGCATCGGCTACCAGGGCTGGATTGGCTGCGAGTACAAGCCCGCCAGCAGCACCACGGCCGGCCTGGGCTGGCGCCAGCAACTCATTCAATAGTTTGGCGCCCCTGGGCGCATGAACACCACAGGAAGACAAGACATGAGCACGCAAGGATTAAAGATTGGTTTCGTGGGCCTGGGCATCATGGGCACGCCCATGGCGGGGCACCTGGCTGCCGCCGGGCACACGCTGTTCGTCAACACCCACGGCAAGACACCCGAGGCACTGGAAAAAGCCGGCGTCACCCGCTGTGCCAACAACAAGGAAGTGGCGCAGTCGGCCGAGATCATCATCGTCATGGTTCCCGACACCCCCGACGTGGGCAAGGTGCTGTTCGGCGAGAACGGCGTGGCCGCCGGTCTGACCAAGGGCAAGCTGGTGATCGACATGTCCTCCATCTCGCCGGTGGAAACCAAGGAATACGCCCAGAAGATCGAGGCCCTGGGCTGCGACTATCTCGACGCGCCGGTCTCCGGCGGCGACGTGGGCGCCAGGAACGCCACCTTGTCCATCATGTGCGGCGGCAAGCCCGAGGTGTTCGAGCGCGCCAGGCCGGTGCTGGAGCTGATGGGCAAGAACATCACCCTGGTGGGCGGCACGGGCGACGGCCAGACCTGCAAGGTGGCCAACCAGATCGTGGTGGCGCTCACCATCAACGCCGTGGCCGAGGGCCTGCTGTTTGCCTCGCGCGCCGGCGCTGATGCGGCCAAGGTGCGCCAGGCGCTGCTGGGCGGACTGGCCACCTCGCGCATCCTGGAGATTTTGGGCGAGCGCATGATCAAGCGCAGCTTCGATCCGGGCTTTCGCATTGCCCTGCACCAGAAAGACTTGAACCTGGCTCTGGGCGCGGCCAAGCAGCTGGGCCTGGCGCTGCCCGCCACCTCCAACGCGCAGCAGCTGTTCAGCGCCTGCGTGTCGCACGGCGGCGCGGCCTGGGACCATTCGGGCATGGTGCGCGCGCTGGAGAAGCTGTCCAACTTCGAAATCGGCCAGAAGCCGGCTTGAGGGCTGAAAGCAGCCGGACAGCCGAACAGCCGGACGCAGAGGACGCAAAGGAATCGCAGAAGACGCAAAGGAATCGCAGAAGACGCAAAAGAATAGCCGAAAATCACTATCAAATAAATAGCTGATTGCGCTTGTCGCTTGAGGGCTTGAGTGGTTTTTATTTTTTGGTTTTTTCTGCGTCTTTTGCGATTCCTTTGCGTCCTCTGCGTCCGGTTTTAAAAGTATGAGCAACCCGTGGAGCCCCGCATGACGGCCAGCCTGAATCCGCGCGACCTGCTGCGGCGCATGTTCGATGTCGCCGTGGCCAGCGCCCAGCCGGCGCTGTGCATTCCGCCGCACCTGCCCACGCCCGAGCAACTGGGCGGCGGGCGGCTTGTCGTCATCGGGGCGGGCAAGGCCTCGGCCGCGATGGCGCAGGTGGTCGAGCAAAACTGGCCCGGGCCACTCACCGGCCTAGTGGTCACCCGCTACGGCTACGGCGCGCCCTGCCGGCGCATCGAAATCATCGAAGCCGCGCACCCCGTGCCCGACGCCGCTGGACTGGCCGCGGCCCAGCGCATGGTGGAGTTCGTCAAAGGCCTCACGCCGCAAGACCTGGTGCTGTGCCTCATCTCGGGCGGCGGCTCGGCCCTGTTGCCCATGCCCGCCGACGGCCTGACCCTGGAGCACAAGCAGCAAGTCAACCGCGCGCTGCTCAAGTCCGGCGCCACCATCAGCGAGATGAACTGCGTGCGCCGCCACCTGTCGGGCATCAAGGGCGGCCGTCTGGCTGCTGCCTGCCATCCGGCGCGGGTGCTCACGCTGCTGATCTCTGACGTGCCGGGCGACAACCCGATCGACATCGCCTCGGGCCCCACCGTGGCCGACCCGACCACCTGCGCCGACGCGCTGGACGTCGTCAAGCGCTACGGCATCGAGCTGCCGGCCCCCGTGCGCGCCGTGCTCGAAAGCGGGCGCGGCGAATCCATCAAGCCAGGCGATGCGCGGCTGGCCGGCGCCCAGGTGCGCATGATCGCCGCGCCCCAGATGGCGCTGGAGGCCGCCGCCGCCGTGGCGCGCGCCGCCGGCGTCACGCCCTACATCCTGGGCGATTCGCTGGAGGGCGAGGCGCGCGACGTGGGCAAGGTGCTGGCTGGCATGGCGCTGCAGGTGGCGCGCCACGGCCAACCCGTGCCCGCGCCCTGTGTGCTGCTGTCGGGCGGCGAGACCACCGTCACCTTGCGCGGCAACGGCCGCGGGGGGCGCAACGTCGAATGCCTGCTCTCCAGCGCCATCACGCTGGACGGCCAGGCCGGTGTTCACGGCATCGCCTGCGACACCGACGGCGTGGACGGCGCCGAGGACATCGCCGGCGCGCTGATCGGCCCCGACACCTTGGCGCGCGCCTGGGCCCAGGGCCTGCGGCCCAAAGACGAGCTGGCCAACAACAACGGCCACGGCTTTTTTCAGGCGTTGGGCGATTCGGTCATCACCGGCCCAACCCGCACCAACGTCAACGACTTCCGCGCGCTGCTGATCGAAGCCGCGCCCACAACCTGAGCCCACCTGCACCATGCGCCGCACCCGCAACGCCAAGATCGTCGCCACGCTCGGCCCCGCCAGCAGCGACCCCGCCGTCATCGAGCAGCTGTTTCTGGCCGGCGTCGATGTGTTTCGGCTCAACTTCAGCCATGGCGTGGCCGACGACCACCGCGCTCGCGTCAAGGCTCTGCGCGCGGTCGAGCAAAAGCACGGTCGCCCCATCGCCATCCTGGCCGACCTGCAAGGCCCCAAGCTGCGCGTCGGCACCTTCGAGGGCGGCCCCGTAATGCTGGCCGAGGGCAGCCCTTTTCGCCTTCAGCTCGATCCGATCGCCGGCACCGCGCTGGCCGTCACCCTGCCGCATCCCGAGATCTTTGCCGCCCTGGTGCCCGGCGCCGAGCTGCTGCTGGACGACGGCAAGCTGCGCCTGAAGGTGGAGCGCTGCGACGCCACAAGCGCCGACACCACCGTGCTGGTGGGCGGCAAGCTGTCCGACCGCAAGGGCGTCAACGTGCCCGGCGTGGTGCTGCCCATCTCCGCCCTGACCGACAAGGATCGGCGCGACCTGGCGGTGGCGCTGGAGCTGGAGGTGGACTGGGTGGCGCTGAGCTTCGTGCAGCGCCCCGAAGACATCCACGAAGCGCGCCAACTGGTGGGCCAGCGCGCCAGCCTGGTGGCCAAGCTGGAAAAGCCCGCCGCCATCGACCGGCTGGAGGAAGTCATCGACGCCACCGACGCCGTGATGGTGGCGCGGGGCGACCTGGGCGTGGAGATGCCCGCCGAATCCGTGCCGCCGCTGCAAAAGCGCATCGTGCGCGCCTGCCGCAAGCGCGGCAAGCCCGTCATCGTCGCCACGCAGATGCTCGAGTCCATGATCGAAAGCCCGGTGCCGACGCGCGCCGAAGCCTCCGACGTAGCCACCGCGATTTATGACGGCGCCGACGCGGTGATGCTGTCGGCCGAATCGGCCGCCGGCAAGCACCCCATCGAGGCGGTGCGCATCATGAATCGCATCATCGAGCGGGTGGAGGCCGATCCGCTGTACCGCCAGTTTCTCGAAGCCTCGCAAAGCGCCAACGTTCCCGGCCAGACCAGCGTGCCCGACGCCGTGTGCTGTGCCATGCGTCGCGCCGTGGCCTTGCTGCACCCGGCCGCCATCGTGTGCGCCACGCACTCGGGCAACACCAGCTTCCGCGTGGCGCGCGAGCGTGCCGAGGCGCCCATTCTCAGCCTCACCCCGCAACTGTCGGCCGCGCGCCGCCTGGTGCTGGCCTGGGGCGTGCATTCGCTGCACGTGAGCGAAGTCACCGAGTTCAACGAGGTGCGCATGCTGGCCGGCGACCTGGTGCGCCGCGAAGGGTTTGGCCAACCGGGCGACCCCTACGTGGCCATTGCCGGCGTGCCCTTTGGCCAGACCGGCACCACCAACCTGATGCACATCGGCGTCGTATGATGTTTTTGGGCTGTAGCGCCCGCTGAATGTGCGTGAACAGCTACGTTTATCGTAGCGAGTCGTGCTTCATGCTGCGGCTCACGAGCCGCTACCGGCCGGTGGCGGCGCGCCCTTGTCGCTCCACAGAACGCCGCCCGTGGCCCAGTCCTGGCGGGCTATGTCGAAGAACAGCACGTCCACGCTGTCGGCCGAGCCGCCGAGGGTGCGCACGGTGGCTTCGGTCAGCGCGGCGGCCAGGGCGCGTTTTTGCTCGGGGGTGCGGCCTTCAAACAGTTCGACTCGGATGGTGGGCATGGCGGGGCTCTCCAAAAAATCAGTCTTTGAAACCGGGGGACAGACGCTCGATTCGGCGCAACAGGGCGGGCCATTCCAGGTCGCCGTCCCATTCGCTGCCGTCGCCCACCCACTGGCGGTAGGTAAGCTGCGCCAGCTCGGGTGTGGCTTGCATCACGCGTCCGCCCGTGGTGGCCATGGCGCGCAACTGCGCCTGCGCGGCGCGCTCCAGGATGTGCATCAGCATCCAGGCCTCGGCCACCGTGCGGCCGACGACCAGCGGGCCGTGGTTTTCCAGCAGCAGGCCATCCAGGTGACCCAGTGCGGCCACCAGTCGCTGCTGCTCGTCCGCGCCCAGGGCCAGGCCTTCGTAGGGGTGGCGGCCCAGGCGCTGGTACAGGCGCATGGCCCATTGCGAGGTGGGCTGCAGGCCACCGGGCAACATCGATAGGGCCACGCCCCAGGGCGTGTGCAGGTGAATCACGCATTCCACCTCGGGCCGCGCCGCATGCACCGCGCCGTGGATGGCAAAGCCGCTGGGGTTGACGCGCGCTCCCGAGCCGTCGACCACCTGGCCGGCGGTGTTGACCTTGACCAGGCTGCTGGCCGTGATCTCCTCGAAGGCCGCGCCAAACGGGTTGATCAGGTAATGCCCTGGCTCGCCCGGCACGCTGGCCGACAGGTGGGTGTAGATGGTGTCGTCCCAGCCGTTGGCGGCGGCCATGCGGTAGGCGGCGGCCAAGTCGATGCGCACCTGGCTTTCGGTGCGGTGCGGGCGTGCGGGCATCGCTCGATTATGGCCACCAACGCGAACCGTGGACAATCAAGCCAACCCCTCCGTGTCGCGCCATGACGTCTCCAACCCCTCGCCTGCACTACCAGACCATTCCCGTCACCCCCTTCCAGCAAAACTGCTCCATCGTGTGGTGCGAGCAGACGAAGGAGGCGGCGGTGATCGACCCGGGCGGCGACCTGCCGCGCATCGAGGCCGCCGTGCAGCGCTTGGGCGTGCAACTGCGCCAGATCTGGCTGACTCACGCGCACATCGACCACGCCGGTGGCACGGCCGAGCTGGCGCGCCGTCATGGCCTGCCCATCGTCGGCCCGCACCCGGGCGACCAGTTCTGGATCGACGGGCTGGCCGAGCAGGGCCGCATGTTCGGTTTTCCGGCGGCCGAGCCCTTCACGCCCACGCGCTGGCTGCACGACGGCGACACGGTGCAGGTGGGCCAATGCGTGCTGGCCGTGCGGCACTGCCCGGGCCACACGCCGGGTCACGTGGTGTTTCACTCACGCGAGGCGCAGCGCGCCTTCGTGGGCGACGTGCTGTTTGCCGGCAGCATCGGGCGCACCGATTTTCCGGGCGGCAATCACGATCAGTTGCTGGCCAGCATCCGGGGGCGCCTGTGGCCCATGGGTGACGAGACGGTGTTCATCCCCGGCCACGGGCCGGAGAGCACGTTTGGGCACGAGCGCAAGACCAATCCCTTCGTCCACGATGAATAAGGCCGCTTCCTCTGCCGCGCCGCGCCCGCGCTGGCGCGACACGCTCCGGGTCTATCTGGCCCCCGAGAGCCTGCGCATGCTGACGCTGGGCTTTGCCGCCGGGCTGCCGTTGCTGCTGGTGCTGGGTACGCTGAGCTTTCGCCTGCGCGAAGCGGGGGTGGACCGCTCCACCATCGGCCACCTGAGCTGGGTGGGCTTGGCCTACGGCTTCAAGTGGGTTTGGGCGCCGCTGGTGGACCGGCTACCCATTCCGCTGCTCACGCGCGCGCTGGGGCGGCGGCGCTCGTGGTTGCTGCTGGCGCAGGCGGGGGTGGCCGCCGGCTTGGTGGGCATGGCGCTGACCGACCCGCGCCAGGCGCTGGCGCCGCTGGTGTGGTGCGCGCTGGCGGTGGCCTTTGCCTCGGCCACGCAGGACATCGCGCTGGATGCGTTTCGCATCGAGTCGGCCCCGGCCGATGAGCAGCCCGCGCTGGCGGCCACCTACCAGACGGGCTACCGCCTGGCCATGATCTGGGCCGGCGCCGGCGTGCTGTGGCTGGCCGCGCGGGCGCAAGGGGCCGCGGGTGGCTACGATGACGCGGCCTGGCGCACGGCCTACCTGGTCATGTCCGTGTCGATGGCGATCGGCATGGTCACGGTGCTGCTGGCGCGTGAGCCGGCGCCGCGGCCCTTCAAGCCTGCGCGCGGCGTGGGCGAGTGGCTGCAGGGCGCGCTGATCGAGCCCTTTGCCGACTTCTTCAAGCGCTACAAGTGGCAGGCGGCGCTGATCCTGGCCTTGATTGCGGTGTACCGCATCAGCGACGTGGTGATGGGCATCATGGCCAACCCGTTCTACGTGGACATGGGCTTCACCAAGGACGAGGTGGCGGCCGTCACCAAGGTCTATGGCGTCATCATGACCCTGGCCGGCGCCTTCGTCGGCGGCGCGCTGGCGCTGCGCGTGGGCGTGATGCGCGTGCTGCTGCTGGGCGCCGCCTTGAGCGCCGCCACCAACCTGGCCTTTGCCTGGCTGGCGGGCGTGGGGCACAGCGTGTCGGCGCTGATCGTCGTGGTGTCGGCCGACAACCTGGCCTCGGGCATCGCGTCGGCGGCCTTCATCGGCTATTTGTCCAGCCTCACCAACATCAGCTATTCGGCCACGCAGTACGCGCTGTTCAGCTCCATGATGCTTTTGCTGCCCAAGTTCGTGGCGGGCTTTTCGGGCGACTACGTCAACGCCTTTGGCTATGCCCAGTTCTTCACCAGCACGGCGCTGCTGGGCCTGCCCGTGCTGCTTCTGGTGGCGCTGGCGGCGCGGGTGCAGAAGGGGAAATCAAGTCAAATCGGCCCGCAGCTCGCTTGAATAGGGCGCAAAAAGCTATTCAAATGATAGTAAAACATTGACCGCCCCGATCCATCCGCCGCCCGCCGTTTACCTATCTTTACCCGCGCGACAAGCCCCTGGGCCGTGTCCGCGCGATGATGGTTCGCTACAACTCTGTCCAACTCGCGCATGAGCACCGCCCACCTGTTGATGATCGAAGACGACGCCCGGCTGGCCAACATGGTGGGCGAGTACCTGCGGCAGTCGGGCTATGGCGTGGCGCACGCGGGCGACGGCGAGTCGGGCCTGGCGATGCTGCAGGATGCGCCGGTCGATCTGGTCGTGCTCGACCTGATGCTGCCCGGCATCGACGGCCTGGAGGTGTGCCGGCGCATTCGCGCGCTGCCGGGCGATCTGGCGCGCGTGCCGGTGCTGATGCTGACCGCCAAGGGCGACCCGATGGACCGCATCATCGGGCTGGAACTGGGCGCCGACGACTACCTGCCCAAGCCCTTCGAGCCGCGCGAGCTGCTGGCGCGCATCCGCGCCGTGCTGCGCCGGCGTCAGGGCGGGGCCGCGCCCGAGCACCAGCGCATAAGCTTTGGCAGCCTGGAGATCGACCGCGACGCGCGCGTGGTCACGGTGGCCGATGTGCCCTGCGAGCTGACCAGCTACCAGTTCGACCTGCTGGTCACGCTGGCCGAGCGCGCCGGGCGCGTGCTCACGCGCGAGCAGATCATGGAGGCCGTGCGCGGACGCGAGCTGGAGGCCTTCGACCGCTCGATCGACGTGCACATCGGCCGCATTCGCGCCGCCATCGAGCAGGACGTGAAGAACCCCAGGCGCATCGTCACCGTGCGCGGGGTCGGCTACGTGTTTGCCAAGCAGCAGGACTAGGGCGCCCCGCGCCGACGCTGCCGGGACCGCGATCGCCATGGCCAATCCCATCGCCCGCAAGCTGTACATCCGCATCTGGCTGGCGGTGGCCGGCAGCGTGCTGCTGCTCAGCCTGGTGCTGGGCTGGGCCTGGCACCGGGCCGAGCGCGAGCGCGAGCGCATGCGCCTGCTGCAGCCGCCGCGCGAAGTGGTGGTACGCAACGAGTCGGGCGAGCGCATCGGCAGCGCCGCGGCGCTGATCCGCCGCCGGCCCGGCCACGGCACCGAGTTCGCCGTCACCATGGACGATGGCGAGGTGCTCAACCTCGAGCTGGCGCCTCCGCGTCCGACCGCTGCGCGCCCGCGCCAAGAAGGCACGCGCCGGCTGCTGACCTGGCTGCGCCCGCCCTACGGCTTCATCTGGCTGGTGGGGTTTGCCGGGTTGGCGGTGATGGTCGGCGTGTTTCCGATCGCCCGGCGCCTGACCCAGCGGCTGGAGGCCTTGCAGCGCGGCGTGCAGCGCTGGGGCGAGGGACACCTGGACGAGCGCGTGCCGGTGGCCGGCAGCGACGAGGTGGCCGACCTGTCGCACCACTTCAACGCCGCCGCTGCGCGTATCGAGGAGCTGATGCAAGGCCAGGCGGCGCTGCTGCAGTCGCAGAAGTCGCTGCTGGCCAATGCCTCGCACGAGCTGCGCTCGCCGCTGGCGCGCATCCGCATGGCGCTCGAGCTGTCGGGGGTTCAAGGTTCACCCGAGGCGCGGGCCGAAATCCAGCGCAACATCGCCGAGCTGGACCAGCTGGTCGACGAGATCCTGCTGGCCAGCCGGCTGGAGGCGCCGCAGACCGACCTGGGCACGATGGAGCTGCTCGACCTGGCGGGCCTGGTGGCCGAGGAGGCGGCGCGCATCGATGCCGAGCTGAGCCTGGCGCCCGGCACCAGCGAGGTGCTGGTGCGCGGCGTGTCCAAGCTGCTGCGGCGCGCGGTGCGCAACCTGCTGGAGAACGCCGCCCGCCATGGCCGGCGCGCCGGGCAGCAACTGGCCGTGGATGTGTCGCTGGCGGTGCTGGGGCGGCAGGCCGTGCTGCAGGTGGACGACCGGGGGCCGGGGGTGGCGCCTGACCAGCGCGAGCGCATCTTCGAGCCCTTTTACCGGCTGCCCGGCGCCAGCGAGCGCGAGGGCGGCGTGGGCCTGGGACTGGCCCTGGTGCGCTCGATTGCCCAGCGCCACGGCGGCAGCGTGCACTGCGACGAGCACCCCGGCGGTGGCGCCCGCTTCAGCCTGCGCCTACCCCTGGCGGATCAGAGCAGCACGAGTTGAGCATTTGTTCACGGCCATCCGGCTTTTGTGCGGCAAGGGGTCTCTTGGGTGACAGGCGCCCGGCTATAGTCCGTCAAACGCTGCTGTCACGCGCTTTTTTGCTTCAAGAATGCCCCGTCTGTCACCAGAGCATTCAACACCGCATTGCATCTCCCGCCGCCCTACAGGGCGGCGTTTTTTTTGTGCCGGCGCGCGACCCTCAGCGCGGCGGCTGCTGAAACAGCGCCAGGTACTGCCGGCGCATGCGCTGGCGGTCGAACGTGGCCCGAACGTGGCGCTGGCCGGCCGCGGCAATGCGGGCGCTGCCCGGCGAGTCCTGCAGGCGCTCGGCCAGCAGGGCGGCCAGGGCGGCGGCGTCCTCGTGCGGTACCAGGTAGCCGGTCTCGCCGTGCGTCAGCACCTCCTGCACGCCTTCGACATCGCTGCCAATGCCGCAGCAGCCCGCGGCCATGCCTTCGATCAGGCCGAGGCCCAGGCCCTCGTAATGGGTGGAAAGCACGCACAGCTTGACGCGGCCCAGCAGCCCGGGCATGTCGCTCACGTGGCCCAGAAAGCGCACCTGCTCTTGCACGCCCAGATCGCGGGCTAGCGCCTCGGCGCGGGCGCGCCAGCTGGACTTGCCCTCGCCGGCCAGGTAGACCACGGGGCGCAGGCCCTGCGCTGCCAGCAGGGCGGTGGCACGGATCAGGGTGAAGTGATCCTTCTGCCCGGCAAAGCGCGCGGGCATGACGATGGCGTCCTCGCGTTCGTCCCAGGGGCGTCCGCCCTGCCAGCGCGCCAGGTCGATGCCGTTGAGCACCACCGTGCAGCGCTCGGCCGGGTGGCCCCGCCGCACCAGCGCATCGCGCACCGCGCCGGACACGCCGATGATGCGCTCGGTGCGCTGCGCCAGCCACAGCGATTGCTGCAGGCGCCACCAGCCGTAGCGCTCGCGCGTGTTGTGCTCGACCTGGATCAGGCGCGGCACGCCGGCCCACAGGCCGGCGTAGCGGCCCCACAGATGCTCGCTGAAGCCGTGCGCCACCAGCACGTCGGGCCGCCAGTCGCGGCACAGGCGCATCAGCGCGCGGATGGTCACCCAGTGCGACCAGCGCGGCACCACCTCCACCCGCAGGCCCTGGGCGCGCAACTGGGCCACGCGCGGTGCCGGGTCGATCGAGCTGCGCCGGCGCAGCACCAGCAGCGTGTCCTGCCCGGACTGCGGGCCGCACAGGTCGATCGCCACCTGGGTGGCGCCCGAGAAGCCGCCCGAGACGAAGTGCAGCACGCGCAGCGGACGCGTGGGCGAAGCGGCGGCGGGCGGCGTCACGATGCTGCGGCGCCGGGTCGAGCGCCCGCGCCATGCCAGCTCACCGCCAGCCACAGCGAGACGGTCAGCAAATACATCAGGTTGCCGTTGTTGTGGGCAAACATGACCTGCGTCATGCCAAAGCCGATGTAGCCCAGCACCGTGACCAGCCCGCACAGCGCGGCGGCACGGCGCACGCGCTGCTCGGGCGTGTCGGCACCCGCCTGGCGCAGCGCGCGCCAGAAGCACACGCCTGGCACGCCGTAGAACAGCAGCAGCCCCAGCACGCCCAGCAGGCCGCGCTTGGCAAACAGGTCCAGCCATTCGTTGTGCGCGTGGTTGTAGTGGGTGGCCAGCGCCGGCATGCTGCCTTGCGCCACCGCGTCGCGCTGGCGCTGCTCGTAGCCCAGCTGACCCACGCCCACCCAAGGGTGCTCCAGGCCGTCGAGCCAGGCCTGGCGCCAGAAGGCCACGCGCAGGCCGACGGAGGTGCCCGCGCCCTGTTGCGCATGCTGCTGCAGCTCGTCGGCCGCAAGCTCGGCGCGTTGCTGCACCACCGGCAGCGTGGCGAGCACGGCGGAGACCGCGGCGGTGACCAGCACGGCGCGCAGCGCCCGCCGCCCTGCCGGCGCGGGGTTGGGCGCACGCTGCAGCCACAGGATCAGCAGCATCAGCGGCGGCAGCATGACCCAGCCGCCGCGACTGGCCGAAGCCAGGCTGGCCGTCAGGCCCATCACCACGCCCGCCCAGCCGATGACGGCCTGCAGCCGCGGCGGGCGCGCTTGCAGCACCCAGATGCCGCTGCACAGGGCCAGCAGCAGGGCCAGGTTGCCGAACTGGATGGCGTTGGTGTAGCCCTCGGCTCGATCCAGCTTCAGCATCTGGAGCTGCCACAGCGCGGTCAGGCCGGCGCCGATGGCGCCCAGGGCGCAGCCCCAGCGCAGCGCGGCGGCCGTGGGCCGGCGCACCAGCAGGGCGGGCAGGATGAGCAGGGCGCCCAGGTACTTGACGCAGCGGTCCAGCCCCAGCGAGTCGGTGACGAGATGGCCGTTGGCGTCCACGATGTGCATGCCCCACACGGCGCCCATCAGCGCCACCGCGCCGGCCCAGGCGGCCAGCGGCAGCGACCAGCGCACGCGCCCGGCCAGCACGTGCGGCCAAGCCAGCAGGCCCAGCGCCAGCAGCAGCACGGCACCCAGCGAATAGCCCGAGCGCAGGCTGAGCGCCAGGCTCAGCAGCAGGAACGCCGCCGCGTCCATCAGCGCAGCGGCGGGCGAGACCCCGAGCAAGACCATGGGTGCGGGAGAACCCGGCCGATCAGTGGGTGGGAAGAAATCGACCGTGCCCGAAAGGCGCGTCAAAACGCTGTCCATCAAGGCGCAAAACGCAGCCATGGCTCGGGCCATGGCGAGTATTTGCAACGACGATGGGCGGTGTTTTGGCGTGCAAGGCGGGCATGGGGGATTGCCTCTCACCCGCTCAGTGGTGCGCGTGGGCGTGCACGTGCGCCAGTGCCTGGTCGGCTTGCACGTGGTATTCGGTGCCGCAGTAGGGGCACTTGGCGTGGCCGGTCACGCTGAGCTTGAGGAACACCCGCGGGTGCGTGTTCCACAGCTTCATGTCGGCCTTGGGGTTGGGGCAGAAGATCTCGCCGTCGGGCGTCAGATCGGTGGACTGCAGTTCGATCACGGGGGCGGGTTTCATCGGTGGCGCTCCCGGGTCAGACCTTGGCCAGCCAGTGGGCGTACTTGGCGTTGCGGCCATTGACGATGTCGAAGAACGCACTCTGGATTTTCTCGGTGACGGGGCCGCGCTGGCCGGCACCGATCTGGATGCGGTCGTACTCGCGGATTGGCGTGACCTCGGCCGCGGTGCCGCTGAAGAACATCTCGTCGGCGATGTAGCACTCGTCGCGCGTGATGCGCTTTTGCACCAGCGGGATGCCCAG
>OFJB01000805.1_pt1 | contig 13900 bp, 12 predicted proteins | sample 1775081 | NCBI WGS metagenome assembly OFJB01 (sample SAMN08195771, study PRJEB24354) | sludge metagenome | isolation source: initial sludge from phenol fed wastewater aerobic bioreactor | place: India: Nagpur | collected 2016-06-05 | reverse complement strand
CCTTCTCCACCCTGGGCTGGCCCGAAAAAACCGAAGACCTCGCGCTCTACCTGCCCAGCAGCGTGCTGGTCACCGGCTACGACATCATCTTCTTCTGGGTCGCGCGTATGATTGTGTTCGGCTATGAAGTGATGAAGGAACGCCCGTTTGAAACGGTGTATGTCCACGGCATCATGCGCGACAGCCAGGGGCGCAAGATGAGCAAATCCCTCGGCAACGGCATTGATCCGCTGGATGTCATTGAAAAACACGGCGCAGACTCGCTCCGGTTTTCGCTGCTTGCGGGCAACTCTGCGGGCAACGACATGCGCTTCTACTGGGAAAAGGTGGAATCCGCGCGGAACTTCTGCAACAAGATCTACAACGCCGCGCGCTTCGTGCTCATGGGCGTTGGCGACGCAAGCGCAGACCTGCCGGAGGAGAGCAAACTCGAAATCGCGGATCGCTGGATTCTCAGCCGCCTCAACGAGATCATCGGCGAGGTGTCGCGCAATCTTGACGGTTACGAGCTGGGTCTTGCCTCGCAGAAAATCTACGATTTCATCTGGTCGGAATACTGCGACTGGTACATTGAAATCGCGAAATCGCGCCTCTACGGCGAGAACGCCGAGGAGAAGGCGGTTGTGTCCGCCGTGCTGATTCACGTGCTCAAGGCGAGCCTGAAGCTGCTACACCCGTTTATGCCGTTCATCACGGAGGAAATCTTTACGAAGCTTTCCGACGAGGAAACCATCATGCTCTCGCCCTGGCCGAAGCAGGAGAAGCGCTATGCGTTTGAGACGGATTGCGCGCGCATGAACAAGCTCATGGAGCTCGTTCGTTCCATTCGCAACCTTCGCGCAGAGATGAAGGTTCCCCCGGCGCAGAAAATCAGCGCGCGTCTGATCGTCGATCCGGCGGATCGGGATGCGTTCGTCACCATGAGCGGATATCTCAACAAACTCGCGGGCGTCGAGAACGTTTCGGTTTCTACGCAGGCGGGGGAGATTCCGAAGAACGACGTGCACATTGTCTGCGAAGGCGTGGAGGCGGTGATTCCGCTCTCGTCGCTGATTGATCCGGAGAAGGAGAAAGCGCGCGTTCAGAAGGAAATTGAACGCATGGAGTCCGACATCCAGCGCGCAACCGCAAAGCTGAATAATGAGGGCTTTCTTGCAAAAGCGCCGCAGAGCGTCATTGAAGAAGAAAAAGGAAAGCTCGCGCTGGCAAGCGATATGCTGGCAAAACTGCGCGAACGGCTGGAAACACTCAACTGACCGTAAAAACGGGAGGAATGACCTATGAGTACAAACGAGATTCGCTTTGGCGTCATCGGCGCGGGAAACATGGGCGAGGCAATTGTTCGCGGTTTTTATAAGAGCGGCAAAACCTCCGGTGTGTTGACGTCGATTTACGATCCGGACACGGAGAAGTGTAAGGCTTTGGCAAAAAGTTTGCCCATTCAGGCGGCGGATTCGCTGGACAAGCTGATCGAATGGAGCAGCATATTATTGATCGCAGTGAAGCCAAACATCTGTTTGCATGTATTTAGCGAATACTTTGACCGCTTCTCCGGCAAGGCCGTGATTTCGATCGCGGCGGGATGGGGAGGGGAGAGGCTGAAATCAGCGCTTCCCCCGGACACGCGGATTCTCCGCGTGATGCCGAACACGCCCGCCATGGTCGGCGAAGGCATGATTGTGTTTGAAAGCGGCGATTCGTTGACCGAAAACGAGAAAGCGTTTTCGAAAACGCTGTTCGGATCGGTTGGCGACGTGATCAGCGTCGAACCCAAGCTCATGGACGCGGTGACCGCGGTCAGCGGCAGCGGGCCTGCTTACGTTTATCTCTTTATCGAAGCGCTGGCGGATGGCGGCGTGAAGGCGGGGCTTCCGCGTCCTGTCGCGCTCAAGCTCGCCGCGCAGACGGTGAAGGGGTCGGCCATGATGGTCTCCGAAACGGGCGTGCATCCGGGCGAGCTGAAGGATCGTGTCTGTTCACCGGGTGGCACAACGATTGAAGCCGTCGCCGTGCTCGAGCAGCAGGGATTCCGCGGCGCGGTGATTGCCGCCGTGGACGCCTGCAGAGAGAAATCTGAACGAATGAGTAAATAGTATATTATATATTATTTGGAAAGAATAGGGATGAAGAAACAGGTAACGATCTATACGGACGGCGCTTGCTCCGGTAATCCGGGTCCCGGCGGCTGGGGCGCAATCTTGATGTATCAGGATCAAAAGAAAGAGCTGTCCGGATTCGAACCAGACACAACGAACAACCGCATGGAGCTCACGGCCGTGATCGAGGCGATTCGCGCGCTGAAATCTCCATGCGCGTTGGCGATTCATACAGACAGTGCGTACGTCTGTAACGCATTTCGAAACTGCTGGCTGGAGAACTGGTCGAGCAACGGCTGGAAAACCGCGTCTAAACGCCCCGTAGAGAATCAGGATCTCTGGGTCGCGTTGCTGACGTGCTTAAAACCACACACGGCGGAATTCATTAAGGTTAAAGGACATTCCGATAATCCGCTGAACAATCGCTGCGACGAGCTGGCGCGGCTCGCCATCAAACAGGCGCTGGCCGCTCAAGCGTAAAACGACCGCCAACAACTCTTTTTGCCACTAACTATTCGTTAAACTTGTCTTTAACGAATAGTTATGATAGAATAAAAGCGTCCAAATACTCGTTTTGGAGGCGTTTTCTATGGCTAACACCTATCAGGCCGAAAAGCTCAAGGACTACACCCTCAAGATTCGCGCATTGCTACCGGAACTTCCGGCGCTTTGCGGATCATTTTTTCGCGCCATCGATACACAAACTTCCGTATTAACGCGCTACGCATATGCAATTGATCTTCGGGGATTCTTTCTCTACACAACGCAGCAGGAGGACCTCTTCCCCGGAAGAAGCGTCCCCTCCCTCTCTGTCTCCGATTTTGAAAAGATTCAGGCCCGGCATATCGAACAGTACCTATATGATGTTACATTGTATCAAAAAGGTGAGCGTGAACTCGTCAATTCGGAGCGTGCAAAAGCGCGGAAGCTCTCTTCCATTCGTTCTTTTTTTAAATATCTGCACAAGCACGAATATCTGGAGACGAACGTCGCCGCGCTGGTCGATATTCCAAAGCTGCACGAGAAAGCGATTATCCGGCTGGAACCAAACGAGGTTGCAGACTTGTTGGACTGCGCGGAGGATGGCAGCGGCCTCTCCGACCGGCAAAAACAATATCACGATGCAACGAAAACGCGCGATCTTGCGATCCTCACGCTCTTTCTCGGCACGGGTATTCGCATCAGCGAGCTAGTCGGAATCGATCTTGGTGACATCGATCTGGAAAACGACGCATTTGTCGTCACCCGAAAAGGCGGTAAGGAAGATATTTTGAATTTCGGCGAAGAGGTGCACCGCGCGCTGGCAAATTATTTCGAACTGCGTGAGCAGCAGACCCCCTTGCCCGGCCATGAGCAGGCGCTCTTTCTCTCGCTGCAGCTTCGCCGCATCACGGCGCGCTCGGTGGAAAACCTCGTAAAAAAATACACGCGCATCTCAACGCCGCTCAAAAAGATTACGCCGCATAAACTCCGCAGCACCTACGGCACCATGCTCTATCACGAAACAGAGGACATCTACCTTGTTGCGGACGTGCTGGGCCATAAGGACGTGAACACGACAAAGAAACACTACGCCGCCGCATCGGAGGAGCACAAGCGAATTGCCGCGAAAAAGATAAAACTTCGGGACGATTAATCTCGGCTCTTTCTATGTATGCGCCGTACACGCGAGGCATAATAAGTATAAGGAAGTGTTTTCACGGCAAACAGTGCGTCGCCCTTCCAACTCTCGTCCGAATCCAACACATACGCGTCATCGAAATCGACGTCCGACATCTTCTCCCCCTCCGGGCTATAGTCGTCCTCAAAGAACACACCGGAAATGGGTATGTCCAAATAAGGTCGCGTATCCGTTTCGAGGCAGCGAAAGCAGTTGTCGCAGACCTTTTGCGGGTCTAATTCGCAGCGGTCGTCGCACTCGCCGCAATCGTTGCAAATCTTTTCTGCGTGTAAAACGCACCGTTTCATGAAAAATCACCAATCTTTCGAACATATGTTTGCAATATGAAAAAACTTATGTTATACTTTCGATAAATCGTAGCAGTCAAAACATACGGAGGTTGCGGCTCGCCATGAAAAAGCTATCCGATCCCCAGCAGGTCATTTTGGATTACATGATTTCTTTTACCGAGGAGCATTCCTATCCCCCTTCGGTTCGCGAAATCTGCGCGGCGGTCGGGCTGAAATCCACCGCAACCGTGCATACGCATCTGCGCAATCTGGAAAAACGCGGCGTAATCACGCGCGATCCTTCCAAGCAACGGGCGGTCTTTATCAACGCGGATCACATCGCTTCGCAGGAAGACAAACCCTATGCCGTTCCGTTGGTTGGTCACGTTGCCGCCGGTCTTCCCATGCTTGCGGCAGAAAATATTGAGGACGCGTTCCCCCTGCCGGACGTGCTGATGCACGGCAAGGAACCCGAAGAGGTCTACATGCTCCGCGTCGAAGGCGAAAGCATGCGCGACGCCGGCATTCGCGACGGGGACATTCTCGTGGTCAATCACAATTGCAATTGCTCCAACGGCGATATCGTCGTTGCCCGCGTCAGTGGAGAAAGCGCAACGGTCAAGCGGTTTTTCCGAGAGAAGGACTGCGTTCGCCTGCAACCGGAAAACGAACTGTTCGACCCGATCTATGTTCCGTTTGACGAACTGGAAATTTCCGGTAAGGTGATTGGTCTGCTTCGCTCCATCTGACGTTTGTTTTATTTCAGTAGCGTGTCGCAGGCGAGCATAGCCGCGATCCGCGCGTGCGCATAGGTCAAAGACCCCTGTACATAAGCCGTATACGGCGCACGAATCGGCCCGTCCGCACTCAGCTCTGTCGTCGCGCCCTGAACGAACGTTCCCGCCGCCATAACGACCTGATCTTCATACCCCGGCATATCCCACGGTTCCGGAGACACGTAACTGTCCACCGGAGCCGCTTTTTGTATGCTCCGGCAAAACGCGACGAGCGATTCCGCATCCGGAAATCGAACCGCCTGAATAATGTCCGAGCGTACCGCGTCTCCGCGTGGCATGGTCTCCAGCCCGAGCGCTTCAAACACGCGTGCAAACAGCGCCGCGCCCTTAACGCACTGCGCGGTCACATGCGGCGCGAGAAACAGGCCCTGATAAAACGGACGATAATCCCCTGCGTAGGAGCCAACCTCGCCACCCATGCCGGGGACGGTGAGCCGAAACGCTGCACGCTCAACGGGCTCAGCTTTTCCGGCAATGTACCCGCCCGTTGGCGCAAGCCCACCGCCGGGGTTCTTGATCAGTGAGCCCGCGATCAGATCTGCACCATGCGCGGTCGGTTCAGTCGACTCGACAAATTCGCCATAACAGTTGTCCACGAGAATGCTCGCTTGTGGAAAGAGCGTTTTTGCCAGCAAGAACGCTTCTTCCAGCTTTTCCATCGGCATCGCTTCCCGCCAGGCATACCCGCGCGAGCGCTGCGCAAACACGACACGTACATGCGACGAATCGATCTGTTTCATTTGTTCCAGATCGATACTGCCATCCGGCAGCAGGTCGATGGAACGGAAGGATACGCCGAGGCGTTTGAGGGAATTAGGCGCGTCTCCCCTTACCCCGATTGCCTCCAGCAACGTATCGTAGGGTAGTCCCGTGATGGATAGTATTGTATCCCCGGGTTCCACCAACGCGGCAAGCGCCGTGAAAATTGCATGTGTTCCGTTGACGAACTGCGGGCGAACCAGCGCGCAGTCCGCCTGCAACGCATGCGCAAACACGCGGTCGAGCGTGTCCCGACCGGTATCGTCGTAGCCATAGCCGTTCGTTGGCGCAAAATGGCGGGCGCTGACGCGCTCCTGCCAAAACGCCTCGAGCACGCGCTGCTGGTTTGCCATTTCTATTGCATCCGCGCGCTGAAACACGGACTCCAGGGATCGCTCCGCGCTCCAAACGAGTTCTCTTGCGCGGTCGGATATTGTCATTGTTTTTTGGTTCCTTTCCAAAACTCGTGAAATAGCAGTTCCATCTCGTCCAATATCCCCGCCTTACAGCGGTCGAATTCTGTCACATCAAGCCAGCGAATCCGTAAATCGCGGCGAAACCAGGTGAGTTGCCGTTTCGCAAAACGCCGTGTATCCTGCTTGATCTGCTCAACCGCCTGTTCCAGCGTGCAAGTTCCGTCAAAAAACGAAAACAGCTGCTGATAGCCAATCGATCGCAGCGCGGGCAATTCCGGCGCATACTTCGCGTCATAGATGCGCCGCGCTTCTTCGAGCAGACCCTGCTGCATCATTCGATCGACGCGAAGGTTGATTCGTTCGTATAGCTTTGCGCGATCCATGTTCAGTCCAAAGAGCAGCGGTTCAAATGGAGCCTGCTCCCCCGCCGCATTCTGAAAATCAGCGCCAAAGGACGAAAGCGGCTTTCCGGAGCAGTCGGAAACCTCCAGCGCGCGGAGCACTCGCTTTTTGTCATTTGGGTGCAGGCGCTTTGCCGTCTCCAGATCAACTTCCGCAAGTCTGTGATACGCCGCTTGCGGATGCTCATCGTACTCGGCGGAAAGTCTTGCGCGCACTTCGTCGTTTCTGGGAATGGCAAATCCCAGCGGGTAGGTCAGCGCGTTGAGATACAACCCGCTTCCGCCAACGACGATTGGAACATTCCCACGCGAGCAGATTCCGGTAATCGCATCCTTCGCCATCTCGCGATATTGCGAAACGGAGAACTCCGGCGTGTCGATTGGAACGCAGTCGATCAGGTGATGCGGTATTCCTTGACGTTCCTCCATCGAAGGCTTTGCGGAGCCGATGTCCATGCCAAAGTAAACCTGCACGGAATCGGCGGAAACGATCTCGCCGCCAATCCGTTTGGCCAGTTCAATGGCGCACTCCGTCTTATGGCAGGCGGTTGGCCCGGCGATGCAGACGATACGCGTTTGTTTTGTAGCCTGTTCTTCTGCTTCCATACTAGACAATTCGCTTAAACATTTTCTCGACGTCCGTTCGACTGAAGCGCACCGCTACCGGCCGTCCATGCGGGCAGGTCAACAGCGTATCTTTTTCGTTCAGCCGTTCCAGCAGCATTCGAATTTCTTCGTGCGAGAGCCGCTCCCCTGCCTTCACCGCGTGTTTGCAGGCGGTTTGCGCAATCGCGACCCGGAACCATTCGTTTGGACGCGCGTCTTCCGAACCAGAAAGAAACTCCAGCACGTCATAGAGGAACGCGCCCTTGAGCGCGTTGCCATTTACCTGCGGCACGGCGAGTAAGGTGACGCTCGTATCCGTTGCATCCGAGAACACATAGCCAAAGCGCTCCAGCGATTCGCGGTTCTGCGAAAATACCTCCGCTTGCGAAGGCAGTAGGCGCACATCCTCCGGCAAAAACAGTGTTTGCGACACAATCGCCGCGCGCTTTTCCATCAGCGCGTCGTAGAGCAGGCGTTCGTGCGCCGCGTGCTGGTCGATACAGTAAACATACTCGCCCTGCTGCACATACCAATACGCGTCAAACGCGCAGCCAATCACATGATACGGCTCGGACAGCGGTTCATTCGTTTTGGAAAGGAACGTAGGTATCGGCTGGGCACGCTGCTCCTCCGGTTCGCGCGCGGGAAAACGAAAGGTTGGTACGCGCGGCACGCCGGAATATCCGCTTTCGCGCAATGTATGCGGCGTCTCCGGCAGCGGAGCACGCAGGTCAATCCGTTGCGCCTGTTCCGGTATTTTAAAAATACGCTGCATTGGTTCTTCCGGTTCCTTTGGCTGCTCCAACGAAGGAATATAACTTCGAATCAGCGCTTCGGAGCATGCAGCGACGATGGAGCGCGAAACGCGCGCTTCATAGGTAAAGCGCACCTCCAGCTTGGCCGGGTGGACGTTGACGTCTACTTCTGCAAACGAAAGACTGAGATACACAACCGCAAACGGAAAACGGCCAATCAACACGCGCGTGTCAAATGCGCGAGAAAACGCGTTGCTGAGCGAATTGGAACGGATGATGCGCCCGTTGAGCACAACCGTCTGGCCGGAGCGGTTTGCGCGCGCAAGATCCGGCACGCCGACAAATCCGGTAATTTTGAGGTATCCGTCGTCAAATGCAACCGGGCAGATTTGTCGGTCAACCGAAACACCATAAACCGAGAGCAGCGCGTCCCTTGCGCTGCCGTTTCCGCTGGAACGGTAGACGGTTTTACCACCATTGACAAAGTGCACGGAGATCTGCGGCACCGAAAGAATCAGTCTTGCGACATAATCCCCGATGCTCGCGCTTTCCGCGCGCGAACTCTTGATGAATTTTAGACGTGCTGGCACGTTGTAGAACAGATCGCGCACCTCAATCGAGGTCCCGCGCGTACCCGCAGTGCGTTTGTGCTCCACGAGATCGCCGCCTTCGTAGCGAATCAACGAACCTAGCTCGTCCTCCGCCGTCTGCGTTTGCAAGGTCACGCGGGAAACAGCGGCGATGGACGCGAGCGCCTCCCCGCGAAATCCGAGCGAACGGATGGCGAATAAATCGTTTGCGGTGGAAATTTTGCTCGTTGCGTGCCGTAAGAACGCGGTCTCGCAGTCCTCATCCGCAATGCCCGCGCCATTGTCGGTGATGCGGATTCGGTCGATTCCACCATTGTCAATTTCAATCGTAATTGCGGTTGCCCCGGCGTCAATCGAATTTTCAACCAGTTCTTTAACAACCGAACTGGGCCGGTCGACCACTTCGCCGGCGGCAATCTGGTTTGAAATTCTTGGCGGCAACACATGGATGTTTGGCATAGGTTCCTCCCGAACGGTTGGACGGGTCGGTTACTGTTTGAGCATTGCGGAAAGCGCGTAAAGCTGATTGAGTGCCTCCAGCGGCGTCAGGCGATTAACGTCCATCTCGCGCAGAATGCGCATCGCGCTAGCCTCGCCGCTTTCATCGAGCAGCGATGGTTGAACGCTGGTTTCAATCTTCGCCGGTTCGCGGCGCGCGGCGATATCCGCCGATTCCAGTTTTTCTAAGATTTCCTTTGCGCGGGACAGGACCGCATCCGGCAAGCCCGCCAACCGGGCCACCTGAATACCGAAGCTCTGATCCGCGCCGCCGCGTACAATTTTTCGCAGAAACACGATGTCCTCGCCGATCTCGCGGACGGTGACACGAAAGTTCTTGACCCCCGGCAGCTCGCCTTCCAGCTCGGTCAGCTCGTGATAATGCGTTGCAAACAACGCCTTTGCGCCGCAGCGTTTCGGGTCGGCAATGTATTCCAGCACCGACCAGGCAATGCTCAGCCCGTCGAAGGTGCTTGTTCCGCGCCCGATTTCGTCGAGAATGAGCAGGCTGTTTTCGTCCGCGTTGTGCAGAATGTTTGCCACTTCGCTCATCTCAACCATAAACGTACTCTGGCCGGAGGAAAGATCGTCGCTCGCGCCGATTCGCGTAAAGATTCGATCAACAATCGAAAGATCCGCCTCCTGCGCGGGCACAAACGCGCCGATGTGCGCCATCAGTGTAATCAGCGCGGTCTGGCGCATATAGGTGCTCTTTCCCGCCATGTTTGGGCCGGTGATGATCAACAGCCGGTCGTCCGAACGGTTTAGCAGTACATCGTTTGGAACGAACGGCTCCTTCATTGCCCGCTCAATGACCGGGTGTCTGCCGTTTTTAATCTGAATCCGCCCCTGCGTGTTCCAAACTGGGCGACAGTAACTGTTGTTCGCCGCGGTTTCGGAGAACGAGCCGTAGCAGTCCAGCTCCGCCAGAAGCGCGCCGTTGTTTTGCAGCCTTGCGGTGCAGGAAACGAGCACCTGCCGGATTTCGGCAAACAGCTCGTATTCAAGTGTGGTCAGCCGGTCGCGCGCGCCGAGAATCTTCTGCTCCATCTCCTTGAGTTCAGGCGTTACGAACCGCTCGGCGTTCGCCAGTGTCTGCTTGCGCTCGTACTCATAAGGCGCCATGGAAAGATACGATTTCGAAATCTCAATATAGTACCCGAACACGCGGTTGTAGCCAACGCGCAGGGACTTGATCTTGGTCTTTTCGCGCTCACTCGCTTCAAAGCGTTCCAGCCAGTCCTGCGAACCTTCCGCAATCTGCCTCAGCTCATCCACCTCGGCGTTGTAGCCGGTGCGGATAAAGCCGCCTTCCTTCAGTCCCGCCGGCGGATTTTCCGCAATAGCGCGATTCAGGAGCGAGAGAACGTCCTCCATCTCATCCAGATCGGCGCAGATCTGCTTAAGCGCTGCGCTTTCGTTTTGTCGGAGTGGTTCACGAATCAACGGGATGCGTTCCAATGTTTGAGCCAGTGCTACGCAGTCCCGCGCGTTCAGCGTTCCGTAGACGATCTTGCTGCAGAGCCTCTCAATATCGTACATGCCGTGCAGCATTTCGCGGAGTTGCTTACGTTCCGTGAGGTTTCCGACCAGTTCTGCCACCGCGTCGAGCCGACGTTCGATGTGTTCAATCGATTGCAGCGGACGGTCGATCCAGTCACGTAACATACGCCCGCCCATGCCGGTCTTCGCCGCATCCAGCAGGTTGATCAGCGTGTTTTTCTTGCTCGCGCCGAATCGAAGCGGCTGCGTGAGTTCCAGATTTCGCCGCGTCGTCGCGTCCAGCACCATATAGCTACTGCGATTGAGCAAGCGCATCCCCTGAATATGCGACAGCGCGTTCTTCTGCGTTTCCGCGAGGTAACGCATCAGCGCGCCCGCGGCGAAGATCGCGTAAGGCGCGTCGTCCGCGCCAAAGCCCGCCAACGAGGAAACCTGAAAATGGCGTTTTAAGATTTCCCTCGCGCTGTCCGGCAAAAAGGCACTCGCGCTGTATTGCTCCAGATAATAGTTGGATGAAATTTGCCGCGTCAGCAATTGCTGCATGAACAGCGCGGGCTCGGCGATGATCTCGCGCGGGCGAATGCGCTCCAATTCGTCGAGTAGGCTGACGCCCGCCTCTTTTCCATCCAACTGTAATAGATAAAACTCGCCCGTGGATACGTCCGCATACGACAGCCCGACAACATTCTCCCCAAGCGAAATCGAAGCGATGTAGCTGTTTTGCCCCTCTTCGAGCATACGATCTTCAATAACCGTGCCAGGCGTGATGACCCGGATGACGTCCCGCTCCACGAGGCCTTTTGCGAGCATTGGATCTTCCAATTGTTCGCAGACGGCAACCTTAAACCCCTTTTCAATGAGCTTAGCGATGTAGTTGTCCACGGCGTGGTATGGTACGCCGCACATCGGCGCGCGCTCGCTCAGCCCGCAGTCGCGTCCAGTTAAAACGAGGTCTAGCTCCTTGGACGCAATCTTCGCGTCCTCAAAGAACATCTCGTAAAAATCACCAAGCCGAAAGAACAGCAGACAATCGCTGTACTTCTCCTTTAGCTCGAGGTATTGCCGCATCATCGGCGTCATGGAAGCTGGCATACGTTCCTCCGCGTCGTCTACTCAATGCTTGCAGCCGCCGCAGGAACCGCAGTCCCCTGCGCAACCTGAGCTCGAACTTCCGCCGATGCAGGCGTTGATCTCCTCATTAACCGCGTTGAGCACCGTGGAAAACGAGCCCTGCGCGGCGACCAGCTCCTCATAAAGCGGGCTCTCGCGCAATTGCTCCTCAAGACGGTCGATGTCGTTGGTGAGCGAAACGGCCTCCAGGTCGTCCGCACTGTCTTCCGCGAGAAGGCGAATCAGCCGATCACGCTTTTCGTTGAGTTCGTTCATCAGCGCCTGAATCGCTTCGCTGGACTCAAACGCGCCCTGCGCCTGCTTCATGTTTATAAATTCGGGTGAATTGGCGAGCGCCAACCCCAGTTCTCTTGCCAGTTCTAACATTATGCTTTACTCCTCAATTGTCCCCGTCAGGGAATTTTTTCGCACGCTCAATACGCGCACCGGTACATAGGTTCCTACCAGTTCCGGTGTTCCCGGAACATAGACCATTTTAAAGTTGGAGAATTTGCCGTAGCAGACAGGCTCTCCCCTCGTGTCGCAATCCTCAATGTGCACAACGCCGGTTTGCCCGACGTATTTTTCGTTGTTCTCGCGGGACATGCGCTCCTGCAGTTCGTTGAGCTGATGCAGCCGTTCGCGCTTGTCCGCGTCCGGAATCTGGTCCTCCATCGTTGCCGCGCGGGTTCCTTTTCGCGGTGAATACTTAAACGTAAATGCGGAGGCAAACCCCACTCGTTCGACCATATCGAGCGTATCCTGAAAATCTTGCTCCGTTTCACCCGGAAAACCGACGATAATGTCGGTCGTAATCTCCACATCATCCATGCTCGCGCGAAGCTTGTCTACGATCTCCAGATAGCGCTCGCGCGTATAGTGCCGGTTCATTCGTTTTAGAATTTCGTTGGAACCGGACTGCATCGGCAGATGCACATGGTGACAAACGTTTGGCAGGGTTGCCATCGCGTGGATCATCTCGTCGCTTAGATCCTTCGGGTGCGAGGTCATGAACCGAATCCGCTTCAGTCCCTCCACGCCGGAGACCAGCTCGAGCAACTTAGCAAACGAGGCGTTCGCTAGATCCTTTCCGTAGGAATTCACGTTTTGCCCAAGCAGCGTAACCTCGCTGTACCCTTCCGCAACCAACCTTTTGATCTCATCCAGAATCGACTGCGGCTCGCGGGAGCGCTCGCGCCCGCGCACATACGGCACGATACAATAGGTACAATAGTTGTCGCAGCCATAGTTGATGTTGACAAACGCATTGATCCTGCCGGTTCGGATGCTCGGCAGATCGTCCTCAATCGTGATGTTGTCCTCGTCTACCGCAAGCGTCCGCCCGCCGGATTCCGCGAGTTCAATGAACTGCGGCAGGCGCGAAAGCAGGTTTGTTCCAAATACAATATCCACAAACGGAAAACGTTTATACAGTTTCTCCGCGACTTCTTTCTGTTGGGTCATGCACCCAAATACGCCAAGAATCAGGTTTGGACGCTCGTCCTTCAGCTCTTTGAGCGCGCCGATGTTGCCAAAAACGCGTTTTTCCGCATGATCCCGCACGCAGCAGGTGTTAAACAGAATCACGTCCGCATCTTCCTTGTTCTCAACGCGGGAGTAGCCAAGATTTTCCAGCAGCCCCGCCGCCGTTTCGCTGTCCCGAACGTTCATCTGGCAGCCGAAGGTTTCGATATAGTATGCGCCTTTGCCGGACAAACCGCCGTCGCGAATGGGTAATTTTCGTTCCATTTTATTACGCTCCGTTAATACTCGCTCCATTATAGCATGGATTGTCAAATCGAACGTAAGATTTTTGCATAAACCGTGTTGACATTTTATTTCGCTTGTTGTATATTATGAAAGTCGCGAAAAGCGGTGCGTCTTCGTCTTCGGGGTGTAGCGCAGTCCGGTAGCGCACGTGCTTTGGGAGCATGGGGCCGAAGGTTCAAATCCTTTCACCCCGACCAGTAGTGGCCCCGTGGTCAAGCGGTCTAAGACACCGCCCTTTCACGGCGGTAACAGGAGTTCGAGTCTCCTCGGGGTCACCATTTTTCTTCTTCGTCAGGACTTGGGCCTTTAGCTCAGTTGGTTAGAGCGGCCGGCTCATAACCGGTTGGTCCGGGGTTCGAGTCCCTGAAGGCCCACCACTTCGCTCCCCCCGTTTGGCAAAACGCTTTGGCCCGGTAGTACAGTTGGTTAGTACGCCAGCCTGTCACGCTGGAGGTCAGGGGTTCGAGCCCCCTCCGGGTCGCCATTTTTGCCTCGGTAGCTCAGCTGGTAGAGCAAGGGACTGAAAATCCCTGTGTCGGTGGTTCAAGTCCACTCTGAGGCACCAGTTTTCTTGCGGGAGTAGCTCATTTGGTAGAGCGCAGCCTTGCCAAGGCTGAGGTGGCGGGTTCGAGCCCCGTCTCCCGCTCCA
>OFJB01000803.1_pt1 | contig 13928 bp, 13 predicted proteins | sample 1775081 | NCBI WGS metagenome assembly OFJB01 (sample SAMN08195771, study PRJEB24354) | sludge metagenome | isolation source: initial sludge from phenol fed wastewater aerobic bioreactor | place: India: Nagpur | collected 2016-06-05 | reverse complement strand
TGTCGGGCGGCGAGGCGCAGCGCATCCGCCTGGCCGCGCAGCTGGGCAGCAACCTGCAGGGCGTGTGCTACGTGCTCGACGAGCCCACCATCGGCCTGCACGCGCGCGACAACCAGATCCTGCTCAACGCCCTGCACAAGCTGGGCGACAAGGGCAACACGCTGGTGGTGGTGGAGCACGACGAAGACACCATCCGCCGCGCCGACCACATCATCGACATTGGCCCGAGCGCAGGCAAACGCGGCGGGCGCCTGGTGGCGCAGGGCTCGGTGAGCGACCTCACGGCCACAGAAGATTCGCAAACCGGCCGCTACCTGCTGCACGCGATGAAGCACCCGCTGCAACTGCGCCGCAGCATGGTGTCAGGCGAAGTGAGCGCCGAAGCCACGGCGGCCTTTGCGCAGGCTGAAGCCGCAGCGCCCACCGGCCGCCAAAGCGCAGCCGTAAAGAAGCGCGCCGCTCAGGCCGCTGCGCTGGCGGCTGATGCACTCACCGAGGCGAAGGAACGCGCTGCCATGCGCTGGCTCACCGTGCACGGCGCGCAGCTGCACAACCTGCAAAACGTGACGGCCACCGTGCCGCTGCACCGCCTGGTGGCGGTGACGGGCGTGAGCGGCTCGGGCAAGTCCACCCTGGCGCGCGATGTGCTGCTGGCCAACGTGCAAGCCTGGGTGCAGCAGCGCAGCACCAAGGCCGGGCGCGACGCGATGGACGCGGGCAAGGCGCCGCCGCTGGTGGGCTGCACGGGCCTGTCGGGCTTTGAGAGCATTGACCGCGTGCTGGAGGTGGACCAGACGCCTATCGGAAAAACGCCGCGCAGCTGTCCCGCCACCTACATCGGCTTTTGGGACACCATCCGCAAGCTGTTTGCTGAAACGCTGGAGGCCAAGGCGCGTGGCTACGCGGCCGGGCGCTTCAGCTTCAACACCGGCGAAGGCCGCTGCCCCAGCTGCGAAGGCGCGGGCGTGCGCACCATCGAGATGAGCTTTTTGCCCGATGTGAAGGTGCCCTGCGAGACCTGCCACGGCGCCCGCTTCAACCCCGAAACGCTGGCCGTAACCTGGCGCGGTAAGAGCATTGGCGATGTGCTGCAGATGGAAGTGGACGAGGCGGTGGACTTCTTCGCCACCATGCCGAGCATCGCGCACCCGCTGCAGCTCTTGAAGGATGTCGGCCTGGGCTACCTCACGCTGGGCCAGCCCTCGCCCACGCTGTCCGGTGGCGAGGCGCAGCGCATCAAGCTCGTGACCGAGCTCACCAAGGTGCGCGACGAGGTCGGCCGCCGGGGCCAGAAGGCGCCGCATACGCTCTATGTGCTGGACGAACCCACGGTGGGCCTGCACATGGCCGATGTGGACAAGCTCATCCGCGTGCTGCACCGCCTGGTCGATGGCGGTCACAGCGTGATCGTGATCGAGCACGACCTGGATGTGATCGCCGAGGCCGACTGGATTCTGGACCTGGGGCCGGAAGGTGGCAACGCGGGCGGGCGCATCGTGGCCGCTGCCACGCCCGAAGAGGTGGTGGCTGCGGGCACGCACACGGGCAAGGCGCTGGCGCCGGTGCTGGCGCGCTGAGGCGCCGAGGGCAGGGGTCTGTGGGGCTAGGGGCGCACAGCCCCGTCGGCCTCTGTCCTACGCACAGCGCGGAACATGGCGCACGTGGCGCCTGGGGTGGTTTTCCTACGATGGACTGCAGGGGATCGGTTCCCCACCTTCCATCCACATCCCAGGACACACCGCCATGAAAACGCTCCATTTCGTCAAGACCTGTACCGCTCTTGCGGCCACCTCTGTGCTGCTGGTGGCCTGCGGTGGCGGCAATGACGACGATCCATCCCCCAGCAACGAACCTGGCGTGCTCACGGTGAGCAACGCCACCGTTGACGGCCTGAATGGCGTCTACGGCAACGGCGCACTCAACCTCACCGATGTGGACAAGAAGAACCCCATCGGCTCGGTGCCCGAGCTGTGCACCTTCCGCTTTGACGGTGCCAACAAGGTGGGCTCGTCCGCCACCGCGTTCGGCGACATCCGTTACCGCCCGGATGCCACCAGCCTGCACCAGGTGTTCCTGACCTTTGACGGCAAGGAATACGGCAGCGGTGAACCCGCCGACACCGCTGTGGTGCGCGAGAGCGACCAGGTGCGCTTCACCGGCAAGACGCTGACGGCCTCTGACGGCTCGGGCGCCACGCTGCGCGTGAGCGGCATCGTGCCGATGCGCCCCAACCGCCCTGCGGGTTGCTGAGCCCTGCGCTCACCGCGCGTTCCACCGATCTCATTGCTTGTCTCCCTCCCCGGTCCTTCGGCCGGTTCAGCCCCTGCTGCCTTCGCAGCAGGGGCCTTTTTTTGGGGCATGGGGTGAGGGGCCAGCCGCGCTGGGCGGGCGTCATCGCGAGGCCGGGACATTGAAGCTGGCGGCACAATGGGCCAAAGCGTGTGCGGTGTTGCCGTTGCGCCCCACGCCTCCGCAACCCATGTCCACACAACCCCCTGGCCCACCCACCGTGGTGTGGCTGCACCCTGAAGCACCGCCCAAGCCGGCCGAAGGCGCGCCCTGCAACGGCTGCGGCCTGTGCTGCCTGGCTGAGCCTTGCCCTCTGGGCGTGCTGGTCTCACGCCGTCGCCGGGGCGCCTGTTCGGCCCTTCGCTGGAGCGATGCCGACCAGCGCTACTGGTGCGGCATGGTGGCCGACACGGCGGCGGTGACGGGCATGACGCACCCGTGGGCGGTGCGTGCGATGTCGGCGCTGGCCCGGCGCTGGATTGCGTCGGGCATTGGTTGCGATGCGCGGCTGGACGCGCAGGTGCTGCCGCCGGGGCAATGACTGGATGGACTCCTGATTTGATAGCTGTCAGGTCAATGTGTACTTACGCTACCAGGCATTTTTATGCCAAATGGGCCTGTGACGCGCTGGCACAGACCGGTCACACGCCGCTAGGTGCAAAGCTTGGCAGGGCACAACGGCGTGCTTCACGGGCAGGTGGGACGTGGCACCTGAGCCATCAGAATGCGCAGAAAATTGCCGATCTGCCAGTTGCCCCGCCCACCATGACCAAGCTTGACGACACCGACCGCGAAATCATCAGCATTCTGCGTGCCGACGCCCGCACCCCGGTCGCCACGCTGGCGCAAAAGCTGCGCGTGTCGCGCGGCACGGTGCAGAACCGCCTGCACAAGATGGAGGAGAGCGGCGTCATCACCGGCTACACCGTGCGCCTGCGGCCCGATTCGGAACCCCAGCGCATCCGCGCCTGGATGAGCATTGCGGTGGAGGGCAACGCCGCTCCCGCCGTGATCCGCGCGCTGCGCGGCGAGCCCACGGTGGGCACGCTGCACACCACCAACGGCCGCTGGGACATCGTGGCCGAGGTGCGCGCCGAGAGCCTGGAGGCGTTTGATGCAGCCCTGGGCCGCATCCGGCTCACGCCCGGCATTGCCAACACCGAGACCAGCATCCTGCTGTCCACCTACAAGGCGTGATGCAGCCCCGGCGATGTACCAGAGCAAGGGCTGCGTGCTGGCGCCTTGGCGACATGGGCTAGGGGGTTTCCGCATACCCTCGCGGCGCGGCCTGAAGTCCAATGGCGAAGTCCTTGTTTTGCTTTTCAGGAGCCCCGCCATGCAACGTCGCCAGATCATCCAATGGGGAGCCGCCAGCCTGGCCGCCCCCGCATTCCTGGCACAGGCCCAGAGCTTTCCCAACAAGCCCATCAAACTGGTCATCGCCTTCCCGGCCGGTGGCCCCACCGACATCACCATGCGGTCGCTGGCCGACAACGCCAGCAAGATCCTGGGCCAGCCCGTGATCGTGGAGAACAAGCCCGGCGCGGGCGGCACCCTGCCTGCGCAGCAGTTGCAAACGTCTCCAGCCGACGGCTACACGGTGGCGCAGATTCCGCTGGGCGTGTTCCGCCTTCCTTACACCACCAAGATCAACTGGGACCCGGTCAAGGACATCAGCTATGTGCTCAACGTCACCGGCTACGCGTTTGGCCTGGTGGTGCCCGCCGACTCGCCACTCAAGACCTGGACCCACTTTGTGGCCTGGGCCAAGGCCAACCCCGGCAAGCTGAGCTACGGCTCCACCGGCACCATGACCAGCCCGCACCTGACGATGGAGCTCATCGCGCAGCAGCTGGGCATCGAGCTGCTGCACGTGCCTTACAAGGGCAGCGCCGACCTCATGCAGTCCATCCTGGGCGGGCAGATCATGGCGGCGGCCGACTCCACCGGCTTTGCGCCGCAGGTCGAGGCCGGCAAGCTGCGCGTGCTCAACACCTGGGGCGCCGAGCGCCTGGCCAAGTTCCCCGATGCGCCCACGCTCAAGGAGCTGGGCCTGAACCTGGTGCAGAACTCGCCCTTCGGGATCGGTGCGCCCAAGGGCACGCCCGATGCGGTGGTCAAGCGCTTGCATGATGCCTTCAAGCAGGCCATGGAGCAGGAGAGCTACAAGACGGCGCTGGCGCGCTACGACATGGTGCCGATGTACATGAGCACCTCGGCGTACAAGAAGTTTGCGCAGGACACCTTCACGCGCGAGAAGGCGCTGGTCGAGAAACTGGGCTTGGCCAAACCCACCTGAGGCCATGCCCTTTGGAGGGGGGCAATGCGTTCCGTGTGATGATCCGCAGCATTGAACGGAACTCACACACGATATGGCATCCCCCTCCGACAGCATCAGCATGGCCCTGTTCTGCGACTTTGAAAACGTCGCTCTGGGCGTGCGCGATGCACAGTACGAAAAGTTCGACATCAAGCCCATCCTGGAGCGCCTGCTGCTCAAGGGTTCCATCGTGGTCAAGAAGGCCTATTGCGACTGGGAGCGCTACAAGGGCTTCAAGGCCACCATGCACGAGGCCAACTTCGAGCTGATCGAAATCCCGCACGTGCGCCAGTCGGGTAAGAATTCGGCCGACATCCGCCTGGTGGTGGATGCGCTGGATCTTTGCTACACCAAGTCGCACGTCAACACCTTTGTCATCATCAGCGGCGACTCGGACTTCTCGCCGCTGGTGTCCAAGCTGCGCGAGAACAACAAGCAGGTGATCGGTGTGGGCGTGAAGCAGTCCACGTCCGACCTGCTGATCGCCAACTGCGACGAGTTCATTTTTTACGACGACCTGGTGCGCGAGAATCAGCGCGCGCAGGCCCGTCGACAGGCCCCAGGCAGCAACCCGCCACCCGCGCCCCGCCGCAGCCCCGAAGAAGAACGCAGCCGCAAGGAAAGCCAGGACGCACGCCGCGCCCAGGGCGTGGAGCTGGCTGCCGAAACCTTCGAGGCCCTGCTGCTCGAGCGCGGTGACACGGGCAAGATCTGGGCCTCGGTGCTCAAGGAGGCCATCAAGCGCCGCAAGCCCGATTTCAGCGAAGGCCGTTACGGTTTCCGCACCTTTGGCAACCTGCTCGAAGAAGCCCAGGCGCGTGGGCTGCTGGAGTTTGGGCGCGATGAAAAATCGGGTGCGTACGTGTACCGCAGCCATGGTGGGCCGAGCGCCCCAGCCGCATCTGCACGGCCCGAAGGCACCGGTGAGCGCACCAATGAGCGCACCAGCCAGGGCGGAGCGACACGGCACGACTTCCATGCGGTGGCGACGGCACCTGACCTGCGTTCTGAAGGTGGCGAAGGGCAGGGCGCACAGGGCCGCAGCCGAGGGCGTCGTGGTGAGGGTGCAGACCGCGCAGACCGTGGAGACAATCGCCCCGCGCAGCGCAACGAACACTTTGAGGCCGAGCAGGCCGATGCTCCCGCTGAGCGCCCAGCCAGCCGCTATTTCAGCCAGCCCGTGGCTCTTGAGGCGGTGCCGCCAGAGCCGGTGATCGATACCACCGCGCCACAAGCGCTGCGCTCCGAAGCAGAAGAGAGCGCGGAAACCCCGGAGGTCAGTGCGTCGACCGAGGCCGACCGCTCCGAAGCGGCTACCCCTCGCCGCAGCCGTGCGCGCAGTGGAGACAGCGCAAAGCCTGCCGCCAGCCCACGCAAGGCCGCCACGCCCCGTGCACGCGGTGCGCGTGCTGAGGGTGAAGCCGCCGATGCCCCGGCCGCTGCGCCCGAGGACTCTCCTGCAGAGGCAGAAGGCACCACCTCCGCCAAGGCCCCCGCTGCCCGTCCCCGCAGCCGGGCCCGCAAACCGGACGCCAAGCCCGCCGAGTAAGGGCTACCGGCCTGCGGCGGTCGTTGAGCGCCGCAGCGCCAGCCTTTCGCGCACTTCTTCGTAACGGGGGGGCGTGCAGCCCGCCCGCTCTACGCAATGGCTGGCACTCGCCAGCGCGTGGTGCAGCACGGTGCGCAGCCGGGCTTCCGTGATGGGCGCCGTGATGCCTCCCGCGCGCAGGGCTAGCGCTTCTTCTCCCCGTTCGGGTCCGCCCAACAAGGGGGTGATCAGCCCCGCCAGAAAACAATCGCGCGCCCCCACGGTGTCCACTACCGTGATTGGCGCTTCTTCGCGCGCATGCATAGCCAGCCCATCGCGCTGCAGCAGCCAGGCGCCTTCAGGCCCCAGGGTCAGGGCAAGCCATTGCGCCTGTGTTTGCTGCTGCAAATAGTGGGCGCGCTCCAGCGCGGTGGCGCCCGGAACGGCCAGCGCGTCCAGGTCGTCGTCGCTCACCTTGATGAGGTGGGCGTGCTGCAGGGCGGCCATCACATTGGCGCGGTAGGCGTCAGCATCGTCCACGGCCGACAGGCGCAGGTTGGCATCGACCACCACCATGCGGCCCGCTGCGCGCTGCGCTGCCAGCCAGGGCAGATAGATGGCGGCGTCCTGCGCCACCAGCGCCAGGCAGCCGGTGGCCACCACCTGCAGGTCGGGCAACGCAGCGCAAGCAGCCGTCAGTGCTGCGGCCGTCACCTGGCGGTCGGCCACGCCATCGCGGTAAAAGCTGTAGCTGGCCTTGCCCCCGGCATCCAACGCGGCCAGCGCCAGCGCGCTGGGCGCACGCACTGGCGTGGGCGCGGCCAGGGCCACGCCCGCTTCGTGCAGACCGCGCGCCAATTGCCGCCCCAGCATGTCGCCCGACAGCGGATTGAGGTACTGCGTGCCCACGCCCTGCAGGCCCAGCGCGCGGGTAAGGTTGTAGACCGCGCCGCCCGCGTAGGGCTTCAGACGGCCATCGGGTTCTTCGATCAAGTCAAACAAAGCTTCGCCCGCCGTGGCTACGCGCAGCGGCGATGCGGTGGGTGCGCTGGAGGTGGGGGCAGAACCGGCGGGCTGGATAGGGAAAACCATAAGTAAATCCACTTGATTTATTAACTTGTCGGCCACTATAGTTCGATCCCATCCACCCGACAAGAGTGGTTCACCTGCCAGCCGCGCAGCACGGGGCCGACAGGAATCTGCCATCCCAAAACCCGGAGACAACGCCATGCAACGCACCCCCGCTTTCGCGCTTTCTGCCCTTGCCCTCACCGGCGCACTGGCCTGTGGCCTAGCCCAGGCACAGACGTCCGAGCCCGTCATCGGCCTCATCACCAAGACCGAGACCAACCCCTTCTTCGTGAAGATGAAAGAGGGCGCCACGGCCGAGGCCAAGAAGCTGGGCGCCAAGCTGGTGTCGGCCGCAGGCAAGACCGATGGCGACAACGCGGGCCAGGTCACGGCCATGGAGAACCTGATCGCCGCGGGCGCCAAGACCATCCTCATCACCCCCAGCGACGCCAAGGCCATCGTGCCTGCCATCAAGAAGGCGCAAGCACGCGGCGTGATGGTGATTGCCCTGGACAGCCCCACCGAGCCCACGGATGCAACGGACGCACTGTTTGCCACCGACAACTACAAGGCGGGTGAGCTGATCGGCCAGTACGCCAAGGCCGCCGCTGCGGGCAAGAAGCCGGTGATCGCCACACTCGACCTGTTCCCCGGCCACCCCGTGGGCGCGCAGCGGCACAACGGCTTCTTGAAGGGCTTTGGCCTGCAGGCCAACGACGCCAAGAGCAATGAGCTGTCGCGCCCCGCAGAGGTGGTCTGCATGGCCGACAGCTTTGGCGACCGCGCCAAGGGCCAGACCGGCATGGAAAACTGCCTGCAGAAGAACCCCGACATCAACATCGTCTACACCATCAACGAGCCCGCCGCCGCCGGTGCCTACAACGCGCTCAAGGCCGCAGGCAAAGAGAAGAACGTGCTCATCATCTCGGTGGATGGCGGCTGCGCAGGCATTGCCGATGTGGGCAAGGGGGTGATCGCCGCCACCAGCCAGCAGTACCCGCTGCGCATGGCGGCCATGGGCGTGGCAGCCGGCGTGGAGTACGCCAAGACCGGCAAGAAGGTCAGCGGCTACACCGACACGGGCGTGACGCTGATCGCTGCCAAGCCCATGGCGGGCGTGGACAGCAAGGATGTGAAGACTGGCACCGACCTGTGCTGGGGCGCCAAATAAGCTGCCTCTGCTGACTTGGCGCCAGGCACCCTGCAATGGGCTTGCCTGAGCGTCCCCTTTGTCCACCCGCACGGAGCCGCCATGTCCTCGTCCGCTTCCAAACTACCGCCGCTGGCCACGCTGGGGCCGTTCATTGCGCTGATTCTCGCGTGCGCGTTCTTTGCCACGCAGAGCGAGCGTTTTCTGTCGGCGCAGAACTTCGCGCTCATCCTGCAGCAGGTCATGGTCGTGGCGGTCATCGCCATCGGCCAGACGCTGGTCATTCTCACGGCGGGCATTGATCTGTCGTGCGGCATGGTGATGGCGCTGGGCGGCATCGTGATGACCAAGATGGCGGCGGACTACGGCCTTTCGGCCCCGCTGGCGATTGCCTGCGGCATGGCGGTGACCATGCTGTTTGGTCTGGTCAACGGCCTCTTGGTCACCAAGATCAAGCTGCCGCCCTTCATCGTCACGCTGGGCACGCTCAACATCGCGTTTGCCGCCACGCAGCTGTACTCGGGTGCGCAGACCATCACCGACATCCCTGCGGGCATGACAGCGCTGGGCAACACCTTTCAGCTGGGGCAGACCGCCATTGTCTGGGGCGCGGTGCTGATGCTGGTGCTGTACCTCGTCACCTGGTTTGCGCTGCGCGAGACCGCGCCCGGCCGCCATGTATACGCCGTGGGCAACAGCCCCGAGGCCACGCGCCTCACCGGCATTGCCACCGACAAGGTGCTGCTGGGCGTGTATGTGCTGGCAGGCCTGTTCTACGGCATTGCGTCGCTGCTGTCGGTGGCGCGCACCGGCGCAGGCGACCCGAACGCGGGGCAGACCGACAACCTCGACGCCATCAGCGCTGTGGTGCTGGGCGGCACCAGCCTGTTTGGCGGGCGCGGTGTCATCCTGGGCACGCTGGTGGGGGCGCTGATTGTGGGCGTGTTCCGCAACGGGCTCACGCTGATGGGCGTGTCGTCGGTCTACCAGATACTGGTCACCGGCATCCTCGTGATCCTGGCCGTGGCCACCGACCAACTCTCGCGCAAAGGAGTGCGTTGATCATGACCAACTCCACACATACAACGACCCCACCGCTGGTCATGCAGGCCAAGGGCCTGGTCAAGCGCTACGGCCAAGTCACCGCGCTCGACGGCGCTGACTTTGAACTGCGCGCCGGGGAGATCCTGGCTGTGATCGGTGACAACGGTGCGGGCAAGTCGAGCCTGATCAAGGCGCTGTCCGGCGCCACCGTGCCGGACGAAGGCGAAATCCTGCTCGAGGGCCAGCGCATCCAATTCAAAAGCCCCATCGACGCGCGCCGTGCGGGCATCGAAACCGTATACCAAGACCTGGCCGTGGCCCCGGCCATGACGATTGCCGAAAACCTGTTCCTCGGACGCGAGCTGCGCCGCCCGGGCCTCTTGGGCAGCGCGCTGCGCATGCTCGACAAAAAGAAGATGCTTGAAGAGAGCGTGGCCCGCATGGCCGAGCTGAAGGTCGGCATCCGCTCCATGACGCAGGCGGTCGAGACGCTTTCGGGCGGCCAGCGCCAGTGCGTGGCCGTGGCGCGTGCGGCAGCATTTGCACGCCACGTGGTCATCATGGACGAGCCCACCGCCGCCCTGGGCGTGAAGGAGGGCAACATGGTGCTGGAGCTGATCCGCCGTGTGCGCGACAAGGGCCTGCCCGTCATCCTCATCAGCCACAACATGCCCCATGTGTTCGAGATTGCCGACCGCATCCACATCGCCCGCCTGGGCAAGCGTGCGGCCGTGGTCAACCCCAAAAAGATCAGCATGAGCGATACCGTGGCCGTGATGACGGGAGCGATGGCCGCGTCTGATTTGCCTGCTGAATGCCTTGCCTGAAACGCCCCCATGCTGAAGAACATTGATCCGCTGCTGACCCCCGACCTGCTCAAGGTGCTGGCCGAGATGGGCCACGACGATGCCATCGTGCTGGCTGATGCCAACTTCACCGCCATGAGTCTGGGCGCGGGCAAGCCCGTGCTGCGCCTGCCCGGCATTGGCATGGCGCGCGCCGTGCAAGCGGTGGCCAGCGTGTTGCCTCTGGCGCAGGACGTGGCCCACCCCGTGGCCTACATGCAGGTGGGCGGCACCGAGGTGCCTTACCGCTCGGCCCTGCAGCGCGAAACCTTGGACGTGCTGGCGCGCGAGGGCGTGGCCAGCGAACAGGCCGAGGGCGTGGAGCGTTTTGCGTTCTACGAGCGCGTCAAAAAAGCCTATGCCATCGTCGTCACGGGCGAGCGCCAGCCCTGGGGCAACTTCCTGCTGCGCAAGGGCGTCATCGGCGACACTCTGAACGCCTGACCGATTCATCACCATGCTGGACACCGAAGCATCTCCACCTGCCGTTGACAACGCTGCCGCCAGCCCCGCGCTGCTGCGCCAGCGCGGATCCAACCACGTGGGGCTGCGCCAGTTCAACGAGCGCGTGGTGCTGCAGGCGCTGCGCACCCACGGCAGCCTGGCCAAGGCCGAGATGGCGCGCGTCACCGGCCTCACGGCGCAGACCATCGGCCTGATCACTGCGCGGCTCGATGAAGACCAGCTGCTGCGCCGCGAAGCGCCGGTGCGTGGGCGCGTGGGCCAGCCCTCGGTGCCCATCGGCCTGAACCCCGACGGCGCCTTTGCCATCGGCATCAAGATCGGCCGCCGCAGTGCCGACTGGCTGCTGGTCGATTTCACCGGCCATGTGCGCGAGCGCATCGTGCTCGACTACGTCTTCCCCGACATCGACGTGCTGCTGCCCGCGATCCGCACGCACCTGAACCAGCTGCTCGACGGCCTGGGCCCGGTGCGCTCGCGCGTGGTGGGCGTGGGCGTGGCCGCGCCGTTCCAGCTGGGCGGCTGGCACCGCATGCTGGGGCTGACCGAAGCGCAGTCCGAGGCCTGGAACAACATCGACCTGGCCGAGCAGGTGCAGCAGATGACCGAGCTGCCCGTGAGTTTTGCCAAGGACACCTCCGCCGCCTGCGTGGCCGAGCTGCTGCAGGGGCGCGGGCGCGACATCCCGAGTTTTTTGTACCTGTTCATGGACACCTTTGTGGGCGGCGGGCTGGTCATCAACTCGCACCTGCACCGGGGCCTGCACGGAAACGCGGGCGCCGTGGCCTCGCTGCCCCTGTCACCCGCGCAGCCGGGCCAGGCGCCCGCGCAGCTCATCAGCCTGGCATCCCTGTGGGAACTGGAGCAGCGCTTTCGCGAACACGGCCTGGACCCCATGGCCGCCTACGACAAGCGTGTGCTGCAGGCACCGTGGCTGGAACACAGCCGGGGCTGGATCGCGCGCGCTGCGGCGGGCCTGGCGCACTGCATCGTCTCGGCCACCGCGTTTTTGGATCTGGACGCCGTGGTGGTCGATGGCGCCGCAGCCCCCGAGCTGCTGCAGGCGCTGTGCGAGGGCGCCCGCCACGCGCTCGCCGATTACAACTGGGAAGGCCTGCACCAGCCGCCCCGGTTGGAGCTGGGCACCATGGGCTCGGACGCGCGGGCGCTGGGTGGGGCGCTGCTGCCGCTGCATGCGTGTTTTGCGCCGGATACGGACATCTTCCTCAAGGCCTAGCTGCAGCTGCGCGGCGCGGAGTGACTGATTGCTATTAAATTTATAGCTATCCGGGTATATCCGTCGCGCGGAAAGGCCTGTTTTTATTCAAAAATCTTCGGCGAAACCGAAGCGGCAAGGGCCCGCCTGCCACCTTACCGGCCCGCGAGGATCGCCCGCGCCACTTCAGCAAACCCCGCGCCCCGCTCTCCCTGGGTCACATAACGCGGCAGGTGCGTGAGCTGCGGCACAAACCGCGCGATGTTGGCCACGCCCACGCTGTGGGTGAAGTGCTGGAACATCGCCTGGTCGTTGCCCGAGTCGCCCACGAACACCCAGCGGTCCAGCTCCTGCGCAAGGTCGCGCCCCAGCAGCTCGCGCACGATCCAGTTGGCGCCCTGCCATTTGTTGAAGTCGCCAAAGCAGCCGTGGATGTGGATGCTGCTCACCGTGGTCTGCATGCCTTCGCGCTGCAGCAGGGCCAGCACCTGCTGCACGGTCTCGGGCGGGTGCCGGTCGAACTCTGCGTAGTCAAAGGCCAGGTCGGTCTCTCGCCCAGCGCTGTCGCGGCTCAGGGCCACACCAGGCACTTCCGAAGCCACCAGCGCGGCGATCTCGCGCATGCGTGCCTGGTTGGCGCTGCGCGTGGCGGCGTCTTGCTGGTAGCGCTTGACCAGCGGTGGTTGAGCGCCTGATCCCCGGGTAAAAGCCACAGCCCCGTTCTCCGCCACCATGGCATCGACCGGCCAGGTCGAACCGGCAGGCCCCGCCATAAAAGGCTCGCACCAGCCAATCGGCCGCCAGCGCATCCCAGCCCAACGTCACCGCCGTTCCGGAACCATTGTGAACGACCGTCTGGCAGGAATAATACTTACCCGGCTGCTTGGCCGCCGCGCTGACGGGGATCGGCAGATTGGCGGTGCACAAGCTCTTTGCGCCAGCAATCTGATAGACAAACGAACGTTGCCCAAAATTAAATGTGCCATTGCCGTTGTAATCGCGGGTGGATGGGAAATAGCACGGGAACCACGTCTGCCCCACCTGAATACCCGACGAAGACTGCTGCACGTTGTTGCGATACGACGTGAATGTAAGGTTGTCGATATCAAGAAGATATCCCCATACGGTCCCGGCAGGGTCGGTAACACTGCCGTATCCGACGCTATAAGTCGGCATCCCGCCAGGATAAGCGCCAAAATTCATTCCGGCAGCATATCCACAATACATATTAGGCGAATAGCCAACCGTGTACTCGTAATACCATCTCCCCGACGATACTCCAAGAGTTCCGAACGCAATCATCTTGGTGATGAGCGAGGCATCATTGTTCAAGGTCTGTGTGACCTTCAAATTTCCGTCACTGAGAGTCAGCAGTGGTGACGGATAGGTCACGTGCAGCGGATTCAGCGTCGCATACACGTTCGTCGGACTGTCCTTCAGCACGTCGGACGCAACAAAGCCAGACGGCATCCAGTGATTGCCCTTGCCGCTGTAATCGGTGCCCAAGCTGGCGTCGTTCCACGGCTTTCCGAGGTAACACCCGTTGGTGCCCCAGCTTATGCCACTGATGGCCTTAGGTCGCCAATTTCCGGTGATGGGGTCAGACTCGCCAAAGCTGGCGGGGGTCAACGCGGTTCCGTCAACGTAGATCAGTTCCGCCATCTGACCGCTGAAAATGTTCGACGCGGCTGTATAGCAACCAAACGCAAGCTTCTGCCCCGAATATCCCACAAACTGAAGCGCGTTCTGCGTCGGCTCTACGTAGGCCCCGAGGCCGGAACCGATTACCTGAACGCCATTAACCCACCCCCTGACACACGCACCGACAGGAGCAGACGTATCCACCGCGGCGACCACATGATACCAGGCGGTTGGATCACGAAAGACGGCCTGGGACAAAGCGCTCTTTGAGGTTGAGGTAAAGCTGTCGTATGTCTCGATCAGCAATTGACCTGACGCGCTGATATAGACGCCACCGCTTGCGTCGAAACACCCAAATAGCT
>OFJB01000801.1_pt1 | contig 13966 bp, 8 predicted proteins | sample 1775081 | NCBI WGS metagenome assembly OFJB01 (sample SAMN08195771, study PRJEB24354) | sludge metagenome | isolation source: initial sludge from phenol fed wastewater aerobic bioreactor | place: India: Nagpur | collected 2016-06-05 | reverse complement strand
TCCATCGCCGCGATCGCCGACGCCGTGTTCGAGGGGCGCCTGCGCGACCGCTTCCACAGCGACCCGGTCATCGAATCGGCGGAACTGCTGCTGCAGGAGAAGGCGCCGCGCGAGATACCGGCCGACACGGTGCGCACCGAAGCCGAGGAACGCACCTCGAAGGACGAGACGGAGGTGCAGAGCCCCGACAGCCGCATCATCCTCGATCCGCTCTGGGCGCTGCGCGCCACCAACGTCATGTCGAACGGCCGCTATTCGGTGATGGTGACGGCAACCGGATCGGGCTACAGCCGCTGGGGCGAACTCGCCGTCACGCGCTGGCAGCCGGACCCGACCGAGGACCGGCTGGGGACGTATCTCTTCCTGCGCGACACCGAAACCGGCGACTGGTGGTCTGCCACCGCGGAGCCTCGGCGGGCGCCCGGCGAGGCGGTGCAGACGCTGTTCTCCGACGACAAGGCGAGCTTCGTGAAGACCGTCGGCCGGTTGCGGTCCGAGGTGGAATGCGTCGTGGTCTCGGAGGGCAACGGCGAGGGCCGCCGCATCACGCTGTTCAACGACGGCGCCACCGACCGCCACATCGAGGTGACGTCCTTCGCCGAACTCGTGCTGGGTTCGGAGGCTTCGGACAACGCGCATCCGGCCTTCTCGAAGATGTTCGTCGAGACCGAGATCGCGGCCAACAACGGCGCGATCTTCGCCACCCGGCGCAAGCGCGACGCCGGCGAGCCCGACATCGCCCTTGTCCATTTCGTCACCGACCCGTCCGGCTCGGGCCGCGATACCGAGGCCGAAACCGACCGGCGGGCCTTCATCGGCCGCGGGCGGAGCATCGCCGACGCGGCCGCCTTCGACGGCGGCGCCCGGCTCGGCGGGCACGCCGGCTTCACGCTCGACCCGATCGCTGCGCTCAGGCGGCGCGTGCGGGTGCCGGCCAACAAGAAGATCTCGCTGGTGTTCTGGACGATGGTCGGCGCCGGCCGCGCCGAACTGGAGGAGGCGATGTCGCGCCTCGACCACGCCGAAAGCTTCGCCCGCCAGGCGATGCTCGCCTGGACGCGCTCGCAGGTGCAGACCCGCCATATGGGGCTCAGCCTGACCGACGCCGCCAATGTCCAGAAGCTGGCGCGCTACCTGATCTACCCCGACCCCTTCCTGCGCCTGCCGGCGGAGGCGATCGCCTCGGGGCTGGGCAAGCAGTCCAGCCTGTGGCCGACCTCCATCTCCGGCGACTACCCGATCTTCGCGGTGCGCATCGCCGACGTCGCCGACCTGGAGATCGTCGCCCAGGCGCTGCGTTTCCAGGAATACATGCGCGCGCGCGGCATGATGGTCGATCTGGTGATCGTCAACGAACAGGCGTCGTCTTACGTTCAGGACCTCCAGCAGGCTATTGAATCGCTTTGCGAAAACAGCCGGCTGCGCGGCAAGGAGCTGGGCCCCCGGCAGCACATATTCGCGGTCCGTCGCGACCTCATGGACGAGCCGACCTACCGCACGCTGCTCGGCGTGGCGCGCGTCGTCCTGCACACCCGCAACGGCACGATCTTCGACCAGATCGAGCGCGCCGAGACGGCCGCGCTGCAGGCACGCGACGAGCAGTCGCCTGACGGCGCGCTGGCGACGCGCGCGGCATCCGCTTCGCGGCAGGCATCGAAGCCGCTTTCCGAAGGCATCGCCGCCGACGGCAGCGGCCTGCGCCACTGGAACGGCTTCGGCGGCTTCGAAGGAGACGGCCGCCACTACGTCACGCGGCTGTCAGATCGCCGCGTCACGCCGCAGCCCTGGATCAACGTCATCGCCAACGAAGCGTTCGGCTTCCATGTCTCGGCGGAGGGCGCGGCCTTCACCTGGAGCCGCAACAGCCGCGACTACCAGATCACGCCGTGGTCGAACGACCCGGTCACCAACCGGCCCGGCGAGGGCATGTATGTCCACGACATCGACAGCGGCGCGACCTTTTCGCCGCTCGCCGGCGTGGCGCGCGACCCCGCCATGACCTACGAGACCTGGCACGGCCAGGGGTTCTCGACGTTCCGGACGAAGCGCGGGCCGCTCGCCATGGACCTGACCCATGTCGTCGATCCGGGCGATCCCGTGCGCGTGTCGCGCCTTCGCATCCAGAACGCGGGATCGTCGCCGGCCAGGCTGCGCGTCTATGCCTATGCGGAATGGGTGCTGGGCGTGCATCGCTCCAGCACGGCGGCCACCATCGTGCCGTCGCGCGACGCCGAAACCGGCGCGCTCCTGGCCCGCAATCCCTACAACCTCGACTTCGGCGACCGCGTCGCCTTCCTGGCCAGCGACCGAGCGCCGGATTCGGCCACCGCCGACCGGCAGGAATTCCTCGGCCGGCACGGGTCCAGCGCGGCGCCGCAGGCGGCGCTGGCGGGCGCCGCGCTCTCCGGCCGCGTCGAGGCGGGCGAGGATCCTTGCGCGGCCATTGCCCGCGACGTCGAGGTGCCGGCCGGCGGCGACGTGACGCTGTTGTGGCTGCTCGGCGACGCCGCTTCGGCAGAAGAGGCGAACGCGCTGGTCAAGAAGCATCGCGACAAGGACTTCGACCAGCGCCTGGCCGACAACGAGCGCGACTGGCGCGCCTTCCTCGACACCATACAGGTCGAGACGCCGGACAAGTCGCTGGACGTGCTGGTCAACCATTGGCTGCCGTACCAGGCGCTGGCCTGCCGCGTCCGGGCGCGTTCGGCGTTCTACCAGGCGAGCGGCGCCTTCGGCTTCCGCGACCAGTTGCAGGATACGCTGTCGCTGCTCATGCACGACCCGGCGCTGGCGCGTGACCAGATCCTCAATGCGGCGCGCCGGCAGTTTCCGCAGGGCGATGTGCAGCATTGGTGGCTGCCGCGCACGGGGGCGGGCGTGCGCACGATGATTTCGGACGACGTGGTGTGGCTCGCCCATGCGGTCGCCCGTTACGTCGCCGCCACCGGCGACAGGACGATCCTGAAGGAACAACTCCCCTTCATCGACGGGCAGACGCTGTCCGAGGGCGAGCACGACGCCTTCTTCATCCCCGAGACGTCGAAGAAAAGCGTCTCGCTCTACGAGCATTGCGCGCGGGCGCTCGACCTCGCGGTCAGGCGCAGCAGTCCGGCCGGCCTGCCGCTCATCCTCGGCGGCGACTGGAACGACGGCATGAACAGGGTCGGCGAGAAGGGCAGGGGCGAGAGCGTCTGGCTCGGCTGGTTCCTGCTCAAGACGCTGGGCGACTTCGCCGCCGTCGCCAGGGCCGAAGGCGACGAGAAGCACGCCCAGGCCTGGGAAAAGCATGCCGGCGCGCTGAAACAGGCGCTGGAGACCACCGCCTGGGACGGCGCCTGGTACCGGCGCGGCAGCTACGACGACGGCACGCCGCTCGGCTCGCGCGGTTCGCAGGAGTGCAAGATCGACTCGATCGCGCAGTCCTGGAGCGTGCTTTCGGGCGAGGGCGACCCGGCGCGCTCGCAGACCGCGATGGACAGCGCGACCAGGATGCTGGTCGACACGGACGACAAGCTCGTCAAGCTGTTCACGCCGCCTTTCTCCAGGACCGACAAGAACCCCGGCTACATCAAGAGCTACCCGCCGGGCGTGCGCGAGAATGGCGGGCAGTACACGCACGCCGCCACATGGTTCGTCATCGCCCTGGCCGAAATGGGCCGGCACGACGAGGCCTATCGCTGCTTCTCGATGCTCAACCCCGTCAATCACGCATTGGACGAGGCGGGCGCCGAGCACTACCGCGTCGAGCCCTATGTCGTGGTCGCCGACATATATTCCGGCGAAAAGGCGGGCCGCGGCGGCTGGACCTGGTACACCGGCTCGGCCGGCTGGCTCTACCGCGCGGCGGTGGAAGGCATCCTCGGCATCGAGCGGCGCGGCAAGCGCATCGTCTTCAATCCCCGGCTGCCGAGCGACTGGGAAGGCTATTCGGCGACGCTCAACCTGCTCGGCCACGAGCACAAGGTCCGCGTCGTCCGGTCCAAGGCCGCGAAGTCCGTTTCGCTGGAAGTGAACGGCGCCAAGGTCAAGGGCGACGGCTTCGAGCCGAAGACGTCCAGCGACATAGTCGTCAGGATTCCGGCCTGACGGATTCGTGACCAAAATTGAGGCAGCAGGGCCCCGCTGCCTCAATTTTGCCGTACGCTGGGCATTTCACCTTTTATCTCAAACCGTTACCTCTTCACGGCAGATTTCGGGCCGTTGCCATCTTTTGTTCGACGATTCGGAACGGAAGGCGGTGGCGGCCATTGTTTTGCGACGTTCCAAACGATACGAGTCCAGCCCGATGAGCCGGCACACAACGGAAAGTTACGTGGAGTAACGGGGTGTCCCTTCTTCGAATCTACTGGAGAGCGCTCGGCTACCTCGCAGCCGACAGGAAGCGCGTGGCCTTCATCTGCGCGGCGAACGTGACGCTGGCGGTCGTGGCCATCCTCGAGCCGATCATGTTCGGCCGCGTCATCGACGCCATCTCGGACCATGTCGACGCCATTCCGGCGCTGGCCATGTGGGCCGGCCTCGGCGCCTTCAACATCGTCGCCTTCGTCCTGGTCGCGCGCGGCGCGGACCGTTTCGCCCACGCCCGCCGCAGCGAGGTGCTGTGCCAGTCGTTCGAACGCATCATCACCATGCCGCTCGCCTGGCACCATGAGCGCGGCACCTCCAATTCGCTGCACACGCTGCTCAGGGCCGTCGAGACGCTGTTCAGCCTGTGGCTCGAATTCATGCGCCTGCACCTGTCGACGGTCGTTGCGCTGGTGCTGCTGATCCCGACCGCGCTGTCGCTCGACCTGCGCATGTCGGCGGTGCTGGTCGTGCTCGGCGTGCTCTACTTCGCCATCGGCCGTCTGGTCATGCGCAAGACCAAGGAAGGCCAGGCCAGCGTCGAGCGGCACTATCACAAGGTGTTCGCGCACGTCACCGATTCCGTCACCAACATCTCGGTGCTTCAGAGCTACAACCGCATCGGCCACGAGACCGAGGCGCTGAAGCGCTATGTCAGCGACCTGCTCAAGGCGCAGAACCCCGTTCTCGACTGGTGGGCCATCGCCAGCGCTCTCAACCGGCTGTCGTCGACGATTTCGATGATGATCGTGCTGATGATCGGCGCCTATCTCGTCACCCGCGGCGAACTGAAGATCGGCGAGGTCATCGCCTTCACCGGTTTCGCGACGCTGCTGGTCGCGCGTCTCGACCAGGTGTCGATGTTCGTCAACCAGATTTCCGAGGCCCGCGCGAAGCTGGAAGAGTTCTACAAGCTGGAGGACTCCGCCGTCGACGAGGCCGAGCCGGAAGGCCTGCGCGATCTCGGCCATGTCACCGGCCATATCCGCTTCGAGAATGTCGGCTTCGAGTTCCCCAACTCGGCGCAGGGCGTCGAGGACGTCTCCTTCGAGGTCCAGGCCGGACAGACCGTCGCCATCGTCGGCCCGACGGGCGCCGGCAAGACGACGCTCATCAACCTGCTGCAGCGCGTCTTCAACCCGAAGGCCGGCCGCATCCTGATCGACGGCATCGACACCCGCACGGTGACGCGCAAGTCGCTGCGCCAGTCGATCGCCACCGTCTTCCAGGATGCCGGCCTGCTCAACCGCTCGATCGAGGACAACATCCGCATCGGGCGCTCCGAGGCCAGCTACGAGGAGGTCCACGCAGCGGCCGAGGCCGCCGTCGCGCAGGATTTCATCCTGGCCAAGGGCGATGGCTACGACACGCTCGTCGGCGAGCGCGGCGGCCAGCTGTCGGGCGGCGAGCGCCAGCGCATCGCGATCGCCCGCGCCGTCCTGAAGGACGCGCCGATCCTGGTGCTCGACGAGGCGACCAGCGCGCTCGACGTCGAGACGGAAGGCCGCGTGAAGGAGGCCATCGACGAGCTGCGCCGCGACCGCACGACCTTCATCATCGCCCACCGGCTGACCACCGTCCGCGACGCCGACCTCGTGGTGTTCATGGACAAGGGCCGCGTCATCGAGATGGGCAGCTTCACCGAACTGTCGCTGCGCAACGGCCGCTTCGCCGCGCTGCTGCGTGCCGGCGGTCTCCTCAACGACGAGGAAGTCCGCCGCATGAGCCGTCTTTCGGCCGTGCAAGACGCCGCCGCCTGACGCGCAAGTGCCGGGGCGGCGTGTCGCCGCCCAATGTGCGACAATGGCTCGATTGCCCGAGGCCGCCGGGCGGTTTATGTAACAGGTCATGAGCGAGACGAGCGCCCGAACGATCGGCTGGATTGACCTGGCGAACCCCACGCGGTTCGTCGCGCTTGCCGACCGGCTGGCGCCGTGGCTGTGGTCCGCCGCGACACTTGTCCTGGCCGTCGGGCTTTACCTGAGTTTCGCAGCGCCAGCGGATTTCCAGCAGGGGATCACGGTGCGGATCATGTACATCCATGTGCCGTTCGCATGGCTGGCCATGCTCTGCTATACGCTGATGGCCGCTTCGGCGCTGGGCACGCTCGTCTGGCGTCACCCCCTGGCAGACGTTGCCCTGAAGTCGGCCGCGCCCATTGGCGCGACCTTCACCGCGCTGGCGCTGATTCTCGCGCCGTTCGTGCTCCCGCATCTCGGCTTCTCGCCCTCGACCATCAACCGGATCCTGATCTGGGGCCTGTTCGGCCTCGGCTTCGACATCCTGTTCGGCTACACGGGGCTGCTTTCCTTCGGCCAGTCCGCCTTCTACGGCACCGGCGGCATGTTCGCCGCCTACCTTCTGACCGAGGCCGGCTTCCCCTATGTCATGCTCTCCATCGTCATCGGCTCGATCGTGGCGGGTGTCGTCGGCTATCTGGTCGGCCTGATCGCGCTCAAGCGCACGGGCATCTATTTCGCCATGATCACGGTGGCGATCGCGGAGGTCTTCTTCTTCGCCGAATTCAACCCGCTGTCGGCTTTCACCGGCGGCGAAAACGGGCTGCCCGGCGTGCCGACGCCGGTGATCAACCTCGGCTTCACGGTGCTGAAGTTCGATACCGACTGGACGATGTATACGTTCCTGGCCTTCTGGTATTTCGTCGGCATCGTCGTCGCGCTGCGCATCGTGCGCTCTCCGGTCGGCGCCATCCTCTCGGCGATCCGCGACAACCCCCTGCGCGCCAGCGCGCTAGGCCATAATATCCACGGCTATAAGCTGACCGCCTTCGTGGTGGCGGCGATCTATGCCGGCTTCGCCGGCGGCCTGCTCGCCACCATGCAGGGCTTCATGCCGCCGGACGCCTTCATGTTCGATACGTCGGGCCAACTGGTCATGCAGACGGCGATCGGCGGCGCCGGCACGCTGTTCGGGCCGCTGATCGGCGCCACCGTCTGGCTCTACCTCAGCGACTTCTTCCAGAACGTGCTGCATCTCGGCCCGACCTGGAAGCTGGTGCTCGGCATCGTCTTCGTGCTGCTGGTCGTGTTCCTGCGGCGGGGCATCGTCGGCGCCATCGACGACCTTTACCACATGGCCAGAAACGGCAAGACGGCCGCCGAGCTGGTGGCGGTTCCCAGCCAGGCCAAGGCCGCCATCGTCGAAGCGATGCCGGCGCGTCACCGCGGCACTGGTCCGGCCTCGGGACCGATCCTGCAAGCAACGGGCTTGACCAAGCGCTACGGCGGCCTCGCCGCCAACAGCGACATCGACTTTTCCGTCGAGCGGGGCGAGATGCGGGGCATCATCGGCCCGAACGGAGCCGGAAAAAGCACGTTCTTCAAGATGCTGACCTGCGAGGTCGCGCCGAGCGCCGGCAGGATCGTCTTCGAGGGCCGCGACATCACCGGCATGGGCGTGACCGACGTCTGCCAGCTCGGCCTGACCAAGAGCTACCAGATCAACCAGCTCTTCGACCGGCTGACGGTGCGGCAGAACCTCATCATCGCGGCGCTCGGCGAAACGCGCGGAAAATTCAAGCTGGACCTGTTCAAGAGCATCCGCAGCGTGCCGGGCCTGGTGGAGCAGGTCGAGCGCACCGCCGCGCTGGTCAACCTCACCGCGCGGCTCGAGACGCCGGTCTCGGAACTGGCCTACGGCGAGAAGCGCCGGCTGGAGATCGGCCTGGCGCTGGCCACCTCGCCCAGCCTGCTCCTGCTCGACGAGCCGCTGGCCGGCATGAGCCCAAGCGAGCGCGTCGAGACGGTGGCGCTGCTCAAGTCCATCGCGCGCGGCCGCACCCTCATCATCATCGACCACGACATGGACGCGCTGTTCGAGCTGGTCGGCAAGGTGACGGTGCTGCAGGAAGGCAGGGTTCTGGTCGAAGGCACGCCGGCCGAGATCAAGAACAACGCGAAGGTGCAGGAAGCCTATCTCGGCGGCGTGCATGGAGAAGTGGCATGAGCCTGCTCGAAGTCAGCGGACTGAACAGCTACTACGGCGACAGCCACATCCTGTTCGACGTCGGCCTTCGGGTCGAGAAGAACGAAGTGGTCGCCCTGCTCGGCCGCAACGGCGCGGGGAAAAGCACGACGCTGAAGAGCCTGATGGGCGTGGTCACGCCGAGGACCGGCTCTGTCAAGCTCGACGGCGAGGAACTCGCCGGCAAGAAGGCACACTCGATCGCGCGGCGCGGCATGCAGCTGGTGCACGAGAACCGGCGCATCTTCGGCAGCCTGAACGTCGAGGAGAACATCATCCTCGCCGGCCTGACGGCGCAGAACAAATGGCCGCTGGAGCGCATCTACGCCATGTTCCCGCGGCTCAAGGAACGCCGGACCAGCCGCGGCACCGACCTCTCGGGCGGCGAGCAGCAGATGCTGGCGATCGCCCGCGCCCTGGTGCGCGACCCAAAGATCGTGCTTTTGGACGAGCCGTTCGAGGGCCTGGCGCCGGTCATCGTGCAGGATCTGGTGCGCGCCTGCCGCCAACTCGCCGACGCCGGCCAGACGATCGTCCTGGTCGAGCAGAACCTCGCCGCCACGCTGGCCCTGGCCAGCCGCGTCTACATCATCAACAACGGCCACATCGCGCACGAAGGCCCTGCCGCCGAACTGAAGAAGCAGCCGGAATTGCTGCAACGCTATCTCGGCGTCTGAAACACGCCTCCCGAAAGCGGTTTACGGTTTCGGGACAAAGGCATGCCTGGACCCGAGAAACCGAAGCGCGCGGCGCGAATCTGAAAGAGCGACGCGCTTTGGCCTGCCGCGAAAAATGACGAACCCGGCCCTGCACGAGCTCGAAGGCATCGGCTGCGCGATCTCGGCGGCGAGCGCTCTCCTGCTCGCCGCAGTCGGTTGGTCTCGCGCGCGGAAAACGCCCTCCCCTACGGCCTGTCGCCCCGGGGGCGTTATCGCCCCGACCGCCGGCAGGGCCGGCCGCCTACGGCCGCGTCGGGAAAAGCGGATCGACGGGCGGTCTCGACGAACGCGGCCGATACGGGCGGTGCATCTCCCAGGCGAGGTTCTCTTCCTTGACGATGCCGCTCTGGAACAGCCGCACCAGGGTGGCCGCCCGTCCCTCCCGGTCGCTTTTGCTGGCTCCGGGCGGCGTCGTCGCCGCCAGGACACGCTCCAGCATCGTCATGTCGCTCGGCGAAAGAAAATCGAAGCTCTTGGAAAGCATCCCCACCTCCATCCTTGGGGCGGGAGCATGATCGTCGCTCGCAGCCGCCGGCGCCCTTGTCCATGGCCGGCGATCGGGACAGCGTAGACTTTTCGGGCGCCATGTCGAATCACGTTTCGGTTCTCCGAAAACGCCTGCGGAAGGGCGACGCCGGCTTGAAGTTTGCGCCGCCAGGCTCTATCTTCCGATTGCCGTCGCAAGGCGGCTATGGTGCTAAACCGGCTGTGCAATAGGCGTTCCGGACGCGGTTTCGAAACCGCCACCTCCACTGAGAGCCCATCGTCGGCGCCTGAGGCGCGATGGTCTGTCACTGGGGGTGAAATGGGATCGACGGTCGTTGAAAGACAGTTCGCTGTACCCGGCATTGTACCACCGTTATCGGGCTAAACTTATAGTTGCCAACGACAACTATGCGGAAGCTCGTCTCGCTGCTTAATGCGGCGCGAACGCTTCAAATCAAGTCCTAGCGGTTCGCACCTCTAGGCGGGGTTCGGAGGTACCTGGCAACAGAAACCTCCACTTCTCTCCTCCACGCACTATCCGTCGGATCAATCCATGCCTTGGGACGGCTCAGCTTTCTCGTCGAGACAGCGTCCGCCGGGATCGGCGGAAACGACACCCTCTCGAAGGAACCGCTCGCGATGCAGAGCAGCACCGACAAGCTCCTTGTGCTTACCGGCGGGCCGGGGGCCGGCAAGACGACGCGGATCGAGGCGCTCGGCGACGCCGGCTTCGCCACCTGCCCCGAAGCAGGTCGCGCCATCATCCGCGACCAGGTCGCCCTCGACGGCCCCGCCCTGCCGTGGAACGATCCGGTTCTGTTCGCCGAACTCATGCTGTCGTGGGAGCTGCGTTCCCACCGTGCCGCCGCAGCGCGCGGCGGACCGGTATTCTTCGACCGCGGCGTGCCGGACGTGATCGGCTACCTGCGCCTCACCGGCATCGCCGTCCCCGCCCATATGCAGGAGGCGGCTGTCCGCTTCCGCTACGGTCCAAAAGTCTTCGTCACGCCGCCCTGGCGCGAGATCTTCGTGCGCGACGACGAGCGCAGCCAGACCTGGGAAGAAGCGGTGCGAACCCACGACATCATGATCGAGACCTATGCCGGGTTCGGCTATGAACCGGTGCCGCTCCCTTGCGCGAGCGTCGAGCATCGGCTGCGCTTCATCCTCGCCGAGACGGGGGCCGCATGACGAAAGGCCGGAAAATCCGGCCCCGTTTTAATGATTTACGTTACTTTCCTCACTCCGCCGGAACCTCCGGCGCGCGCGGCCGGGCGATATCCGCGCGGAGCGCGACGCCTGCCGCATCGGCAGCGGCGCGGCATCGACTGCGAAGCCGGCGATGCGGCCGCGATGATTTTTCCGCGCGGCCCGCAAACGGGGCTCGCCGCGATGCCGCAGCCTTCTATATGCGGTTTACGCGGCCGCGAAGCTTGATTACAGCTATGCGGACGATTCAACGGACTGCCGCATGGCCGACGATCACATCCGCTACGACATACTGGCACAGGAAGCCCTGCGCGGCGTCATGCGCAAGGTGCTGGCCGAGGTCGCGCGCACGGGCCTTCCGGGCAACCATCATTTCTTCATCACCTTCCTCACCGGCGCGCCGGGCGTGCGCATCTCCAGCCGCCTGCGCGAGCGCTATCCGGAGCAGATGACCATCGTCATCCAGTTCCAGTACTGGGACCTCAAGGTCACCGACACCGGCTTCGAGGTCGGCCTGTCCTTCTCCGACGTGCCGGAGAAGCTGGAGATCCCGTTCGCGGCGGTGCGCGGCTTCTACGATCCCTCGGTGAATTTCGAGCTGGAGTTCGACGTCAAGGCCGAGCAGGCCGAGGCGGCGGCCGAACCGGATTCCGCGGCCCCCGTCACGCTGGCGCCCGAGAAGAAGCAGCCCGCCGCCAGGAAGCAGGCCGACGCCGAAAAGCAGGAAGCCGCCGATTCGTCGCCGGCCAAGGGCGCCGACGTCGTCTCGCTCGACGCCTTCCGCAAGAAATAGATCGGCCATGGCCGAGATCGTCAATCTGCGTCAGGCCCGCAAGCGCAGGGCCCGCGCCGAGAAGGCGCACGTCGCCGAGGCGAACCGCGCCGCCTTCGGTCGCGGCAAGGGCGAACGGGAGAAGCAGCGCCGGCTCGGCGAGCAGGCCGAGCGGCATCTCGACGGCCATCGCCGCGAGACCGGCGAGAGCGGTTCCGGCGGGAACGAGTGAGCCTCGTCGCCAAGCGCTCGGTCGCCATTCGCGGCCACCGCACCAGCTTTTCACTCGAGCAGGCTTTCCTCGACGAGCTTCAGGCGATCGCCGCAACGCGCAGCATGACGCTCGCCGCCCTGGTCGCCGAGATCGACGAAAACCGCCCGCGCGAGGCCAATCTCTCCTCTGCGCTCAGGCTCCATGTCCTAAACTGGGTAAAGGGACAGCGCGATGCCGGGCAAAAGCCGAGGCAGGAAGGCCTCTGACCGCGAACCGGCAACCGCAAGCGGACTGCCGGTCCCTGCCTCTCACTGCGTGTCGAACAGCCCTTCCAGCGAGAACGGGTTTTTCTTCGGCGCGGCCGGGGCACTGGCCGGCGGCAGCGGCGCTCGCTTGACTTCCGGCGCCGGCTGCGCGGCTTTCTCGGCGTCGCGGCGGGCCTTTTCCTGCTCGGCCAGCCTGATCGCCTCCGCGGCCTTGCGCTGTTCTTCGGCGGCGGCGGCGTCGGCCCTGGCCTTTTCCTCGGCCGCCGCTTCGGCGTCGGCCCTGGCCTGCGCCTCAGCGGCCGCCCTCGCCCGCTCGCGCGCCTCCTGCTCGGCCTTCACCCGCATCTCCTCCAGCCGGCGATGCTCTTGCGCCCGGTCGCGCGCGTCCTGCAGCGAGGCGTAGTAGTGCACCTCGCGCCGCAGCCGCTGCTTTTCGAGCAGCGCCGCCTGCATCGCCTCGACCCGCTGCTGCTCCTTCTCCAGCGCGCGCTGCGTCAGGAACTGCGCCAGCGGGCCGCTGTCCAGGCTGCGCCTGGTGTCGCCCGGCGGTCCCTGCACGGCGAAGTTGATCGCCGGTTCGGAACCGACCAGCGCCTCGTCGCCGGGCTTGTAGGCAAGGCTGCCCTGTGCCGTCACCGTACCGGCGGCAAGGTCGGCGGTGAGATCGCTGGACAGCGTCGCCGCCGGATTTTCCAGCGTCAGCGGCGGCACGCGCACCGCGCCGCCGGCGACGGTGAAGGCGACGTCGGCGTCGGCTGCGGCAAAGCTGCCGTCCGCCGCCATCCCCGGCGCGAAGGCGGCGATGCGCGCGGCATCGATGTCGCGGCCGATCCTGTCCGCCTGAGCGATGATCGCCGGCAGCGCGCCGGGATTCAGGCCGGCGATGGTGAGCCCCTTCACCGTCGCCGTGCCGGACCCCGACAGGGCGGCGATCATCGCGTCGACCGACTTGCCGCTGGTCGAAAGCGAAGCCGAGAGGTTCGCGGAGCCGGTCAACCCGGAACCCGGGAGCGCCTTGGCGATGTCGGCGGCGCCGAGTTCGAGCTGGCCGCTGAACAGGCCGGTGCCCTCGTTGTTCTTGAGGTCGAACAGGCCGGTCAGCTCGCCGCCGAACAGCTTCGCCTTGAGGTCGGACACATGCACGCCCTGCGCGTCCAGCGCCAGCCTGAGCGCCGCGTCGTAGGCCGCGGCCGCGGCGCCGGCCGTCAGCGAACCGGCTGTGAGGTCCAGCTCGGCGCTGAACGGCGCCCCCGATTTCTGCGAGAAGGGCGTTGTCGGCCAGCCCTTGCCGTCGCCGGCGAAGGCCGCGTCGCCGTAAAGCATGGCGGCGAACTGGCCGAGATCGAGCTCGTCCAGAGCCAGCGCGCCGGAGAGATGCGGCTGGCCGTCCTTGAGCTCGGCGTTGACGTCGCCGGAAACCGCCGCCTCGTTGACCGCGCCGTCGAGGCCGGACAGCACCAGCAGGCCGTTGCCGTAGTCGGCGTCCGCCGTCAGCGACAACGCTGTGCCCGTGCCCATGCCGGGCAGCGCCACGCCCGTGGTCATCAGCCAGGGCTCGATGTCGGCTGCGTCGAGGCTCGCCTTGCCCTTTATCGTCGCGCCCTGCGCGGTCTCGGCCACCGTGCCGTCGAAGCGGGCCCTGACGTCGGCGCCGGTCACCGAAAAGGAAGTGGCCAGCCCACCCGCCAGCGTGCCCTTGACGGAGAGATCGGTGCTCGCCTCGCCCACCGTGCCGAGCGGCAGCGCCGGCAGGCCGTAGAGCGCGAGCAGCGCGGTGGCGTCGGCGTTGTTCGCGGTGAAGGTCCCTGCCAGCGCGGCGCCGGGCAGATCGCCGGCCCTGCCCTGCCCGGAGAGCGACGCCGAGAAATTCGAGCCGCCGGCGCTGCCCTTCGCGGACAGGGCCACCCCCGTCGTGCCGTCGCCGTTTTCGGCGGCACTCGCCACGACGTCGATCCGGGCATCCTGCAGCAAG
>OFJB01000799.1_pt1 | contig 13974 bp, 18 predicted proteins | sample 1775081 | NCBI WGS metagenome assembly OFJB01 (sample SAMN08195771, study PRJEB24354) | sludge metagenome | isolation source: initial sludge from phenol fed wastewater aerobic bioreactor | place: India: Nagpur | collected 2016-06-05 | reverse complement strand
TTCATCCAAGTCACTTCTGTTAATCATATTTTCTCTTTTGTTGGTTGTAAAGGTACGTAAATAGGAGCGATGTGAGATTTATATCGCTCCTCGAATATAGGTGCGAATACTCGACTTTCATGGTAAGCTTTGGCGGTGAGATTCTCAACATTTAGTTTGTCCATTGCATACATGTCTTTGGGAACAGTAGGATTCAAACGATAAACATGATTCTCGCCAAGCAGATGGCAGCATTGGGTATAAGCTCCGACACTCTGGCCATCCAGTATCAAGTCGACTGCATCTTTTTTCCACTGCCAAAAACCGCCGAAGTCTAGGTTATCTGGACGATGCTTCATTTCGCGTGTTGTACCTAGATTCAGTATGTGAATCGATTCTAAGTTAACGCCTAACATGCTGACAGCTTCAACAACTCCAACCATAGATGGATTATTTGCCCATACTCCGCCATCAATAAGCCGAAGATTGCTAACACCTCTAAAAATTGGGAAAAAAGTAGGCGCTGCACTCGTAGCCATAGCTATCTGCCAGATTGGAATCTTCAAGTCTCGTCTAAGCCTGGGGTGGTGGGGTGTTTTAAACAAATGCACTGAGTTCTCTTCAGCATTAAATGATGGGATGACCAAGCGTTTTATAGCATCGCCAAGAGTTTGATCACCAAAGCACTCTATAAGGGAGTGTTGCAGTTTGCTATTTGAGAATTTATTCCGAAATAGCTGCCTTACTTTTGGCAAAAAACCACAAGGGAAAATCTGAGGTCCGTATTTTACATAAAATTCTACAACCTCTTTCGGACTAAGACCAATCCCTAATGCGAGAGCTATGATGCCTCCTGTTGAAGTGCCAACGATTAGATCAAAATGATCTGCAATTTTAATGTTCAGGTCAGCTTCAACATTTGCTAGTACAGCAGCAGAATAGAGCCCCTTTATACCCCCACCATCCAAAGCCAGGATTTGAAAGCGCTTAGACCCTTGTTCCAACTTCACACCTTAACCCATAGTCATTGATTAGATTGTAGATAGACTCAACAAGTCTATCAGAACTGTCAAGCCAATCTGAAACGATCTCTTCATTTTCTCTCACGTCATGCATTTCAGATCTCAATCGCTTATCTGACTTCAAATACAAGGGAATACTCAGATTGCATGACTTTTCATTAACTTCATCTATAGAGACTACTGAGCAGAAGCCATCATCATTGGCAAACGACTGATAGGCATTATTTATGCGCATTATGTGCTCATTAGTCAGGAAACTCTGAGCTTTTTCTCTGGTAACCTCGTTTATAGCATCAATAAACAGAATTTTACGCCTTCTGTTACTGGGCTTACTCATGCGACATACGACTATGCAAGCTTCCATTGGAGAATTGTAGAATAAGTTAGGCCCAAGTCCCAGTACGCATTCCAAGACATCGTGTTCGATTAACTTTTCACGCATGTTTTGCTCTTCCTTACGGAAAAGAACTCCATGTGGGAAGAGGATTGCACAGCGACCTGTCTTAGGGTTTAGGCTACTAATGATATGCTGCCAAAATGCGTAATCAGCCCGACCTTGTGGAGGAGTGCCGTATATATTGCGCCCCCATGGATCTGATGCCCATGCATCACGATTCCATTGTTTTATGGAGTAAGGCGGATTTGCGAGAATAACATCGAATTTTTTCAGCTTCTCGTATTCAACAAACGCTGGGGCAGATAAAGTGTCTCCACGGATTATCTCGAAGTCCTCAACCCCATGTAGAAATAGGTTCATTCTACCAATTGCCGAAGTTAGAAGGTTTCTTTCTTGTCCGTATAGTTTCAAATTACGATATTCAAGCTGTTGACGCTTCAGATGAGCTACCGCCGATAGAAGCATTCCTGCCGAACCACAAGTTGGATCATATATCGATTCACCTGGTTGGGGTTGGAGTAACTCTGTCATAAGGTGCACGACAGTTCTGTTGGTATAGAATTCTGCTGCTGTATGCCCAGAATCATCAGCAAACTTCTTAATTAAAAATTCATAACCTATTCCGAGTTCATCTTCTGGGCAATTCGCCAAAGTAAGTTTTTGCGAGCTAAAATGTTCAATAAGCTCTTTTAGCATTTTGTCCGGTAAGCGATCCTTGTTCGTCCATTGAGCATCGCCAAACACACCAAAAAGAGTGTCTGGGTTTGCTTTTTCTATCGCCCTAAGAGCATCTTGTATTGCTTTTCCCACATTCGATGATTTCCATCTAATAACATCCCAGTGAGCGTCTAATGGAATCTGAAAACGGTGATTCTCACTAAACTCTGCATACTCCTGAATACCACCTGATTCTCTAATTGCTTCAGCACCCTCTTCATCATATACATCGCACAATCTTTTAAAGAACAAAAGCGGGAATATATACTGCTTGTAATCACCTGCGTCTATGTATCCTCTAAGTAAAATCGCAGCTCCCCACAAATAGGATTCAAGCGCTGATTGCGAAATATGTTTGATCATAAAATAACCTTACTCAGCCTCGATCAACTGATTTGTCTAACAAAGACTTCAATTTATCTTCCGCTTCAATTGCCCGGTCAAATGATGCCCTTAATCTTGATATAGCATCCTCAAGCGATACAGCATCATCCTGACCTTGACTCTGGATGTAACGAGAAATATTTAGATTGTAGTTATTCTGTTCGATTTCATCATGGCTCACGTTGCGACAGACTCCAGATAGGTCATCCCTTAATGCATAATAATTGTAGATTCGGTCAATATGCTCTTGGAGTAGTTCATTTTGTGATCTACCAGCTTTGTATTCCTTTGATGCGTCTATTATGAAAAGCTTCTTACTGTATGCTTTAGGTTTGTGCTTGCGGAAAACGAGAATGCATGCAGATAATCCTGCTCCATAGAAAAGATTTGGTCCCAAACCGATAACGGCATCTAAAATATCCATTTCAAGCAGATTCTTCCGAATCTCACTTTCCTTGCCTGACCGAAATAATACTCCATGAGGTAGTACGACTGCCATTCGTCCACTTTTTGAAGCCATAGATTTAATCATATGCTGAACCCATGCATAGTCACCTGTTTTTGAAGGTGGCAATCCTGCAAAACACCTTCCAAACGGGTCAGATAGCCATATCTCTTCTCCCCACTTTTTTAACGAAAAAGGAGGATTAGCGATAACACAATCAAAGGTGGCAAGGTTATCCCCACTATAAAACGCTGGATTCCGCAGAGTATCACCTCTCTCAATATAGAAGTCCTCGACTCCATGTAGAAATAGGTTCATGCGAGCGATTGCTGAGGTTGTTAGGTTTTTCTCTTGTCCGAACAGCTTCCCAAGCATCAGTTTATCGTCACCACCGTGCAATTTGATATAGTGAAGGGTTTCCAATAACATTCCGCCTGTTCCACAGGCAGGGTCATAAACTGTCTCACCTGACTGAGGGGAGAGTATTTGAATTAAGAGCTTTACGATTGCCCTTGGTGTATAAAACTCACCTGCTTTCTTATTAGATAAGTCTGCAAACTTCTTAATCAAGAACTCATAAGCCCCTCCCAATATATCGTTTCTACATGATCTGTTGTCCAGCGTTACAGTAGAGAAATGCTCAACAAGGTCTTTTAAAAGCTCATCTGAGAAACGCTCTTTGTTTGTCCACTGAACATCTCCAAAAATCCCATACAAAGTTGCTGGATTAGCTTTCTCTATTTGGCGCATCGCTCGTTGTAGCGAGTAGCCTACATTTTCAGTTTTCTGCCTGATATCTAACCAATGACAGTCTTGTGGTATTTGAAACCGATGGTTTTCGGGAAAACCTGCATACTCAAAATCGCCATTTGATTCTTCTAAAGCCGATTGAGTTTCCTCGTCATAAACATCGGAAATGCGTTTGAAGAACAATAGCGGGAAAATGTAGGTCTTAAAATCAGCAGCATCAATTGAACCTCGAAGAATATTCGCCGCTTCCCACAGGTACGCCTCAATTGTTTTTTGATCATGCATTTTCGCTATTCGCTCCATTAGGATAATGCCTACTTTTTTCTCCGATTGTATGGCGATTGGTTAGTCGGTTTCAGAGAGATATCTTCCTGTGATGCTTTTGACCTTATCGAGTTTTCAGATCGCCCTAGTTCGTATGCAATAAGTCTAGTAGGGGTATTCCCCTTAGCAAGATCTTTCATTTTTTGTATCTCGCTGTCGTTCCATTGTTTGCCTGAATTCGTAGCTTTTTTAGCCATTTGTTCCTCCATGAGTTAAGTCTTTCTTGCAGATCAAGAAAGTACTTTACTTCAATGAGTGCATATAAATGAGATACCATTATTTGTCAATGCCAAAATCTGTCGCATCCTTATGCATCCTTATTTGTGAGAATATAGGGGGCTGCTTTCATTGCTCCGGATCGATGATCCAGTAAGTTCAAGGAGCATAAATGGAAGCGAAACTGATGGATAGAATCAAAGAGCAGCTCGTCAGACATGAAGGTCTGCGGCTGAAGCCATACCGCTGTACGGCTGGCAAGCTTACAATCGGTATTGGACGCAATCTTGATGATTGTGGGATATCACAATCCGAAGCCTACGTCATGCTAATCAATGACATCATGAACTGCGAGAAGCAGCTTCAGGCAAAGATACCTGATATCTACAATGGTCTTGATGAAGTTCGAAAGTCGGTTCTGCTCAACATGTGCTTCAATCTTGGCATCAATGGTCTGCTTGGCTTCAAGAATACGCTGGCGTTTGTCAAAGCCGGAGATTGGGAACGGGCTGCTAATAACAGGCTTGTCTCCAAGTGGGCTAAGCAGGTCGGTCGCAGAGCGATTGAGCTATCCGAACTGATGAGGAAAGGTAAGTGATCCCTATCCCGGTCGAGACTTCAGATGTACTGGCTGTGCTCAATCTCCCCAAGGAGATGGTAGGTAACGTTATCTTCAAAGAGCACAGAGGGATTGTCCTTGAGATCATCAGAAGCCTTGTTTTGGAGAACTATTACCAAGATGCTACTCGTAACGACTACCCAGAAGACGATCCCTTCCTGATCTCTTTTCGTTTTGGGTTCTGTTTCCTGATGCTGCAGAGCACTTGCGAGTTTCTCAATTTGAAGACCCTGGGCGAAGGAATAGTCAAGACCGTAGGTTTAGACCAGTCCGCCACCGAACTGCTCACAGGGAGCGAAATAGACGCATTTAAAACCAAGCTTGAGCTGAGGGCACTCACTCTGCTTCGGAACTATCTCAATCAAAGTGGCATGGAGCGACTGACAGAGTTGAAACCGAGACTCCCTAAAGTGCTGAGAGCCGGGGTGATCTGATGCCGCAGAGTGACTTTAACAGTCCGGAAGAGTTGATGGTCGAGATCTACAGAGCGATCTATGCGGCTCTTGAGAGTCGTTTACATCTGATCGGGAGTGTTATAGATGCCGACTCCCGCAAGGAGATTCTCACTCAGCAGATTTACGATAAAGGCGACTTCTACGGCAATACCGGTTATCTGCTCCAAACCACTGATACAGCCATGATCCTCAGAGTAGGCTCGAACGTAAGTCACGAGCCTTTTGTTTTGGGCGGTAAAGTGCCTTCCTGGACTCCCATCGCACCACTCAAGTCATGGGTGGAGCGGAAGGGGCTCTCGTGGACCGACAAGAAGAGTGGGAAGCTGCTCACTGTGGATCAGATAGCCCACATAATCCAAGCCAAGATCAAACGGGAAGGCATCGCGGCTCGCAATGTATTTGCTCAGGTTATCGCTAACCGGGAGCAGTGGATATATCAACAACTCAACTCCATCGAGGTAAGTCTATGACAGCATATCAGAGATTCATGGCAGAACGCAAGCGGATAGAAGATGCGCTCAAGTTCTGTGACATTCCCACTATCCAGTTCAACAAGGACGCCATACCCAAGCAGTTACCCTGCGCTATCGTGATTCTGGACTCAGAGACAGGCAGGAACGGTACTTCCCGTCAGTTCGTAAGCACGGACATCGCCTGGACAGTCTTTCTGATCGTCAATGCCCATAACGTGGATGATCCTGATTCCGACCTGTACCAACTCAAAGAGAAGTTCCGGAGTTTCTACCTCAAACTGATGAACCGGGACCTGCCAAGTGTGGAGTATTATACCAGCCGGATTGACGGCTCTCGTTTGGTTCGGATTGCCAAGATTGACCTATTGAAACTGGGTACTGGAGCCTCTTCGTGAGAGTAATGCGACTGGGTGGCTATAACTTGGCTATCAGCTCAGTAAGTGATCTGATCGAGAGCAAGTACAAGCCGGAAGCCATTGACCTCTCCAAGTGCCAGAGACTGGGCAAACAGCTTATCTCCAAGGCAGCCGAGACTAAAAAGACAGTGATGGCACCCTACTCCATGAGTAAGCTGCTCAATCTTCTCGATTTGGACGAGTACCACTCCGGCTGCATCGATGCTCTGACTATGGCTACCATCATGCAGTTCGACTGCAAAAACAGTCAGGTCAAGGCCTGGATGGAAGCGGCTGAGTTCCCTGCCTGCGAAGACCAGACTACTATCTTGGCAGAACTGATGAAGTTCTATCTCGCTTGTGGGAATGGCTTTCTGATCAAGATGCGTAACCCTCAAGGTGATTGGATGGGACTGGAACGGATGCTTCCATCTGAAGTGCAGATCGTGGAGAACTATGACAAGTTCGGCTTCTTCAGACCGGACTATATCCAAGTGAAGAACAACCAGAAGAAGGACTTCGCTTATGCCGATATCATCCACATAAAGAAGAGCACTCACAAGAGCAATGCCTGGGGATTAGCCTGTTTACCCATAGCCATCAACATCGAGATCTTAGGAGAGATCAAGACCTTCGACTACAACAACTTCAAGAACGGTCTCATGATCGACTACTTCGTTATCGTGGAGGGTGGCACTCTCAGAGACGGAACCGTCACTGACGAGCATGGCAATGAAGTGCTGACCGATGCCTATACCGAGATCGAGAAGGCACTCACAGAAGTGAAAGGAAACGCCAAAAGCCACTCTACGGTGCTGATCGAGAGTGAAAGCCGGGATGTGAAGATACGCCTCGAACCACTGCGTCAGCAGGACAGAGAAGGCGGTTTCCTGGGCCTCAAGAAAGACCTCAGGGAAGGCATCCTCGCTTATCACCGGGTCCCGGCAAGGATCGTCTCACAGCTTATCCCAGGGCAGCTTGGTGGCGATAACCGTAGCGATATGGCTTTGTTCTACCACTTCGTAATCAAACCGCTTCAGGAGCGTCTTGCGCTCACTCTGGCGATAGAGTTCAATTACGAGTTCGACTGGAAGCTCAAACCCGATGACTTCAACTTCGGTAACCTAACCGAGATTCTGCAATCCGATGATGAGAAGCTGTTTCATGCTAATCGTAACTACTAACGACACAATAGAAAACCATACCCAAGGAGGTATCGTGTATCCATTCAAGAAACGCACCATTCAGAAGGGCGAGCTTCGCAATGTGGAAGTCGAGCTGGTCTCGCTTCTCTTTGATGAGATGAACCCTGCCAATCAGAAGGGCTTTGTGGTCAAGAATACTGTAGGCTCTTCTGGCAGAAGCTATGAACACAAGATCAGCTCCACCAAGTTCAAGAGTGAAACAATGGGCACTCAGGGACGGCTTTACGTCACTCTGATGGAGCCCAACATCCATGACTCCCAGGGTGATTATTACACTCGGGAAGAGATTCAGAAAGCCTGTGACCACTTTGCCAAGCACGGCTTAGTCGGCAAATGCGATGTGAATCACAATATGCAGCCTGTGCCGGAGTTCACCGTAGTGGAAAACTACATTCTCAAGACCAGCGACCGAGAGCATTTTCCCGATGCTAAAGTGGGCTCTTGGGTGCAAGTCCTCAAATGCGAGAACCTGCAGAGTGATCTCTGGCAGAAGATCGAGAAAGGCGAGTTCAATGGCGTTTCCATCTATGGCAGAGCCGATGACTATCGCAGTGCCGAAGCCAGCCTAACCGAGATCAAGAATGAGCTTAACTCGCTTCGTAAAGTGGCAGAGCACAATAACAACAGTGAACTTCAGAAAGGCATCACAGCCATCACCGAGAAGATCACCGAGTTGGAGAAGAACAGCGGTTCGATTACAGTAACCGATGCCGTCAAGAGCATCGAGAAGAGCCTCAAGGACTTGTCAGTGACCATGAGCAAAGCCATTTCCAAAAGCATCCCCGGAGAGCCGGATGTGAACCAGCAGACTACTGACCGGGAAGTATCCATCGATGGTAACAAGATCATGGTTAAAGCTTCGCATCGTGAGATTTACAAAGGCATTGCCGATGTTGACTCGGGCAAAGCCATGAACATCCTCAATCCCAATAACACCTCGCTCTTCATTGACGAAGTGATCGGTTCTCATCCCGGAGATACGCTCTCGGATATTACTATCGTGCCATTGCTGAAAGATGAGTCTCTCGACATCGGTTTGGTGGAAGATCTGGTCTTCAAGAACAAGCTCGATGGTGCTCTGACTGCTCAGGACGTGGGCACAGGTGATATATCCATCCCCACCGGGATACTCAATGCTGAGTTCACTCTCGGAAGAGATGTGGTCGAGTTCTACAAGGACAAGTACGGAGAAGATGCCTTCGGAGCTTACGTGGAGAACCATATTGCCAAGAAGACCGAGAAGGCTATCCGTCTCTTGCTCTTCAGAGGTGATAGAACTTCCACCACTGCAAAGCTTAAAGCACTGGACGGAGTTGTAAAACTCGCCACTGCCGCTACCAATGTAACCAACCTCTCCAAAGCTACCTATACCGACTGGGCAAAGCGCTTTGAAGCGGCTCTCTTGGCCTTCTCCGATGAGATGCTCGAGGAGCAGGAGAGCTTCAAGTTCTATGTCAGTCACAAGGACCTGATCCGCATAAGAGCCGAGCTTGCCAAGCGTGAGACCGGAGCCGGAGATCGCCTGCTGCTCGAAGGCGGCAACGTATCCTTTGCGGGTATTCCGGTAAAGCCCCGTCTCATGGCTGATGACTACATCATCGGCGGTCTGCCCAAGTTCATCATCATCGGTTACAGAACCGACGCAGAACTCAAGGTCGAGCATCACGGCGCGGACTGGAAGTACCACTGGTACATCCGTATCCGTCCCGGCATCACCTATCTCGATGGCTTCGTTAAAGTGTTCAAGTTAACCACCTAAGCAAGATAAGGAGTATCAATGGATTTTATATTCGCTAATCAGGAGTTTCTCCTCGGCCTAATCTCGGCTATTATCGTCTGGATCGTTTCCCGCTCAACAGGTAAGCTGATCGATAAGACTAAGGTCAATTCGGCTCTGGCAATCATCTTGGATATCGTGCAGGATATCAAGATCAATCCTGCTACCAGAGAACTCGATGACTATGCCAAGAAGCAGTTGGCAGTCGAACGAGCTACTAAAGCTCTTCCGGCTAAGCAGACTAACCTCGTGCTCAAAGTATTTGGAACCATCGGTGGCGCTATTGAGTACGTATTCCACAACCGTAAGTGGCTCTTCAGTATCGGCAAAGCCATCAAAGGAGTATTCTGATGCCGCAATACATCTCTCAACCGACCTACCCAGCAGATATGTCCCCGGATGATCTGAAGTTCGCCAATCTCATGGACGTATTGGTTGCCGATAACGTCTATTTCGGAGTAGGCAGCTATGACACGGAAGGGGTTAACACGCTATATGCCACCCAACCGGATGTTAAAGTTGAGTTAACCACCAACTTTAGCCTCTTGGGTGAGCTTGCCGAGAAGCCGGGTAAGGCAGACTCCAAAATCACCAAGCTCAAGACCCGGAACTATACGATACCCGGAAAGAGAACCAGTACGGTGGAGCTTACGATTGCCGGGCTCTCTACGGCGCAGAAGAACTACTTGGAGAGTCACGGCTTCATGAGCCAGGACGTAACCATAGTCGTAGTTTCCAAAGGCTTTGATAGAGTCGTCATCTTCAATGGTATGCGCTGGACTGTGGACTGGTCGGGAGAAGCCGATGGTCTGTTTTCGGTAATTATCTCCACAGAGTTCTCCGGAACCACCGCAGGCAGGATCTACCTGCGAAAAGACATACCTCCGGGGGTGTAAGATCGCATCCCTACGTAAATACGATATGAATCAAGGAGCTGTTATGGATTGCCGATGCAAACCTGAAATCAAACAGAAAATCGATAGCCTGCATTCTGAAATCTACGGCAATGGCAACAGCAGCAAATCTCTGATAACCAGAATGGCGAAGGTGGAGACAAACATGAAGCTGCTTCTAACCGTCTCCACTTCCCAGTTCTTTTTGTTGTTGGGCGTTGCCATCAAGATGTTTTTCGGACAATAAGAAAAGGATAATTCTATGAAGCGAGAAGTAACACTCAGCTATAGCCAACTGCGGCAAATACTCTGCCTCACGATCTCGAACAAGACCTTGAAAGCCAAGCTTGAGGACTTCCTCTCAGGCAGGATGACCAAGGTAAGTGAGGTGGAACTGCTTGAACTCATTTCTGAATCGGAAGCCGATAAAGAGCTTATCAGGATCATCTCCAAGCAGGACCCGGACACCATGGATGCACTTGATGCACTGGAGCATATCTCCGCTTTTTTCGTCTATATCAGAGCCAACAAAGACAGGTTCAAAAGTTGGCTCGGGAGTTTCGGATTAGCGGTGATCACCGAAGCAAATACCCCTACGAGAGGTTCGAAATGATAATGCGTAAGCTTGGCTTCACGAACGAGGACTTTGACAGGCTCACTCTGCCGGAGTTATATCTGCGGCTATGCCTGGCAGACCCAAAGGGAGATGTTTAATGGATGCATTGATCGGATGGATAGGCGGTAAACGCCTCCTCAGAAAGACAATCTCCCAGTATGTCCCCAATGATATCCAAGGCTATATCGAGCCCTTCGGTGGTGCAGCCTGGATGCTGCTCTTCAAGGAAAGATGGGCAGATCTCGAAGTCTATAACGATCTGGATTATCGCCTGGTCAATCTCTTTCTGCAGGTAAAATACCATCCTGATGAGCTGATTAGGGAACTGGACTGGTTAGTAGCCAGCCGTAAGCTCTTTGGCGATATCCTCAAGCAGGAAGGCCTCACCGAGATACAGCGGGCTGCCAGGTTCATGTATCTGATCACTCGAAGCTTCGGTTCAAAAGGAGACAGCTTCGGTACCTCTCAGAAGCGTGGAACATCCAGTATGTACAATCGCTTGGAACGCATCAAAGAACTGCACAAGCGTCTTGATATGGTGATCATCGAGAACCTCTCTTATGAGAAGGTGATTGAGAAGTACGATACCAAGAGCAACTTCTTCTACTGCGACCCGCCTTACATGCTGGGTTACACCTATGAGAATTCCAAGCAGTTCAGTCACGAAGCTCTCTGCAAGAAGCTGAAGAGCATCAAAGGACGCTTCATTCTCAGCTATGACGATAACCCGGAAGTACTCAAGCTATACAAGGGCTATGACATCAAACACGTTACCAGAACCAAGGGCATCAATCGCAAAGAAGGAAAGAGCGACTTCAAGGAAGTGATCATCGCCAACTTCGATCTGATAGACATCGATCAGGAAGCTACCAGAGCCAAAACAACCAGAGAGATCAGGGGGATATCGTGAACAGCATCATCTCCTGGGTAGGCGGCAAGCGTCTCTTAAGAAAAAAGATACTGCCGCTCATCCCCAAGCACGACATCTACTGTGAGGTCTTTGGTGGTGCTGCCTGGATACTATTCGGTAAAAGCCCCAACAAGGAAGACTGGCAGACCGGACCCAAGAGCAGATACACCGAGGTCTATAACGACATCAATGGTGATCTGGTGAACTTCTGGAAGTACATCAAGCAGCACCCTGAAGCGTTTGTGACCGAGTTGAATCAGTACTTGGTATCAAGGGAGATGTTCGACACATTCGCCCAACATGAGCCCAAAACCGAGCTTGAGCGAGCTATCCGTTTCTACTTCCAGTTATCCTGCAGCTACGGCTCAAGAAGCAAGAACTTCTGTATCATGCAGGGCTACAAATACATGCCGCTGCGAAACCTCGAGAAGGTGAAAGCAGCCTCTGAAAGGCTCAAGCAGGTAATCATCGAAAAGCAGGACTTTGAGAAGCTGATCGCCCGCTTCGATACCCCCAACACCTTCTTCTACCTTGACCCACCTTACTACACAAAGGAGCATTTATACGATAGAGAAGACGCAAACGCTTTCACCAAGCATGATGAACTTGCTGCCACCCTGAAGCAGATCAAAGGGAAGTTTCTCTTATCCTACAATAACGATCCTTACATCCGCACACTCTACCAAGGCTTCACCATTGATGAAGTCGAAGCGCAGTACACTGTTTCAGGTGCTTTCCAGACTGAGACGGAGTTGTTGATAAGGAATTTTTCTTGATGTATATCAATGCACTTACTGGCATCTTTGACCTAATGGAGGTAAGGTGACAATCTTAAATTTGCTTCTGATCTTCTTGAGTGTCTTGCAGTTAATGTCTGACACGTATTTGTTATGGTTAGTGTATAATGAACCAGTACTCAAATCTAATTTTAATTGAGATTCGTAGTTATGCGCGTGTACAGGTGGAAATGGGTCGGCATCATTCTTATGGACAACCCATTTTTCGTTATTGCATCTGATCACTTCTTCAGTAAGCAACCTTGGGGTGTTATCTGGAATGATTGAGAAATCAAGTTCGATAGCTTCTAAGACTACTGGTTGCAATATGTTAAAGTCATACTCTTTAAGTAACTCAATCATTTGATTTGCAGTTAAGCGTTTTTGATTCAAATGCAGGTGAGTTAGCATCGGTTCAATATCCAAAACCTCACCTAATGCGATTTGGATGTTTTCTGAAAGAATATCCAATCCATGGATTTTTGATAACTCGTCTCGGGCCATTTCACTCTGTTCGAGATAATACAAGCCATCTATATAGTTTTCATCGTATTCCATGTTAACCTCACAATGTTTCATGAACTAGCAAACTTAGGAACACAGGAGAAATGTCAATCACAAAATGCCAGACCTAAGCTTTAAACTCATCCTAACAACTTCTGATGCCAATGTCAAGCTTGCCGAAGTCAAGCAGGAGGCGGAGTCCACCCAGTCTGTGGTGGAGAAGCCTGTTGCGGTTAAGATATCTGCTGAACATGCTCTTGCGACTATTCGTGATGTGAAGATCGCAGTCGATGGAGTGATCTCTGCTGTGTCCGGACTGGTTAACTCTATGAACGGTCTGCTTGATGCTTCTCTGGTTCAAAGACAGGCTATGACGCTGACTACCATAGCCTTTGGAGACGGTGCTGCAGAAATGGCTCGCTTTGCCTCTTCCATGCAGTCTGTGACCAACTTCGGAGATGAGCAGATGCTGCCGCTCATGGCGAAACTGGCTCAGACCTATAAGCTCAATAAGTATGAGATACAGTCGCTTGTTCCTGTGCTCTTTGACTTCGCAGAAGCCAACAAAGCTACAGGAATGACCATTGAAAGTGCCTTTGATCTCATGGGTCGGGCATTGAATGGTCATACCGAGATGTTGGGACGCTATGGACTGGAGCTTGATGCAACCCGGATCAAGACCGAAGGTGTCTCTTATCTGGTCGAGAAGCTTACCGAGAACTATGGCGGTACTGCAGAAGCACTTGCCGATCTGCGTCTCCAGAACGCCAATACCTGGGGAGACATCAAGGAGAGCATCGGTGATATGCTCACAGTGATCATCACTCCGGTACTTCGTGGTCTTGCTGCTCTCATGGAAGGATATCAAAGCTTGTCTCCAGTTATGAAGGGCTTTGTAACCGGACTGGCAATTGCTATTCCTGTGATCGGTACCGTAACCACTGCTGTGATAACCCTTACCGCTGCCTTTCATGCTCTCAAGATAGCTATCAATCCAGTAGCTGGTGTAATCGGACTGGTGGTGGGAGCGGTTGCAGGTCTGGGCTTTGCCTATGCTGCCACTGAGGTAGCCAATCAAGCTGCTATGGATACCCAAGACCAGTATCAGGAATCGGTG
>OFJB01000798.1_pt1 | contig 13979 bp, 13 predicted proteins | sample 1775081 | NCBI WGS metagenome assembly OFJB01 (sample SAMN08195771, study PRJEB24354) | sludge metagenome | isolation source: initial sludge from phenol fed wastewater aerobic bioreactor | place: India: Nagpur | collected 2016-06-05 | reverse complement strand
AACGCGCTCACCCCACCCACGCAGCAAGACTTTGATGCCGTCATGCACACCAACGTGCTGGGCGCCATGCAGGCCATTCCGCAGGTGGCGCCCCTGGTGGCGGACGCGGGCGGCGTGTTTGCGTTTCTGTCGTCCTCGATGTCACAGATTGGTAGCGTGCCGAACAGCGGCTCGTGGCTGTACCGCACCAGCAAGGCCGCGCTGAACATGGCCGTGGCCGCCGCGCAGCACGACTACCCCGGCGCCACGCTGGTCACCATCGACCCCGGCTGGGTGCAGACCGACATGGGCGGCGGCGGTGCGCCGCTGACGGTGGAAGACAGCGTGCGTGGCCTTCGCAGCACGCTGGCCAGCGTGACCACTGCCGACAAGGGCTGCCTGCTGCACCACGATGGCCGCCGCGCTGCCCATTGGTGAGCTTTTTGAACTTCTGAACAACGACTTTGGAGACAACCCATGCTGCTGACCCAAGACCAGGAAATGATCCGCGACGCGGTGCGCGACTTTGCGCAAACCGAGCTGTGGCCGAATGCCGCACGCTGGGACAAGGAACACCACTTCCCCAAGGAGGCCCACCAGGGCCTGGCCGCGCTGGGCGCGTATGGCATCTGCGTGCCCGAAGAGTTTGGCGGTGCCCACCTCGACTACCTCACGCTCGCGCTGGTGCTCGAAGAGATCGCCGCCGGTGATGGCGGCACCAGCACCGCCATCAGCGTGACCAATTGCCCGGTCAACGCCATCCTCATGCGCTACGGCAACGCGCAGCAAAAGCGCGACTGGCTCACGCCGCTGGCGCGTGGCGAAATGCTGGGCGCGTTCTGCCTGACCGAGCCGCATGTGGGCTCCGACGCCTCAGCGCTGCGCACCACGGCGGTGAAGCAAGGCGATGAATACGTGATCAACGGCGTCAAGCAGTTCATCACCAGCGGCAAGAACGGCCATGTGGCCATCGTGATCGCCGTGACCGACAAGGGCGCGGGCAAGAAGGGCATGAGTGCCTTTCTGGTGCCGACCAGCAACCCCGGCTATGTGGTCGCTCGGCTGGAAGACAAACTGGGCCAGCACAGCAGCGACACGGCGCAGATCAACTTTGACAACTGCCGCATCCCGGCCGAGAACCTGATCGGCGCCGAGGGCGAGGGCTACAAGATCGCCCTGGGCGCACTCGAAGGCGGCCGCATCGGCATCGCCGCCCAAAGCGTGGGTATGGCGCGCAGCGCGTTCGACGCGGCGCTGGCATATTCCAAAGAGCGCGAGAGCTTCGGCACCGCCATCTTCAACCACCAGGCCGTGGGCTTTCGCCTGGCCGACTGCGCCACGCAGATCGAGGCTGCGCGCCAGCTCATCTGGCACGCTGCAGCATTACGTGATGCCGGCAAGCCCTGCCTGAAGGAAGCCGCCATGGCCAAGCTGTTTGCCAGCGAGATGGCCGAACGCGTGTGCAGCGCCGCCATCCAGACGCTGGGCGGCTACGGCGTGGTGAACGACTTCCCGGTGGAGCGCATCTACCGCGACGTGCGCGTGTGCCAGATCTACGAAGGCACGAGCGACGTACAGAAGATCATCATCCAGCGCGCGCTGGCCTGAGAGGCTGAGAGTCTTTGAACCATGTCCGCCTTGCACGCCAAAACGCCCCGGCTCTTCGTTGCAAATGCTCGCCACAGCGCGAGCTATGGCTGTGCTTTGCGCCTCGATCCGAGGCGTTGTGGCGCGCCTTTCGGGCTTGGCTCAAAAACTCTCAGCCTCTGAGCCTGCGCGCCACGGTGCCCGGCCCGCAGTGTGCTGGCCTTTCGGACGTGCCCCAAGACGCTCAGCCCCTGAGGCGTAGCTCGCGCTCCAGCAGCGCGAGCCGCTCGGGCTCGGCGTGGTGCCGGGCCACCGGCTGCACGCTGGCAAACACGGTGCGCCCCATTTCCGCGCGCCCGCTCCAGGCCAAGGCCAGCGCGTAGTCGCAGGTGCACACGGCCAGTGAGGGCCAGGCGCCCGGGGCCTTGCGCACCAGCCCCAGAAATTGCTCACACGCCTTGCCCAGGTGGCTGGCAGCCTCGCTTGCCCGGGCCGGGTCGCGCAGCGCAATCATGCCCCGCACCCAGTCGATGAATGCTTGCCCGTGGGGAGGCAGCATGGCGGGCTGCAGGGTGTCCACGAGGCGCTGCGCTTCGTCGGGATGGCCCGCGCGGGCCTCGCCCAGGGCCAGGTCCAGCTGCAAAGTGGGCTCTCCCGGCCGCTGCGCTATCAGGTCGCGCAGGCGCGCGGTAAAGCCCGCATGGTCGCCCGTGGCCAGGGGCAGGGCGTAGATGCGTGACAAGAATTCGCCTTCGTCCGCTGGGCGCATGGGGTGGATGCGCAAGCGCAGGATGGCGGCGTCCACCCCTTCGGCGCGCGCCTCGAACCAGGCCATGCGCACGGCGGCGTCCCAGGCGGGCTGTCGCAAGAACGCATGCCGTTCGGCTGCGCGGGCCAGCCGCTGGGCCAGCACGTCCAGGCGTGGTATATCGCCCGTGGCGTGCGCGTGCAGCATTTGCTGGTACATGCGCTGAAACTGGTGCATGTAGGCAAACACCCCCAGCGGCGCCAGCATGGCCAGTACCAAAATGCCTTGCACCCACGGGCTCCACTGGCGCCACACGGCCAGCGCCACCAGGGCCGCGCACACCAGCAGCCAGGTACGGTTGTTGCGCAGCAGCTGGCGCAGCGTGGTCCACAGGCCGGGGTTCTGCAGAGCTTCGATCTGGTCGCGCGCCAGCTGGCGCAGTGCCTTCACGTCCAGGGTGCCCAGTGCGTCGTCCGCCATCTCGGTCATCGCACGGGCATACAGCCCGGAGGTGTGCAGCTGCACCTGGGTCAGCGGGGGCTGCTGCAGCGCCGCAATGGCCTGCATGGCTTCTTCGGCCGTCTGGGCATGCACGAAGCCCTCGGTGGGGCGGCCTTGCGCATCCTGCGCCTGGTACAGCCAGCGGGGCTGGCCGGGCGGCGGGGTGGTCCCGGTGGTGGTCATGGTGTGGCTCCCTCCTCATATGACTTGCCAGCGTGTCCGTGTCGCCGGTCGATGGCTGCGGATGGTAGGGGGGCAGGGGATGGCTGCGTGCAGCGGGCAGACGGGCGGTGCACCACGGGCAGACGGCCGGTGCCGTGGAAGGGCCTATTGGAAAGGCACGGGGTGCTGTTCCCGCTGGCTTTTGCTATGAGTCAGCCACTGCACCAGCACCGCATGCAGCTCTGCAGGGTTCACCGGCTTGCGCAGCACCAGATAGCCCTCGTCCTCGGCGTCCCGCAAGGCGGGCGCGTCGAACTCTCCACTGACCATCGCACCCCGGGCGGCAGGGCAGCGTGCCAGCAGCGTGCGCAGGATGTCAAAGCCGCTCTCGCCTGAGCGCAGCCGCTGGTCGCAGAAGATGGCATCTGGCACCAGCCCTTCGTCGAGCCGGCCATGGGCTTCGGCTCCGGTGGTGGCATAGGCTGCCGTCACGCCCCAGGCTTCGAGCATGGCGCGCCAGGCCTTGAGCACCTGGGGGTCATCGTCCAGCACTAGGCAATGGCCTTGCAGCGGTCGGCTCGCCACGGCCTGGTGGTGCGCTGCGGCAGAGGCGGTTGGAGCGCCTGCATCGGTGGCCACATGGGCTGGCAGCCGCAGCCAGAAGCGCGAACCCCGCCCCGCCAGCGAATGCACACCATAGGCCGCCCCCAACTGCTCGGCACAGCGCGCCACCACGGCCAAGCCCAGGCCGTGCCCCGCGTCGTCCATCTGGTCGGCCCGCGATCCCCTGTAGTAGGGGCTGAACACCCGGGCCTGATCGGCGGGGGCGATGCCAATGCCCGTGTCCCGCACCTCCACCAGCCAGCCGCCGCCGCGTGCGCGGGCACTCACCAGCACCTTGCCCTGCGGCGTGTAACGGATGGCGTTCTGCACCAGATTCGCCAACGCCTGGCGCAGCAGCACCGGCTCGGCCCAGACGGTGGCGCCACGGCGCGGCAACCGCAGCCGCAGGGTCAGGCCGCCCAGGCTGGCCTGCTCGCGAAACAGGCGTACCACATCCGCCAGCAGCGCGCCGAGGTCCACGGCGGTTTTGTGGCCCAGTGGCTGCCCCGACTCCAGGCGCGACAGGTCCAGCAGTGCATTGAACAGCTGGCTCATGGCCTGCATGCTGGTGCGCAGGTCGGCCACCAGCGGACGCAGGACCGGGTCGGTATTGCGCAGGCTGATCGCCTCCACCATCAGGGACATGGCGTGCACGGGCTGGCGCAGGTCATGGCTGGCGGTGGCGAGGAACATGTTTTTCTCGGTCAGGGCGCTTTCTGCCTGTCCCCGGGCGGTGGCCAGGGCCTCATTGGCCGTGCGCGTGCGGCGGTACAGCCAGAAGCTGGCGCCCGCCGCGAGCAGTGCCAGGGCCACAGCCGCCGCCAGTCCTATCTGCTGCATGCGGCGCACGCGCAGCTCGGCATCCTGCACCCGGTTGGCCTGCGCCAGATGATCGATCTGGCGCAGGCGTTCAGCGCTGTCAAAGCGCTCCTGCAAGGTCGCCACCGCCTGGTCGCGCTCGGTATGGAACAGCTCCTTGGCCAGCGCCTGCTGCTTGCGGGTGGTGGCCATGGCTTCACGGTACAGGCCCGCTTGTTCATACATGCGCGACAGCTCGCCCAACAGCTGTTCTTCCATGGGCAGGGAACCCGCTTCATGCACAAACCGGATGCCCGCCTCCACCTCGTGCACACCGGCCGCAATGCGGCCTTGGCCCATGAGTGCAAAGCCCAGGTTGGCCTGCGCCAGTGCGGCGCCATTCAATTCGTGTGCGTCGCGGTAGGCGGCCAGCGCCTCGCGCATCACAGGCTCCGCCTCCGCATACGCCTTGCGCTGCAGCAGGACGTCGCCCAGGTTGTTCAGCGCCGTGGCCTGGAGCCCGGCCAGCCCTCCTGCGCGCGCAATCTGCAGCGCTTGGCGGTATGCCGCTATGGCCGTGTCGAGATCGCCCTGCACGTTTTCGACATTGCCCCGGTGCAGGTGCAGCCAGCCCAGTGCTTGCCGGGCATCCAGCTTCTCAGCCAGGGGCAGCGCCTCGCGGATGGTTTGCAGCGCCCGCTCCGGGTTCTTCATGTCGAAATGCAGCAGCTCCAGATGCGTGCGCGACCGCAGCTCTGCCGTGGCCGCCTGACGAGGCAGCGTGCGCGACAGCTCCAGGCTGCGCAGCAGCTGGGCCAGTGCCTCTTCAAACTGCCCGTTGCCGCTGTGCAGCGCGCCCAGGGTCAGGTGGTACAGCCAGCGCACCCAGGGGTCGCCCACGGTCTCCGCCCCGGCCGCGACCTGCGCCAGCGCCTCCAGCCCCGCACGTGTCTTGCCTGCCACGGCCAGTTGCCGGGCCTCAAAGGCAGCGGCCAGCACCTGCGAGGACATGTCGTTCGACGTGGCCGCCAGCGCCTTCAGTTGCGCGATGGCCTCCGTCACCACAGGGGCCTGCCCGGTCTCGAAGGCGGCGTCTGCCAGCGCGGCGAAGTAGGTGCGCCGGGTATCGACATGCGCCGCGCGGGCAAAGTGCGGGGCTGCCGCCTGCAGGGCCTGCACGGTCTCGGCGCTGTTGCGCTGCGACAGGGTCTGCAGGCGGTCCAGCTCGGCCAGGTCCTGGGACGGTGTCTGCGCGCCTGCAGACAACGCTCCGAACAGGCCCAGCGCAGTGGCCAGCACCCAGGGCCGCAAAAGGCGCATCAGGACAGCTCCAGCCGCCGCCCACGCAGCAGGGTGATGGCCTCCACCCGTGTGCGCACGCGCAGCCGCTCCAGGATGCCCGTCACGTGCTCCTTCACGGTGCTCTCTGCAATGTCGAGCTGGGACGCAATGCGCTTGTTGGGCAGGCCTTGCAGCACCAGCGCAAGGATCTGGCCCTGGCGTGCAGACAGGCCCAGCTCTGCCGGTGTCACCGGCAGGTCGCGGCTGCGCGGCGGCTGGCTGCCGATCTGGCCGGGCTCAAACCACACCAGGCCGCCCAGCAAGGCTTCCACCGCCAGGCCAAAGGTGTCGGGTGCGGCCTGCTTGTGGATGAAGCCCTGGGCGCCCGCCTGCCGGGCTTGCGCCATCACCGCAGGGTCATCGTCGCCGCTGATCACTGCAATGGGCGTGCCCGGGCAGTGCGCGCGCACCTGCGCGATCAGGCCCAGCGCCGAGCCCTCGGCCAGCCAGAAATCGACCAGCACGATGGCCGGTGTGCCCCGCGTGTCCACCCAGCGAAGCAGGTCGTCCGCGCCGGAGGCCACCACCACGTCCATCTGCGGCATGCGGGCACGCAGGAATTCGGCCATGCCGTGTGCCACCAGCGGATGGTCGTCGAGGATGAGCGCGTAAGGAGAGGAAGGAGACATGCGGGGTGGGGGAGGGAGGCAGCCCGGCGGGCGGCCAATACCGAAAGGTATGCCTGCGGGCAAATTCTGCCAAGTGTTCAGCAGGATGGACGGCGCGCAAACCCTACCAGCGTAGGGTTTCGCATGGGAGGGGGTGCTGCACAGAATCCGCGCTCCATTCACCATCACGAGGTTTCTGTTCATGACACGACAAGCCAGCGCAACGGGTGCCGGGCGCACCTGGCACCCCGCACGTCCTATCTTCCGCTGGGCCCCCCTGGGCCTGGCTGCCGCCTTGCTGGCGGGCTGCGGCGGCGGTGATGACAACAACGGCACGCCGCCGCCCAGCGCGGGTGCATTCAGCATCGGTGGCGCGGTCAGTGGTCTGGGCGCTGGCAAGACAGTGACGTTGCAGAACGCCGGCAAGGACGACCTGACGGTGAACGCCAATGGCAACTTCGTGTTCGCCACGCGCCTGGATAACGGCATTGCCTATGCCGTCACCGTCAAGACCCAGCCCAGCGGGCAGCGCTGCACGGTGACAGAAGGCACTGGCACGGCCACCGCCAACGTGAGCACCGTGCAGGTGCGCTGCGAGAACCTGGCGGCGGCCACCTACACCGTGGGCGGCTCGGTCAGCGGCCTGGCGGGCGGCACCGTGGTGCTGCAGAACAACGGGCGCGACGACCTGTCGGTTGCCAGCAACGGCGGCTTCACCTTCGGCACGGCGCTGGCTGGGGGCACGGCCTACGCCATCACGGTGCGCACGCAGCCTTCGGGCCAGAGCTGCACGGTGCGCAACGGTACGGGCACCGTGGGATCGGCCAACGTGAGTACGGTGGACGTGAGCTGCGCGACCGCTGCGCAGGGGCTGCCGGAGGGCGACTGGAAGCAGGGCCAGTGTTCCGTGGTGCGGCCTGGTGTGTGGGGGCGGGTGCTTTGGCGCATTGCCCGACAAAGCGATACCCGGGCAACGGCCGCACAAGGCGTCATGACCTACGCGACGGCCGACTGCTCGGGCCAGGGCTCAATCGCGGGGCCGCTCACCGACCTGGGCGTGTTCAACTTCGACCGCAGCGGAAGCACGGCAAGCGCCACAGCTTTCTGGAGCACCTGGGTGACGCCTTCGGGCATCACGTCGCGCTCTGTATGGACTCGCAAGGGGGCCTATCTGTGCGTGTTCGGTGACAGTACCCCCACCGTATTTCCCACGGCAGCCAGTGCAGAGGCTTACGCAGACCTCATCATTGCCAACAAGGCCTGCTACACGCAGAACTGAGGGTGCTTGGGCGCTTCCTGGCAAGGGGGCTGCCCTATCGCCCATCGCATTCGATGTCTCCGCCGTATGTGGAAAAGAGAGGCCGCCATGGATTGCCATGGCGGCCTTTTTCAATACTGAATCAGTTGGCTACTTTGACAACTCCGCCATCGTGGCCGCATCCAGTCTGCCCGACTGTGCGATGCCCCGGTCTTTCTGGAACGCGCGCAGTGCGGATGCGGTTTTGCCGCCCATGGCGCCATCGGGCGTGCCCGCGTTGTAGCCCAGCTCATTCAGGCGAGCCTGCGCGTCGCGCAGCGAAAGCCCGGCGGTGGCTCCATTGCTTTGCGCGGCAGCACGTGCGGCCGATGTCTGCGAGGGCGATGCGGCGCCGTCCACACTCAGCCGCCCGCCGCCACCCAGGCCCTGGCCCTTCACCGTCTGGGCGCGGTAGTTGCGCAGCGACTGCACCATCTGGTTGAACGCATCCATGAAGGCGGCCGCAATCACCTTGCCTTCGGCCGTGTTGGAGTAGCCGCCCATGCGCGCGCCGCCCGAGCCACCCAGCAGCTGCCCCATGGCGCCAAAGTCGGTCTTGGCGGCGCTGCCTTCCGAGGCCGCCACCTGCACGCCTGAGCGGTTGTCGATGAGCGTGAGCAGCGCGCTGGCCTCCTTGGTATTCATGCTGCCGCCAATGGCTGCCAGCAAGCCGCCTGCGCGGCCACCGACCAGGCCGCCCAGCGATGCGGAGGCGCCGCCCGCGTTGTTGTTCTGGAACACGATTTCGGGCGACAGGCCATAGTCCGAGGCCACCATCTGGCCCTGGCCAAACTGGCTGCCCTGCCGCATTTCGCCCGACTGCATCAGCGCGCGCTCGCGCGTCATCGCGTTCATGCCGGCCGCGCCCCGCTCCACCACCACAAAGCAGTTGGACTGCTGCACCAGCAGGCGCAGCAGGTTGGCTGTGGGCGGCAGGCGGTACTGGTCGCGCAGGATGGTGTACCAGCCGGCCTGCTGGTTTTCGATCAGCGAGACGGTACCCAGCGGGCTTTCGCAGCGCTCGAGCGAGTCGCTGGCACCGGTGGACGCACCGCCCGCAGCGCTGCCGGTGGCCACGGTCTTTGCATCGGCGCTGCCCATGCGCATGTTGGTGGTTTCGCAGCCGCTCAGCAGGGCAGCAGCGGCCACGGCGGCGCTGACCGCGCACAGGCGCAGCGGGGTGGAGGAACGGAACAGGTTGGCAGCGGCACGCGCGCGCCGCAGCGGGGCAGAAAGGGTGGTGGTCATGGTGTCGGATGTGGCCGCATGTGCAGCGAAAGGGAGGAACACAAAGTCCTGATCTTTCGCCGTGCGGCCAACTACCGGCAACCCGACAGAAGTAGGGTGGCAGCAGCGTCACACCCGGCACGGGGTGCGCCACAGCCCAAGGCTGCTGGGTCAGCGGCTGGACAGCGCCGCGCTCTGCAACTGCGCCAGCGTCACAAACTCCAGGGCACGCGCATGGGTGCACTCCAGGATCACCGGCGGTGCCACACCCGCCTCGTAGGCCTCCTTCCAGCGCAGGGCGCACAGGCACCAGCGGTTGTTGGGCTTGAGGCCTGCAAACCGGTACTCGGGCCGGGGGGTGATGAGGTCGTTGCCCCGCGACAGCGAGAAGTCCAGAAACGCCTGCGTCATGCGTGCGCAGATCACGTGGGTGCCGTGGTCGTGCTCGTCGGTGTTGCAGCAGCCGTCGCGGTAAAAGCCGGTCAGCGGGTCGTAGGAGCAGGGCATCAGCATGGTGCCCAGAACATTCAGTGCAGTCATATCGGATGGTGTAGTTGGGGCGGTAGCAGATGCTGGGCGCGACGGGTCAGCCCTCGTCGCCCCGGCGGCGCAGCACCACGGTGATCTGGCCGTTGGTCTCGATGGTCGCACGCTCTACCTCGTGTGCGTGCAGGCAGCCGCCGGCACGCAGCGCGGCCTCCACGTCGTCGCGGGTCAGCAGCTCCTTGCGCATCAGGGACTGGTTCAACTGGCCTTTGTCGATCAGCACCTGCGCCTGGCCGTCCACCCAGCGCCCGATGCGCGGAAAGTGAAACGCCAGCCGGGCCAGGGCCACGTGGCACAGCATCAGCGTGCTGGCCGAGATGAGCCCGCCCACCAGCGAGTTGTCGCCCGCGTTCATCGAGTTTTGCACCGCGTTCGACAGGATCAGCAGCAGGATCAGGTCAAACGGCTCGTACTGGCCCGTCTGCCGCTTGCCCGACAGGCGCATGAACACCAGCAAGAACAGATACACCACCACGCCGCGCACGATAAATTCCCACCACGGCACGCTCATTTCCCACATTGCAAGGTTCCTTGTTGGATGCTTGGGTGCTGGCAGTCTACGGCCTGCTGCGCCCCTTCGATGCGGTGAGCGAAAATCCGGCACTCACCGTCTTTGCGCGCTCCCCTGGCTCCCCATCGTGTGCTGCCCGCGCTCCTTCTGAAAGAACCGATCCATGCAACGCCGCCAATTCACCCAGGCCAGCCTCGCCGGGGCTCTGCTGTGCGCCACCGCGCAACATGCCTGGGCCCTGTCGCTGGGCAATCTGACCAATGCCGATGCCGCCAGCGGGCTCAAGGCCGCGCTGACCCAGGGCGCGCAGGCAGCGGTGTCGCTGCTGGGCCGCAATGACGGTTTTCTGGGCAACCCCAAGGTGCGTATCGGCCTGCCGGGCTACCTGGACGACGCCGCCAAGGTGATGAGGTCGCTGGGCCAGGGCAAGCGCATTGATGAGCTGGTGGTGTCCATCAACCGCGCCGCCGAAGCGGCCGTGCCCATGGGCAAGGACCTGCTGGTGGGCGCGGTGCAAAACATGACAGTGACCGACGCCAAGAACATCCTCACGGGCGGCGACAACTCGGTGACCGCCTTCTTTGCCGAGAAGACGCGCACGCCCCTAGGCCAGCGTTTTCTGCCCGTGGTGAACCAGGCCACCGAGAAGGTCGGCCTCACGCAGAAGTACAACGCTTTCGCCGGCAAGGCCGCGAGTTTTGGCCTGCTGAAAGCCGAAGACGCCAACCTGGCGCAGTACGTCACCGGCAAGACGCTGGACGGCCTGTACCTCATGATCGGCGAGGAAGAGCGCAAGATCCGCCAGGACCCGGCCGCCGCCGGCAGCGCCATCGCCCGCAAAGTGTTTGGTGCCTTGCGCTGAGGGCCGCCACGATGCCTTTGCCACGGCCTATTGACCCTTGCCCCTGCGGGCGCCTGGCGCCTGCGGGGCCCGGTGGTAGCAAGGGCAAAAGTGCTACCCCCTTGCCATTCGCCAGCTGTTGCGGCCGCTACCTGGTCGCGCCTGGGTTGGAGGCCATGGCTGCCCCCGATGCCGAAAGCCTCATGCGGTCGCGCTACACCGCCTTTGTGTGTGAGCGGGCCGACTACCTGCAGGCCACCTGGCACGCCAGCACCCGCCCGGCCACGCTCGACTTTGATGCGGGCGCCAAATGGCTCGGTCTGGGCGTGCGCCGATACGCCACCACCGATGCCGACCACGCCGTTGTCGAGTTTGTGGCCCGCTATCGTGTCGCCGGGCGTGCCGTGCGCCTGCACGAGACCAGCCGTTTTGTGCGCGAGGGCGGGCGCTGGTTTTATGTCGATGGAGACCTGCATGGCTGAAATTCAACCCAAAACCACCCCAGGCGCTAGTGCAACATGCCTTGATAGCTATGAAATTTGAAGCAATCCTGTTTGACTGCGACGGTGTGCTGGTGGACAGCGAGCCCATCACCAACGGCGTGCTGCGTGACATGCTGGCCGAGGCCGGGTGGGTGCTGACGCCCGAAGAGTGCATGCGCCTCTTCATCGGCAAGATGGTGCGCAGCGAGGCCGCGCGCATTGAGCACCACACCGGCCGCCCGCTGACCGACGAATGGATGTCGGCCTTCTATGCACGCCGCAACGCCGCGCTGGAGGCGCAGCTCACCGCCATCGAGCACATCCATGGCGCCGTCGAGCGCGTGCACGCCCACCATGACGGGCGCATTGCCTGTGCCTCGGGGGCGGACCGTTTCAAGGTCGAGATGCAACTGGCCAAGGTGGGCCTGGCGCCGTACTTTGCGGGCCGCATTTTCAGCGGCCACGAGATGCCCGCCACCAAGCCCGCACCCGACGTGTACCTGGCCGCCGCCGCAGCGCTGCAGGCCGCGCCCACGCGCTGCGCGGTGGTCGAAGACACGGTGACAGGGGTGACCGCTGGCGTGGCGGCCGGGGCCACCGTGTTTGCCTACGCGCCGCTGGACGACGGTGCCGCGCTGCGGGCTGCGGGCGCGCAGCACGTGTTTCGCAGCATGGCTGAGTTACCGGAGCTGCTGGGCTGCTGACCGCAGACCCTGTTGGCGGCCCCCGCGCGATCGCAAGCAGGCTCTCAGGGCTGCGTATCGGGGGCGGGCGTGGTCGGCACACCTTGCTCTTCAGCGGCACGCACCTGTGCCGCCATCGCCCGCTGGTAACCGGGCCGCTGCTGCAGCTGCTGCCAGTAGGCCTGCGTGGCCGGGCCAAATTGCGCGCTCAGCCCCAGGTGCTGCGCCAGCAGCAGCGCATAACCCACCGCCACATCCGCCGCCGTGAAGCGGCCTGCACACAGGTAGTCGTTGGCGCCGTGGGTCAGCGCGGTCTCCACGGCGCGCAGCCGTGCCAGAAACCAGCGGCTGTAGTCCTCCACCACCTGCGGTTGCTTGCGCTCTGCCGGCTCAAACCGCCCATAGCGCAGCACCAGCGTCTGCGGAAACGTCAGCGTGGCATCGCTCATGTGCAGCCAGTTCAGGTACGCGCCATACGCCGGGTGCGTGGGGGCCACATCCAGCCCCGCGTCGGGGTGTGTGGCGGCGAGGTACTGGCACATCGCCGCAGATTCGGTCATGCGCACCTCGTTCGGTGCGGCACCCTGCACCAGCAGCGGCACCGTGCCCAGCGGGTTCTCGTCCAGAAACCACCGCGCCTTGGCGCGCGGCGGGAAAGGCAGCATGTGGAGCTGGTAGGGCAGTTGCAGCTCTTCGAGCATCCACAGGGGGCGGAAGGAGCGGGCGCTGACGCAGTGGTGGAGGTGGAGCATGGGGATCCGTTGGTTAACGAGCCGTTTGCCATTTCCCTCGTGCGGCTCGCGTTTGATAGTGACCATGAGCAGCTGTTAGTGGGGATAAGACGCAGCAACTCAACGTGCGCATGCCAGTGGCATGACAGGTATGAGGTTCACTTGACTCAAACTACCGGTGCGCCCACTCGGCACACTGTTCGTGCAATGAAGGCGGATTCCAAGCCATGGGAACGAGTTCAACGCGCTTCAGGAGTTCACGCGTCTTTGGCTGGTCACCAGCGAGGCAGGCGAACTTGGCGTAGTTGTTGAAATTCCACGCATCCGGATATCGCGAAACGACATCTTCAAAGCCATCTTTCATGCGAGGCCAGACAGCTAGCGAGTTGTTGAAGATATCATTTTGAAACTGAGTCTGGGACGCATACCAGTAAATTCTGGCGTACATGCCGCGCCCTTCCTGAGTTGATGTTCTGCGTACTGCGTCGTTTGCAAAGTCCTCGATCTCTTGCGTTCCTCCATGCCATTTCGGCAAGAGATACTCAAGTGCCATGAAGTATGTTTGATAAAAGAATGGCTCTTGATCAAGGGCTTCATTCATTAGGCGGTCAAACTGCTTACGCTCCCAACCCTCCGCTCGGGCGATGGTAAGCATTGTCTCGTACCACCTAGGATCTTTCGCTGCAACTGCCTTGTTGCTCTCTAGGTTTTGCCGCGCCATTGCTATGTACTTGCGAAATGGCGCCCAGGCTTCTCGTTTGACAGTGGTCGCAGTTCCGTCGCCTCGATAAGCCCAGCCGCGTCCAATCAACACCATGCTTCTAGCGATATAAGCACTGGGCGATTTCGGATACTGCTGTATCCATCTGGCCGTCTTATCTTCCAGCGCCTTAAAAGCGGCTTCAGGGTCTTTGCCTACCGATTGAGCATCGATGGCACGTCCTATCCCCGCGTAGAACAAAGTGAGCTTCCATAGCCCACTAGAACTACGACTCTTATCTTTTCGATAGGTGTGCGAAATTTCTTCCAGCCGAGAGAAATTCTCGGAAAGAAGTGCTTGCTGTACCGACGCAGAAATCATCGCGCGTTCTTCTAGTTCCGTTGCCGCGAGTGTTTGCTGCATACATAGAGTTAGAGTGGCAAAAAATAGGGTAAGACAGAAGCGTCGCATATGGCTTTAGAGGAGAAGATATCTGCGTACTTTAGACCACGTTGTGGCCATAAACGGTCTCCTGTGAATGGGGTTCATCCGCAGTGCCCACCGCTTACCTACACCTGCACAGCCTTCCGAAACTCCGCCGGCGACTGCCCCGTCCACCCGCGAAACGCGCGGA
>OFJB01000796.1_pt1 | contig 14011 bp, 14 predicted proteins | sample 1775081 | NCBI WGS metagenome assembly OFJB01 (sample SAMN08195771, study PRJEB24354) | sludge metagenome | isolation source: initial sludge from phenol fed wastewater aerobic bioreactor | place: India: Nagpur | collected 2016-06-05 | reverse complement strand
CTCCCACAGGTCGCCGCCGTCCTTGGTCCATCCCCGGGCCGAGAGCGTCGTCCCGCGCACGTCCAGCCCGACGGCGATCCGGTCACCGTGCTCGGCGATCGCCCGCTCGGTCCACTCCGGGTCCTCCAGCGCCGCCGTACCGATGTTGACGCGCTCGCAGCCGGTGGCCAACGCCTTGCGCAGCGACTCGTCGTCCCGGATGCCGCCCGACAGCTCGACCCGGACGGACCCACGCACCGCGTGGACGACCTGCGAGATCACGCCGGCGTTGGAGCCACGGCCGAACGCAGCGTCGAGGTCGACCAGGTGGATCCACTCGGCCCCCTGCGACACCCAGGCGTGCGCGGCGTCCAGCGGCGAGCCGTAGTGGGTCTCCGTGCCCGCCTTGCCCTGCACCAGGCGGACGGCCTGGCCGTCCGCGACGTCGACGGCGGGGAGCAGGACCAGCTGGCGTGGAGTCGTCACGCCGCGACCCTACCCAGCGACCGCACCGGCCTCGACGGTCAGGCAGGTCACGCGAGCGACCGCACCCAGGCCGACAGCACGGCCGCGCCGGCGTCGCCGGACTTCTCCGGGTGGAACTGCGTCGCCGCGAGCGGGCCGTTCTCGACGGCCGCAACGAAGTCCTGGCCGTGGTGCGACCAGGTGACGTCGGCCGGCGACCGGTTCGGGTCGTCGGAGCGCAGAGCCCAGTCGGTGACCCCGTAGGAGTGGACGAAGTAGAAGCGCTCGTCCGCGACGTCGGCGAACAGGCGCGACCCCTCCGGCACCCGGATGGTGTTCCAGCCCATGTGCGGCAGGACGGGCGCGTCCAGGCGCTCGACGACGCCGGGCCACTGGCCCAGGCCGTCGGTCGGCACGCCGTGCTCCACGCCGCGCGCGAACAGCACCTGCATCCCCACGCAGATGCCGAGCACCGGTCGACCGCCGGCCAGGCGGCGGTCGACGATGACGTCGCCCCGCACCGCCGAGATCCCGGCCATGCAGGCCGCGAACGCGCCGACCCCGGGCACGACGAGGCCGTCGGCGGCGATCGCGAGGTCGACGTCGGCCGTGACCTCGACCTCGGCCCCCACCCGTTCCAGCGCCCGCTGCGCGGACCGGAGGTTGCCCGAGCCGTAGTCGAGGACGACGACGTCCGGTCGGCGCACGGTCATGACGCGTCTGATGCCGAGGACGGTGTCAGCGTGCCCTTGGTCGACGGCACCCCCACGACGCGCGGGTCGACGAGGACCGCGTCGCGCAGCGAGCGCGCGACGGACTTGAACTGGGCCTCGACGATGTGGTGGGCGTTGCGTCCGGACAGCACGCGCACGTGCAGGGTGATCTGGGCCGTCGCGACGATCGACTCCCAGATGTGGCGCGTCAGCGACGTGTCGTACGTCCCGATGAGCTCGACGAGCTCCGGCTCGACGTGCACGAGGTACGGGCGGCCCGACAGGTCGACGGCGGACTGGACCAGGCACTCGTCCAGCGGCACGCAGGCATCGCCGAACCGACGCAGGCCGGCACGGTCCCCCAGCGCGGTGTTGATCGCCGAGCCCAGTGCCAGCGCGGTGTCCTCGACGGTGTGGTGCGCGTCGACCTCGAGGTCACCACGGGTCCGCACGACCAGGTCGAGCCCGCCGTGCTTGGCGAGCTGGGCGAGCATGTGGTCGTAGAACGGCACGCCGGTGTCGATCGTGCTCGTCCCGGTCCCGTCGAGCTCCAACTCGACCAGGACGCTGCTCTCCTTGGTCTCCCGCTCGATCCGTGCGGTCCGGCTCATCGGCTCACCTTTCCGTGCGCCCGGTCCAGTGCGGCCCGGAACCTGTCGTTCTCCTCCGGCGTGCCGATGCTGACCCGCAGCCAGCCCTCGGGGCCGACCTGCCGGATGAGCACGCCGTCGTCGAGCAGCGCGTGCCAGACGGCGGCCCGGTCGGCGAACCGGCCGAACAGGATGAAGTTCGCATCGCTCGGCGCGACCTCGTACCCCTGCGCGACGAGCCACTGGGCGAGCGCGTCGCGTTCGCGTCGCAGCAGGTCGACCTGCGCCTGGAGGACGTCGGCGTGCTCCAGCGCGGTGATCGCGACGGCCTGCGTGACAGCCGAGAGGTGGTAGGGCAGGCGCACGACCTTCAGCACGTCGACGACGGCGGCGTCGGCGACGGCCGCGTAGCCCAGGCGCGCCCCCGCGAGGGCGAATGCCTTGCTCATGGTGCGGCTGACCACCAGGTTCGGGTACTCCGCGAGCAGCACGCAGGCGCTCGGAACCCCGGCATGGCGGAACTCCCCGTAGGCCTCGTCGACCACGAGCATCGCGCCCGCGGCGAGAGCGGCGTCGGCGATCACCCGGACGTCGGCCAGCGGCAGCGCGGTGCCGGTCGGGTTGTTCGGCGACGTCAGGATGACGATCGACGGGCGTTCCGCGGCGATCGCCGCCGCCGCGAGCTGCGGGTCGACGGTGAAGTCCGCGCGTCGGTGCAGCTCGCGGTACTCGGTGAACGTGTCGCGCGCGTACTCCGGGTACATCGAGTAGGTCGGGTCGAATGTCAGGGCGAGCCGGCCGGGCCCGCCGAAGGCCAGGAACAGGTGGTGCATGACCTCGTTGGAGCCGTTCGCCGCCCACACGTGGTCACCGTCGACGGCGACCCCCGTCTCGTCCGTCAGGTACGCCGCGAGCCGAGCCCGCAGCTCGTCGGCGTCGCGGTCCGGATAACGGTTCAGCCCCGTCGCGACGGCCGCCACCGCGTCGCCCATCGCCCGCGCGAGGTCGTCGGGCAGCGGGAAGGGGTTCTCGTTGACGTTGAGCTGGGCGGGCACCGCCAGCTGCGGCGCGCCGTAGGAGGCGACGCCCACCAGGTCGTCGCGGACCGGCGGGCGGAAGGACTCGGCCATGTCAGGTCCGCTCGCGGGGGTCGACGCGGGCACGCACGGCGTCGCCGTGCGCGGGCAGGTCCTCGGCGGCCGACAGCGCGTACACGTGCGGAGCGACCTCGCGCAGCGCCGGCTCGTCGTACTCCACGACGTGGACCCCGCGCAGGAACGACTGGACCGACAGCCCGGACGAGTGCCGCGCCGAGCCGGCGGTGGGCAGCACGTGGTTGGAGCCGGCCGCGTAGTCGCCCAGCGACACCGGGCTGTACGTGCCCACGAAGATCGCCCCGGCGTTGCGCACGCGCAGCGCCCACTCCCGCGCGTCGCGGACGTGCACCTCGAGGTGCTCGGCGGCATAGGCGTCGACGACCGCGAGCCCGGCCTCCAGGTCGTCCACGAGGACGATCGCGCTCTGCTCCCCCGCGATCGCCTCGCGGACGCGCTCGGAGTGCTTCGTCGCGGCGACCTGCACCGCAAGCTCGGCGGTGACCGCGTCGGCGAGCGCGACCGACGGCGTCACGAGGACGGCGGCGGCCAGGACGTCGTGCTCGGCCTGGCTGACCAGGTCGGCGGCGACGTGGACCGGGTCGGCGGTGTCGTCGGCGAGGATCGCCACCTCGGTGGGTCCGGCCTCGGAGTCGATGCCGATGACGCCCTGCAGCGCGCGCTTGGCTGCCGTGACGTAGATGTTGCCCGGGCCGGTGACGAGGTCGACCGGCTCGCAACGACCGCCGCCGGGCAGGTCGACGCCGTAGGCCAGCATCGCGACCGCCTGGGCGCCGCCCACGGAGTAGACCTCGACCACCCCGAGCAGCCAGCAGGCAGCGAGGATCGTCGGGTGCGGCCAGCCGTCGTGGTCGCGCTGCGGTGGGGAGACGACCGCCAGTGAACGGACGCCGGCCTCCTGGGCGGGCACGACGTTCATGACGACGCTGCTGGGGTAGACCGCCCGCCCGCCCGGCACGTACAGGCCGACCCGGTCGACCGGGAGCCAGCGCTCGGTGACGGTGCCGCCGGGGACGACGACGGTGGTGACGTCGACCCGACGCTGGTCCGCGTGGACGCGGCGGGCGCGGGCGATCGACTCCAGCAGCGCGGCGCGCACGGCGGGCTCCAGGCCCGCGGCCGCCGCCTCGAGCCGGTCGACCGGCACCCGCAGCGAGGGCGGCGTGACGTGGTCGAACGTCTGCGTCCACTTCGCGACGGCGGCCGCCCCGTCGGTGCGGACCTCGTCGAGCACGGGTCGGATCTGGGCGCCGGCATCGGCCACGTCCATGGCGGCGCGCGGCAGGACGGACCGGGGGTCCGCGAGCGACCCACGCAGGTCGATGCGTCGAATCACGCGCCTACCCTACGCTGCGAGCCGTGCCCGCTCCTTTGCCGCTCTTCGGCCTGAACGTGCCGATCGTGCCCGGGCTCGTCCTCCCGCTGCACGTGTTCGAGCCGCGGTACCGCGAGCTCGTCGCCTCGCTGCTGGACGAGCCCGACGAGGAACTGCGGGCGTTCGGCATCGTGTTCGTGCGCGAGGGGCACGATCCGAGCACCGAGGGGATGGACGCGCTCTTCAGCGTGGGCGTGAGCGTGATGCTGCGGCAGGCAGAGCGGCTCGACGACGGCCGGTACGACATCGTGACCAGCGGCTACCGCCGGTTCCGCCTGCTGGCGGTCGACACGTCGCGGCCGCTGCTGCGCGGCGACATCGAGTGGCTCGACGACCAGACCGGCCTGGACGACGCCGTGGTCACCCTGCTGGCCGGACAGGTGGCCCGGGCGTTCGGCGCCTACCGCCACGCGCTCACCGGCCAGGTGACCGGCTCCGTGCTGGAGGTGGACGCGACGGTCGACGGCGACGCCACCGACGACGACGGGCACCTTCGGGCCTCGGACCTGCCGGCGGACCCCACCGTCCTGTCGTACCTGGTGACCGCGGCGATGGTGCTGCCCATCGACGAGCGCGCCGGACTCGTCGCCGCAGCGACGACCCAGGATCGACTCGCCCTGGCGCTGCGGCTGCTGCGGCGGGAGACGGCGCTCATCCGCGTGTTCGGCTGCGTGCCGGCGCTCGAGCTGCCCGGCCCGGCTCCGTCGCTCAACTGACCCCCGCCGCCACGACGACGAACCCGGAGGTCCGATGGCGAAGAAGGAGGCCGGCACGCCGGCGACCGTCGCGCTGACGCGCGCCGGTGTCTCGTTCACCACGCATGCGTACGAGCACGACCCGCGCGCGCAGTCCTACGGGCTCGAGGCTGCGGAGGCCCTCGGGCTGCCGCCGGACCAGGTGTTCAAGACCCTCGTCGCGCTCGTCGACGGGGACGCGGCGCATGCCGTGGTCGCCGTCGTACCAGTTGAGGCGATGTGCAACCTCAAGGCGCTCGCCCACGCCGCCGGCGGTCGGGCGTGCACGATGGCCGACCCCGCGACGGCCCAGCGGTTGACCGGCTACGTCGTCGGCGGCATCTCCCCGCTGGGCCAGAAGCGGGCATTGCCGACCTTCGTGGACGAGTCCGCGCAGCTGTTCGACGTCGTCTACGTCAGTGGCGGGCGCCGGGGCTTCGACATCGGCCTGTCCCCCACGGACCTGCTGGCCATGACCGGCGGCGAATACGCCCCGATCGCGCGCGAGCGCGGCTGAGCCCGAACTAGACGTCGGCCGCGGCGGCGGCCTTGCGCTGCGCGCGCCTCTCCCCGAGCCAGTCCGACAGCGCGAGCACCGTGACGACGAGGGCCGAGGCGATGGCCCAGATCAGGAACATCGCCGGCATCGAGACCTTCAGCGGCGCATCAACGACCGTGTCCGCCCGCGTCGTCGCCACCAGGCCGTCGATGTCGACCGAGCCGAGCCGCGTGCCGACGAACCACATGGCCGCCGTGCCGACCGCGCTGGCCAGCAGCCCGGCGACCAGCACGCTTCCCAGGCTCTCTCGGCGCATGTAAGCCAGCCCGATCGTGACGGCCACGCCGGCGACTGCCGCGAGGATCGCGAACGTGACGTCCTGCGCCAGGAAGCCCTCCGGCTGGAACCCCTCCGGGTACGCCCCGGTGTCGGGACGGATCAGCAACGGCACCTTGGGAGCGAGCTGCCACCACACGACACCGAGCGCCGCGCCGCTGACCAGGCCGACGATCAGACCGGCCAGGATGACCGCGGACGCCTTCTTCGCCGCCACGGCTAGCCCAGGCACGCCGGCCCGAGCAGGGCCTTGAGATCGCCGTAGAGCGCGGGCGACGGCGTGACCCGCAGCCGCTCGTCCAGCCTCAGCACGGTCGTACGGTCTCCACCGGTCAGGTGCAGATGGATCTCGGTGGTCCCCGGGTGGGCGGCGAGCACCTCGCGCAGCCGCTCGACCAGCGGCGGCACGCACCGCGACGCGGGCATCGTGAGGCGGACCGGACCCGCGGACGCCTCGGTGAGGTCGGGCTGGCTGAGCTCCAGCCCGATGACCCGCACCCCGTCCTCGTCGCTCCGCTCGGCGCGCGCCTTGACCACGACGACGGCGTCCTCACGCAGCCAGGTGCCGACGTCGGCGTACACCTTCGGGAACACCATGACCTCGACCGCGCCGTCGAGGTCCTCCAGCGAGACGATCGCCCACGGGCTGCCCTGCTTGGTGACCTTGCGCTGCACGCCGGTCACCAGGCCGCCGATCGTGACGGCCTGCCCGTCGAGTCGGTCGTCGGCGAGGATCGACCCGATCGAGCGGTCGGCGAGGGAGGCGAGCAGCCCCTCGAGGCCGTTGAGCGGGTGGTCGGAGACGTACAGCCCCAGGACGATGCGCTCCTCGGCAAGCAGCGTCGGCTTGTCCCACTCCGCGAGCGGGATCGTCGCCCGCTCGATGAGCGGCTCGTCGTCGGCGGCCCCGAGCCCTCCGAACAGGTCGAACTGCCCGTGCGCCTCGGCCCGCTTCACGTCGACGGCGGCGTCGATGACCTGCTCGTGCACCTGGACCAGGCCCTTGCGGGTGTGACCGAGCGAGTCGAACGCGCCGGCGCGGATGAGGGAGTCGACGACCCGCTTGTTGCAGACCGCGATCTCGACCTTGGCGATGAAGTCGTGGAAGTCCGCGAACCGGCCGACGCTGCGACGCGTGGCGATGATCGACTCGACGACGTTGGTGCCGACGTTGCGGATGGCCGACAGGCCGAAGCGGATGTCGGTGCCGTGGGGGGTGAAGTCGAGGTCGGAGTCGTTCACGTCCGGCGGCAGCACCTTGATGCCCATCTTGCGGCACTCGTTGAGGTAGACCGCGGACTTCTCCTTGTCGTCCTTGACGCTGGTCAGCAGGGCGGCCATGTACTCCGACGGGTAGTTCGCCTTCAGGTAGGCGGTCCAGTACGACACCAGGCCGTACCCCGCGGTGTGCGCCTTGTTGAACGCGTAGTCGGAGAACGGGACGAGCGTCTCCCACAGCTTGGCGATCGCCGCCTCGGAGTAGCCGTTCTTGCGCATCCCCTCGCTGAAGGGCACGTACTCCTTGTCGAGGATCTCCTTCTTCTTCTTGCCCATCGCGCGCCGCAGCAGGTCCGCGCCGCCGAGCGAGTAGCCGGCGAGCTGCTGGGCGATGGCCATGACCTGTTCCTGGTAGACGATCAGGCCGTAGGTGTCGCCGAGGACGTCGGCCAGCGGCTCGGCGAGCTCCGGGTGGATCGGCTCGACCGGCTTGCGCTTGTTCTTCCGGTCGGCGTAGTCGTTGTGCGCGTTGACGCCCATCGGCCCGGGTCGGTAGAGGGCCAGGACGGCGGAGATGTCCTCGAAGTTGTCGGGGACCATCGACCGCAGCAGCGCGCGCATCGGCCCGCCGTCGAGCTGGAAGACGCCCATCGTGTCGCCGCGGGCGAGCAGCTCGTAGGTCGGTCGGTCGTCGAGCTCGAGCTCCTCGAGGACGACGGTCTCGCCCCGGTTGGTCTCGATGTGGCGCAGGCAGTCGTCGAGGACGGTGAGGTTGCGCAGGCCGAGGAAGTCCATCTTGAGCAGCCCGAGCGCCTCGCACGCCCCCATGTCGAACTGGGTGATGATGGCGCCGTCCTGGTCGCGGCGCCACAGCGGCACCACGTCCAGCAACGGTTCGCGGCACAAGATGACGCCGGCGGCATGCACGCCGGGCTGCCGCTTGAGGCCCTCGAGCCCCTTGGCGGTGTCGACGACGCGGCGGACCTCGGGGTCGGAGTCGTACAGCGCGCGGAACTCGACGGCCTCGGAGTAGCGCGGGTGAGTCGGGTCGAACACGCCCTTGAGCGGAATGTCCTTGCCCATCACGGCCGGGGGCAGCGCCTTGGTGATCTTGTCGCCGACCCCGAACGGGTAGCCCAGCACGCGCGCGCTGTCCTTGATGGCCGCCTTGGCCTTGATCGAGCCGTACGTGACGATCTGGGCGACGCGCTCCTCGCCGTACTTCTCGGTGGCGTAGCGGATCATGTCGGCACGACGGCGTTCGTCGAAGTCGATGTCGATGTCGGGCATCGAGATGCGCTCGGGGTTGAGGAACCGCTCGAAGAGCAGTCCGTGCTTCATCGGGTCGAGCTCGGTGATGCCCAGGGCGTAGGCGATCATCGCGCCCGCCGCCGACCCGCGGCCCGGACCGACGCGGATGCCGTTGTCCTTCGCGTAGCGGACGAGGTCGGCGACCACGAGGAAGTAGCCCGGGAAGCCCATCTGCGCGATGACCCCCAGCTCGTACGCCGCCTGGGCGCGGACCTCGTCGGGGACCGCCCCCTTGTAGCGGCGGGCAAGCCCGAGCTCGACCTCCTTGACCAGCCAGGACTCCTCGGACTCCCCGTCGGGGACCTCGAAGCGCGGCATGAGGTTGGCCCCGTCGGTGAACCGGACGTCGCAGCGCTCGGCGACGAGCAGCGTGTTGTCGCACGCCTCGGGCAGCTCGGACCACACGCGGCGCATCTCGTCGGGCGACTTGACGTAGAAGTCGCGGCCGTCGAACCCGAAGCGCTTCGGGTCGTCCATCGTCGTGCGGGTCGAGATGCACAGCAGGGTGTCGTGCGTGTCCGCGTCGTCGGCGTGCACGTAGTGCAGGTCGTTCGTCGCCAGGAGCGGCAGGTCGAGGGCGCGGGCGATCCGCAGCAGGTCCTCACGGAACCGCCGCTCGATCGGAAGCCCGTGATCCATCAGCTCGCAGAAGTAGTTGCCGGCGCCGAGGATGTCCCGCATGTCGGCCGCCGTCGCCAGCGCGCGGTCGTAGTTGCCCGCCTGCAGCCAGCGGTTCACCTCGCCGCTGGGACAGCCGGTCGTCCCGATCAGGCCGGTGCCGTACTGCTGGAGCAGCTCCCGGTCGAAGCGGGGCTTGCGGTAGTAGCCCTCCAGGCTCGCCAGCGACGACAGCCGGAACAGGTTGTGCATGCCTGCGGTGTTCTCGGCGAGCAGGGGCAGGTGCGTGTAGGCCTGCTTGCCCTTGCCCGCCTCCGGGTCCTCCGGCGTCCCCTCGTCGAAGCCGCCGCCGAAGTCGAACGGCCGCTTCTCCCGTCGGCCCTGCGGCGCGAAGTAGCCCTCCAGCCCGACGATGGGGTTGAGCCCGCGGGCCCGGGCCTTCTTCACGAACTCGTAGGCCCCGTAGACGTTGCCGTGGTCGGTCATCGCGACGGCGGGCATCCCCAGCCGCTCGACCTCGGCGAAGAGGTCGTCGTGCCGGGCGGCCCCGTCCAGCATCGAGTACTCGGTGTGCACGTGCAGGTGCACGAAGGAGTCCGACGATGGCACCCGCCCACCTTAGGCGAGTCCGGTGACAGGTCCGGGCACGACGCGGGCCCTGGGACGGACGTGGCCGGTGTGGCGTCCGCGACAGCCCCCGACAGCCCCCGCGCGCCCCTTGCGTTGCCGGTACTCAGTGTTACTATCTACTGGTAGTCAGTGACACCGAGTAGCAGGAGACGACATGGGCAAGCAGCTGACCGAGCTGCTCAAGGGCACCTTGGAGGGGATCGTCCTGGCGATCCTCGGCGAGCGACCGGCCTACGGGTACGAGATCACCGCCCGCCTGCGCGAGCAGGGGTTCGCCGACATCGCCGAGGGGACGGTGTACGCCGTCCTCGTGCGCGTCGAGCAGCGCGGACTCGTCTACGTCGAGAAGGTCCCCTCGGAGAAGGGCCCGCCGCGCAAGGTCTACTCCCTCAACGGCGACGGACGTGACTACCTCGACGAGTTCTGGAGGACCTGGAGCTTCCTCGCAGGACGCCTGGACCAGCTCCGCGACGGAGAGGATAGGTAATGGCACGCAACTGGATCGAGCTGGTCACCGGATCGCTCGAGCAGAAGAAGCAGTACCGGCAGACGAAGGCGCGCATCGACGCGCTGCCCGAGCCGTACGTGACGGTCGCGAAGGCGTTCGACCGCTACTTCATGCGCTACGGCGGCCTCACGGACGGTGCCACGATCGTGCAGATGTACGACGACCTCGCGGACCTGTGGGAGCGCGCGGCGGTCGACGGCACGCCCGTGCGGGACGTCGTGGGCGACGATCCCGTCGAGTTCGCGGAGACCTTCGCGCAGGCGTACGGCGGGAAGCGCTGGATCGACAAGGAGCGGGCCCGCCTCGCGCAGGCGGTCGTCGATGCCGAACGGGTCCAAGGAGGCGGGTCGTGACCGCGGCGGCGCCGGCGATCGCCGTGCGCGGCCTGCGCAAGTCGTTCGGAGACGTCGACGTGCTGCACGGCGTCGACTTCGAGGTGGAGCCGGGACGGGTCTTCGCCCTGCTGGGATCGAACGGTGCCGGCAAGACAACCGTCGTCCGGATCCTGGCGACGCTGCTGCGGCCCGACTCCGGAACCGCGACGGTCGACGGCTTCGACGTCGTCGACCGCGCCGCGGACGTGCGCGAGTCGATCAGCCTCACCGGCCAGTTCGCGGCCGTCGACGAGATCCTCACCGGGCGCGAGAACCTCGTGCTCGTTGCCCGACTGCGGCACGTCACAGACCCAGCCGGGGTGGCGGCCGACCTCCTCGCCCGCTTCGACCTGACGGACGCCGCCGACCGGCGCGCGTCGACCTACTCCGGCGGGATGCGACGGCGGCTCGACATCGCCATGAGCCTGGTCGGCGACCCCCGGGTGATCGTCCTCGACGAGCCGACGACCGGCCTGGACCCGCAGGCCCGGCTGGAGGTGTGGCGGACGGTACGGGAGGTGGCGGCCGGCGGCACGACCGTCGTGCTCACGACCCAGTACCTCGACGAGGCGGAGCAGCTGGCCGACCGGATCGCGATCCTCCACAGGGGGCGGATCATCGTCGACGGAACGCTCGCCGAGCTCCGCCGGCTCCTGCCGCCCGCCACCGTCGAGTACGTCGAGCGGCAGCCCACGCTCGAGGAGATCTTCCTCGCCGTCGTCGGGGACGCCCGGGCCGAGGGCGAGGCGAGCCGATGAGCACGCGCTTCCTCGCCGACACCGCTGTCCTCACCGGGCGTTCGCTGCGCCACGTCACACGCAGCCCGGACACGATCGTGACGACGACGATCATGCCGATCGCGTTCATGCTGCTGTTCGTGTACGTGTTCGGCGGCTCGATCCGCACCGGCTCCGACGCCTACGTCGACTACCTGCTGCCGGGGATCTTGATCATCACGGTCGCGTCGGGCATCTCGTACACCGCGTTCCGCCTCTTCACCGACCTGTCGAGCGGGATCTTCGAGCGGTTCCAGTCGATGCCGATCGCCCGGTCAGCGGTGCTGTGGGCACACGTGCTCACGTCCGTGGTCGCCTGCCTGGTGTCGCTGGCCGTGGTCGTACTGGTCGCACTGCTCATGGGCTTCCGCTCCGGCGCCGGGCCGCTGGCCTGGCTCGCGGTCGTCGGGATCCTGGTGCTCTTCACGGTCGCCCTCACCTGGATCGCCGTCATCGTCGGCCTGTCGGCGAAGTCGGTCGACGGGGTGAGCGCGTTCTCCTACCCCCTCATCCTCCTGCCGTTCGTCAGCTCGGCGTTCGTGCTGACCGCGGCCATGCCGGGTCCGGTGCGGGCGTTCGCCGAGAACCAGCCGGTGACGTCCATCGTCGACACGATCCGCCGTCTGTTCGGCCAGCAGCCCGCCGGGACGGACATCTGGGTCGCGCTGGCCTGGTGCGCCGGGATCCTCGTGGTCGCGTACGTGCTCGCGCTCGCGGCCTACCGGCGCCGGACGGTCTAGTGCAGTCGCCGGCCGCCGCACGGGCGGCGGTCGGTCCGGCTCACAGGCCGTCGCGCAGGCGGTCGAGCGCCGTCACGAGGTCGGCCGGGTAGTCGCTGGCGACCTCGACCCGGTCGCCTGTCGCCGGGTGCTCGAACGCCAGCCGCACCGCGTGCAGCCACTGCCGGGTCAGGCCGAGCCGCTTCGACAGGCCGGGGTCGGCGCCGTACAGCGGGTCGCCGACGCAGGGGTGGCGCAGGGCCGACAGGTGGACGCGGATCTGGTGGGTGCGGCCGGTCTCCAGGTGCACCTCCAGCAACGACGCGTGCGGGAACGCCTCCAGCGTGTCGTAGTGGGTGATGCTCGGCTTGCCGCCGGCGACGACAGCGAAACGGTAGTCGTGGCCCGGGTGCCGGTCGATGGGCGCGTCCACGGTGCCGCTCAGCGGGTCGGGGTGCCCCTGGACGACGGCGTGGTACGTCTTGTCGACCGTCCGCTCCTTGAACTGGCGCTTCAGGCTCGTGTAGGCGCGCTCGCTCTTGGCGACGACCATCACCCCGCTCGTCCCGACGTCGAGGCGGTGGACGACGCCCTGCCGCTCGGCGGCCCCGGACGTGCTGACGCGGTAGCCCGCCGCGGCGAGCCCACCGACCACCGTGGGACCGGTCCAGCCGGGGCTCGGGTGGGCGGCGACGCCGACGGGCTTGTCGACCACGACCAAGTCGTCGTCGTCGACCAGGACCCGCATGCCGGGGACCGGCTCCGGCGGCTGCGGGGGGTCGGCCGTCGGCTCACGCAGGTCGACGGCGAGCAGGGAGCCCGGCAGGAGCCGGTCGGACTTCGCCGCCGGCCGGCCGTCGACCAGGACCAGTCCGTCGCCGACGAGCTCGGCCGCACGCACGCGCGAGAGCCCGAGCATGCGGGTCAGCGCGACGTCGAGGCGCTCGCCGGCGAGGCCGTCCGGCACCGGCAGCAGACGCTCGGCCATCGCGCTAGCTCCGGCCGGAGAACGGCACGCCGCGCAGGGCCAGGATCACCATGAGCACGGCGGAGCAGGTGATGAACGAGTCGGCGACGTTGAACACGGCGAAGTTCGGCACCTGGATGAAGTCCACCACGTAGCCCAGGCCCGGACCGGGCGGGCGCGTGATCCGGTCGATGAGGTTGCCGAGGAGCCCGCCGAGCAGGCCGCCCAGCGCGACGGCCCACCAGATGCTCCCCAGCCGCCGGGACTGACGGACGATCACGATCGCCACGATGACCGCGATAATCGAGAAGATCCAGGTGTAGCTGGTGCCCATCGAGAACGCGGCCCCGGTGTTCTGCAGGTAGGTGAGCTTGACCAGGCCGCCGAGCAGGACGATCGGTCCCTCGCCGGACTCCAGGCGGGGCCCGATGGACGTGACGACCCAGTGTTTGGTGAGCTGGTCGAGGACGACGGCGCCGAGAGCGACCGCTGCGAGCACCGTGAGGCTGCGTCGACGCTGGTCGGCCGGGACGACGACGGGCGCGTCCGCGGTGCCGGACGGATCGGCCGACTCCGCGGCGGGGACGGGCTCGGCGGTCATGGTGAGCCACCCTAACCCGCGCCCGTCGACGCCCACTCCCCCGTCGCCGTTGAGGTTCCGAGGGGTTCAGGCGCCTCGTATCGATCCGAACCTCAACACGGTCGTGGGTCAGGCGCTGGCGGGCTCGGGTTCGGTGTCGCGCAGGCGCTGGCCGCTGACCTGGGTGACGCCGCCGCCGCGCATGGACACGCCGTAGAGCGCGTCCGCGATCTCCATCGTGCGCTTCTGGTGGGTGATCACGATGAGCTGGGAGCTCGACCGCAGCTCCTCGATGATGTCGATCAGCCGGCCGAGGTTGACGTCGTCGAGCGCGGCCTCGACCTCGTCGAGGACGTAGAACGGGCTCGGCCGCGCCTTGAACAGCGCGACGAGGAACGCCACGGCCGTCAGCGACCGCTCCCCGCCGGACAGCAGCGACAGGCGCTTGACCTTCTTGCCCGGGGGCCGGGCCTCGGCGTCGACACCGGTCGTGAGCATGTCCGA
>OFJB01000795.1_pt1 | contig 14017 bp, 13 predicted proteins | sample 1775081 | NCBI WGS metagenome assembly OFJB01 (sample SAMN08195771, study PRJEB24354) | sludge metagenome | isolation source: initial sludge from phenol fed wastewater aerobic bioreactor | place: India: Nagpur | collected 2016-06-05 | reverse complement strand
GTGCACAAGGGCTTCTCGCCCCTGTTCAACCCCGCCATGCCGGCCGAGGCCAAGAAGATCAGCGCCGAGCGCCTGCAGGATCGCCTGAAGTGGGTCGACGGCGAGCTGGCCGGCAAGACCTGGCTGATGGGCGCGGACTTCACCGTCGCCGACGCCTACCTGTTCGTGGTCACCAACTGGGCCAAGCCCATGCAGATCGACCTTGCGCCCTACACCAACCTGCTGGCCTGGCGCGAGCGCGTGGCGGCCCGGCCGGCCGTGCAGCGTGCGATGAAAGCCGAAGGGCTGATCTGAGACTTGCGGGCCGTCCGCCCGCGCGTCACACCGCGCCGCTGGCCTTGAGTGCGTCGATCTCACGCGCTGAGAAACCCCAGCTACTCAGGATTTCGTCGCCATGCTCGCCCGGCTGGGCGGGTGGGCGCTGGATCTCCGGCGCGGTGCGGGAAAACCGCGGCGCCGGCGCCGGCTGGATCACGCCCGCGTGCTCCACAAAGGTCTGCCGCGCCACGTTGTGCGGGTGCCGCGGCGCCTCGTCCAGATCGAGTACCGGTGCCACGCAGGCGTCGGTGCCCTCCAGCAGCTCGCACCACTGCGCGCGCGTGCGGGTGCGCAAGGTGTCGGCCAGCCGTTTGTGCAGGCGCGGCCACGAGGCCGGGTCCCAACGCTGCGCGAATTCGTCGGCGGGCAGGTCCAGCTTGGCGACCAGCAGGTCGTGGAACGGCGGCTCGATCGGCCCCAGCGCCAGCCACTTGCCGTCGGCGCACTCGTAGGTGCCGTAGAACGGCGCGCCGCCGTCCAGCAGGTTGGCCTCGCGTTCGTTCTTCCAGTGGCCCATGGCCTTGAAGCTGTATTGCATGGCCATCAGCAGTGCCGCGCCATCGGTCATGGCCGCATCGACCACCTGGCCGCGCCCGGACTTGCCGGCCTCCAGCAGCGCGCAGACGATGCCGAAGGCCACGAACATGGCCCCGCCGCCGAAGTCGCCCACCAGATTGAGCGGCGCCACGGGTTTGCCCGCCGTGCCGATGGCGTGCAGGGCGCCGGTCAGGGCGATGTAGTTGATGTCGTGGCCGGCCGCCTGGGCCAGCGGGCCGCTTTGGCCCCAGCCGGTGATGCGCCCGTAAACCAGCTTGGGGTTGCGCTGCAGGCAGGGCTCGGGCCCAAGGCCCAGGCGTTCCATCACGCCGGGGCGAAAGCCTTCGAGGATGGCATCGGCTTCGCCCACCAGCCGCAGCACGGCGGCCACCGCTTCGGGCTTCTTCAAGTCGAGCGCCAGCGAGCGCCGCCCGCGGTTGAGAAAGCCGCCGTTCTTCAGCACGTCGAACGCGCTGGCGTCGCTGCGGCCCTTGCGGTCGATGCGGATCACCTCAGCGCCCATGTCGGCCAGCAGCATGGCGGCGAACGGCGCCGGGCCGATGCCGGCCATCTCGATGATCCTGAACCCGGCCAATGGCCCCATGACGTGCTCCTCTTTTTATATCAACCAGCGATGACCGCCCGTGCAATGACGAGGCGCTGGATGTCGGACGCGCCTTCGTAGATCTGGCTGACGCGCACGTCGCGGTAGATGCGCTCCACGGGGAAGTCGCTCACGTAGCCGTAGCCGCCGTGGATCTGGATGGCGTCCGAGCATACGCGCTCGGCCATTTCGGAGGCGAACAGCTTGGCCATCGACGCTTCCTTCAGACAGGGCCGGCTGGCGTCCTTGAGAGTCGCTGCGTGCAGCACGAGCTGGCGCGCGGCCTCGATCTGCGTGGCCATGTTGGCCAGCCGAAAGGCTACTGCCTGGTGCTCCACGATGGGCACGCCGAAGGCCTCGCGCTCGCGGGCGTACTTCAGCGCCGCCTCCAGCGCGGCGCGCGCCATGCCCACCGACTGCGCGGCGATGCCGATGCGCCCGGCTTCGAGGTTGGACAGGGCAATCTTGTAGCCCTCGCCCTCCTTGCCCAGCAGATGATCCAGCGGGATGCGGCAGTCCTCGAACAAAATTTGCGCCGTGTCCGAGGCGTGCTGGCCCATCTTGTCCTCGATGCGCGCCACCTTGTAGCCCGGGTTGTCGGTGGGCACCAGGAAGGCCGAGATGCCCTTCTTGCCCGCCTGCTTGTCGGTCACGGCAAACACGATCGCCAGCTGCGCGTTCTTGCCGGTGGTGATGAACTGCTTGACGCCGTTCAGCACCCAGGCGTCGCCCTCGCGCACAGCCGTGGTGCGGATGGCCGAGGCGTCCGAGCCCACGTGCGGCTCGGTCAGGCAGAAGCACCCCAGCCATTCGCCGCTGGCCAGGCGCGTCAGGTACTTGTCCTTCTGTGTATCGCTGCCGTAGTTCATGGTGATGCCGCAGGCCAGCGAGTTCTGCACGCTGACGATGCTGGACGTGGCGCCGTCGCCGACCGCGACCTCCTCGATGGCGAGGGCCAGCGACACATAGTCCAGCTCGGCGCCGCCCCAGCGCTCGGGCACGACCATGCCCAGCACGCCCAGCTCGCCCAATTCTTTGAGCGCCTGCTGGGGGAAGCTGTGCTGCTTGTCCCACTCGGCGGCAAAGGGCGCCAGGCGCTCGGCTGCGAACTGGCGCAGCGAGTCGCGGATCATTTCCTGTTCTTGCGTGAAGATCATGGCTGCTTCCCCGCTTACAGGACTTCGAGCGCCACGGCCGTGGCTTCGCCGCCGCCGATGCACAGGCTGGCGATGCCGCGCTTGCCGCCGCGCTGGCGCAGCGTGTGGATCAGCGTGACGATGATCGGACATCCACGACGTCGGCCTGATGGAGGATCGCGCCACGCTGCGCATCTCCTCCCAGCACATCGCCAACTGGCTCGCCCACGGCATCGTCTCCCGCGACGAGGTGATCGCCGCCCTGAAGCGCATGGCCGTGGTGGTCGATCGCCAGAACGCCGGCGACGCCGCCTATCGGCCGATGGCCCCGGCCTTCGACGGCCCGGCCTTCCGCGCCGCCGAGGCGCTGATCTTCGAGGGCCGCGCCCAGCCGAACGGCTACACCGAGTTCGTGCTGACCCGCTTCCGCCGCGAGGCCAAGGCGCGCGGGTGAAGCCACGAAACGACTGGAAAAGCGCGAGCGGGCGGCACGATTTCTCGGGCCGCCCGCTCGACGAACGTCCCGTCTCGAGACATTCATGACGGGGAAGGCCGCATCAGAGAGCCCGCGAGGAAACCCATGTCGCTGACGATGCCCTTGCCCGAACCCGAGATCATGGCGGCGCGCGACGACATCGTCGCCCGCCTCCAGGCGATCCTGAAGCCGTCGAGCGTCATTCACCTCGCCCGCGAGCTCGCGCCCTACGAATGCGACGCCCTCACCATGTATCGCCAGACGCCGCTGGTGGTGGTGCTGCCGGAGACGGTGGAGGAGGTCGCGGCCGTCATGCGGCTCGCCGCCGAGCTGAACGTCAAGGTCGTGCCGCGCGGCTCGGGCACCTCGCTCTCCGGCGGATCGCTGCCGCTCGCCGACGGCATCCTGCTCGGCATGAGCAAGTTCAACCGCATCCTCGACGTCGATTTCGAGAACCGCTGCGCCCGCGTCCAGCCCGGCGTCACCAATCTCGCCATCACCAAGGCGGTCGAGCATCGCGGCTTCTATTACGCGCCCGATCCGTCCTCGCAGATCGCCTGCTCGATCGGCGGCAACATCGCCGAGAACGCCGGCGGCGTGCATTGCCTCAAATACGGCCTGACCACCAACAACGTGCTCGGCGTGGAGATGGTGCTGATCGGCGGCGAGATCGTCCGCCTCGGCGGCCGGCATCTCGACAGCGAGGGCTACGACCTGCTCGGCCTCGTCACCGGCTCGGAGGGCCTGCTCGGCGTCGTCACCGAGGTCACCGTGCGCATCCTGCAGAAGCCGGAGACGGCGCGCGGCGTCCTCCTCGGCTTCTCCTCCGTGAAGGCCGGCGCCGATTGCGTCGCCGCGATCATCGCCGCCGGCATCATCCCCGGCGGCATGGAGATGATGGACAAGCCCGCCATCGACGCCGCCGAGGCCTTCAAACCCTGCGGCTATCCGGAGGATGCCCAGGGCCTCGTCATCGTCGAGCTGGACGGAACCGCCGCCGAGGTCTACCATCTCTGCGGCGAGGTCGCCAAGATCGCGGAAGCGAACGGTGCCACCTCGGTCCGCACCTCCCATTCCGACGCCGAACGGGTCGGCTTCTGGTTCGGCCGCAAGAACGCCTTCCCCGCCGTCGGCGCGATCGGCCCGGACTATCTCTGCATGGACGGCACGATCCCGCGCGGCCGCCTCGCCGAGGTGCTGACCGGCATGGACGCGCTCGCCGCGAAACACGGCCTGCGCGTCGCCAACGTCTTCCACGCCGGCGACGGCAATCTCCATCCCCTCATCCTCTACGACGCGGCGATCCCCGGCGACATCGAGAAGGCCGAGGCCTTCGGCGCCGACATCCTGCGCCTCTGCGTCGCCGTCGGCGGCGTCTTGACCGGCGAGCACGGCGTCGGCGTCGAGAAGCGCGACCTGATGGGCGAGATGTTCGGCCAGGTCGACCTCGGCCAGCAGGAGCGCGTCAAATGCGCCTTCGACGAGAACCACCGCCTCAACCCCGGCAAGGTCTTCCCGACGCTGCACCGCTGCGCCGAGATGGGTTTCATGCACGTCCGCTCCGGTGACCTGCCCTTCCCCGAGATCCCGAGGTTCTGATGGCCCGCACCGTTCACGCCCCCCGCGACGAGGCGGACCTCGCCGCCCTCGTCGCGAGCGCCCGCGAGACCCGCGCCCCCCTCGCCGTCGAGGGACGCGGCACCCGCCGCGCGCTCGGCCGCCCGGTCGAGGCACCCGCCACCCTCTCGATGGCCGATCTCTCCGGGATCACCCTCTACGAGCCGGCCGAACTGGTGATGACCGCCCGCGCCGGCACCTCGCTCGCCGAGATCCGCGCGACGCTGGCGAGCGCGAACCAGGAACTGGCCTTCGATCCGATCGAGCACACCGCCCTCCTCGGCCACGACGCCGGCTCGACCACCATCGCCGCCGCCTTCGCGCTCAACGCCTCCGGCCCGCGCCGCCCCAAGCTCGGCGCCGCCCGCGACCATCTCCTCGGCTTTCGCGCCGTCAACGGCCTCGGCGAGACCTTCAAATCGGGCGGCCGGGTGATGAAGAACGTCACCGGCTTCGATTTGTCCAAGGTCGTCTGCGGCTCCTGGGGCACGCTCGCCGTCCTCTCCGAGGTCACATTCAAGGTGATGCCGGCGCCCGAGACCACCGAGACCATCGCCGTCTTCGGCCTCGACGACGAGGCCGCCGGCCGCCTGATGCGCGAAGCCTCCGGCCTGCCGCAGGAGGTCGACGCCTTCGCCCACCTGCCCGCCGGCGCCGACGGGCCCTTCTCCCACGTCGCCACCACGCTGCTGCGCCTCGACGGCCCGCCGGTCTCGGTGGCGAGCCGCGAGGCCGATCTCGTCGCCCGCTTCCGCGCGCTCGGCCAGATCGAGATCCTCGGTGAGGACGATTCGCGCCGGGCCTGGACCGATCTGCGCGAGGCCGGGCCGATCGCCCGCCGCCCCGGCGCGATCTGGCGGATCTCGCTCGCCCCCTCCGACGGCCCGAAACTGGTGGCGGCGCTGCGCGCCCGCGAGCTTCCCCTCGCCGGCTGGTTCTACGATTGGGTCGGCGGCCTCGTCTGGCTGGCGCTGGAGCCGGAGGCCGGGCCGCAGGCCGGTCCAGTCCGGGCCGAGGTCGAACGTCTCGGCGGCCACGCCACGCTGATCCGCGCCGGCGAGCTGGTGCGCGGCATCGACGACGTGTTCCATCCCCAGCCCGCCCCGCTCGCCGCCCTCGCCGCCCGCGTCAAGCGCGCCTTCGACCCCGACGGGATCCTCTCTCCCGGCCGCATGACGAAAGGCGCGTGAGATGCAGACGAACTTCCTGCCCGAACTCCTCGCCGATCCCGACACCGCGCTGGCCGAGAAGATCCTGCGCAAATGCGTCCATTGCGGCTTCTGCACCGCGACCTGTCCGACCTTCCTCGAACTCGGCGACGAGTTGGACAGCCCGCGCGGACGCATCTGGCTGATCAAGGAGATGCTCGAGACCGGCCGTCCCGCCGACGCCGAGACGGTGACCCATCTCGACCGCTGCCTGACCTGCCTCTCCTGCATGACCACCTGCCCGTCGGGGGTGGACTACATGCATCTCGTCGACCACGCCCGCGCCCATGTCGCGAAGACCCACACCCGCGCGCCCCTCGATCGTGCCTATCGCCGGCTGCTCGCCGCCGTCATTCCCAATCCGACGCTGTTCCGCCTCGCCCTGATCGGCGCGACGCTCGCCCGGCCCTTCGCCCGGCTGATGCCGAAGGCCTTCTCCGCCCTCTTCGCGCTGGCGCCGAAGTCGGTGCCGCGCCCCTCCTGGGTCGACGCGCCGCAGACGATCGCGGCGGTGGGCGAGAAGCGCCTGCGCGTCGCCCTCCTCAACGGCTGCGCCCAGACCGTGCTCGACACCGCCATCAACGAGGCCACGGTGCGGCTCCTGACCCGTCTCGGCGTCGAGGTGGTGGTGGCCGAGGGCATGGGCTGCTGCGGCGCGCTCGAGCATCACATGGGCGAGACCGACGCCGCCCATGCCCGCGCCGCCAAGAACATCGCCGCCTGGACCCGCGAGATCGACGGCGCCGGGCTCGACGCGATCGTCGTCAACACCTCCGGCTGCGGCACCACGGTCAAGGACTACGGCCACATGTTCCGCAACGACCCGGCCCACGCCGCCGACGCCGCCCGGGTCTCGGCGCTCGCCCGCGACGTCTCGGAGGCGCTGGCCATGCTCGACATCGAGACGGCGCTGGTGCCGGGCCCGCGTCCGCGCGTCGCCTATCATTCGGCCTGTTCGATGCAGCACGGCCAGAAGATCACCACTCTGCCGATGGAGCTTCTCGCCAAGGCCGGTTTCGAGACGGTGTCGATCCCCGAGAGCCACGTCTGCTGCGGCTCGGCCGGCACCTACAACATCCTCCAGCCGGAGCTGGCGGGACGGTTGCGCGACCGCAAGGTGGCGAACATCGCCTCCGTCGCGCCGCAAGTGATCGCCGCCGGCAACATCGGCTGCATGACGCAGATCGCCGCCGGCACCTCCACCCCGATCGTCCACACCGTCGAACTCCTCGACTGGGCCACCGGCGGCCCGGTTCCCGAGGGGCTCGAAGCCTTCACCGAACCGAAGAAAGTCCTCGCATGACCGATCTCACTCTCGCCCAGGCCCAGACCATCGTCACGCGCTCGCTCGCGGCGGCGCGTGAGCGCGGCCTCAACCCGATGGCCGTCGTCGTCCTCGACGCGCGCGGCGCGATGAAGGCCGCCGCCTGTGAGGACGGCTGCTCGGTCGGCCGTTGGAAGATCGCGTTCGGCAAGGCCAACGGCGCGATCGAACTCGGCATCTCCAGCCGCCGCCTCGGCGCGATGGCCGTCGAGCGCCCGCATTTCTTCGCCGGCCTCACCACTGTCATCGGCGAGGCCGGTGCGATCCCCGTCGCCGGCGGCGTCCTGATCCGCGACGCTTCCGGCGCCCTGGTCGGCGTCTGCGGCATGTCCGGTGACACCTCCGACAACGACGAGGCCGCCGTGGTCGCCGGCATCGAGGCCGCCGGTCTCGTCGCCGACTGCGGCTGAGCCGCCTCGCCCCCTCTGTTCGGCTTCGGGCCGAGGCGATGAAGCCCGCCATCGTTCGGCATCACGCCGAGGTGCGAGCGAGGTGAGCCGCGAAGCCCGAGGCCGGGGGCACGGCCCGTCGTCCCACGCCCTTCATGGTTCGAGTCCCGGACCTTCGGTCCGCCTCACCATGAAGGGAGCCGTGCAGCGACAGGGGGGCCGCGACCCGGCCGGACACCGCCCATCGCCCTCCTTCCCTCGCCCCTCTCCCCTCGCACCGTCATGGCCGGGCTCGACCCGGCCATCCATGAGGCCGCGCCGCGCGTCGGAGAGGCCGCATGGATCCCCGGGTCGAGCCCGGGGATGACGAGACACGGAGGAGCAGAAGAGCGCACCAGAAGGCGCGTCGCCCGCCCGAGCCCCACGCTTCAGCCGATCTCGGCGAGACGGCTCATGTCGAAGCGATGGACCTCGGCGAGCAGCTCGAGGAACCCGGTCACGGCGTGATCGATCGCCGCCCGCCCCTTTTCCGGCGTCGAACGGCGCGGATCGCCGACGGCCCCGCTCGCGTTCAGATCCCGCGCCGCCCAGCCGAAGGCATGCGGCCCATAGGCCCGGAGATGGGTGAACTCGCACTCCATCTCGCCCTGGAGCGACGGGAACTCGGCGAAGGCGGCCGCCCGCACCAGATCCGGCCGGAGCGCCATCACCATCGAGGTCTCGACGTCGCCGGCATGGATGCCGAGCCGGCGCTCGTCCGGATCGAAGAGCCCCTCCGGCCGCCCGAACCGCGACCACGAGGTCGCGACCGCGAACATCCCGTGCTTCATCCGCAACTCGCGGCAGACGAGATCCATGATCGGCACGTTGCCGCCGTGGGCGTTGACGATGACGAGCTTGCGCACCCCGGCCTTCGCCACCGACGCCCCGATCTCGAGCCAGACCTTCGCGACCGTCTCCCAGGAGAGCGTCAGCGTCCCCGGCGTGCCCTCGTGCTCGGCCGACCACGCCACCGCCTGGACGGGCAAGAACGTCACCGGCAGCGCCTCGGGAAGCCGCGCCACCGTCGCCGCGACGTGGCCCTCGGCGATGATCGTGTCGGTGCCGAGCGGCATGTGCGGCCCGTGCTGTTCGATCGCCGCGATCGGCAGAACCGCGATCCACGAGGCGACGTGCGGGTCGGCGAAGTCGGTGGTGACCAGATCGGACCAGAAGGGACGAAGCATGAGAGGGTCTTTCAGAAGAGATCGAGGAAGGCGCGCGCCGCTTCCCCATGCTCGTGACGCAGCTTCGCGACGTCGATGCCGACCGGCATCCCGTCGACCACCCGCCACGCGCCCGCCACCATCACCCGGTCGGCCCGATGCGCCCCGCACAGCACCAGCGCCGCGAGCGGATCGCCCGCCCCGGAGAAGCGCAGTTCGTCGAGGGTGAACATCGCCAGATCCGCCTGTTTGCCGACCGCGATTTCGCCGATGTCGTCGCGGCCGAGGCAGCGCGCCGAACCCTTGGTCGCCCAGCGCAGCACGTCCGTGTGCGAGAGCGTCGCGTCGTAGCGCAGCCGCCCGAGCATCAGGGCGTGGCGCACCCCTTCCATCAGATTGGAATTGTCGTTCGAGGCGGAGCCGTCGACCCCGAGCCCGACCGGGGCGCCCGCCGCCTCGAGCTCGCGCGTCCGGCAGAGGCCGGAGGCGAGCACCGCGTTGGAGGTCGGGCAATGGCAGATGCCGACCCCGTGCCGGCCGAGCCGCGCCACTTCGGCGTCGTCGAAATGGATACCGTGGGCGAGCCAGGTGCGATCGCTCATCCAGCCGACCTCTTCGAGATAATCGACCGGGCGGCATTGGAACGTGGAGAGGCAGAAGTCGTTCTCGTCGTGCGTCTCGCCGAGATGGGTGTGGAGCCGGCAGTCGTGTTTCGCAGCGAGATCCGCCGTCGCCTTCATCAGCGAGCGCGTCACCGAGAAGGGCGAGCACGGCGCCAGCGCGATCCGCGTCATCGCCCCTTCGGAACGGTCGTGATATTTGACGAGCACCCGCTCGCTGTCGGCGAGGATCGTGTCCTCGTCCTGCACGGCGGCTTTCGGCGGCAGCCCGCCGTCCTCCTCCGAGAGGTTCATCGAGCCGCGCGTGACCGTCATCCTGAGGCCGATCGCCCGCGCCTCCTCGACCTCGATGTCGACCGCGTCCTCGAGACCCGGCGGGAAGATGTAGTGATGATCGGCCGCCGTGGTGCAGCCAGACATCAGAAGCTCGGTGCCGGCGAGCCGCACGGTCAGACGAAACGCCTCCGGGTTCAGCCCCTTGGTCCAGATCGGATAGAGCGCCTGGAGCCAGGGGAAGAGCTCCTTGTCGATCGCACGCGGATGCGCCCGCGTCAGCGTCTGGTAGACGTGGTGATGGGTGTTGACGAGGCCGGGGATGACCACGTGCCGCGAGGCGTCGAACACCGCGTCGACCGGCGTGACCGGCTCATGCCCCGCCGCCACCGTCTCGACGATGCGGCTTCCCTCCACCACGACGCCGCGCGCCGCGTCCTCGGCCAGGACGGCGAGCGGATCCTTCACCCACAGACGCATGATCACTCCTCGATTGCCTCGCCATCCTAGCCGACGCCGGCGCCCCCGTCACCGCGCCACCGTCACCGCGCCACCGCCACGCGCGGCCGTCCCGGCTCCGGTCGACGGACCGGCCCGCCCGAGCTAGGGTCGGCCGCCCCGAACCGATCGGAACGCCCACGATGATCCCGCCCGCCGCGCGCCCCGGCGCCACGCCCCCGACCGAGACGCCCCCGACCGAGACGCCCGAGATCCTCGCCGCCCTCGACCATGTCGCCAAATGCTACCCCGGCGAACCGCCCGTGCTCGACGACGTCTCGCTCGCGGTCCGGGCCGGCGAGGTGGTGACCCTGCTCGGCCCCTCCGGCTGCGGCAAATCGACGGTGCTGCGCCTCGTCGCCGGCCTCGAGACCGCCGATGCCGGACGCGTCGTCGCCCCCACTCGCGGCATCGGCCTCGTCTTTCAGGACGCCACGCTGATGCCCTGGGCGAGCGCCCTCGACAACGTCGCCCTGCCGCTCCGCCTCGACCGCCGCCCCAAGGCCGAGGCCCGGCGCCGCGCCCTCGCCGCCCTCGCCGGGGTCGGCCTCGCCGAAGCCGCCGGCAAACGCCCGCGCGAGCTCTCCGGCGGCATGCGCATGCGCGTCGCCGTCGCCCGCGCCCTGGTCGGCGACCCCGGCCTCCTCCTGATGGACGAACCCTTCGCCGCGCTCGACGAGATCACCCGCTTCCGGCTGGTCGACGACCTCCTGCGGCTGAAGACGCTTCGCCGCCTCGGCATTCTCTTCGTCACCCACTCCGTCTACGAAGCCGTCTCTCTGTCCGACCGCATCCTGGTCATGAGCGGGACGCCGGGGCGGATCGCCGCGGTCGTCGAGATCCCGGCCGAGACCGCACGCGGCGGCGCCTTCCGCGCCTCCCCCGCCTTCGCCGAGACGGCCGCGACCGTTTCACGCGCCCTCGCGGCCGCCATGGGCGAGGCCGACGCGGTCGACGCTTTCGCCCGAAACGGCTAAACTGATTGGATAGTCGTCGTAAATTCGAAACATCCGACGCTTAAGGAACGGGCATGAGCTTTCAACATCGCAAGTCCGTCACCTATCGTCTGGCCATGGCCGCCAAGGCCCACCGTGCCCGCTCCGGCACGCACCTGGCGCGCATCGGTCTCCACCCGGGTCAGGAGGCCGTCCTCAAGGCGCTGGCCGACGAGGACGGACGCACCATGAGCAACCTCGCCCAGGTGCTCGGCGTCCAGCCGCCGACCGTCACCAAGATGATCTCGCGCATGGCCGCGCAAGGCCTCCTGAAGCGCGTCGCCTCCCAGACCGACGGCCGCCTCGCCCGCGTCCACTTGACCGACGAGGGTCGCTCGCGCATCGACGAGATCGATCGCATCTGGACCCGGCTCGAACGCGAGGCCCTCGCCGGCTTCGACGACAAGGACCGCAAGCGCCTGCGCCGCCTGCTGCGCGACCTCGAGCGCAACCTCACCCTCCCCCTCGACGGCCTCGCCGAGCCCCAGGCCGCGGAAGAGACCGAGGACGATCCCGAGGATTGAGCGGGCCTTCGTCACCGCGATCGCGGTTTTTTCGAGGCTCCGTCGCGATTTCGCCACGACTGGGTCGCAGGAGCATGTCCGGCGCCCGAGACGGCGCGCGGGGGCCGGAGTTTTCAGTGACGGGATCGATCGACATCGCACGCCGCGAGGGCGCCCCCGAGGCGTGGGAGCGCCGCCGTCGCCTCGCCGGCATCGGCCTGATGTGCCTCGCCCTGATCGGCTTCACCGGCATCGACTCCTCGGCGAAATGGCTCGGCCACACCCTGCCGCCGCTGGAGATAGCCTTCTTCCGCAATCTCGTCGCCTTCCTCGCCGCCGCCGCGATCTTCGCGCCCTGGCGCGTCCCCGGCGCCTGGCGCAGCCGCCGCCCGCTGCTGCAGATCGTCCGCGGCCTCTGCCTGCTCGGATCGACGGTCTTCAACTTCATGGCGCTGCGCCATCTCCAGCTCGCCGAGACCATGTCGATCTCCTTCTCGGCGCCGATGATGATCGCCCTCCTCTCCGCGATCTTCCTCGGCGAGCGCATCGGGCTCGGCCGCTGGGTGCTGATCGCCGTCGGCTTCGCCGGTGTCGTGGTGGTGGCGCAGCCGAGCGCCGGCGGCTTCCAGCCGGCGATGCTGCTCGCCTTCGCCAACGTCGCCTGCTACGCGGTCTATGCCATCGTCACCCGCAAACTCGCCGGGATCGATACCTCGGCGAGCATGCTGATCATCTCCGCCGGCCTGCCCGTCGTGGCGCTCGCGCCGTGGCTGCCGGCCGGCTGGGTCTGGCCGGAAGGGCTCCAGACCTGGATCGTCCTGGTGATCATGGGCCTGTGCGGCGCCGCCGGCCATTTCCTGCTGATCCTCTCCTTCGCGCGCGCCCCCGCCTCCGTCGTCGCGCCCTTCACCTACACGCAGATCCTCTGGATGACGCTCTCGGGCTGGCTGCTCTTCGGCGACGTGCCCGGCACCTCGACGCTCGCCGGCGGCGCGATCGTGGTGGCGAGCGGTCTGCTGCTCCTGTGGCTCGAGCATCGTCCCACGCGGCCCTCCACCATGTGAGCGTGCGACGTCCGCGCGATGCGTGACGGGTGGGTGAGTTGTTGCGGTCCGCTCGACTTTCCGGCACAAACGGGCGACCGGCGGCGCGAGGGGCGCCCCGGCCGCAGACCTCCTCACCCCTCGACCGAGATACCGATGGATACCCCTGGCGCCACGCCGAAACGACGTCTCACTCTGGCGATGATCGCCGAGCGACTGGACCTGTCGACCGCGACGGTCTCCCTCGCCCTGCGCAATTCGACGCTGGTCGCCGAGGAGACGCGCAAGCGGGTCCACGCCCTCGCCGAGGACCTCGGCTACATCTACAACCGTTCCGCCGCGAGCCTGCGCACCGCGCGCACCAACATCGTCGGTCTGGTCGTCCACGACATCCTCAACCCCTATTTCGCCGAGCTGGTCTCGGCGGTGGAGACCGAACTCGGTCGCCAGGGACAGACCGTCATCCTCTACAATCACGGCGACGATCCGCAGCGTCAGCGCCAGTTCCTGGAGACGTTGCTCCAGTATCGCGCCGACGGCATGATCCTGTGCCCGGCCGCCGGCACCAAGGCCAAGGACGTCGCCCGCATCGTCGAGGCGGGCCTGCCGACCGTGCTGATCGCCCGCGAACTGCCCGACCTCGCCGAGGTCCCGGTGATCAGAGGCGACGATCGCGCCGGCATCCGTCTCGCCGTCGAGCACCTGATCGGCCAGGGCCACACCCGCATCGCCCTCGTCGGCGGCCAGCAGGAATCCTCCGCCGCTTCCGAGCGCCGCGCCGGCTACGAGGACGCGCTGCGCGCCGCCGGCATCCCGGTCGACCCCGCGCTCGAGTTCCCCGCCGTCGCCAGCCGCCGTGCCGGCCGCGACATCTGCGGCGAGGTCCTCGCCGCCCATCCGACCGCGATCGTCTGTTTCAACGACCTCCTGGCGCTCGGCATGCTGATGGAGCTGAAGCGGCGCGGCATCGATCCCGGCCGCGACATCTCGCTGACCGGCTACGACGACATCGACGAGGCCTCGGTCTGGTCGCCCGGCCTCACTTCGGTGTGGAACGGTCAGCAGGAGGTCGGCCGCATCGCCGCCGAAACCCTGCTCGACGTCGTCGCCGGCCGCCGCCCCGAACAGACCCGGGTGCTGGTCGAGCCGCAGCTGCGCCTGCGCGAGACCACCTGCCCGCCGGCGGCGTGAACGCCGCCGCACGGACCCGGAACGAGAAACGGCGCGCTCTCGAGGGACGCGCCGTCTTAGGTTCCCCGCGCCGAAGCGGAG
>OFJB01000794.1_pt1 | contig 14026 bp, 13 predicted proteins | sample 1775081 | NCBI WGS metagenome assembly OFJB01 (sample SAMN08195771, study PRJEB24354) | sludge metagenome | isolation source: initial sludge from phenol fed wastewater aerobic bioreactor | place: India: Nagpur | collected 2016-06-05 | reverse complement strand
TTCGCGGTCGATGTGCGCGGGAATCGCCGCGCCGCGATAGCGCCCAACGAGCGCCGCCGCATCCTCCAGCGAGAGGTTTGTCGCGTTGACGAGCAGGTGCTCCTCTTCGCCGAATGGTTCGTCCTCGGAGTCCATCAAGGTCTGATGACCAAATATCTCCGGACGATTGCGAATCTTGATTCGCAGTGCGTCCACTTCCGCCGAAAACGCCTTTGCGTCCGCCAGCGTCCGAAAGAGGCACACGAGGTGAACATCCTCGCTCGTGGTCAGCTCCATGCCTGCGACGGGCACAATGCCGTATCGCGCGCAGGCGGCAAAGAACGCTTCATCGTTGCCGCAGGTGTTGTGATCCGTCAGCGCAACGATTTGCAGGCCGTTGAGCTTCGCCATGCCCGCAATCGAGTTTGGCGTCATCGCTTCGTCCCCGCAGGGGGACAGGCAGGAGTGCATATGCAGATCGCAGGCGAACGCGCTCATAGGAGCTTATCTAGTCGCGCGCCCAGCGCAAACGCCGAGTCGATTCCGCCGAGGAGGTTCACGCCCTTTTCGGCGGCCAGTTCGGCAACGCCCTTGTCCGGCGCGGCGCCTTCCGCGAGGATGACGCAGCAAACATCCGCCAGCGTGGCAACGGCGACGATGTTCGCGTTGCTCATGATTGTGATCCAGGCGTCGCCTTCCGCGGCGCGCCCCATCACCCAGCTTAATAGATCGCCCGTGTATCCGCCCGTTACTTCGCGCGCGCCATCCGGCAGCGCATAGGCGGTGAGCTGTAATTGCTTTGCCAATTCGGAAACGGTCATTTCGTTTCCTCCTCCGACGTACGCGCGAGTTCGTGAATCCGCTCGCGCATGTAAACGATGCATTCGTCCACACTGCGCCCGCCGAGCACAACGTCCTCGGCAAACGCGCGGCAGGTCGGCGCTCCGCAGGAGCCACAGTCCAGCGCGGGCAGCGAGGCGGCAAGATCTTCGATTTCGCTCATCTTCTGCATCGCCGCGCTTAAATCCTCGTCAAACTTACCGACCGGTCGATATTCCAGTTTCTTTGGAAAGAGCAAATCGTCCGGAACGGGACCAGAATCGTCCTTGGTCAATCGATTCTGCGATACCGGCAAATAGCGTCTCAGCGCCTGCAACCGTACCCGTGCGATGTAGGGGTTCTCCACGGTCGCAACCCCGCCGACACACCCGCCGGGGCAGGCGTTGAGCTCCACGAACTGGAGCAGGGGAAAGTGTCCGGTCTCAATTTCGTCCAGCACGTGGATGACGTTGTCAATGCCGTCCGCCGCGAGGTATCGGTCGTTAAACAGCGCGCTGGCCTCTCCGCCGGTGCTTGCCCAGCTCATGCCGATCATGCCGCTCTGGCTGCTCGTCTGCGGGACGACGTTTTTCTTCATCACCCCAATGAGCTTGAAATAGACGTCGCTCATCGACACGACATAGTCGATGTTGCTCTTTTCGCCTAAAAAGCCGTTCTTCACGTAGCTCGCCTTGGCCGGGCACGGGGAGATGAACACCACCGCGAGATCCTCCGGCTTGAGCTCCGGATGCTTCTGGAGCGCTTCCTCGCGCGCCATGCGCCCCGCCAGCTCGATGGGCGGCATAATGGGAATCACGTGGTCGCAGAGATACGGAAACCGCAGCGTGATGAGGCGCACCACGACGGGGCAGGCCGAGTTGATAATCGGGTAGGGCACGGCCTCGCCCTTGAGATATTGGCGCGTGTATTCGGTCACGATCTCCGCGGCGCGGGCCACCTCGAACACCTCTTGGAAGCCAATGTCCAATAGCCCCTGCAGAACGTAGTCCACGTCCTCCAGTTCGACAAACTGCCCGTAGAACGAAGGCGCGGGCAGCGCGATGCGGTATTTTCCCGCCGGAATGTCTTCCAGGCGGTCAAAATTGGCCTTCTTCGCCTGATACGGGCAGCGGCGAATGCACTCGCCGCAGTCGATGCAGACGTCGGAATTAATCACAGCATGGCCATCACGAATCCGGATGGCCTCGGTCGGGCACCGTTTCAGGCAGTTGGTGCAGCCTTTGCACTTTTCCAGGTCAAGCGAGACCGAATGCTTATATTGATCCATGACCGGTGTGATTTGCCTTTCCGCCGAGCCAGCAGCTTTCGGCGCCGTTGCCGGGCTGTGGGAGGGCGTCTTCGCGCGGTGAAAAACCGCGTTCGTGTGCTGAAAGAATCCTATTGACGATGACGCTTACGCTTCTGCGCGATTGGCGTCCGTACATTTTGACTTGTGTTAGATATTGACCTTCATCGTGACCGTCGTGCCCTTACCGAGCACGGTGTCAATCTTCATTTCGTCCGTGTATCGCTTCATATTCGGCAGGCCCATGCCTGCCCCGAACCCCAGCGCGCGGATGTTGTCCGGCGCGGTGGAATAGCCTTCCTGCATCGCAAGATCGATGTCCGGAATGCCGGGTCCCCGATCCGCGAGGATGATCGTAATGCAGTTTGGTTCGACGAATACGTCCGCCACGCCGCCGCGGGCATGGACGACCATATTGATCTCGCCTTCGTACATCGCGATGGACACCCGGCGAATTGTCTCCGCGGGAAACCCCAACTGACGGAGCTTTCGCTTGACTTCTACCGACGCGGCGCCGGCGGAGGTAAAGTTGTCGCCGTCCACGTCGTAATGGAACTTCAAGCTTTCCGCCATCGTCAGCAGCCCTCGCTGCCAAGCCCGTGCTGATAGAGTCTGCCGCAGGCTTCGTACATGCGCGAGCCGCTTGCCAGCAGCGCAATGTGGTTCTCCCGGGCGAGCTCCACCATCTCCGGTGTCGGACGTTTGCTGCGAACAAACACCACGCAGCGCATGTCCATCATCATGGCGGTTCGGATCACCTGCGAATTGACGAGCCCCGTCACCAGCACGCCCTGATCTTTCACGTAGGCCAGCACATCGCTCATCATGTCGCTGCCGCAGGCGCTCTGTACCTCTTCGTCGAGCATATGCTCGCCGCAGAGGACTTCCGCGCTCAGCAGGGTTGCGATCTCACGAATCTTCATTGGCTTTTTCCCTTCGTCCAAGTTTGGGCGATCAGTTGTACTTCGCCAGAATACCCTTGATGTCCGCGGGAACGAGCCTGCCGTAGACTTCCTCATCCACAACGATGACGGGAGCAAGGCCGCAGCAGCCGAGGCAGCGCGTTGCTTCGAGCGTGAACACGCCGTCCGCGGTGGTGCCGCCTGCCTTGACGCCAAGCTGCTTTTCCAGCTCCTCGAGGATGTTCTGCGCGCCTTTTACATAGCAGGCCGTGCCGAGGCAAACCGCCACGCGGTGTTTGCCCGTCGGGTTCAGCGAGAACTGCGCGTAAAATGTAACGACCTCGTAGACCTCTTCCATCGAGATGCCGAGACCTTCGGCGATCTTCGTCTGCACCTCAATGGGCAGGTACCCGTAGAGTTCCTGCGCCTGCTGAAGCACCGGCATCAGCGCGCCCGGAACGTCCTTATGGTCGGCAATGATCTTTAAAAGTTGTTTCTCCTGCTCCTGCGTTCCATGAAAGGGAACAACAGTCTTCTGCTTTGCCATACTCTTCCTCCTCGGTGTGATTCAAAACCTATGTCTTACTTTTCGGTAAAACCAGATTGAATTATAACATAGCAATATTATTTAGGAAAGCTAAAAATCGAAAAAGTAGCCTAAATCCGTAAGTCTATATCGATTTTCGCGTATTCATTGCCGCCTTTGACAGGCACCATGTCCCGCGCCTATAATAGAGTTGTAAACAAGCGAATCGAGTAGTCGGATCGACAACGGGATTTTTCGAATTCGCCGGATCGTCGTTTCGCGTCGCAAGCGGATATTGACCCTGCCCGGAAGCGGCGTAACAGGAAGGGAGTACCACCACCATATGCGCATTCTCGTAACCGGCGGCGCCGGATACATTGGTAGCCACACCACGCTTGAACTCTTGAGCGCGGGATACGACGTTGTCGTTGCGGATAACTTCGTCAACAGCAAGCCCGCCGTGTTGGAACGGATGCGTTCCCTCTGTACAAAACCGTTTGATTTCGTTCGTTGCGATCTGACGAACGCCGCCGCAACGGAGGATCTGTTTTCTCAGTTTTCCATCGACGCGGTCATTCACTTTGCCGGGCTGAAGGCCGTTGGCGAGAGCGTACAGAAACCGCTGGAGTACTATCAGAACAACCTCGTCTCCACGCTGAACCTGCTGCTTTCCATGAAGAAGCACGGCGTCACCCAGCTGGTGTTCTCGTCGAGCGCCACGGTGTATGGCGATCCCGCGAGCGTTCCGATTCGGGAGGACTTCCCGCTTTCGGCCACGAATCCCTACGGGCGCACCAAGCTGATGATCGAGGATATGCTGCGTGACCTTGCGCTTGCCGAGCCACAGATGCGCATTGGGCTTTTGCGATACTTCAACCCCGTTGGCGCGCATCCCTCCGGCCAAATCGGCGAGGACCCGAACGGAATCCCGAATAACCTCATGCCCTACATCGCGCAGGTTGCGGTTGGTAAGCTGCCACGCCTTCGCGTCTTCGGCGGCGATTATCCGACGCCGGACGGCACGGGCGTTCGGGACTACATTCACGTGGTCGATCTTGCCAAGGGGCATGTCGCCGCGCTGAAAAAGCTCGAACGCGCAACGGGTATGGTGACCTACAACCTCGGCACCGGCGTTGGCTACTCGGTATTAGACGTGCTGCACGCGTTTGAAAAGGCCTGCCAAAAGACGCTGGCGTACGAAATCGTTGCCCGCCGCCCCGGGGACGTTGCCGCCTGCTATGCCGACCCGGATTTGGCCGCGCGGGAGCTCGGTTGGCGCGCGGAGTTCGGCATTGAGCGCATGTGCGAGGACGCCTGGCGCTGGCAGTCGCAGAATCCAAGAGGTTACGACGAGGCGTAAGGCCGCGACTCTCCCGTTGTGTTCCAACCGATCTCGGATCATTCACAAGGCCTCGTCGCGCCAAGTTATTCCGTACTCCATCCAGAAATTTCATGAATCCATGCATCAATTTTGAAATAGTAAGGAGCAAACAGATCATGCAGAAACCAACTCTTGTCGTGATGGCCGCCGGCATGGGCAGTCGCTACGGCGGACTCAAGCAGATCGACCCCATTGGCAAGCACGGCGAAATCATTATGGACTATTCCCTCTTCGACGCAATGCAAGCCGGGTTCGAAAAGGTTGTCTTCATCATCAACCGACGGATTGAGCAGGACTTTTACGAAGTCATCGGCCGCCGCGCGGAAAAGCATCTGGAAGTGCACTATGTCTTCCAGCAGCCGGACGCGGTGCTGCCGGGGGGGTTCTCTGTTTCGACTGAACGGGCCAAGCCCTGGGGCACCGCGCATGCGATTCTCTGCTGCAAGGACGTTGTGCACGAGCCGTTCGCCGCGATCAACGCGGACGACTATTATGGAAAGCACGCGTTTTCGGTGCTGTACAATTACCTGAAAGACGCCAAGGATGGCGAAAAGGCCGACTACTCGATGGTTGGGTATCTGGCGAAGAACACGCTCACCGAGCACGGCTCTGTGGCGCGCGGCGTCTGCGAGGTCAACACGCAGAACGAACTCGTCGACATCGTCGAGCGGTTGAAGATCTTCAAAATGCCGGACGGCCCCGCCTACACCGAAGACGACGGACAGACGTTTGTCCATTTCACTGGCGATAAATTCGTCTCTATGAACTTCTTTGGCTTTACGCCGTCGCTGTTTGCCGAGTTGGAGGCGCAGTTCCCGATTTTCCTGACGAATGCGATGCAGAATAATCCGTTGAAAGCGGAGTTCTTAATTCCGCAGGAAGTCGGCCGTCTGCTACGCGAGGGCAAGGTGCGCGTTCGTGTGCTCTCCTCCCCGGATCGCTGGTATGGCGTGACCTATCGCGAGGATAAGCCGGAGGTGCAAAAAGCACTGGAGGAACTCACCATTGCAGGCGCGTATCCGGACGAGAAACTGCTGGGTTAATCACAAAAATATAAAACGGCAGGTGTGCAAACACCTGTCTTTTCTTTATATCATCTGTTATTTTATATAGAAGACAAAAAACGGCCTAGGCCGTCTCTTCTGTCCAACCAAAATGTTAGAAAGCTCCTTGTTTGTTTAAAACAAAAAAACGGCCTAAGCCGTCTTTTCTGTCCAACCAAAATGTTGGAAAGCTCCTTGTTTGTTTAAAACAAAAAAACGGCCTAGGCCGTCTTTTCTTTACCCGAAACCGCGCCTCCCGAGCTTGGTTTCTTGTGTCCATGAAACTCAATGGGTTCAGCCTGCGTTGCTGGCGGTTGCGATCGGCTGCACGTTGCCGCCGGATGCGAATGCGTTGCTTCCAGATGCGAATGCGGCGTTTCCGTTGGACGCTACCTTCGGGCCACATGCAGCAAAGAAGAATACGCTGGCGATGACCATTGCCATCAGAACAAGAGTTTTTTTCATATGAGTTGTACCTCCAAGTTTGTTTGTGTTTTCTCGTTCCTAAGTGTACTATATGTGTTAGTACACGTGTATGATACTGCGGCTTTTTGAAATTGTCAAACGAAAAAGTGCGATTTATGGTAAAATTCATAAAAGCGTCACAAACCGGTTTTTCTTCTCGAAGGATGTGTGTATTGCACAAGAAAACAAAATCTCCGTCGAGAAGTCTGCGCAAACGATGAAAAGAAACGCCCACTAAGCTTTGTTGGAATCTAGAGGAACAATATGGAACCGATTACCTTTCAGGAAAAGTATTTACGTGCGTCGCGCGCTTTGACCACGGCGTATCTCATTGCGGTGTGCGCTGTTCTTCCGCTCGTCTTTTGGCGCATGTACTTTGACATTACGGAAACCAAGCTGGCGTTCTTTCTCGGCACGAGTCTGCTCTATCTGTTTCTGTTGCTCCTCGCGCGCCTGATCTTTCCGCTTGACTACGGCGTTAAGCCGGAGCGAATTCGCCTGCACCCCGCCGCAATCGCCCTATTCCTCCTCGCGCTTTGCTGTTGCGTCGGTTCCGCGCTGGGCGGACATCTCGAGGACGCGGTCTGGGGCGAGAACAATCGCTATCAGGGAATCTTTACGTTGCTCGTATACGCGGGAATCGTCTTTACCCTCGCGCAGCAGTCCATCGACCCGCGGCTGCCGTTCCGCGCGTTGGCGTTTGGCGCGGTACCCGTTTGCCTGCTCGGCACGCTGAACCACTTTGGCGTTGACCCGCTTGGCTTCTTTCGCGATCTCGCCGAGCGCGATCAGGGTCGGTTCCTTTCCACCATCGGCAACGCAAACTTCTACGGCAGCTATCTCTGTATGGCGGTTCCGGCTTCCATAGAAGTGTTTCTGGAAGCGAAACGTCCGCTCAATCGCATGCTGAGCACGCTCCTGCTGGTCGTCGTGTTCCTCGGCACACTGGTCGCGGGCAGCGACAGCACGGCGCTCGGTCTGGCCGCCATCGCTCTGCTGTTCCCAATCGGGCTGTTTTCCGACCGAACCGCTCTGCGGCGCTATCTGCTCGCCCTCGCTCTGTTTGCGTTCACCGCGCTCGCCTTCGGGCAACTGGCGCGCTTTTTGCCCTCCGCAACCTTTGTCTCCGGCTTCGCGCTGAAATTTGCCTCACTTCCGGTTTCCGGATCGGCGCTCGCCGCCGCGCTGATGCTTTGGTTTCTGACGCGTAAGTCAAGCACCGAGCGGCTCCTGCGCCTGCGCAAGCCATATTGGATTGCTCTTCTCGCGCTCGTGCTGCTTGCGGCAATCGCGCTCGTGCTGCTGAACACGGCGCTTTCGAATGTTCCGCTCGGTGGAGCGGCGCGGTACCTGCGCTTCAGCCCCAGTTGGGGCACCGACCGCGGAAAGATTTGGATGTTTGCCGCACGGGTCTATGGCCAGTACACCCCGCTCCAGCACATCTTTGGCGCGGGTCCGGGTGCGCTGTTCCACGCGGACGCCGTGCAGCGTGTGTTTGCCGACGCGGCGCTGGACTCCGCGCACAACGAATACCTGCAATACCTGCTCGTCTCCGGCGCGTTGGGACTCGCGGCCTATCTGACCACGCTTGGCTTTGCGCTGCGTTCCGGCATGAAAATGAGCGCATTGTTCCCCGCCGCCCGTGGGTTGAGCGTTGCGCTCGTCGCGTACGCGGTGCAGGCAGTGGTCAACATTGCCCAGCCCATGACCACGCCGCTGGCGTTTTTGATTGTTGGGGTTTTGGTGAGTCGGGGAGCGAGGGAGGTTGGGGATGGGAAGGCAGCCTTAAACGAGGTTGATGAAGGATCTAAAGAAACGTGATAAGGTGGTATGGGTTTTCTATTTTCTAAAGGAAATTGGTAATCTTAAGTAAATAGGTATGTAAGAAAGGCTACCCGAAAGGGTGATCTTTTTTGGTGTGCTCGAAAGAGATTAGAATTCAAAGGCAACGGCTTAGGCAAGCTCTGGACAACTGAAAGTACGGTAACAACGAATATCCGATGAGTCCACCATTGATGGATGCGTATGAGTGAAAATGGTTAATTTGAGGCGGTAAGTAGAAATTGGATTCGCAAGTTTACGTATACAGCAGAGGATTGCAACTAGTAACAGAATCGTCGAGTAAAGATCAATTTATTTAATCTGTACTTGAAGAAACAGAAATACTGATATTATTAATATTTCAAGTTGCGCAGATGTCCGTTTTCATTAAACCCCTTATATGATATACTGCTAATTAAAGTATTTGCATTTCAGAACAATCTACTTTTAATCATGTCGAGGGATGTAGTATGTCTGTGTTTCGTGAGATAGAAGAATGGTTCTCGTCCCAGCCACAGTGGCTTCAAGAAGCGGCACGTTTAATTGTTGATACTGGCAAGATCAGTTGCGACGAAGAAACGTATCTGCTTAAACTTTGCAAAAGTGAAGCGTTGGGTGAAACTATCTCAATATGCGGAGTAACGCCCGGCTCAATTACACCAGACGAATCAGATTCAATTTTTTATCTTGAAGCAATAAAAGAAGTAAAAGGCGTGAATGCAATTAAGCAATCACAACCTCTTACCTTTGGTTCCGCACAGATGAATATTGTCTATTGAGGAAATGGCACCGGAAAAACTGGTTACATTAGACTACTTAAAAAAGCGTCAAATTCAAGATTTTCAGAGGACATCTTAAAGAACATCTATTCGAAGGAAGTAGAAAAGAACCAAACTTGCGAAATTGTTGTCAAAATAAATGATGAACCACAAGTTATCCAGTGCGATTTAGATAATATGAGTAATAGTGTTTTAAACGCAATTGATGTCTTTGACTCGCGTGCAGCACTTGCATATTTAAAAGACGGACTAACTGCCACATATGAACCTTGGATTATCGGTTTATTACAACGACTTGTAAGTATAGCCGATCGCTTGCGTGATTTGATTAATGCAGAAATGCAATCTCTTGATGTTCCTACGATTGAAATCCCAGAAGACCTAGTAGGTTCTCCAAAAATTAGTGCACTTGACAATATTACAAAAGATACTGATGCAAACAAATTTGCGTTACAAAATATCGAGAAACATTTAACACGAATAAAAGAAATCGATGCCCAATTATCAAATTCTTTTCTAGTTAAGAGAGACGCTATCCTTCGTAGTATTCAAGATCTTCAAAATGCAATTTCCCCAATTAGAGAAGTACGCGAAGGATTGTCTACGATAGTAATTTCAAGGATTAATGCCGCTTATGAGGATTGGTCTGTTGCACATAAAGTGAAAGAGGAATCTGAACGGGCTTTTTCTACAGAGCATACCGACATTTGTCTTTCAAATGATACTTGGCGTGCAATGTGGGATGCCGTAAAAGAATTTTCGTTTATGCAAACCCCAGAGATGGAGAACTTCCCTTATCTGGGAGCTGACGCTCTTTGTCCTTTCTGTGCGCAACCTCTACAGCAAAATGCAAAAGATCGCTTACAAGCCATTACTGATCAAGTAAATTCTAATTTAGCCCAAAAAGAAAAGGATGCCCTTGAAAAGTATCTCGAAGATCTAGGCAACATACCTACTCTGATCTCCACTAGAGAATTGAAGATTTTACTTGGGAATTTACAATGCTTGACTAGTGATGAAAAGGAAGCGCTCTTAAACCAGTGGCAACAGCTATATCTTCTCCTTGACGAAGCGAAACGAAAGCCCAAGCTCTTACAGTTAAGCGCCTTTGATTCTTATCTTGTAAAAATGGATGAAGCAAATTCCAAATATGATATTGAGCTGAAAAAAATCAATGAATCCCTAGATGAGGTAACTCGCGGGTTACTTATCAAAGAAATGCTTGAACTTAAAGGCGAAGTCTTCCTCAGTAAGTGTATCCCTTCGATTACGAATTTAGTGGATTTCCTTAATCGTAAAGAAACTCTAGAAAAAGCGCTGAAGCTCGTAGCAACTGCTAAACTTACCCGTAAAAACAATGAGCTTGCTAGCGAGCTAGTGACTGATGAGTATATTAGCAGGTTTAATGTGGAGCTGTCCGCTCTTTCCACAGAGGGATTGAAAGCCGAGCTTAGACAACAAAAACCTGGTAAAGGGCGAATTCCTTTCAAGATTACATTGATTTCCCAATATAATGAAGTGGTCGATCATCTCAATGTTTTAAGTGAAGGAGAACAGAGAGTAGTTGCTTTAGCTGTGTTCCTTGCTGATGCAACTGGTGGTACAGGCAGCCGGCCAATTGTGTTTGATGATCCAATATCGTCTTTGGATCATATATACGAAAGAAAAATAGCAGAGCGATTATCTGATCTGTCAAAAGAAAGACAAGTCATCATCTTTACCCACAGATTATCGTTGTTCGCAATGATTCAAAACATTACAGACGAGCTGGGAATCAAACCAGATGCTACATGTCTGAACAATTGGCCAAATGCGACCTTTAAGGGCAATCCATCTGGCGATAATAGTTTTGTTCTAGATCCTAAACGTGTGCTAAACAGACTGAAAAATGATAAGATAAGCCAACTTAAACGATACGAACTAGAAGGCAATGGGGAGTGTCGGGAAGCGTCTTTAGGTATTTGTTGTCAAATACGCGTATGTGTTGAACGTTGTATTGAAAAGTATTTATTCAATGGAATTGTCGAAAGATTTTGCAGTGATATTCAAACGAAAAAACTGCGAAACTTAAAGCAATTAACGAATAGCGACTTCGATTTCATTGATAAATACATGACAAAGTATTCGTGCTATGTTCATGCTGTGGCAGAAGAAACCCCGCAAACATTCCCAGAAGCTGCTGAGTTAGAAAGTGATATTGATGAAATTCTAGCTTGGATTGATAATATTAAGAAGCGTATGAGCTAATTCAATTAAAAATCCCAAGAAGGCTCGTGAGCGAAGATTAGTTTCTACCTCATTCCTCACATGATAGTGTTTACTTATCCCCTGATATAGCAATAAGAGATCAGCGCAACAAAACTCAATTTGTTATAACAGAAAACCAGACCACCCCTTCGGGTGGTCTTTCCTTGGCGTCCCCGGCGCGATTCGAACGCGCGGCCTTTCGCTTAGGAGGCGAACGCTCTATCCTGCTGAGCTACGGAGACACGTATGCGGTTATCGCGCGCGGTTGGCGCGGCAAGGGAAATTATACCGAAGCGGCTGAACGCTTGTCAACCAGGTCCGAAACGAATGTTGCGCAGCGCGCGGCGACAAGCTCCTTCTCCGGCCCATAGGTGCAACCGTGCGGCGAATGCTCAAACTCCGCGAGGTCCACGCTGGGCACGTTGACCGCGCCGGAACAGAAGATTTCGATGCTCGCGGGATCGACCTTGTCGTCCTCGGCGGCGGCGATGAGCAGCGCCGGGCAATCGATCTTACTCAGGTTCTTGCGCAACTTTCGCGCAAGGCGGCTTAAATCGACAAGCTTCTTCGTCGAAAGCCCGCCGTACATCTGCGCGTAGAGGTTGTCGCCCCAAACGGGCTTGCCTTCCCGCCCTTCCGGATACCCGACGACGGGGAGAATCGGGCTGAGCGCCTTGGCGACGCGCAGGTAGCGTTTCATCTTGATGGGCGTGCAGATGAGCACCAGCCCGTCGAGATGCTGCTCCTCCGCAAGCAGGCCACAGAGGATGCCGCCGAGCGAGAGGCCGAGCGCGTAGACCTGCTCGCAGCCCTCATCCTTGAGCTTTTTGTAAGCAGCGCGGATGCCCTCGACCCACTGCTTTCCTGTAGAGGCGTTCTGTGCGCGGACGGTTTCGCCATGCCCGGGAATCGTCGGCGAAACGACCGTATAACCCTTGGCAATCAGCGCATCCGCCACAACGCGAACGTTCGCGGGCGTGCCGCCAATACCATGCAGGGTAATACAGCCGATCGAATTCCCCTTGTGAAACAGCGGCTGGGACAGGTCGTCGTCAAACGGCGGACGCTGGTCGAGCACGCGCTTGTCCGGCAGATAATCCTTGAGCGCTTCGAAGATGGAAGGCATGGGCGGTTTCCTCCTTCAACCGGGTTCGGTTGCGTTAAAGCAGCTTCTTGGTCTGGCGGTAAACGTCCCCGGAGCCGACGGTCACCACGAGATCGCCATCCTCGGCGTGCTCGTCGAGATACAGCCGAATCTCCTCGAACGTAGGAATGTAGACGGCGTTCGCGCTCGCTTTGTTGATTGCGGCAACCATATCCCGCGCGTGGACAATGCCGGTGTCCTTTTCACGCCCGGGGTAGATATCCGGCACGAGCACGCAATCCGCGTCAGTAAAGCAGGTGACGTTTTCGCAAAACAGCGTGCGCGCGCGCGTATAGCTGTTGCACTGGAACACGCAATAGAGCTTCTTATGCGGAACGCGCTTTGCCGCGTCCAGCGTTGCGCGAATTTCGCTGGGGTGATGACCGTAATCGTGAAACACCTTTACGCCGTTGCGCTCGCCATAATACTCAAAGCGGCGGCGCGTGTTCTGGAACGCATGCAGCGCCTGCGCGACCACGCCGAACGCAACGCCAAGCCGGTCGGAAACCGCAATCGCACCCAACGCGTTGACCACGTTGTGCATGCCGGGTACGGAGAGCTGCACGTGCCCCAGCGTCTCGCCACGGCGAATCACGTCGAACCCAGCGTTGCCAAGCGCGTCGAAGGTCACGTTTGCGGCGGTGTAGTCTCCGCCTTCCAGTCCGTAGGAAACCACGGTGTGTTTGGACGCCTTTACCAGCGCACGGACGCGAAAATCGTCCGTACAGGCGACGAACACACCGTTTTCCGGCAGGAGTGCGAGGAATTTTTCAAACGCGGCGTAGATCGCGTCAATGTTCTCGTAATAATCGAGATGATCGTCGTCAATGTTGTTGATCAGCGCGATGGTGGGTTTTAACGTTAGAAAGCTCTCGACGTACTCGCAGGCCTCGGTCACAAACAGGTCGCGCTTGCCAACGTGGACGCCGCCCGCGAGAAACTCCACGTAGCCGCCAACATGGATCGTAGCCTCCGTCTTTGCGCGGTCGTTGATGATCGCGAGCATCGAGGTGATGGTCGTCTTGCCGTGGCAGCCCGCGATGGCGACCACTTCCGGATAGCGCTCGCTGATCTGGCCAAGCGCGACGCTGCGCTCCAGCTCCGGAATGCCCTTCTCTTTGGCGAGCACGCGCTCCGGATTCTCCGGCTTGATCGCGGCGGAGTAGATTACGAGGTCCGCGTCCCCCACGTATTCACCCGTATGCCCAATGGAATAGTGAATGCTTTCGTGGTCGAGTGCGTCCGTAAACTGCGTGCGCTCGCGGTCGGAGCCGGTGACGATGTGCCCCTGCGATTTTAAAATCAGCGCGAGGCCGTTCATGCTGCAGCCGCCGATGCCGATTAGATGGATGCGCTTTGCGTCTTCGATGTGTGCCATATCTGTTCGTTCTCCGTGTCTTCTCAGAATCAGTTTATTATACGCCTTTTGCGGTCGCTTGCGCAACGCCGCTTGACCGCGCCGCCGGAAAGGCATATCATCGAACTATCAGAAACGAATCCAGAAGGAGCGTTCAATCGTATGCTCTATGCGTTTTCGGAGGGCTGTAAACCGGTTTCCCTCACCGGTATCGATGAAAACTGCCTGACGGCGGGCGTCATCTCGCTTACGGAGTT
>OFJB01000793.1_pt1 | contig 14049 bp, 15 predicted proteins | sample 1775081 | NCBI WGS metagenome assembly OFJB01 (sample SAMN08195771, study PRJEB24354) | sludge metagenome | isolation source: initial sludge from phenol fed wastewater aerobic bioreactor | place: India: Nagpur | collected 2016-06-05 | reverse complement strand
GACCTGGCGCCGAGGTCGCCGCCTGAGACTGGTGCGTCGAGCGCGAGGCAGCCCGCAGCGCCGGCTGCTTCTGCAATCTTCACAGCGAGGTCAGGCCTTGAGGTGCTCATATCGATAAAGATTGTTCCCGGCTTGCAGTTAGCTATCAGCCCCTTCGGGCCGAAATAGACATTCTCTACATCTGTGGGATACCCCACCATTGTTATTATCGCATCACAGTCTGGCGCGAGTTCAGCAGGGCTCTCACGCCACTCGGCACCGGAATTCAGGAGGTTTTGGGCTTTTTGTGGCGAACGGGTATTCACAAGCAGGCGCTTGCCGCCCGCCAGAAGATGGCCCGCCATAGGGTTGCCCATGACACCCAAACCCACAAAACCCACAGTACGTATTTCCTTGCTCATCGCTGTCTCCTCAAACAGTCATTGTATTGCATTTTCCGGGCCTCCATTCTCAATCTTTTTTCTGCACTGTGCAAGCCTTTTGTTTTGCAGTTTTTTTTGCATTATGGACGTCCGGGACAGTAATGGACGCCCGGGGCTGCACAGTGGTATACTCTTTGCCACTATATGCTCGCGGTGCCCTCAAGACCTTGCGTTGCAAAGACTTGGGACAAAAGGGAAGACGGTCGAAAGCCGTCGCAGCCCCCGCTACTGTGAGCCACTGCATGATGGCCATCCCTGGCAAGAGTTTTGCAGTTTTCGGATTTTGGCGGCGATCAAACCACTTTGTGGTGATCAAACCACTTTGTGGTGATCAAACCACTCCGCAATCAAAGTTGCCAACTGCCGAACGCACATGAGCCGGGCCATGTAAGGTATGTTCTTTAAGGGCGCCTGAACATTGTTGTTTGGGTTCTTAAGAACAAGGTAAACGTGGACCACTGGGATCACACTCAAGTTTGATTCCGGGAAGGGCGATGACCATTCGAGGCAAGAGCTCGTTGGATTGGTCAAGATTCAGGCTTGATTCTGTTCTGACTTTGAATCTGACATCGAAACGAGATTTTGCCAGCATGGCGAGCCAGGAAACCTGCCGCGGGCGCATCGATTTTCCGACTCTTCGGAGGGAGGATGCGGAATATGCGAAATCGGCTTATTCTATTTTACACAAAACTTTACACAAGACTTTATGCAAAAGTCGCCGTTCTTCTCATTGCAGCACTGATAGGCCTTGCCGGCGCGCCCGGCCTTAGGGCGCAGGAAAAGCAACTTGAGCTCGCCACCGGACCCGCGGTACCTGTTGCGCCCACTACGTCCGCGGCACCGACCGCGCCCGCCATCGTACCTACCGGCGTCCAGTTCACACCCGACGGCCGCATCAGGCTGCCCTTCCCTGCCCATTTTTCGATCCAGTACCAAAACGGGTACAAGCTTCTTACGGTGCAGACGCCCTGGCCGGGCGCGCCCAAGGGTTTTAGCTATGTCCTGTATCCTCGGGGCACGAAAAAACCTTCCGGGGTCAAAGCCGACCAGTTCATTCAGATTCCCGTTCGTTCGGTGGTCTCGTTCTCCACAACCTATCTGCCTGCCCTGGAAACACTTGGCGAGCTCAAGTCGCTTGTGGGTGTAGACAACAAGGACTACATTTACAGCCCTGCGGTTCGCGCGCTCATCGCTCAAGGCAAGGTTGTGGAAACCACAAAGAACTATAGCCCTGACATCGAGCGCCTTATCTCTTTAAATCCTGATGTAATATTTAGTTATGGAGTCGGCAACGAGTGGGATACCTATCCCAAGATGGAAGAGGCCGGGCTCCCTGTCGTGCTCCTTGCGGACTGGAACGAAAACGAACCCCTAGCCCGAGCCGAGTGGTGTGTCTTTATTGCTGCCTTTTTCAATAAAGAAGGCGATGCCTTGGCCCGTTTCCAAAAAATCCAGGCCGACTACAATGCGGTCAAGGCGAAAGTAGCAGGGGCGAGCCGCAAACCGACCGTCCTGGTGAGTGGTCCTTACAACGGTTCCTGGAGCGTCTCGGGCGGGGGAAGCTATATGGCAAAACTGATCGCCGATGCCGGAGGCTCTTATCTGTGGGCAAACACGCCGAATACTGGCAGCCTGACCCTGTCTGTCGAAGCCGTGTTTTCCCAGGCACTACACGCCGATATTTGGCTCAACCCCAATGGTACGGCGACCAAACTCTCCGAAGTCTTAGCCATGGATCCACGTTTTGCCTCAATCCCGGCGCTCGCCAAAGGGAATGTATGGAATAGCACGCTCAGATTGAGCCCGGGTGGAAACGACTACTACGAGTCCGCAGCGATGCACCCTCAGGTAGTTCTAGCTGACTTGGCTGCGATTTTCCATCCCGAATTGATGCCCGGCCATTCCTTCTACTACTATCGAAAGCTCGAAAAGTGAAGCGAATGGCAGCAAAGTTGAGTGGCGCGACGCAAAAAACGGACACCTTGCCCTCGAGCGACTCAGGCGGAGAACACAATTCGAGCGAGGATCACAACTCGAGCGCGGCACAGTCAGGAGAAAGTCGGCGCTGGCGGCGACTCTGGCCAGGCCTTACCCTGCTCGCGACTCTCCTTTTTGTCCTCGACCTAGCCTACGGGTCGGTGCGCATTCCCTTTGTCGATGTGCTTTTTGCTTTGACCGGTCAGAGTCAGAATCAAAGCTGGAACACGATTGTGCAGATATTCAGGCTCCCAAAAGCGATCACCGCCCTGCTGGCGGGGGCCGCCTTAGCGGTTTCTGGCCTCATACTCCAGTCCATTTTCCGCAATCCCCTGGCTGGCCCCGATTCGCTCGGCATTAGTTCGGGCGCATCGATTGGGGTTGCAATCCTGATGCTGAGCACTGACATGACGGGCTCGTCGCTTTTTGGTTCGTTGTCCGTACCAGGTTACGCGTCGCTGGTGCTTGCGGCGAGCTTGGGCTCCGCGCTCATTCTTGTGCTCATTCTTTTGTTGTCACGCAGATTCGAGCACGGCGTTACGCTGCTCATCATTGGAATCCTGGTGGGCTATTTTGCCGGCAGCATTGTGTCGCTCATCGTCTATTTCGGCTCGCCCTTAAAGGTTCAACTTTATCTTGGCTGGACTTATGGTTCCTTTTCCGGCGTGAGATTGAACGAATTGCCAATATTTGCAGGCGCTGTGTGCGTGGGGCTTTTGCTAACGCTCCGCTCCAGTAAGGCGCTCAACGCGTTTGCCGTGGGGGAGGAATTTGCGCTTACCCTCGGCGTACAGGTGCGGCGCGAACGGACGCGGCTCCTGGCAGCCGCGGCGATTCTTGCAGGCAGCGTGACCGCTTTCTGCGGACCAGTGGCTTTCTTGGGTATTGCGGCGCCTCAAGCAGCGCGCAGGCTTTTTCAGAGTTCAAACCATCATACCCTCTTGCCTGGCTCGATGCTGGTCGGACTCATAATTGCGTTGACCGCAGACATCGCCTCGCAGCTGCCGCAGGGTGGTGCGGTTCTGCCCATCAACCCGCTCCTGGCCTTGATTGGCGCTCCGATTATTCTGAGCATGTTTTTGCGCACCGGAGATTCGTCGGGATCGCGCAGCCCGGGCGCGGGAAGTTTGCCATGAAGCCCATCCGTCATGTACCTGGCCTGCCTTCCGTTAATCGACGCGATAACTACATACAGGATAATGGGATAAAACAGGGTGGACGAGATAAGGAGCTGCAGATCCTCCTCGTTGCCAAGGACCTGGCCACTGGCTGGGGTAAGCGCAAAGCGAGGACCATCTTGTCTAGCGGCATTTCCCTGAGGCTTGCGGCCGGTGAGCTTGTGGCGCTCGTTGGCCCAAACGGCTCAGGAAAGTCGACCCTCTTGCGGACGCTTATTGGCCTACAACCTCGACAAGATGGGAGTATTTTATTGTTTGATAAAAAAATAGAAACACTCTCGCCTGAGGAACGTGCCCGCTACGTGGCCTGCGTGTTCAACGAGCGCCTCGATGCTGGCTATTTCACCGTGTTCGAAATGGTAGCCTTTGGGCGCTATCCTTACACCGATGCGCGCAACCGGCTTTCCGACAACGACCGCGCTCAGGTTGAGCGGGCGCTGGCCGCGGTGGGCATGACGTCGTTTGCGCATCACGCCTTTGCCGCCCTGTCGGACGGCGAAAAACAGAAGACGCAGCTTGCGCGTGCAATTGCACAGGACGCGCCCATCCTCGTTTTGGACGAGCCCACGGCGTTCCTTGACGCGCCTTCCCGCATGGAGATTTTCGAACTTGCGCGAAGCCTCGCGCACGAACAGGGTAAGGCGGTGATTGTCTGCACGCACGAAGTCGATTTGGCGCTCCGCACTGCCGACGAGCTTTGGGTCATGGACAGAAACCACCACTTCGTGTCAGGAACGCCTGCGTACGTGTCGTTCTCAGGGGCGATTGGCGCGGCTTTTGCGTCGACCCGCGCCCGTTTTGATCCAGCAAGTGGAACTTTCCGCATGGACCGGTCCGGACGGCACTTCTAGGCGCAGCGCTGCTGCCCTTTAGTTCAGCTTCCTAAGCCGCACCTCAATATCCTTCTCGTCCTTGAGTAGGTCAACAAGTTCCTTCGGATTTGTCGACCCGAAATGATACGGATAGAGTATTTTCGGCCTTATTGTGCGCGCAGCTGCGGCGACCTGCGACGGAGTCATCGTGAAGGGCAAGTTCATAGGCAGAAACGCGATATCGATATTCCCGAGCGAGGCCATTTCGGGGATCGGTTCCGTGTCGCCAGCCACGTAGATGCGCGTCGAGCCCGCCTCGATGACATAACCATTGTCTTTGCGCTCTTTGGGGTGATAGCCGAGCCGCTCAGGCGTCACGTTGTAGGCTGGCACCGCGCTCACGACGAGGCCCGCCGCTTCGATACTCTTGCCATGCTCGAGCACCTCGCCCTTGCCGAATTTGTGCTGAGGCCCGGGTGCCAGCACGACGCGCGTTTTGGGTGTAGACAGCGCCGCAATCGCCTTAGGATCGAGATGGTCGGCGTGTTCGTGGGTGATGAGGATGAGGTCGGCCTTCGGGAAGTTTTCGTAATTGGCGTATTGGCTCACCGGGTCGACATAGGTATAGGCGCCGTTTAGCGCAAAAATCAGCGAGCTGTGGCCCAAAAAGACGATTTCGAGCTCGCCTTTTGAGGTTTGAAACTTATCGGATTCCTTCCCTTCCGGCCAGGCTCCGACAAAGTGCGTTGCCGCGGAAAGGCTCACGAGCAGCGCAGTGGCGAAAATCGATTTGGACATCTTTGTACCTCGTATTTGTGCCTCAAATATAGTTATGTTCGGCCCGCGGGGGAAGGCATTTTTCGCCACCGGAAGGGCATTCCTCCCGCGGGAATGGTCAGCGGGCTCCTTGAAAGGCGCGCACACGCGTACCCCCACGCTCGCGCCTTCATATTCCAATGCTGTTGGAATATATATTCCATTAGTACTGGAATATGTACCGGACCGGGTTTATACATTTCGTAAACGAGGCGGGGGAAAAGGACATTTTCTATTTTTTAGGTTCTGGGCGAGAGTGTGATTTTGTCGTAAATCCACGTGGCGGCGCTCCACTTTGCATGCAAGAAGGATCGAGGTGCTGCCAGCTTACACCGCGGACTTCACCCGGCTGCTTTCGCTTTCTGATTAGCCAGCTTTATAGCTTTCGACATACCGAAAACTATTTGAACTTTTGCCTTGAGTATTCGCTATAACCGATTTGGAACAACCTTTTCGGCCTCCTCCATAACGAAATACATGAAGAGCGAAAAGCGCACGATTGCGGTCGAAACGCTCTATAACGATATCGAGTACTGCAAGGAAGCCTGTCTATTGCATCTTGTCCCGCGGGAGGATTTGCAGGGCAAGAGGCTTTTGAATTTTCAGGAGAAAATCTATATCGCCGATCATGGAATACGTGAAGCGCTCTTTGGCACGAATCAAAGGGATATTCAGCAAACGCTTGAGAATATTGTGTATATGGAACTACTACGCCGTGGATGGCAGATCCGAATCGGGAAATTGGGTTCGTCTGAGGTCGATTTTGTAGGTGAACGTTCCGGAGAGCGTCTCTATATTCAAGTAGCGTACCTTCTAGCGTCTGGCGAGACAGTTGAGCGTGAATTTGCACCGTTGGAGGCTACTGCCGACAACTTTCCGAAGTTGGTTCTCATTCTGGACAATGTCGACTTTAGCCGCAACGGTATTCGGCACCAGAATCTGATCTCGTGGCTCCTTAGCGCCTCGACACCATGAACGGGAGGCAAGTTTGGAAGCGGGTTTCACAAAAGTCGCGCCACAAATGTGATTGATCATCACAAAAGTGGTTTGACTTTTGTGAAAAGTCGCACTATTCTAGCCATATGGAACGGAAAGCACTCAAAGCGCTACAGGGGTGGCAAGAAAGTCCAACACGCAAACCACTCGTCGTGCATGGAGCCCGCCAGGTAGGGAAAACATGGCTCCTTAAAGAGTTCGGAAAGCGCTGTTATCAAAACGTGGCTTACATCAACTTTGAAGCGAACGACCGGATGAACACGCTGTTCCAGTCCGATCTGGATCCTGCCCGACTTTTGATTGGTTTAGGCCTGGAAGCGCATACCCACATCGAGCCAGAGAACACGCTTCTCATCTTCGACGAAGTGCAGGAAAACCCACGTGCACTGATGTCGCTCAAATACTTTGCGGAGAACGCTCCCCGCTATCACCTGGTTGCCGCCGGATCGCTTCTTGGTATTGCAATGCATCGGGACGTATCATTTCCTGTAGGCAAGGTAGATTTTCTTAATCTCTACCCACTCTCATTTGAGGAGTTTTTGTGGGCACTGGGGGAATTGGAACTTTCCGATCTTGTTCAGAAAAAAGATTGGAACCTGGTGGATGTTTTCAGAGACAAACTCATAGAATATCTCAAATATTACTATTGTGTCGGTGGTATGCCTGAGTGCGTGGCAGGCTTTTCTGCCGACAAGGATTTTGAAAAAGTGAGGGCTATCCAGAATAGCCTTTTGGATTCGTACGAGCAGAATTTTTCAAAATATGCGGAAGCGTCCGTCGTGCCTCGAATTCGGGCAGTATGGAACTCGCTACCGGCACAGTTGGCCCGCGAGCAACGCAGGTTCACCTACGGCCTCGTAAAGGAAGGCGGGCGGGCGAGAGAATATGAACTGGCCCTGCAATGGTTGTGCGACGCGGGGCTCGTCCACAAGGTCTATCGTGTAAGCAAACCTGCCCTGCCGCTGCGCTCGTATCAGGAGGAGCGAGCTTTTAAGCTCTTCATGCTCGATACCGGGCTTCTCGCGGCGCATGCTCATATCCCCCTACAGACACTGCTACAGGGCTCATCCCTTTTCGAAGAAGCGAAAGGAGCACTCACTGAGCAGTATGTCGCGCAGGAACTCCATCTGCGCCAGGATCTGGACGTCTATTATTGGTCGAGCGATACCTCGCACGCGGAGGTGGATTTCCTCGTTCAGGCGGCTGAGACGATCTATCCTGTGGAAGTAAAGGCTGCAGAAAATCTGCAGTCCAAAAGCTTGCGCGCTTTTAGGGACAAGTTCCAGCCCGAGCGCTGTTATCGCTGTTCGCTATCGCCGTACCGCGACCAGGGATGGCTCATAAACGTTCCGCTGTATGGGGTTTCGACTCTTCCCGGCCCGGCAAAAGCTCAGAACTTGTAGCCAAAGCGGCGCAGGAGAGCGGCGCGGGCGGCCTTGTCGGACTCAGTCTCTACCCCAAGAGGCGAAGAGCCGTCTATAACGCCGAGGATGCCAGCGCCCTGATCGGTCTTGGCGCGGACAACCTGCAAGGGGTTCGAGGTGGCGCAGAAGATGTGGCAGACCTCGGGGCAGGCTTTGATTCGATCCAGAACGTTGATGGGGAAAACGCCGGGCCCAAGTAGCAGGTAAAAGCTGTGCCCTGCTGCGACGGCTTGGGCGAAGGATGCGGCGGTGGCCACAAGTTCGGGGTCGGTGCCCTGCGTGCGCACAAGGCACGGGCCTGATGCTTCGTTGAACGCCAGGCCGTAGTGGGCGCCAGGCACGGAGTTGGCCATTATTTCTGCGATGTCTTCCACGGTCTTTATGAAATGGGACTGCCCCACAATGAGGTTGCAGTCGGCGGGAATCGCAAGCTGAACAAAATCCAGGTCCATAATTAGCTCCTTTAAGTTGTTGATGATCGGCGCGCCAGGCAGCTGGCAGTCGGCGTGGCAGCTAATCGGCGGTCAACGTGGGGTGCCCACGGGCGCAGCGTACATGGCAAACATATCCTCACCGTCAAGGCCGAGGTACACGTCGAGCTTTTTCTGGTCGTAGGCACCGATTGCACAGGTACCGAGTTTGAGCGCCTCGCAGGCAAGGTAGAGGTTTTGGCACGAGTGGCCTGCGTCGAGCGCGACGAGTTTGTCAGCGGCCTTGCCGTAACGCCACTCACTGCGATAGGGGACGGCGGCCCACATGATCACGCAGGAGGAGTTGCGGAATTGGCCGTTGAGGGCCTCGTCCAGGGCGGCCGAATCATCGCCCTCTCGTTCCAGAACGAGGGAGTGTTCCAACGGCAAATAACGGTAGAGGCCGATTTTGAGGCCAGCGACGTGGTGCGCAAAGACGTAGACGTCCAAGGGGTGGCGAGCGCCGCCGGACGGTGTTGTTCTAAATGAGAACTTGCCTTTGTTCTCGCGCACGCCTTCGCATGCCCAAAGAAGGTAGGAGAGTTGTTCGAGCGACAGTGGCGTGGAGGTAAACAGGCGCCTGGACTTGCGATTTTTGAGTAAATAGTGAAGTGCGCCTGCGAGTTCCGGACTGGAAGGGTTTGCGGGGGTGCTTTGTGCGGCGATACTTTCTGTGGCGATACTTTGTGCGGTTGGCAGACCGGCACCTTGCGCTGTGGCGCTTTGGCTGTGCTCAGTATAGGCGCTCTCGACAGGGGGAAGTGGAATGACGCTGTCGTCTTCTTCCGGCGGAAACTCCTGTGGCGGGGCGGGCATGCCGCGCGACTGGTCGGAGGCGGTCTCGGTTACGTAGTGCCAGTTGGATTTTAGAAAATCTCTGCCCTGTTCAAAGCGTTTATCCATATCTGTAAACTCCTTACAACCATTGTGCCTGGACATCTTTCAGTTGTATGTTCTTTCGCAGCCTTCTTGAAGGCCGCTTGGACGAATGGCTGGCTTGTACGCCGGCACAGGTGATTATGGGCGATACGAGCGGGCAGCATCAACCGCCTTGTGCCATCCGGCCACAAGGCGGTCGCGGGCCTCGCCGTTCATCTGCGGCCTGAACTCCCGACGCATGCGCCAGTTGCGCTTGACGTCGTCCAGGCCCGCCCAGTACCCGACGGCGAGGCCCGCCAGGTAGGCGGCGCCCGCCGCGGTGGTCTCGGTCACCTCGGGCAAAACGACGCTGCGCCCCATGATGTCCGCCTGGAACTGCATCAAAAACGAGTTGGCCGCGGCGCCGCCGTCTGCCTTGATGCTGCCCAAGCATTTGCCAGAGTCGTTTTCCATCGCGTCGAGCAAATCCCGCGATTCATACGCTATCGCTTCGAGCGCCGAGCGCACAAGGTGTGCCTTCGTCGTGCCACGCGTGAGCCCTACCACCGTGCCCCGCACTTCCGAGTCCCAGTACGGCGCTCCAAGCCCAACAAAAGCCGGTACCAGGTACACGCCCCCTGTGTCCTCCACCGAGCGCGCCAGCGCCTCACTCTCCTTCGCGTCGGCAAGAAGCCCCAGCTGGTCGCGTAGCCATTGAATCACCGCGCCCGCCACGAAGACTGAGCCTTCCAGCGCGTACGTGTAACCGTTGCCCAAATCCCAGGCCACCGTCGTCAGAAGATTGTGCGCCGACTCGACCGGGAACGGCCCCGTGTTCATCAGCGTAAAACACCCTGTCCCGTAAGTGTTTTTGGCTTCACCCGGGTCAAAACATGCGTGCCCGAAAAGCGCAGCCTGCTGATCGCCCGCAACCCCTGTCACCGGGATTGCCTTGCCGAACAGCTCCTTCTTTGTCGTTCCAAAATAGCCCGAGCTCGGCAAAACCTCCGGCAAAACCGCAGCCGGCACATCCAAGAGGCGCAAAAGCTCATCATCCCAGCGTCGCTCTTTGATATTGAATAAGAGCGTTCTGCTTGCGTTTGAGGGGTCGGTAACGTGCTTGCCTGTCAGATTATAAATAAGCCAACTATCGACAGTACCGAACATTAAATCGCCCCGCTCGGCTCTGACGCGCAAATCGGGCCGCTCTCTAAAAAGCCAGGTCAGCTTGGTGCCGGAAAAGTATGCGTCCGCCAAAAGCCCGGTCTTTTCCCGAATTAGCGGTTCACTGCCATCCTTTTTGAGCTCTTCACAAATCCCAGCCGATCTTCTGCATTGCCACACGATCGCGTTGTAAACCGGTTTTCCTGTGCTTTTTTCCCACAGAATCGTCGTTTCGCGTTGATTTGTTATCCCAACAGCGCGAATCTGTTCGGCTTCAATCTGAGCGGCGGCAATCGCCCCACGTGCCGCGGCAAGCTGCGTGTCCCAAATCTCCATGGGGTCGTGCTCGACCCAGCCTGGCTTTGGGAATATCTGATTGAACGGGATCTGCTTTACAGCAATGACGATTCCCTCATAGTTAAAGAGAATTGCGCGCGAGGACGTTGTACCCTGATCAAGGGCCAAAATATACTGTTCTTTTACTGGCATATCTGTAGTATACTCGTAAAATTGCCAATCGAGAATCGACAAATGGAGTTAGGAGCATGAACCTTATCGAGAATCTCACAACGACTCATATTGGTACGATGGATGCTGTCGTCCGCCTCCTTTTGGCTGGTATCGCAGGCGGAGCCATTGGTATTGAGCGCGAAATGCGCCGCCAGACGGCAGGTTTGAGGACGCATATTCTCATCTGCTTGGGCTCGTGCCTTTTGATGATTCTTTCCATCTGGATGCCTCAAGCCGTTGGAATGGACAAGGGAGATCCTGGCAGAATTGCAGCTCAAGTGGTGTCCGGTATCGGTGTGCTGGGCGCCGGTGCCTTTATGAAAATTGGAAACAACATCAAAGGAATGACGACCGCTTCAAGTTTGTGGGTTTCTGCTGCAATTGGCCTCAGTATTGGTGGTGGGCTCTGGGAAGCATCTCTCATAACTTTAGCTTTGGTTCTTATTGCGCTTGCATTGCTGGAACCGCTCGAGCGCAGACTCTTCCCGGCCGAGCGTTTCAAATATATCAACATCTGGTTCGACGAGGAAATGGCCAACCGCGAAGGGGTACTCAAGATTCTTGCCACCTATGGCATCAAGACGCAGTCGGTTGACGCCACGCTGGACGTTGCCAATCATTCCACCAAGCTTACAATCCTCGCAAAGATTCCCGTCGATACGAACATCGAAAGGCTCTTTCAGGAGATAAGCAGGACGGGTGCGGTGAGCAAGATCAAGATTGAGGAGAACCAGTAGCACCTCTTGCCGCGGGCCAGCCTAGGTCCAGCACAGGCGGGCTCGCGTTGACTTTTTCCCCTCAACCTGCTAGATTTGCTTCGCTTGAGGGCCCTTAGCTCAGTTGGTCAGAGCTGCGGACTCATAATCCGTAGGTCGCTGGTTCAAGTCCAGCAGGGCCCAGTAAGGTATTTGATTTTGAGATAACAAAATAACGAGCCTTAGGTGTCCATAATTCAAAAGGGAATTCATCTAGGTGTCAGCTGCAAACTGTCAGCGTTGTCACAGTCGGTTTAAATTTTCCGGTTGTGGGTGCGGACGTTTTCTTGGACACTTGCGCTGCGAGCCCAAGGCTCAACCGGTAGTGAACTGGGCTCTTACCACCCCAGCCAAGATCAGGCATAATGCTTCACGAGCTTGTTAATTATTAATTCTCCAAAATTTCTTCTTCCATCTAGAATCGTATGGATGACGACCATGTCTTCTTGAACTGCATATACAAGACGATAATTCCCTTCTATCAGTTCTCTATAATCCAGAATATGTTGTTCCTCAAGTTCCGGAACTATTCTTCCTCTTTCTGGAAATTTCTTTAACTCATTTACTCTTGTTTCGATTGTTTCCAATAGTTTCAAGGCATATTCAGGGTTAATCTGACGATAATACTCAACGATCTCGACCAGATCATCTTCTGCGTATCGTGAGAAAATTGCTTTGTAGGTCTTAGGCATTGTCTTTGAGTTTTTTCTTCAGATCAGAGAATACCTTGTCAGACTCCTTGAAATGGCCGGCTCTGACGTCTTTTTCGGAAAGCTTGATGATATTGAGCAGATTGAAGGCGTTCTTCATTGACTGATAGGACTCAATATCGACCAGGACGGCCTTCGCTTCGCCATTTTGAGTTATGATGATGGAGCTCTTGTGCTCATTGACGTATTTCATCATATCAGCAGCATTTGTCTTGATATACGAGATTGGCTTTATATCGTCTTTAAGGTTTATTGCCATATCGTTCTCCAGTACTTATATAATACCATAAAAAGACTGAACCGTCAAATCTATTCTAGTGCCAAAGGCGAGTCAGGCTGAAGCAGGTGTTGGGCAATTTCCCTATTATTCATTTTTCCTATATGCTTTTTCCAGTGTATCGATATCGAACTTCTTCATCTGCATAAATGCATCTGTAACATTTTTCCTTTGTTCATCATTCCCATTTTCAAGCATTTCCCTGAGCTGTCTTGGAACAATTTGCCATGAAAGGCCATATTTGTCTTTTGCCCAACCGCATTGTTCGGCTTCTTTGTAATGGGAAAGCTTTCCCCAATAATAATCAATTTCTTCCTGGCTATTACATATCACCATAAAGGAAACTGATGGATTGAAAATGAATTCCGGGCCTGCGTTTATGGCAATGAAATGCGTGTCCATTATTTCAAATTCGACTGTTACAATTTCGCCCTCTTTGTGGCCAGTTGTTTCTTCTCCGATAGCCGTATAGTAATCCTTATTGAGTATTTTCCCATTAGGGAATACCGAAACATAATACTCAGCAGCTTCTTCTGCACAATTGTTGAACCAGAGATTCGGGACGATCTTGTTCATTTATTCCTCCGACGTACTTTGTTAAGTAGTAAGCGCATAAAAGATGGGGGTGCGGACGTTTTTTTGGACAGTTATGCTGCAGACCTGAGTCCAATGCGGCACTGAACTGGGCTCTTGCCGCCCGGCGACATGTTGAACTTCGTCCTGGACATGTGTCCTCCCTTTTTCTCTTAACTTCCTGTCCATTTTATCATGCCCCTTCCAAATTTCTAACTTCAAAGGCGTCCAAGAATTGGGGAAGACCCAACTGCTCCAACCTAACACTTTATGTGTTAGGTATTACTGAGTGTCACTTTATAACCATGTTCAGCGAGGCGTCCAATATTTTGTCTCCAGGAGTTCAATAAAGCATCGAAATACGAGAACTCAAGGCCGGCCTTTTGATCAATTGAGAGTTCCGGGCTCTTATCCCTGAGAGAAAATGCCTTCTGAAAACAGTATTCTTCAAGTGTGGCCGTTACGGCTTCAAAATTTCAAGTTTCCTCAACACTTTCTCAATTTCTGGGTACTTTGCAGGAGGACATGGATATTTATAGCTGTTAGGATCAATTCGATTTGGGGCTTTCCTTTTGGTAAGCCCATGGGCTGCTAACACCTGTGCAATCCAGCACGTCTTTATTGTTGTACCAAACTGCCGTTTGTATTCTTCCTGAATTTCTCTATACGTTGCCATAAATCCTCAATTTTCTTTATCTTCTGTTCTAAACTTCTCTATTAAACGCCAAATGGTTTGCTTTTCTTTTTCGCTTGCACCTTTCAGTTTTCTTCTTTTTTGGCCATTGATCAAGATTCACTTTGAGGTCGACGCAGGCTCATTGCGGTCTAATCCGTCGCCTGGTTCCGTAAAAGTTTCGTCCTGAATCGAACCAAAAAGATCATCATAGCCTTCTGGGTATGCAGGAGCTATTTTGACAGGGAGTTTTGGTTTGGTTCCCCCCTGATTGAACCTCTGCGGTCAGGCCCGCGGTTTTTCATTGCTGTTCTACCTCAACTTGAACTGGCTCAATTTGAACTCATCGAGATCTCCGGTTCTCCCTTCTCTGTCCCGAATGGCCAGTTGGAGATGGAGCCGAGGTTCCACACGTTTCTGTAGCCCAACGAAAG
>OFJB01000791.1_pt1 | contig 14059 bp, 9 predicted proteins | sample 1775081 | NCBI WGS metagenome assembly OFJB01 (sample SAMN08195771, study PRJEB24354) | sludge metagenome | isolation source: initial sludge from phenol fed wastewater aerobic bioreactor | place: India: Nagpur | collected 2016-06-05 | reverse complement strand
TATGGGGAAGAATCTCGGCGAGATCGCGCAAGGCGAAATCGACGGCCGACATCAGGCCGAGCGCCGGCTCGACGGCGGCAGCCGGCTGTTGCGGAAGGCGGAACGCGATGACCTGACCCATAGGCATACTCACGCTGAAAACGAATCGGTCTTCAGTGTGCGGGGGCAGGCTTCAGAAAGTGGTTAACGGCGGAATTGCGGCAGCACTGCCCGCTTAACCATAGCCGTGCAGGCCGGCACCGTGGCGCTTCAGCCAGGCTTCCGCTTCTTCCGTATGCGGGCAGAGCCTGTGGGTCAGCGCCCAGAAGCGGTGCGAGTGGTTCATCTCCTTGAGATGGGCGACCTCGTGCGCCGCGAGATAGTCGAGCACCGAGGGCGGCGCCAGGATCAGGCGCCACGAGAAGTTGAGATGCCCCTGCGACGAACAGGAGCCCCAGCGGCTCGTGGTGTCGCGGATGGTGATCTTGCGGGCGGGGATGCCGAGCGTCGCGGTGTGGCGGCGTACCGCCGTCTCGAGGTCATCGAGCGCGAGCCGCCGCAGGAAATCCTTGATCCGGCGCGGGACATGGGCCGCCTCGCCCGCGACCGCGCCAGCCAACCCTACCGGCCCGTGAGCGACAAGCTCCCGGCCGACCTCGCAAAGCTCAACTACGACCAGGTGCGCGACATCCGCTGGCGCCCTGATCGCGCTTTGTGGCGGGCCGAGAAGCTGCCTTACGAGGCCATGTTCTTCCATCTGGGGCTGTACCAGAAAGAGCCGGTGCTGATCAACGAAGTGACGCCCCAGGGCGTGCGCCACATCCCCTACAGCCGCGCGGACTTTGACTACGGCAAGAACCAGCTGCGGCCCGAGGCCTGGGGCGATCTGGGCTTTGCAGGCTTTCGTCTGCACAACCACCTGAACTCCAGCGCCTACAAGGACGAACTGGTGGTCTTCCAGGGTGCGAGCTACTTCCGCGCGCTGGGCCAAGGCCAGCAGTACGGCCTGTCGGCGCGCGGGCTGGCCATCGACACCGTGGGCGGCCGGGGCGAGGAATTCCCCCGCTTCACCGAGTTCTGGCTGGTGCGGCCCGACCCGCTGTCCACCCAGGTCACGGTGTACGCACTGCTCGACTCGCCACGCGCCACGGGCGCCTACCGCTTCGACATCCAGCCCGGCGCGCAGACCACCACCACGGTGCGCAGCCGCATTTTTGTGCGCGCCGCCTCGGGCACCCCACCCATCGCCACGCTGGGCGTTGCGCCGCTGACCAGCATGTTCTTCTTCGGCGAGAACCAGCCACGCAAGGAAGACTTCCGCCCCGAAGTGCATGACTCCGACGGACTCATGGTGGCCACGGGCGAAGGCGAGTGGCTGTGGCGCCCGCTGCAGAACCCCCGGCAAACATTGGTCACCTCGTTCGCCACCAAAAACCCCAAGGGCTTTGGCCTGATGCAGCGCGACCGCCAGTGGCCCAGCTACGAGGACGTGGAAGCCCGCTACGAGCGCCGCCCCAGCGCCTGGGTCCGTCCCCTGCACGACTGGGGCGCAGGCCGTGTGGAGCTGGTGCAGCTGAATACGCCCGACGAGACGCACGACAACATCGTGGCGTACTGGGTGCCCGCCCAGATGCCAGCCCCCGGCCAGCCGCTGGAATTTGCCTATGAGCTGAGCTGGCAGGGCGATGAACAGCAGCGCCCACCCAGCGCCTGGGCCACCCAGTCGCGCCGTGGCATGGGCTACACCAAGCTGTCGGCCCAGGCTCTGCGCCAGCAGGTGCAGTACGTGGTCGATTTCGAGGGCCCGGCTCTCAAGGCCCTGCCTGCGGAGGCCTCCCTCAAGGCCATTGTGACCAGCGATGCCAACGGCAAGGTGCTGGAAAACATTGCCTACCGCAACCCCGCCACCGGCGGTTGGCGCATGACCGTTCGCATCCAGCGCCTGCAGGCCGATCGACCCATCGAGCTGCGCGCTTTTCTCCAACACGACAACCACGCTGTGAGTGAAACATGGACGCACATCAGTCTTCCCGAGTAAGCCCTCATGACCCCCACGGCACCCACGCATCCACCGGCCCTGCCGTGGTCGCGCGGCGCGGTGTGGCCTACCCTCGGCCAACCCCCAGCCGACGCAGCAGCCTGCGCGAGGAGCGCCACCCCAATGCGGTGACGGCACCGCCCCTGCACCGCGGCTCCATGGTGCCCCTGCCCTGGCGCGGCTTCTGGAACAGCGTGGGCACTGCCGTGCTGCTGAGCCTCACGGGCCGCACGTCTCCGCAACCCGCACCGGCCACGGTGGCACAGGCCCCCACTGAATCCACCGCCGCCTGGCAAGGCGCAGCGCAGCGCCGCCGCTGGACGTTTGCGCTGCTCACTGTGCTGACGACGGCCCTGGCCAGCACCCTGTTTGCCAGCGTGCAGCCCGACTACGAAAACGCGTGGCTGAGCTACGGCCAGATCGCGCTGTTTGCCCTGCTGTCCGCCTGGGTGGTGACCGGCTTTCTGACCGGGCTGATGGGCTTTTGGGTGATGCTGCGCGGCGACCGGCATGCGTTGTCGGCGCGCAGCGTGGCTGGGCACACGCTGGCGCCCGACGCCCGCACCGCCATCATCATGCCGATCTGCAACGAAGACGTGGCCACCGTGTTTGCCGGGCTGCGGGCCACTTGCGAGTCGGTGGCCGCCACCGGCCATGGCACCACGTTCGACGTGTTTGTGCTCTCCGACAGCAACGACCCCGCCATTGCCCGCGCCGAGCGCGCTGCCTGGGAAGATCTGCGCAACGCCCTGGCACAGCACAGCCAGCAGCCCCAGGTGCAGGTGTACTACCGCCTGCGCACGCGCCGCACGCACCGCAAGGCAGGCAACGTGGCCGACTTCTGCCGCCGCTGGGGCAAGGACTACCGCTACATGGTGGTGCTGGATGCCGACAGCGTGATGAGCGGCGACTGCATCGTTTCCATGGCCAAGCTGATGGAAGCCCACCCCACGGCCGGCATCATCCAGACCGCCACGCAGGCCATCGGCCATGTCACGCTGCACGCCCGCGCCCAGCAGTTCGCGTCGCGCGTCACGGGCCGCCTGTTCACGCTGGGCATGCAGTACTGGCAACTGGGCGAATCGCACTACTGGGGCCACAACGCCATCATCCGCGTGGCGCCCTTCATGCAGCACTGCGCGCTGGCGCCCATCCAGGGCACGGGTGGTCTGTCTGGCGGCATCATGTCGCACGACTTTGTGGAGGCCGCACTGATGCGCCGCGCGGGCTACCACGTGTGGCTGGTGGCCGACCTGATCGGCAGCTACGAGCAGCAGCCGCCCGACCTGCTGGCCGAACTGCAACGCGACCGCCGCTGGTGCCAGGGCAACCTGCAGAACGCACGCCTGATGGCCGAGCCCGGGATCCACCCCGTGCACCGCTCCATGTTCATCACCGGCGCCATGGCATATCTGTCGGCGCCGCTGTGGCTGGCCTTCCTCACGCTGGGCACGGCCCTGTGGCTGTCGGGCGCCAAGCTGGTGGCGGACTGGCACATCCTGCCCGCCGAGCTGCTGGCGCTGTGGGCCTGGACCCTGTGCCTGCTGTTCCTGCCCCGCATCCTGGGCGTCACAGCCGTGTTCATGCGCCGCGAGCAAAAGCAGTACGGCGGCGCTTTCAGCTTGCTCAAGAGCGCCGTGCTGGAGAGCGTCATGGCCATCCTGCAGGCGCCCGTTCGCATGCTGGCGCACTCGCTGTTTGTGCTGATCGCATTGACTGGACTGAAGCTGGAATGGAAGTCGCGCCCGCGCGAGGCCCATGCCATGCCCTGGCGCCACGCCGTGCGCCAGCTGGCCCCCATGAGCACCGTGATCGCCCTGCTGGCGGCGGGCGTGGCGCTGATCGACAGCAGCGCGCTGTTGTGGCTGATGCCCGTGGGCTTGCCGCTGGCACTGGCAATTCCGCTGGCGGTGTGGACCAGCCAGATCGCGCTGGGCCGGGCGCTGCGTGCCCAGCGGCTGCTGCTGATTCCTGAGGAGTCGTGGTCGCCCCCGGTGCTGCGCCGCGCATGGCTGCATGCGGGGCGCATGGGGCGGCCCATGGCCTTGCAAACCGCCTAAGGTGCCAGACCGCACCACCGCTCCCAGCCGGGCGGGCCACAAAAAAGCCGACACATGTCGGCTTTTTTGTTCACTCATATTTTTATAGCAGCTCAGGCATATGGTTGTAGCGCCTGGTGCCAAAAAGGCTTGAAAACCTTTCAGAAAGGCATCTTGGGCATGCCTCCGCCGCCCATGCCCTTCATGCCGCCCATGCGCTTCATCATCTTCATCAGGCCACCGCCCTTCATCTTCTTCATCATGCCCTGCATCTGTTCGAACTCCTTGAGCAGGCGGTTGACCTCCTGCACATGCACGCCCGCGCCGTTGGCGATGCGCTTCTTGCGTGTGGCCTTGATGAGTTCGGGCTTGCGGCGCTCCAGGGGCGTCATGCTCTGGATGATGCCTTCCTTGCGCTTGATGTCCTTTTCGGCCTTGTCCATGTCCAGCGAACCGGCCTTGGCGGTGAGCTGAGAGGGCAGCTTGTCCATCAGGCTCGACAGCCCGCCCATCTGCTTCATCTGCTGGATCTGCGAGAGAAAGTCGTTCAGGTCGAACCCGTCACCGCTCTTGACCTTGGCCGCCAGCTTTTGTGCGGCCTCCATGTCCACCCCGGCGGTGACCTGCTCTACCAGCGCCACGATGTCGCCCATGCCCAGGATGCGGCCCGCATGGCGTTCGGCATCGAACACTTCCAGCCCGTCGATCTTCTCCGAGACACCCGCAAACTTGATGGGCGCCCCGGTGATCTGGCGCACGGACAGCGCGGCACCACCACGCGAGTCGCCGTCCAGCTTGGTGAGCACGATGCCGGTGAGGGGCAGCGCTTCCTTGAAGGCCTTGGCCGTGTTGATGGCGTCCTGGCCCTGCATGGCATCCACCACGAACAAGGTTTCGACGGGGTTGATCGCGGCGTGCAGGTCCTTGATTTCCTTCATCAAGGCTTCGTCGATGGCCAGGCGGCCGGCCGTATCGACCAGCAGCACGTCAAAGTAGTGCTTCTTGGCGTAGTCGAGGGCAGCGCGGGCGATGTCGAGCGGCTTCTGGTCGGGCGTGCTGGGGAACCATTCGGCACCGGCCTGCTTGGTCACGGTCTTGAGCTGCTCGATGGCGGCCGGGCGGTACACGTCGCCCGACACGGTCAGCACCTTCTTCTTGCGCTTTTCGATCAGGTGCTTGGCCAGCTTGGCCGTGGTGGTGGTCTTGCCCGCACCTTGCAGGCCGGCCATCAGGATCACGGCGGGTGGCTGGGCAGCCAGGTTGATGTCGGCCACGCCCTCGCCCATGGTGGCGGCCAGTTCGCGGTTGACGATGCTGACCAGCGTCTGCCCGGGCTTGAGCGAGCCCAGCACCTCCTGGCCCAGGGCCTTTTCCTTCACGCGGGCGATGAAGTCGCGCACCACGGGCAGGGCCACGTCGGCTTCCAGCAAGGCCATGCGCACTTCGCGCAACATGTCCTGCACGTTGGATTCGGTGATGCGGGCCTGGCCGCGCATTTCCTTGACGAGGCGCGAGAGTTTGTCGGTAAGTGCGGAAGCCATGTCTGCTGCGGTCTCTGGATGGGCCCGCGGGCCAGGACAGCCGGGGGCGATGGAAGGGCGGTGCCAGAGGGAAAACCCCTGGCCCAAAGGTACACTGTGGGGCATGATTTTACCCAGTGCCTCCCCCTTCGGCTGGCTGCTCGCGGCGGCTGCGGCCGTCGCCTATGCCGTGCCAGCCGCCGCAGGCCCGCGCCTGGGCACGGGTGCCACACGCACCGCACTGGCCTTGGCATGGGGGCTGCATGGCGCTGTCCTGGCCTGGGCCTTGGTGGGCGAGACGCCGCCACGCTTCGGCTTCGCACCTGCGCTGTCGATGACGGCCTGGCTGGTGCTCACGGTCTATGCCGTGGAACGGCAGTTGTTTCCACAAATGCAGTCACGCTGGGTACTGGCAGGGCTGGGCGCGGCCGCCATCGTGCTGGCGATGCTGTTCCCGGGGCAGCCCCTGCACGTGACCGCATCCGCTTGGCTGCCTTTGCACTTGGCGCTGGGCATTGCTTGTTATGGCCTGTTTGCAGCGGCGGTGGTACACGCCTGGCTCATGACACGCGCCGAGCGCCACATCCGGCAGGCTGAAGACCCGCACAGCGGCATCCCACTGCTGACGCTGGAGCGGCTGACCTTCCGGTTCGTGACGGCGGGGTTTGTACTGCTCACCGCCACCTTGCTGGCCGGGTGGCTGTTTGGCGAGACGCTGTATGGCCGGGCCTGGCGGTGGGACCACAAGGCCGTGTTTTCGATGCTCTCGTGGCTGACCTTTGCCACGCTGCTGTTGGGCCGTGCCCGCTTTGGCTGGCGGGGCCGCAATGCGGTGAGTGTGTTGTATGCGGGCTCGGCCCTGTTGCTGCTGGCCTATGTGGGCTCGCGTTTTGTATTGGAAGTTGTTCTGGGCCGCAGCGCATGAAGTACCTGGTCTTGTTGGTCGTCATCGCGGTGGCCGTAGGTATCTGGCGCAGCCGCCGCGCCCCTGATGCGGCGGTGCCCAAAGCGCCCCCTACACCGCCTGCCCTGCCACAGGACATGCTGGCCTGCGCGCACTGCGGCGTGCACATCCCACAGGCCGAAGCCCTGATGCTGGGCAGTCAGGCCTATTGCAGCGCCGAGCACCGGCGCATGGGCCCGGCCTGAGCGACGCCTTGCCGTTGTGACCATGCAAGCAGCGCCCGCAGGCCCACTGCCGCTTTCCGCAGACGCTCCCTTCGCACGGCTGTGGCTCGGTTTTCTGACGGGCCGCGTCATGGTGGCCCTGGCACTTTTGGTGCTGCAGGGGGCCGGGCAGCTGATCAATCAAGCGGCGGCGCCCTCCGTGCTCGCAGTCTGCGTGGCCTATCTCGTGGCGACCGTGGTGCTGCGGGTGCTGTCGCGCAACGCCCCGCCGTCGCCCAGCGCCGGCCCGCAGTGGCTGCCCTCCATTGGTGTGGACCTGGCGGCGATCACTGCGCTGCAGTTGCTGCATGCGGGCACCATGAACTACACGCCCCTGTTCGGCCTGCCCATCCTGATCGCAGCGGTCATGGGCACGCTGACCCTGGCCCTGGGCACCACCGCCGCAGTCACGCTGCTGCTGCTGGGCTGGGCCTGGTGGGTGGGCCAGTACAGCACGGGCGACGAGGGCCAGCGCTACCTGCAAAGTGCGCTGACCGGCACAGGCTACTTCATCGTGAGCTATCTGGTGCACCAGCTGGCCACCCGCCTAGCGCGCGAACAGGAAGTGGCGCAACAAAGCCAGATCGCGGCGCGCGTGCAAACGCAGGTCAGTGCACTGGTCATCCAGAACCTGACCGACGGGGTGCTGGTGGTGGACGAGACCGATGTGGTGCGCATTGCCAACCCCGCAGGGCTGCAGCTGTTGGGTGGCGTGGCACTGACCGAGTTGCCGTTTGCCCTGACCTCTACCGCGCCGTGGCACCCCCTGGTGATCCTGGCGCGGCGCACCTTCCGTCACGAACAGCCCCAGACGGCCGATGTTGATCTGCTGCACGAAGGCCAGAGCCCCACCGGCCTGCATGTGCGCACCTGGCTCACGTCCACACGCAATGCGGCCTTGCAGACGCACTCCGAGCGGCTGTGCGTGATGTTCTTGCACGATCTGCGGGAAATGGAAGCGCGGCTGCGCACCGAAAAACTCGCGGCCATGGGCCGCATGTCTGCCGCCGTGGCCCACGAGATCCGCAACCCGCTGGCCGCCATCGTGCAAGCCAATGCCCTGCTGGAAGAAGACCTGCACGAGCCAGCGCAAAAGCGCCTGGCGCACATGGTGCAGCAGAACGCCGACCGCCTGGCACGCATTGCCGAAGAGGTGCTGGACATTGCCCGCGTGCAGCACCAGATCAGCCACGCCCCCGCCTCCACCGTGGTGCTGGACGAAACCGTCGCCCAGATCTGGAACGACTGGCAGGCCCAGGACCCCGCGCGGCGGCGCGCCCTGGTGTCGCTGGATACCGGTGCCACCCAGGTGGAGTTTGACGCCGAGCACCTGCGCCGCGTTCTGGTCAACCTGCTGGACAACGCCCTGCGCTACATGGGCCCGGAGCCCGACTCGCTGTCGGTGACCACGCGCAATACGCCTGCCGGCCAGGTCAGCCTGCAGGTGTGGAGCGACGGAGCGCCCATGGACAAATCCGTGGAGCGGCATCTGTTCGAGCCCTTCTTCTCGTCCGAGAGCCGCTCCAGCGGCCTGGGCCTCTATATTTGCCGGGAGCTGTGCCAGCGCCATGGCGCCTTCATCAGCTACCAGCGCCTGAACCGCCCCACCGCACGCGGAGACATCGGAGGCAACGCCTTCACCGTGGGCTTCCGCCGCACGACCCGCCCCGCCGACAATGCCACCTTGTTTGACACCATCGTGGTCTGACTGCTGCCACCATGAACGCCCCTGCCGCCTCCATCCTCGTCGTTGACGACGAACCCGATCTGCGCACCCTGTACGAGCTCACCTTGCTGCGCGAGGGCTACCGGGTCGAGACCGCGTCCAACGTGCAGGAGGCCCGCGAGCAACTCAAGGCCCAGCGTTTTGACGCGGTGATCACTGACATGCGACTGCCTGACGGGTTTGGCATGGAGCTGCTGCAGGACCTGCGCGACCAGCAGCGCCGGGAGCGCTGCGTGGTCATGACTGCCTACGGATCGGCAGAAAACGCGGTCGAGGCGCTGCGTGCGGGGGCCTTCGACTACCTCACCAAGCCTGTGGACCTCAAGCAATTCCGCTCGGTGGTGGCCTCGGCCATCCAGGGCACCGGCGGAGTCCCCCCACCACGTGCGGCGCGCAGCAACGGCTCCAGCCGCTCCGCCAATGCGGCGGCGGCCAGCGAATTCGGCAGTGCCAACGCCGCCCTGGATCGCCTGGTGGGCGAATCCGACGCCATCCGCAACGTCAAGCAGCGCGTGGCCAAGGTGTCGCGCGGCATGGCGCCCGTGCTGATCCATGGTGAGTCGGGCACCGGCAAGGAGTTGGTGGCCCAGGCCTTGCACGCCAGCAGCCAGCGCGCGGATGGCCCCCTGGTCGCCGTGAACTGCGGAGCCATCCCTGAAAACCTGCTGGAAGCCGAATTCTTTGGTGCCCGCAAGGGCTCCTACACCGGGGCTTCGCAAGACCGCGACGGCTACTTCCAGGCCGCACGCGGGGGCACCCTGTTCCTCGACGAAATCGGTGACCTGCCGCTGGCGATGCAATCCAAGTTGCTGCGCGCCATCCAGGAGCGCAGCGTGCGGCCGCTGGGCTCCACCCAGGAAGAAACCGTGGACGTGCGCATCGTCAGCGCCACCCACCGCGACCTGGCGGCCGACGTCCAGGCCGGCCGGTTCCGCCAGGATCTGTACTACCGGCTCAATGTGATCGAGATCGTCATCCCGCCGCTGCGCGAACGCAGGGAGGATCTGCCCGCGCTGTGTGCAGCACTGCTCACCCGCATTGCTAACGAGTCCGGCATGCCGGTGCCCCAGCTCACCGACCGCGCACTGAACGCCATCGCCGCCCACCCGCTGACCGGAAACGTACGCGAGCTGGAAAACCTGCTGCACCGTGCAGTCGCGTTGAGCGATGGGGACGAGTTGCAGGTGGATGCACCCAGCGGCGCGGCAGAGGTGCAGATGGCCCGCCCTACGCCGTCCGCATTGGCCAGTGCGGCAGAGGTTCCGGCTGGCGGCACCTCCGTCCCATCCGATGCCGCTCCAACCCAGCAGCCCTTGGCCAGCGGATGCACGGTGCCCCTCCCCAGCGACCTGCAGGCCTGGCTGGATCAGCAGGAGCGCGAGATCCTGATCCGCGCGCTCAAAGAATCCGGGTTCAATCGCACGGCCACGGCGGCACGCCTGGGCATCAGCCTGCGCCAGATTCGCTACCGCATTGCCCGCCTGAACATCGCGGTACCCAACGACCAGGACCCGCATGACGACCAGGGCTGACGGAGCCCCGGCAGCAGCCCCCACGCACTGGGACGGCGGATGGCACCTGGCAGCCCAGCGGCTGGCATCGCCGAACTTCGGACCACGCCCCGTACAGGCCTCGTGGGTGGACCTGATCGTGGTGCACTCCATCAGCCTGCCCCCGGGTGAATACGGCGGCGGCGCCGTGCAACAGCTGTTCACCAACACTTTGGACTGGGACGCGCACCCTTACTACCAGGGCATTCGCGGACTGCAGGTGTCCGCCCATTTTTTCATCGGGCGCACCGGTGCACTGTGGCAGTTTGTGGATTGCGACCAGCGAGCCTGGCATGCGGGGCAATCGTTCTACAGAGGCAGGAGCCAGTGCAACGACGATTCCATCGGCATTGAACTGGAGGGCCTGGAGGGCCTCACCTTCGAGTCCGCCCAATACGAGACACTGGCCCGGGTCTGCCAGGACATTGCGCAGCGTTACCCCATCGAGCATATCGCGGGGCATGAACACATCGCCCCGGGGCGTAAGCTTGACCCCGGCCCGGGGTTTGACTGGTCCAGGCTGCAACAGGCCCTGGGCTGGCCAGCGCAGCGATTCCCGCAAGGCACACAGACAGGCCCGCAGCAGCTTCGCTGACGCCACACTTTCACTGTCGCACGGGCGCATCAAGGCAATTTTTTCTTTGTGCGTTCGCACATATTTTTGCAGCCAAGCACTGCGCGGCCTGGCGCAGGAAATCCGCCGCCAAGGTACGCCACTGCAAGGTTTTGCATCGCCCACATCGCGTTTACAAGGGTTCGCCGCAGGTGCCGATTGCCAAGGCAACGGGGTTGGGAACATGCTGTTTCGGTTTTGGGGACTCATTCCAGCGGTACACTACCGGTAGTGTCTTGAACCGCCTCGACACACCATATATAGTGTGCGCCAGACTGAAGTCCGGTGCAGCACCCACACACTGCGGCGGCGCTCCAGGCCGCACGCCACCCCAGACAGCCCACAGAAGAGGACACCCATGCAAGCTGCTTTGAACACGCCTTCCCCATCGCCCACCGCCTCTGCGGATACCGCCACACACGCTGCAGCGGCCGCAGCTTCCGGGCACCCGCTCACGCATTACCAGATCATTCGCCGCAACGGCGCGGTGGTGCCGTTCGAGCCCCAGAAAATTGCAGTGGCGATGATGAAGGCGTTTCTGGCAGTGCACGGCACGCAGGGCGCCGCCTCTGCCAGCGTACGTGAGGTGGTAGATACGCTCACCCAGAACGTGGTCCGCGCCCTGATGCGCTCGCGCCCGGGCGGCGGCACCTTCCATATTGAAGATGTGCAGGACCAGGTCGAGCTGGGCCTGATGCGCGGCGAGCACCACGAAGTCGCCCGCGCTTACGTGCTGTACCGCGAGCGCCGCACGCAGGAGCGCGCCCACCACCAGGAACAGCTCGCTCCCGCCACCCCGGTGATGCACGTGATCGACAACGGCCAACGTGTGCAGCTGGACATCCTGCGCCTGCACGCGTTGATCGAGTCGGCCTGCGCCAATCTGGGCGCCGACATCAAGGCCGCCCCTATCGTCGCCGAGACCATGCGCAACCTGTATGACGGCGTTCCCATGGACGAGGTCTACAAGGCATCCATTCTGGCCGCCCGCACCCTGATCGAAAAAGATCCCGACTACACCTACGCCACGGCCCGCTTGCTGCTGCATACCATCGTGCGTGAGGTGCTGGGGCGTGACGTGACCCAAAGCGACATGGGCCAGGCCTACAAGGACTATTTCCCCTCCTTCATCCAGAAGGGGGTGGACAACGAGCTGCTGGATGAGCGCCTGCTCAAGCAATACGATCTGAACCGCCTGGGCGCTGCGCTCAAGGCCGAGCGCGACCTGCAGTTCGATTACCTCGGCCTGCAGACGCTGTACGACCGCTACTTCCTGCACGTCAAGAAGACCCGCATCGAGCTGCCCCAGGCCTTCTTCATGCGCGTGGCCATGGGCCTGGCACTGAACGAAACCGACCGCGAGGCACGGGCCATCGAGTTCTACGAAGTGCTGTCCAGCTTCGACTTCATGTCCAGCACGCCCACGCTGTTCAACAGCGGCACGCTGCGCTCGCAGCTGTCGAGCTGCTACCTGACCACGGTGCCGGACGACCTCGATGGCATCTACGAGTCCATCAAGGAAAACGCCCTGCTGTCCAAGTACGCCGGCGGCCTGGGCAACGACTGGACGCGCGTGCGCGCCCTGGGCAGCCACATCAAGGGCACCAACGGCGAGTCGCAGGGCGTGGTGCCGTTCCTGAAGGTGGTCAACGACACGGCGGTGGCCGTCAACCAGGGCGGCAAGCGCAAGGGCGCTGTCTGCGCCTACCTGGAGACCTGGCACCTGGACATCGAGGAGTTCCTGGAGCTGCGCAAGAACACGGGCGACGACCGCCGCCGCACGCACGACATGAACACCGCCAACTGGGTGCCCGACCTGTTCATGCGCCGCGTGATGGAAAAGGGCCCGTGGACGCTGTTCTCGCCCTCCGACGTGCCCGACCTGCACGACAAGTTCGGCACCGCGTTCGAGCAGGCCTACGTCGCCTACGAGGCCAAGGCCGCGCGCGGCGAGATCAAGCCCAGCAAGACCCTGCCCGCGGTGGACCTGTGGCGCAAGATGCTGTCGATGCTGTTCGAGACCGGCCATCCCTGGATCACCTTCAAGGACGCCTGCAACCTCCGCTCGCCGCAGCAGCACGCCGGCGTGGTGCATTCCAGCAACCTGTGCACCGAGATCACGCTCAACACCAGCGACAGCGAGACGGCGGTGTGCAACCTGGGCTCGGTCAACCTGCCGCGCCACATCAAGGATGGGGCCATCGATCATGACAAGCTGCAGCGCACCGTGCAGACCGCCATGCGCATGCTCGACAACGTCATCGACATCAACTACTACGCCGTCAAGAAGGCGCGCGACGCCAACCTGCGCCATCGCCCGGTGGGCTTGGGACTGATGGGTTTCCAGGACGCGCTGTACGCGCTGCGCATTCCCTACGCCAGCGAGCAGGCGGTGCAGTTCGCCGACCAGTCGATGGAGGCGGTCTGCTACCACGCCTACTGGGCCTCGACCGAGCTGGCCGCCGAGCGCGGGCGCTATGCGTCCTACAAGGGCTCGCTGTGGGACCAGGGCGTGCTGCCGCTGGACACCCTCGATCTGCTGGAGCAGGCGCGTGGCGGCTACGTCGAAGTCGACCGCTCGGCCACGCTGGACTGGGACGCGCTGCGCCGCAAGATCGCGCAGGGCGGCATGCGCAACAGCAACTGCGTGGCCATCGCGCCCACCGCCACCATCAGCAACATCGTCGGCGTTGACGCCTCCATCGAGCCGTGCTTCGGCAACCTGTCGGTCAAGAGCAACCTGTCGGGCGAGTTCACCATCATCAACCACCACCTGGTGCGCGACCTGAAGCGCCTGGGCCTGTGGGACGAGGTGATGGTGATGGACCTCAAGCACTTCGACGGCTCGCTGGCCGCCATCGACCGCGTGCCCGCCGACATCAAGCAGCTGTACGCCACCGCCTTCGAGGTGCAGCCCCAGTGGCTGGTGGAGTGCGCCGCGCGGCGCCAGAAGTGGATCGACCAGGCGCAGAGCCTGAACATCTACATGGCCGGCGCCTCGGGCAAGAAGCTGGACGACACCTACAAGCTGGCGTGGCTGCGCGGCGTGAAGACCACCTACTACCTGCGCACCACCAGCGCCACGCAGGCCGAGAAGTCCACCATCTCGTCGGGCCGCCTGAACGCCGTGCCCAGCAGCCACGAGCGCGACGGCGGCCTGCAGGCTGGCCCTGCGGCGCCGGTGCACGAGCCCGCGCTCGACGCCATCGAGGCCGCCACCGACATCCGGTTCTGCGCCATCGACGATCCCGGTTGCGAGGCCTGTCAGTGATCGCGCGCGGCGGCCGCGTCGCGCGATGCGATGCCTGGCCGCAACACATTCTTGTCATTCGGTGGAGTTCAACGTGCACGAATGCTTTGCATTTCGTCATGTTGCTCCCATAATCGGAGCATTGGAAAAATCATGTTGAACTGGAGCGAAGACACC
>OFJB01000790.1_pt1 | contig 14061 bp, 14 predicted proteins | sample 1775081 | NCBI WGS metagenome assembly OFJB01 (sample SAMN08195771, study PRJEB24354) | sludge metagenome | isolation source: initial sludge from phenol fed wastewater aerobic bioreactor | place: India: Nagpur | collected 2016-06-05 | reverse complement strand
TTCTTCTTGGCGTTCTCGAACATGTCGCGCACGCGCGCCGCGCCCACGCCGACGAACATCTCGACGAAGTCGGAGCCGGAGATGGAAAAGAACGGCACCTTGGCCTCGCCCGCGATGGACTTGGCCAGCAGCGTCTTGCCGGTGCCCGGCGGGCCGACCAGCAGCAGGCCGCGCGGAATGCGCCCGCCCAGCTTCTGGAACTTCTGCGGGTCCTTCAGGAAGTCCACCACCTCCTTGACCTCTTCCTTGGCCTCGTCGCAGCCGGCCACGTCGGCGAAGGTGACGGTGTTGTTGTTCTCGTCGAGCATGCGCGCCTTGGACTTGCCGAAGCTGAAGGCGCCACCCTTGCCGCCGCCCTGCATCTGGCGCATGAAGTACACCCACACACCGATCAAGAGCAGCATGGGGCCCCAGCTGACCAGCAGGGTCATCAGCAGCGAGCCCTCTTCGCGCGGCTTGACGTCGAACTTGACGTTGTGGTTGATCAAGTCGCCCACCAGCCCGCGGTCGAGATAGGTGGCCTGGGTGCGCACGCGGCGGTCGTCGTTGAGCACAGCGACGATGTCGGCGCCGTTGGGGCCTTCCTGAATGGTGGCGCTCTTGACCCGGTCACCCCGCACGTCGGCCAGGAAGTCCGAGTAGGCCACGTGATTGGCCGAGGCCATGCGGCCGCCATCGAACTGCTTGAACACCGTGAACAGCACCATGGCGATCACCATCCACACGGCGATCTTGGAAAACCATTGATTATTCAAAGCCTTGTGCTCCAGTGGGGAAACAGCCCCTCGAGGGGTGCAGATAAGGGTGATTTTAGGCGCTTCAAGCCCCAAACCCCAGCGGGCAAGCCCCTGACCCTGTAACGAAAACGGCCGTTGCGGCCCCAGTGCGTCAGGCGGCGGCCTGCTTCGGGCCGATGCCCACCAGAAAAGTCTCGGCCGAGCGTGCGCGCGAGGCCTTGGGCTTGATCGGCTTGATCACGCGAAAGCGCTGCTTGAACAGCTTGACCAGCTGGCTGTAGCCGCTGCCATGAAACAGCTTGACCACCAGCGCGCCCTCGGGGCGCAGGTGCTGCCCGGCAAAGTCCACCGCCAGCTCCACCAGGTGGCTGATGCGCGCCGCGTCCACCGACTCGACGCCCGACAGGTTGGGCGCCATGTCCGACACCACCACCTCCACCGGCTGGCCGCCCAGGGCGGCGTGCAGGCGCGCCAGCACCTCGTCCTCGCGGAAGTCGCCCTGCAGAAACTGCACGCCCTCGATCGGCTCCATGGGCAGGATGTCCAGCGCGACGATGGTGCCGTCCAGCTCGCCCACCGCCGCGCCCTGCGGCGACAGGCGCCGGCGCAGGTACTGGCTCCAGGCGCCGGGCGTGCTGCCAAGGTCCACCACGCACTGGCCGGGCCGGATCAGGCCCAGGGTCTCGTCGATCTCCTGGAGCTTGTAGGCCGCGCGCGCCCGGTAGCCGTCCTTTTGCGCCAGCTTGACGTAGGGGTCGTTGATGTGGTCGACCAGCCAGGCCTTGTTGACCTTCTTGCTTTTGGTTCGCAGCTTCATGCGGCCGGATAATACGGGCATGCCCCAAATCCAACTCACGCCCGCCGAGCGCAAGGCGCACCGCGCCGAGGCGCACCACCTCGACCCCGTCGTCATGATCGGGGGCGAAGGCCTGACGCCCGCCGTGCGCAAGGAGGCCGACCTGGCGCTGAACGCCCACGGCCTGATCAAGATCCGCGTGCTGGGCGACGACCGCGCCGCGCGCGAGGCCATCTTTCAGCAACTGGCGGACGAGCTGAACGCCGCGCCCATCCAGCACATCGGCAAGCTGCTGGTGCTGTGGCGCCCCAAGCCGCCCAAGGAGCAGGCCGAGCACGAGGAGCGCCGCGCCGGCCCCAAGGACGTGAAGGTGCTCAAGTACAGCAAGCGCGGCGGCCAGCGCCCCGAGGTGCGCGTGGTGCGCGTGCTGGGCAACCAGCGCCTGACGCCGGGCGGCAAGCTCAAGAAGGCGCCGGTCAAGCAGAAGTCGGTCAAGAAGACCCGGCACGACTGATTTGATAGCGCCTGACGCATGACTGATAAGGGCCAGCGGCACATTCTGTGCATGAAATGGGGCACCAAGTACGGCCCCGAGTACGTCAACCGCCTGTACGGCATGGTGCGCCGCCACCTGCAGGGCGACTTCAATATTGTCTGCCTGACCGACGACGGTGCGGGCGTGCGCCCCGAGGTGCAGTGCCTGCCCATCCCGCCGCTCAACCTGCACCTGAAGCCCGGCCAGCGCGACGGCGCCTGGAAGAAACTGACCACCTTCGAGGCCGACCTGCACGGCCTGACCGGCACGGCGCTGTTCCTGGACCTGGACGTGGTCATCGTCGGCCCGCTGGACGACTTCTTCACCCAGCCTGGCGAGTTCCTCATCATCCACGACTACCCGCGCTTCTGGCGCTTTGGCGAGCGCATCGTCGGCAACTCGTCGGTGTATCGCTTCACGCTGGGTGCGCACGCCGACGTGCTGGCGCACTTTCGCGCCCACATGGACGAGGTGCAGCGCCAGTACCGCAACGAGCAGACCTTCCTGTCGCACTTTCTGCACCGCCAGGGCAAGCTGTCGTACTGGCCCGCCGGCTGGTGCCCCAGCTTCAAGTACCACTGCATCCCGCCCTGGCCCGGAAACTACTGGCGCGAGCCGCGCATTCCCCAAGACGCGCGCATCATCATTTTTCACGGCGAGGTCAACCCGCACGACGCGCTGGCCGGCAGGCGCAACAAGCGCTGGCGCCACATCCAGCCGGCGCGCTGGGTGGGCGAGGCGTGGAAGGACTGACCTCGTTCAGCGCCCCACGCCAGCGCCCACGCCCACCAAGGGCCGCCCCACCAGCCGCGTGAGAATGGCCAGCGGGCTGGCCTGCGGGTTGGCCTCGCGCCCGGGCGGCAGGTACAGCGTCTGCTCCATCATGAACTGGCCGCTCATTACCGCGTGCGTGGCCTGGTCGGAGTAGCACACCCAAACGCTGCCGGCGGCAAAGGGCACGGTGACTTGCGAGCCGCTCTTTTGATAGCTCTCGTCGAATTTCATGCCATCGTGCAGCTGCAGCATCAGGTGGTCATATTCGCTGCGCAAGGACTTGGTGACATGCAGCGCATTCAACGCCTTGGCCTGCCACAGCCGATACGGTTTGGCGCGCGGCAGGAACTGGCGCGCCACCGTCTCGAAGTCATCGCCCACGCGCCACACGCGCGGCACGCCCGTGGGATTGATGTTGGCAAACACACGCAGGATGCGCTCGCCGTAGTTGGGGCGCGACGGAAAGGCATCGACGTGCATGCGCTGGTCGTCGGCGCGCACCGACTGCTTGCGCGTCTCGACCTGGCGCGGGCGAAAACTGGTGGGCGCGGCGCGCAGCAGGCCGCGGTATTCGGGCAGCAGGCCGTCGATGAGCTGCAGCGCCTGCTGGCGAAAGCGCGCCACCATGGCCGTGAGCTGCGCCTGCTCCTCGGCACTGCCGCCCGCACCCTTGAGCACGCCGTCGGCGCCCAGGCTGACGTTGCGTGATTTGGGCGCGAGCATGTCGGCACGCAGCAGCGCGCGCTCACCCGGCAACACCTCGAAGGCCAGGCGCGGAAAGTACAGCACCCGGCCGGCCTCGACGGCGGCCGTCCATTCGGGGCGGCCGGCCAGGCGCCAGTCGGCGGCGTCGATTTCGACGATGGGCGAGTTCATGGGTGGGTGTCTCCACGGCGGCCGGCCAGCGGCCACAGCACCACGGCGGCGCTCAGCCACTGCACGACGTACAGCGCCGCGCCCAGGCTGTGCCAGAGCCGCAGGTTCTGCCGCGCCACGATGCGCGGGGCCACGGCGTACTCCAGCAGCAGCGCCAGCAGCATCCCGAAAACCACAAAAACGATAGCTATTCGCGCTTGATTGGCGGGCGCCAGAGCCCTGTTTTGCTTGAAAACCAGCAACAGCACCAGCCCGCACGCCACCGACACCCAGGTCTGCGCGGCAAACAGGTGGGCCGCCGCGTGGCCGGCCAGCGTCTTGCTGGGCAGGTTGGCAAACAGCAGCGGCACCGCCATGAAGCCGATCACCGACAGGCTGCCCCACCACAGGGCGGCGGCGTATACGGGCAAGCGATCGCGCATGAGTCGGACCCGGCTCAAACGTACTTGACGGCGATGATCTCGTAGTGCCGCGCACCGCCCGGCGCCTGCACCTCGGCGGTGTCGCCCTCTTCCTTGCCGATCAGCGCGCGGCCGATGGGGCTGCCCACGTTGATCAGGCCCTTCTTCAGGTCGGCCTCGTCCTCGCCCACGATCTGGTAGGTGACCTGCTCGCCGCTGTCCTCCTCCTCCAGCTCCACCGTGGCGCCGAACACCACGCGCCCACCGGCGTTGAGCGTGGCCGGATCGATGATCTGCGCGGCGGCCAGCTTGCCCTCGACTTCCTTGATGCGGCCTTCGATGAAACCCTGGCGATCCTTGGCGGCGTCGTATTCGGCGTTCTCGCTCAAGTCGCCGTGCGAGCGCGCCTCGGCAATCGCCGCGATCACCGCCGGGCGGTCCTGCGTCTTCAAGCGCTGCAGCTCGGCCTTGAGCAGTTCGGCGCCGCGTTTGGTGATGGGTAGGGTGGCCATGTCGGGGTCTCTCTCAACTCGCAAAAAGCAAACCGCCGAGCGTTGACCCTCGGCGGTGTGACTGGGCGAATTATGCCGCGTCCACGGCCGGCGGCCTCAAAAATCGACGCTGACCGAAACGACGAACGCTCGCGGGGCGCCGACGTTCAGGCGCCCCGTACCCCAGGCGCCGTCCCAATAGTGCTTGTTGGCGACGTTGGCCACGCCGCCGCGCACCACCATCGGGTGGCCCGCCACGCGGGTGGCATACCGCGCACCCAGGTCCACCGTGGTGACCGCCGGTACTTTGGCCTGGTTGCGGGCGTCCAGCCAGAACGACCCGGTGTGGTTGACACGACCGTTCAGGCTCAGGCCCGGCACCCCCGGCACAGCCCAGTCCAGCCCGATATTGGCCAGCCACTTGGGCACGCCCCATTGCGAGTTGCCCTGATCGACGCCGCCCTGTGTCTGGGTCAGGGTGGCCTTGGTATAGGTGATGCCGCCCAGCACGCCAAGGCTGGGCAAGAGCTTGCCGAAGACGTTCCATTCCAGGCCGCGGTTGCGCTGCTCGCCGTCGGCACGCAACACGTTGCCCGCTGCCGTGATGATGGAAGGCTTGCGAATCTCGAACGCGCTGAAGGTGTTGGTCAACTCGCCCCGGCGCCACTTCACGCCGATCTCGTACTGCTGCGTCTTGTAGGGCGCCAGCGTCTCGCCCTCGTTGGCGTAGCCGGTGCCCACCAGTTGGCCCGGACTCAGGCCCTGGACGTAGTTGGCGTAGAGCGACACATCGTCGCCCCAGGGCTTGGCCACCACGCCCAGCAGCGGCGTCACGGCGGTCCTCTTGTAGCCTGCCGCCTTCTGGTCGACCCGCTGGGACCGCACGCCGGCCGTGATCAGAAGCCTGTCGTTCAGCAGGCCCATGGTGTCGACCACGGACAGCGACTGGTTGGTGTCGCGGATGGATTCGCGGTAGGTCGACGCCGCTGCACCTGCCGGCATCTGCACCGGGCTCGGGTCATAGATGTTGCTGTTCGTGATCTGCCATTGACCGTTGCCGCGTGTGCCGCCCTTCTGGCGCTCCACGTTGGCCGTGAACGACAGGTTGTGCCACACCGCCCCCGTGGCGAAGCGGCCGCGCACGCCTGCCTCGTATGCCTGTGTGTCGCGCTTGCCCCAGGAGTTGTAGACCGTGCCGGTGGCGCGGCCCGTGGCGGCGTCGGCCACGTTCCAGACCGGGCGCGTGCCGAAGATGAAGCCGTCGTAGTCGTGGCGGGCCGTCCCGGCGGCGGCAAAGGCCGTCCAGTTGGTCGCCAGCTCGACCTCGCCGCGCACAATGATGCCCTTGGCATGGCTGTTGCTGTAGACGTCATCGCCGTAGAAGAAGTTGGTCGACCCGTCCGGCGCTTCGGGAATGTGCGACCAGTTGCCCTGGAGGATCACCTGGGACGGCGAGCCCTTGCGCGCGCGCTGGGCGATCGAGTACGCATCCATCTCCAGCTTCCAGCCGCTGCCCTGGTAGTCCAGCGCAAGGGCGCCCAGCCCGCGCTTGCGCGTCTGGTGGTCCAGCGGCGTGCCGCCGTCGCCATACAGGCCGTTGAAGCGCACGCCCAGTCGTTGTTCGTCGCCAAATCGACGACCCACGTCGGCATGCAGTGCGTACGAGGATCGCGTCGCGTAACTGGCGGTGAGCCGCGTCAGCGGTTGCAGGCCAGCACGCTTGGGCACCAGGTTGATCGCGCCGCCCACGTCACCCGTGGGCGGCATTCCGACCAGCATGGCTGCGGGGCCCTTGAGCAGTTCGACGCGTTCGAACATTTCCACCGGCACGCTGTGCTGCGGGGCCAGGCCGTACATGCCATTGATGGCAATGGACTCCGCATACACGGGCAGCCCGCGCACGATGAAGTTTTCCACCATGTGGCCCTGGTTGGTCATGGTGCGCACCGACGGATCCTTGCGCAGCAGATCGCCGACGGTACGCGCCTGCTCGTCCTCGATCGCCTCGGACGTGTAGGAGGTGATGTTGAACGGCGCGTCCATCACATCCACGTTGCCCAGTACGCCCAATCGCGCGCCACGGGCGACCTTGCCACCGGGTGCGGCCGCAGGCAGCTCACCAGGCTGCACCGGGCGGCGATCGCGCACCTCGACGGAGGGCAGGTCGGCCGCGGCGCCGGGCGGCGGGCTTGCGTCCTGCGCCAGCGCCCAGACAGGTGCCAGCAGGCACCCAAGCGCGCACGTGCACGTGCGTGCCACGGGATTCAATTCGAACAGACGAACACGAACGCTGGCGTGGAGAGACGATGATGCGCGCATGACAGGAGCAGTGGATGGCCGTTAATGAGAATGACTATCATTCGTATGATCACCATTCCTCCACCACCCGATGTTTGTACGGTGCGCAAAAATGTTTGCGCACCAGCACAAGCCGCGCCGGCTTGCGTTCAGCGCAGCCGGGCCCATTTGGGCGCCATGCCGAACCGGCGCCTGAACGCCGTCGCGAAGTTGGCCGCCGTGGTGTAGCCGGCGATCTCCGCCGCCTGCGACACACTCAAGCCGTCGCGCTCGAGCGCATGGCGCGCACGCTGCAGACGCGCCTCGCGCACGCAATCCACCACGGTGGTGCCGTACTGCGATCGAAAGTGCCGTTGCATCGTGTTGGGGTGCATGCCCACGTGTCGTGCGATGGCCTGCAACGAGAGCCCGAGCGCTGCATCGCTGCACAGGAATTCGTGCAGCTCCTGCATGCGCCGGCTCTCGCGCGAACGCAGGGGCTGGGGCAACAATGCGTCGCTGCTCGAGGGAATCAGTTCGGCCAGCGCCTCGGCCGTGAGTTCGAGTGCGCGGCTTTCCATGTACAAATGCCACAGCACCGTGCTGGCCTCGCGCGCCGCGGCCAGTTGCCCGGCCAGCCCCACCAGCCGGGCCGAGGGTTTGAAGGCGTGGACAGCCAGATGCCGGTGCATGAACTCACCCACCGCGTCCTGCTCCTGCGCGCCCGATGACATCTGCGCCAGCCAGGTGCCACTCAGACTCACGCTGACGCGCCGCGCATGCCGCCCTTTGCGCAGTCGCCGCGCGAACGTTTCCGGCTGCCGCAGATTCACCAGCACGGCGCTGGGGCCCCGTGGCCGCGCGCCGCTCACGAGCAGCCGTCGTTCGCCGTAGCTGACATCGACCGAGCCCTCCAGCACCACCAGAATGCGCAAGCCCGACTCCAGGTGACCCTGGGCCGTGATATCCCATCGATCCACGACGTCGTCGGCATGCAAGCCCAACCCGGGGCGCAGCATGTAGTGACGCTGGAGATGGGCGCCCAATTCCGGTGGAAGCGACGCGTCAGGCATCTGATCCGCGAGCGTGCCGCACAGCGGTGGTGGCACAAACATCTGAATGGTTCCCTGCAAAACAAAGCATGTTCAAAGTCGCTATTATGCAAATGCGAATCATTCTCAATTATAGTCGTGACAATGCTTCCTGTTTTTCGCCGCATGCTGGCCGCACTGCTGATCCTGCCCGCGTGCTGGCTTCCCGCTCAGGCCCGCAGCGTGACCGATCTGGCCGGACGACAGGTCACCGTACCCGATCGGGTCGACCGCATCATGCTTGGCGAAGGCCGCCTGCTGCCCGCCCTGGCCATTCTGGAAGGCAGGGATCTGACGCGCCGTCTCGTGGCAACGATGGGTGACTACGAGCGGCTGGACGCGGCCGGCTATGCCCAGTTCAGCCGCGCGTTTCCCGATCTGGACAAGGTGCCGCGCGTCGGCCGCCAGGACGTCAGCAGTTTCAGTGACGAACAGGCACTCGCGCGCCGGCCGCAGGTGGCATTTCTTGGCCTTGGCGGAGGGCATGGACCCAATGAGCGCAGCCTGGAGACGCTCAAGCGGCTTGAGGCGGCCGGCGTGGCCGTGGTGTTCATCGACTTGCGGCACGCACCCCTCAAGAACACCGCCCGCAGCATCGAGGTGATGGGCGAGGTGCTGGGCAAGTCCGCCGAGGCAAAGGCGTTCGCGACCTACTGGCGCGAGCAGCTGGCGCGCGTCGAGACGGCACTGAAGGGCGCGCCCCCCGGCCCGACGGTGTATCTGGACAGTCGCGTCGGCCTGGACGATGGATGCTGCGCCACCATGGTGGGCATGCTGGGCATCCTGCTTGACGCCGCGGGGGGGCGCAACGTGGCCACCGGGCTGATTCCAGGCGAGAGCGGGACGCTCAACCCCGAGCTTCTGATCGCCCGTCAGCCCCAGCTCTACGTCGGAACGGCCGTCGGCAGCATGGAAATGGCACAGAAGAGCCCATTGCGCATCGTGCTGGGCGCAGACGCCACGCCCGAGGCGGCGCGCGCCTCGCTGAAGCGGGCGCTGCAACGCAGGGGGGTGGATCAGCTTCAGGCTGCCCAGCCGGGGCGCGCGCATGCGCTGTGGCACCACTTCTACAACTCTCCCTTCAACGTCGCGGCGCTGCAGGTGTTGGCCAAGTAGATGCACCCGGACCGCTTCGCCGATCTGGATCCGCGCGCCACGCTGGAGACGATGTATCGGCGCTTCATGCCCATTCCCCTGTCCGGCGAGTACTGGGTCTCGCTGTGACGACAACCGGTCGCCGCAGGGCGCTCGCCGTGGGCGCAGCCTGCCTTGTGCCCGCCTGCGCCACCCACCAGCCTGACGCCATGCAAACGGATCGCGTGAGCGCAGCACCCTCTGTCGGCCCCGCGGTGCAACTGCCCGACACGAGCTGGTCGGACTGGCGCGACCCGGCAAGCGGGCGCACCTGGCGCGTGTTCGCGCAGGCCCCGCTCACTGCGGCGCCCGCAGGTGGCCATCCGCTGCTGCTTGTTCTGGATGCGAACCAGAGTTTCGTACTGGCGGCGCAACTGGCGCGCAACCTGTTGGAGCGCCCGTCCGACGTGCGCGGCGACGTGCCCATCGTCGTCGGCATCGACCACCCGACCGCGATCATGGACCATGACGCACGTCGGCGCGATTTCACGCCACCCGATGCCGCAGGATCACCGTCCAGCGGCGGCGCCGATGCGCTGCTTGGCTTCATTGCCAACCAGTTGCAGCCCCAAGTGGCCGCGCGCTGGCCCGTCAACGCGACCAGGCAAACGCTGTTCGGACACTCATTGGCCGGACTGTTCACGATGTACGCGATGTTCGCGCGGCCGGGCCTGTTCGGCGCATACGCGGCAGCCAGTCCTTCACTCTGGTGGCGCGACGGGCAATGGCTGCGCAGCGCCGCGAGCGCGATGAACGCGTCGTCCGTGCCGTGGCGCGCCCAGGTGCAGCTGAGCGTGGGCGCCCTGGAGAACGTTGCCGGCGCACAAAGCCCCCGGCGCGCGGCCGTCCTGGCCGAACGCCGCCCGATCGAACGCACGCGCGCCTTGGCCGAACTGCTGCGTCAACATGCGCAGGCCCAGGATTGGCGGCAGTTCCAGGTCGATTTCTCGGCGTACCCGGGTCTGGACCATGGCGAAGTGATGCCGCGCGCGCTGCTGGACGCGCTCTCGCTGGCGCGGGGCAACCGCACATGAGCGATCCGGTCCGCCCCCAGGCGCTCGCACCACGGCACGCCGTGCGCAGCGCACCGCCGAGTCCGATCGACACGCCGGCCCAGCCAGCGGCCGGCTCACTGGCCACGCGGTACCGGCGCGTCGCACGGCGACGCCTGTGGTGGATCGGTGCGCTGCTGCTTGCGCTGCTCGCGAGCGTGTTGATCGACGTGTCGCTCGGCCCGTCCAACCTTCCACTCGCCGATGTGGCGCGGGCGCTGTGGTTCTCTGACCAAGTGGATCAATCCCGGCGCATCATCGTCTGGGAAGTGCGCCTGCCCTTCGCCGTCATGGCGGTGCTCGTGGGCGCCAGCCTGGGCCTGGCGGGCGCCGAAATGCAGACCGCGCTCAACAACCCGCTGGCCAGCCCCATGACGCTGGGCCTGGCGGCCGCGGCCGCCGTGGGGGCGTCGCTGGCCGTGATCCTGGGCTGGACATGGATGCTGGCGGGAGAGAATCTGGCCGTCCCGTTGGCGGCTTTCGCCGGCGCGGCCGTGGCCACCCTGCTGATCCAGGCGCTGTCGTGGCGTCACGGCGCATCCGTGGAAACCGTGGTGCTGTTCGGCATTGCGCTCCTGTTCACGTTCGAGGCGCTGCTGTGGCTGATGCAGTACATGGCGGACGCCAATGCACTGCAGCAGATCGTGTTCTGGAGCATGGGCAGCCTGACGCGCACGACATGGAACAAGATCGCCATCGTGGCGTTCGTGCTGCTTGCCTGCGCGATCTGGTCGGCACGTGACACCTGGGCGCTGACGACGATGCGCAGCGGCGACGATCAGGCCCGAAGCCTGGGCCTGTCGGTTGAACGCGTGCGACTGTTGACGCTGCTGCGGGTCAGCCTGGTGGCGGCGACCGCGCTGTCGTTTGTCGGCACCATCGGTTTCGTCGGTCTTGTGGGGCCGCACATCGCGCGCCTGTTGCTGGGCGAGGATCAGCGCTTCATGCTGCCGGGCGCGGCACTGGCCGGCGCGCTGATGCTGTCGGCCGCGTCGATTCTCAGCAAATCCCTCGTCCCGGGCGTGGTGCTGCCGATCGGCATCATCACCGCACTGGTGGGCGTGCCCATGTTCATGGCGCTGATCTGGCGCGCGCGGCGACTGCCATGAGCCTCACGCTGACCCAGGTATCGGCAGGCTATGCCCACCGCCCCGTGCTGAACGCCATCGATCTCGGCCCGGTGGCGCGCGGCACGTTGGTGGCCGTGCTGGGCCCCAACGCCGTGGGCAAATCGACGCTGCTGAAAGCCATCGCCGGATTGCGCCCCGCCCAGGGGCGCATCCAGCTGGGCGACACCGACCTGGTGACGCTCTCGACGCGCCAGCGCTTCGCGCGGGTGGGCTACATGCCACAGGCGCTGCCGCAATCGACCTCGCTGGTGGCCTACGAGCTGATGGACAGCGGACTGCGCGTGAGCCGCCCGCAGTGGCGCGCTCCACGCCGTGAAGCCACCATCGAGGCGGTGATGCACCGGCTTGGCCTTGCCCCGCTGGCGCTGCGCCGGCTCGACGAGCTCTCGGGCGGACAGCGCCAGATGATCGGACTGGCCCAGGTCATCGTCCGCGGCCCCGAGCTCCTGCTGCTCGACGAGCCGACCAGCGCGCTTGACCTGCGCTGGCAACTGCAGGTCTTGCAGACGGTGCAGGCGCTGGCCCGCAGCCAGGGAACGATCGCCCTGGTCGCGCTGCACGATTTGAACCTGGCGCTGCGCTTTTGCGACCAGGCGCTGGTGCTGGGCGACGGACGCGTGCAGGCGGCGGGTGCGCCCGCCCAGGTGCTCGCGCCCCCGCTGCTGGCCCGCGTGTGGGGCGTGCGCGCGCGCCTTGAACACGACCGCCAAGGCCGCGCCATGTTGTTGGCCGACGCCGCCCTGCCCCTGCATACCGCCGACGAGGAATCACCATGACGCACACCCTGCAAGGCGAGACGCGCACGCCCGAGCCCAGCCGGATCCTGCAACGCCTGTGCTATCACTTCAGCCGCAAGATCGACGTGCGCTACGACTTGCACGAGGGCACCGCGCAGTTTCCCTGGGGCAGATGCACGATGCGAGCCGGGAACGATGTGCTGCACTTCGAGTGCGAGGCATGCGACCCGCCAGCGCTGGAGCGGGTACGCCACGTGATCGACGAACACATCGCGCTGTTCTCGCGCAAACAGCCCCTGTCCGTGCAATGGCAGGCCACGGCAGGGGACGGCTGAGCGGGAGAGACGCGGCCATCCCGCCCGCTTGCGCCCATGGAGCGGTACGCGGGGCGCGGCAAGCTTCACAAAGAAAATCGGCGTCATCGCCCACCAATAAAGCGCGAGAAGCTATATCTATGATAGCAACTGGCGACCCATGATGGCCGGAGGCAGACGCCCGAACACGCTGATGGGGGCCTCGTCCTGCGCGCCGGTTCAGCCCTGGAGCTGGGCGTGCATCTCCTGCACCGAGATCACGCTCAAGCGGTCCATGAACTTCATGCCTTCCACGGCAGCCTCGGCGCCGAAGATGGTGGTGATGGTCGGCACGCGCGCCAGCAGCGCGCTGGTGCGGATGGCGCGGCTGTCGGTGATGGCGTTGCGGCGCTCCTCCACCGTGTTGATGACCAGCGAGACGCCGCCGTTCTTGATCAGGTCGACCACGTGCGGGCGCCCTTCGGTCACCTTGTTGACGGTCTCGCAGGCGATGCCGGCGGCCTGGATGGCGGCGGCGGTTCCGCGCGTGGCCACCAGGGCAAAGCCCATGGCCACCAGTTCGCGTGCGATCTGCACGGCCTGCGGTTTGTCGTGGTTCTTGACCGTGAGGAACACCTTGCCGGCCGGCGTGCCGTCGGCCAGCAGGGGGCGCGGCAGGCGCTCGCCGGCGCCGATCTCGGCCTTGATGTAGGCCTCGCCAAAGCTCTTGCCCACGCCCATCACCTCGCCGGTGGACTTCATCTCGGGGCCCAGGATGGTGTCCACGCCGGGAAACTTGACGAAGGGAAACACGGCTTCCTTGACGCTGAAGTACGGCGGGGTCACTTCGGCGCCAATGCCTTGCTTGTCCAGCGTGTCGCCCACCATGCAGCGCGCCGCCACTTTGGCCAGCTGGATGCCGGTGGCCTTGCTGACGAAGGGCACGGTTCGGCTGGCGCGCGGGTTGACCTCCAGCACGTAGATCACGTCCTGCTTGCCGCCGCCGTCCACCGGTTTTTCCTGGATGGCGAACTGCACGTTCATCAGGCCCACCACGTTCAGGCCCTGGGCCATGGCCGCCGTCTGGCGCTTGAGCTCGGCCACCGTCTCGGCCTTCAGGTAGTACGGCGGCAGCGAGCAGGCCGAGTCGCCCGAATGCACCCCGGCCTGCTCGATGTGCTCCATCACGCCGCCGATGAACACGCGCCCCGATGCATCGCGCACGGCATCCACGTCGCACTCGATGGCATCCGACAGAAAGCGGTCCAGCAGCACCGGCGAGTCGTTGCTGACCTTGACCGCCTCGCGCATGTAGCGCTCCAGGCCCTGCTGCTCGTGCACGATTTCCATCGCGCGGCCGCCCAGCACGTAGGACGGGCGCACCACCAGCGGGTAGCCCAGGGCGCTGGCCTTGTCCAGCGCCTCGGCCTCGGTGCGCGCGGTGGCGTTGGGCGGCTGGCGCAGGCCCAGCTGCTGCAGCAGGTGCTGAAAGCGCTCGCGGTCTTCGGCGGCGTCGATCATGTCGGGGCTGGTGCCGATGATGGGCACGCCCGCCGCCTCCAGGTCGAGCGCCAGCTTGAGCGGCGTCTGGCCGCCGTACTGCACGATCACGCCCGCGGGCTTTTCCTTGTCCACGATCTCCAGCACGTCCTCCAGCGTCAGCGGCTCGAAGTACAGGCGGTCGGACGTGTCGTAGTCGGTCGAGACGGTCTCGGGGTTGCAGTTGACCATGATGGT
>OFJB01000789.1_pt1 | contig 14077 bp, 10 predicted proteins | sample 1775081 | NCBI WGS metagenome assembly OFJB01 (sample SAMN08195771, study PRJEB24354) | sludge metagenome | isolation source: initial sludge from phenol fed wastewater aerobic bioreactor | place: India: Nagpur | collected 2016-06-05 | reverse complement strand
GAAGCCCCACAGGTAGGGCGCCGTGCGGTTGTTGCGCTTGAGCATGTTGCGCGCCTCGTCCTCGTCCAGCACGCTGCGCACCACGCGCCGGTAGATCAGCTGGTGCAGGTGCAGCGCGTCGGCCATGCCGGGCGAATCGCCGCGCACCAGCTTGCGGTAGATGGAAAACAGCGTCTCCCACACCGGATAGATCAGCAGCAGCAGCGGAAACCAGGGCGAGACGATGGGGTGGCGCTGCACCAGCAACAGGCTGATCACCGCGATCAGCAGGCCCCACACGTAGGCGCCGGCGTCGCCGGCAAAGATCAGGCCGCGCGGGTAGTTCCAGACCAGGAAGCCCCCGGTGGCCGCCGCCAGCGCCACCGCCAGCGATGCCAGCTCACGGTCGCCCACCTGCACGGCCACGTGCGCCAGCGCCAGGCACACCACCATGGCCATCACCCCCGCCAGCCCGTTGTAGCCGTCGATGATGTTGAAGGCATGCGGCAACCCCGTCACCGCCAGCACCGCCAGCGCCACGCCCAACACCGGCCATGCGCCCCACCAGCCATCCAGCCAGGCAAAGTCCAACCGGGGCACCGCCACACCCAGCAAGCCCCAGGCCAGCAGGCCCGAACCCAGCGTCAGCAGCAGGCGCCAGCGCACCGCCAGGCGCTGCGACAAATCCTCCACCACCCCACCGGCCACGGCCGGCAGCAGCATCGCGCCCCACTTCCACAGGTGAATCCGCTCGCTGTCGATGTTGCCCGCCAACGCGGCCCACTGCAGCAGCGGCAGCGCCGCCAGCGCCAGCGCCCAGCCGGCCAGCACACCCACGCCGCCCAGGCGCGGCACATAGCCCACATGAAAACGCTGCGGCGCATCCAGCGGATACCGCCCCGCACGGCGCCACAGCGCACGGCGCACGGCCAGCGTCAACAGCATCGACAACAGGAAAGCAAGGACTGCCAGCGACAACATGGGCCGTGATTATTGACGACCGGAACGCCCCTCCCGACCCGTTCCAGCGCGCAAAAAATGAGGCCCATGGTAGCATCCATGCCCCCGCGCGCGCCGGCGCACGAAAGCCTCCAACGGCTTGATTTTCGATGGATTCCGCCCCCCCTCCCCTGCACGTCTACCAGCGCGAGATCGACACCGCCGAGCGCACCTCGCTGTCGGTGCTGGCCGCCCGCATTCCCGCCGGCGCGCGCGTGCTCGACCTGGGCTGCGGCAGCGGCGCCATCGGCCGCCACCTGGCCGCACGCGGCGGCGCCGGCCCCATCGACGGCCTGACCATCAGCCAGGACGAGGCCGCCCTGGCCGCGCCCCACTACCGCCGCGTCGAGGTCGCCAACCTCGAAAGCGCCGACCTCACCGCCCTGTTCGCCCCCGCCGCCTACGACATCATCGTCTGCGCCGACGTGCTCGAGCACATTCGCCACCCCGAGCGGGTGCTGGCCCAGTGCCGCACCCTGCTGGCCGAGGGCGGCCAAGCCCTGCTGTCCATCCCCAACGCCGGCTACGTCGGCCTGCTGGCCGAGCTGATGGCCGGCGAGTTCCGCTACCGCCCCGAGGGCCTGCTGGACGAAACCCACCTGCGCTTTTTCACCCGCCGCACCCTGCTGCGCATGCTCGCCGAGACGCGCTGGGCCGTCGATCACGTCGAGACCGTGCAGCGCCAGTTGCCCGACTCCGAGTTCAACGTCGCCTTCGACGCCCTGCCCCCCGCCGTGGCGCGCCACCTGCTGGCCCTGCCCGACGCCCTCACCTACCAGTTCATCGTGGCCACGCACCCGGCGGCGGCCGGCGAGGCGCTGGCCGCCCCCGAGCCCCAGGCCCAACTGCCGGCGCAAGCCCTGTTCACCAGCCAGCTCTACCTGGGCGGCCCCCAGGGCTTCGACGAACACAGCAAGCTCACCGCCAGCGGCATCATCGGCGCCGAGCGGCAAACGCTTTGCTTCACCCTGTCCACGCCGGCCCCGGCCGCGCTCAAGCTCGACCCAGCCGACCGCCCCGGGTTCCTTTCCCTGTACGGCCTGCAACTGCTGGACGCCGGCGGCGCCGTGCTGTGGCAATGGCAGGCCGGCGACGCGCAAACCTTGCTGGCCGCCTCGCGCGACGGCATCGAGGCGCAGCCCGGCGGCTGGCCCGGCGGCCCCTTCATGCTGCTGCTGCACGGCGACGACCCCTGGATCGAACTGCCCATCCCACCCGCCGCCTTGCAGCAGGCCGCGGGCGGGCGCTTTTGCGCCGAAGTCGGCTGGCCCATGTCGGCCGACTACCTGGCCCTCTCCAGCCTGGCCCACCAGCGCATTGCCGAAGCGCGCAACGACGCACACCAGGCCCGCGAGCACGCCCGCGAGCAGACCAGCCAGCTGTCGGCCCGGCTGTTCGACGCCCAGCGCGAGCTGGCGCGCGCCCAGCAGGCCGCCCATGGCCTGCAAGAGCAGAACCAGCACCTGCGCAGCCAGAAAAGCGCCCTGCTGGCCCACACCCACGTGCTCAGCCAGGAGCGCGACGAGGCGCGCCAGCTGGTGCACGACATCGAGAACTCCACCGTGTTTCGCGCCACCCGTCCCATCGTCCACGCCAAGATGCGCGTGGACCGCCTGCTGGGCGTCGGCTCGGCGCGCGCGCCTCAGGACGCGCCCGCCGCGCCCCAGCCGCTGGCGCCCTCCGCGCACCCGGTGGACGTCATCGTGCCCGTGTACAAGGGCCTGGCCGACACCCGCCGCTGCATCGAATCCGTGCTGGCCGCGCCCTGCACCACGCCCTGGCGCCTGATCCTCATCAACGACGCCAGCCCCGAGCCCGAGGTCACCGCCTACCTGCGCGACGCGGCTTCCCGGGATGCCCGCATCGAGCTGCTCGAAAACGAGCACAACCTGGGCTTCGTCGGCACCGTCAACCGGGGCATGGCGCTGTCTCAGGACAACGACGTGCTGCTGCTCAACAGCGACACCGAAGTCGCCGCCGGCTGGCTCGACCGCATCCGCGCCGCCGCCCACGGCGACCAGAAAATCGCCAGCGTCACGCCTTTCTCCAACAACGCCACCATCTGCAGCTACCCGCGCTTTTGCGAGGACAACGACCTGCCCGAAGGCTGGGACACCGCCCGCCTGGACGCGCTGTTCGCCCGCACCAACGCCGGCCAAGTGGTGGATGTGCCCACCGGCGTGGGCTTTTGCATGTACATCCGCCGCGCCGCGTTGGCCGAGGTCGGCCTGTTCGACGTCGAGCACTTCGGCAAGGGCTATGGCGAGGAAAACGACTTCTGCATCCGCGCCGCGCGCGCCGGCTGGCGCAATTTGCACGTGCTCGACACCTTCGTGCGCCACTACGGCGGCGTCAGCTTCGGTGCCAGCAAAAGCCCGCGCGAGCGCGCCGCCATGCAGACCCTGCGCCGCCTGCACCCGCGCTACGAAGGCCAGGTGCTGCGCTTCGTGCAGCAGGACCCGGCGCGCGCCGCCCGCACCGCCGTCGACCTGGCGCGCGTGCAGGACGGCGCGCGCCCCATCGTCCTGGCCGTGCTGCACGACCGCGCCGGCGGCACCGAGCGCCACGTGCACGAGCTGGCCCACGCGCTGCGCCAGCAGGCGCAATTCCTGGTGCTGCGTCCGCTGCCCGGCCAGCGCCTCGGCCTGCGCCTGCCCGACCCGGATGAAGGCTTCGAGCTGCAATTTGCCCTGCCGCAGGACGGCGACGCCCTCGTCGCCCTGCTGCGCCAACTGGGCGTGCGCCACCTGCACTACCACCACCTGCTGGGCCACGGCGCCTTCGTTCAGGGCCTGCCCGCGCGCCTGGGCGTCGGCTACGACTTCACCGCGCACGACTTCTACCCCATCTGCCCGCAGATCTCGCTCACTGACCACACCGACGGTTACTGCGGCGAACAAGGCGTGGACCAGTGCACCGCCTGCCTCAAGCGCGCCCCCGCGCCCGGTGGCGTGGGCATCGTGCCGTGGCGGCAAAAAAGCGCCGAATTCCTGAGCGGCGCGCGCTGGGTCATCGCCCCCTCGCGCGACGTGCTGGCGCGGCTCATCAAGCTGGTGCCCGGCGCGCCACTGGCCCTGGTGCCCCACACCGACATCGACCCGGCGCGGCCCCTGCCCGCGCCCGCGCCGGCGCTGCTGCAGGGCGATCGCCCGCTCAAGGTCGCCGTCATCGGCGCGCTCAGCGTCATCAAGGGCGCCGACGTGCTCGAGGAAGTCGCGATCGCCGCGCGCAAGCAAAAGGCGCCCGTCGAGTTCGACCTGATCGGCTACGGCTACCGCAGCCTCAAGACCCAGCCGCACGCCAACCTCACCGTGCACGGCCGCTACGACGAGGCCGACCTGCCCGAGCTGCTGGCCTGGCTGAAACCCGACCTGGTGTGGTTCCCCGCCCGCTGGCCCGAGACCTACAGCTACACCCTCTCGGCCTGCCTGCAAGGCGGCTGGCCCGTGGTCGCGCCCGACCTGGGCGCCTTTGCCGAGCGCCTGGCCGGCCGCCGCTGGAGCTGGGTCGTGCCCTGGCAGCAGCCCACGGCCGACTGGCTCCGGTTTTTCGCCGACATCCGCACCCGGCACTTCGCCACCGGCCACAGCCCCGAGCCGCTGGTGCCCGTGCCCGCCGTCGACAGCGCCAGCCCGACCGCCGCCCACGCCGCGCAGCCCCCCGCCTGGTACGCCGGCGCCTACCTGGCCGAGTTGCCCGCCTCCAGCGACGCCACCCTGCCCGTCTCGGCCTGGGCCGCCTTCCTGCCGGCCCGGGACGCCGGCGCCAGCGGCGCCAGGGGCCAGGCCTTGAGTGCCCTCGCCCGCCTGCGCGCGCTGCCCGTGCTGGCGCCCGTCGCGCGGGCCATTCCCGCGCAATGGCAAACGCGGGTCAAGAGCTGGCTGCGGGGCTGACGCGGCCCTACTTTTTCAACACCCACGCGTCCTGGTGGTTCCAGAACCACACGGGCGCCAGGTCGGTCTGCGCCGGGGCGGCAGGCAATTCCTGCACCCGGGCGCGCACAAAGCGCTCGTCGGTAAACGCCGTGCCGTATTCCTGCGCGTCGATGGCGTTGGATTCGCTCGATGCCGCAAAAAAGTAGCCCTCGCCATCCAGCGTCACGCCGGCGCGGCGCGCCGCCTCGATGCCGTGGGTCGAAAACACCAGCAGCCCGCCCGGCGCCACCGCGTCCCACAGCACCGCCAGCCAGCGCCCCCAGCTGCCGCGCGGCAGGTGGCTGAACAGCGACAGCACGAACACCAGGTCGTACCGGCGCGGCCAGGCCAATTGCTCGGGCACGGCGTGCGACACGAAGCCCTGCACGCCAAACGTCCGGCACGAAAACTCCACCGCGTCGGCCACCACGTCCGACACCGTGACCCGCTCGGCGCCGATGGCCTTCACCAGGTGCCGCGTGAAGCGTCCGTGCCCGCTGGCAAATTCCAGCACGGGGCCGATCCGGGCCAGCGGCCGCTCGGCGCGCTCCAGCAGCAGCATCAGCTCGGCCAGCGTGCGCCAGCCGTCGGCCAGGTAGTCGCGCAGCGGGTTGTTGGAGGTGGGGTGGCCGGCAAAAAAATGAAAGATGTCGTCCTGCGGCGCAATGCGGCAGTCCAACCCGAACATGGTCGCAAACGCACCGTCCAGGCCGTTTTGCTCGATCAGGTTGTGCGCGGCCAGGCGCGTGGCGGCGTGGGTGCGCGCGCGCAGCAGCGCGGCGCCGGCGCCGGCGCGGTCGCCCGCGGCCAGGCGCTGCTGGCCCTCGCGCAGCAGGGCTTGCGCGTCGTCTTGGGTCAAGGGATTCAAGCCGGACACCTCGTCACTTCCTTCATTGCCACCGATGCGGCAAGCGCACCAGGCCGGGCATCAGCGTCGGCCGCACGAAGCGAAAGTGCCGAAACTGAAACCACTGCTCATAGACCACCAGCCCGCTGGCATCGAACAGGAACGCGCTGATCACGTACTGCCCGCTGTGCAGGCCCAGATCGGGAAAGGTCAGCACCGACTGCCACACGCCGGGCGCCACCTCGGTCGGCGCCGCGCCATCCTCGTGCGTGGCCAGCGAGGTGATGCCCACGCCCTGCGACTGCTCGATCATGAAGCCGATGTTGGGCCGCTCCTGGTCGCGCCCGCGCACCGTGATGGTCACCACCAGGTCCGCGCTGTCCAGCAGGGGCGGATCGACCGCCTCGTCCAGCGCCGCAATCTCCACCGACAAAATGGCTGCCGCCTCGTGCCCGGCCGCCGGCACGGGCGCCGGCGCGCTGGCGGCCATCGCGGGCGCCGGCGCATCCGCCGGGCCGGCCAGCAGCCGCGTGTGCATTTCGTAGGCGCCGATCACCGCCTCGGTCGGCCCCAGTTCCATCACCCGGCCGTGGTCCAGCCACAGCGCCACGTCGCACAGCTGGCGCACGTGGTAAGGGCTGTGCGAGCAAAACAGGATGGTGCAGCCGTTGGCGCGAAACGCCTCGATGCGTTCGATGCACTTTTTCTGGAAGCGCTGGTCGCCCACCGCCAGCGCCTCGTCGATGATCAGCAGGTCCGGCTCCACCGCCGTCACCAGCGCAAAGGCCAGCCGCACCACCATGCCCGACGAATAGGTCTTCACCGGCCGGTCGATCGCCTCGCCGATCTCGGCAAAAGCCAGCACCTCGGCCTCCAGCGCCGCCATCTGCGCGTGCTCGATGCCGATCAGGCTGCCGCCGAAATACAGGTTCTGCCGCCCCGTGAAGTCGGGGTGAAAGCCCGCCCCCAGCTCCAGGATGGCGGTGACGCGCCCGCGCCGCTCGATGCGCCCCTGCGTGGGCTGCACCGTGCCCGTGATCAGCTTGAGCAGCGTGCTCTTGCCCGCGCCGTTGTGCCCCACCACGCCCAGGCACTGCCCGCGCTCCAGTTGCAGCGACACCCCCTGCAGCGCCCAGTGGCTGCGGTGCAGCGCGCGCCCCGTCAGCAGCGACTTCAGGCGCGCGCGCGGCGAGTCGTACAGGCGGTATTCCTTGCTCACGCCGGCCAGGCGCAGGGGCGGCGGCCCCCCGGCGCTGTTCTGAACGGCGTCGGCGCGCAGGTCCAAGGCCTGCGCTGGCGTGGCACTTCCCTCGCCCATCGCTCCACTCGCGGTGTTCACCAGGGTCTCGCCATCACGGGCTCTTGTGTCGCGCAACGTATTCACCCAGCAATCGCCGGGTCATTTCTTGGTATTGCATGGGGTGCTTGCGCGCGGCCTCCTTGAAGAAGTCCACGCTCTTCGAACTCGGCGAGATCGTGACCTTGGTTGACTCGTTTTTCAGCACCAGTTGCTCGGGCGAGGGCAAGAAACCGGGCACCACGCGGATCACGCCCAGGGGCTCGTCACTGCATCGAATGGGCTTGTTCATGAACGGCCTTGCCCTTGCGCCAATACCCGGCACCAACGCCCCGTGAAACGCACCGTCGCGCTCACGAGTCCTGCGCATCCAGCCGCTCCAGAATTTTCAGCGCCGCCGCCGGATCCGCCTGCGCCGCCATCGCGCGAAACCGTGCCTCGGCGTCAAACGCGGCGATGGCCTGCGTGCTCATTTCCTCGATCAGCTTGTTCATGGACAGCCCACGGCTGCGCGCCACCTGTTTCAAGCGGCTGGCCGTCGGATCAGGCAGTCGAATCGTCAAGGTGCTCATGGCCATCTCTCCAGACATTGGGCCGGCGTCAACACCCGAAGGTGTTCAAAACTCAGTTCGCCGTGGCGCAGGTCGCGCACGTTGTGGGTGACCACGGCATGCGCGCCGCCCGCCACCGCCAGCTCGATAAGGTGATTGTCGCCCTCGTCCCGCAAGTTGGGACGCCAGCCAAAATAAGGCGTCACCCAGCGGCCCGAAGCCGCCAATGCCGCCAACACCTGCCAGCGCTCCGCCGGGGTCGTTGCATCGCTCCACAGGTGCGGTCGCGCCGTCACATCTTCATACTCCAGCCACAACGTGGTGCCGAACAGTGGTACATGGCGCCCTCGCAAGACATGCCGGATCAGTTGCCTTGAAGCACCGCCGCCAGAGCGCAGCGCGGCAACGAGGACGTTCGTGTCCAGGACCAGTTTCACCATCTTTTTGACAGCATATATGCTGTCATCTTGATTTGTCAATGGGGCTGTCAAGCATGCCCGGTGGCAAACTCCTACAACCAATCCACCAACTGATCGCGGCTGCGTGCCAGCGCCAGCGACAGGGCCGCGGCCAGCAGGGCGATCCAGGCGGCCAGCACCAGCCACACGTCCCACGCCGGCCAGGCGCCCTGCAGCAGCGCCGACTGCAGGCCCAGCACCGGCGCCGTCATCGGGTTGAGCCACAGCACCCAGCGCCAGCGCTCGGGAAACAGGGTGACCGGAAACAGCACCGGCGACACATACACCCCCAGCGACAGCAGCACGCCCACCACCTGCACCACGTCGCGCAGCGCCGCCGCCAGGATGGCCAGCAGGTAGGCCAGCAGGTAGGCCAGCAGGCCCTGCGCGGCCAGCAGCGGCAGCAGCGCCCACACCCCCGGCGCAAAGTGGTGGCTGCCCGCATACAGCGGCACCAGGGCCAGCAGCAGCGGCGCAAACACCACGCCGCTGGCCAGCACCGTGCGCGCCGGAAACAGGCCCGGCGGCAGCGGGTTCTTCTGCAGCAGGGCCCCCGCATCCAGCAGGCTGGTCATGCCGCGCTGCACCGCGTCGGCAAAGGCCATCCAGGCCAGCATGCCGACGATCAGGTAGGTGCCCACGCGGGCCGTGGGCGCGCCCGCGCCCAGGCGCATGCCAAACACCACGTCGAACACCAGGTAGTACGCCGCCACCGTCAGCAGCGGCGGCAGCCACACCCACAGCCGGCCGCCGGCCGAGCCGGCAAAGCGGCCCGCCAGCTCGCGCCGGGTCATCACCGCCAGCAGCGCGCGCAGGCGCCACAGCTGGCGGCATTCGGCAAGCAGCGGGCGCAGCATGGATGGATCGGCAGGCAAGCCAGGGGCGCCCCCGCCTCAGGGGCATGCCGCGCCGGTGGCACGCGGCCTGCACGGCGGGCGCGCCAGCCGGTGCGCGGCGCGGGCCCAGGGCGGGGTTGGCGGGGGCCGGCGGCTCAGGGCTTGGCCTTGGCCGGGGTCTCGGCCGGGGCGGCCGGGGCGGCAGCCTCGGCGGCCTTGCGGGCTTCGGCCAGATGGCGCTGCGCCAGCGCGCGAATGGCCGCCTCGTCGGCCTGGCCGGCGGCGGTCGCCGCGTCCCAGACCCGGCGGCGCTCCTGGCCATCGGCCTTGGCCAGGATTTCCTCGCGCAGCTTGGGCAGCACCTGGTCGAAGGGCTGCAGCACGGCCGGCTTGCGCCCGGTCAGCTCGATGATGTGGTAGCCAAACTCGGTGCGGACAGGGCCGGCCAGGTCGCCCGGCTGCTTGAGGGCAAAGGCGGCCCGCTCGAACATCGGCGCCATGCGGCCGCGGGCAAAGAAGCCCAGGTCGCCGCCGCGCTCGGCGCTGCCCTTGTCGGCCGAATCCTGGCGCGCCAGGGCGGCAAAGTCGGCGCCGGCGCGCAATTGCGCCAGCAGGGCCTCGGCCCTGGCCTTGACGGCCGCGTCGTCGCTGCCGTCCTTGGCCACCGGCAGCAGGATGTGGCGAACGCGCACCTCCTCGGGCGTGCTGTAGCGCTCGGGGTTGATCTTGTACTCGGAGCGCGCATAGGCCTCGATGCCGGCCTCGTCCGGCTGGGCGGCCTTGCCCTGCGCCGCCAGCCACAGGTTGGCGCGCACGCGGTTGCGCTCCAGCAGTGGCAGCCCGGCGTCCTTCGGGTTGGTGTCCAGGCCGGCGCGCTCGGCCTCGGCGGCCAGCGCGCGCTGGGCGTACAGGCTGCGCGCCAGGCGCTCGACGCTGGCCGGGTTGGACCAGAAGGCGTTGCGCTGCTCGGTGGCCATCTCGGTGTCGGCCACCTTCTCGACCTCGGCGGCGGTGACGGGGCCGGCCGGGCCGGACACCAGCACGGCGGGCGCATCGGCCGCCTGCGCCGCGGGCGCCAGCAGCAGGGACAGGGCAAGGGCGGCCAGCGCGTGGCGGGGCCGGAACGAGGCAGGAAGGTGCATGGGGGAAGTCAGGAAACGTGAACCAAAAGCGCGGCGGCGGGCCCGTGCGGGCCGCCCCTGCAGCCGCAGGCGCGCCGGCGCCACCCAAGGCCGGGGCCTGCCCAGCCAAAGCCGCCATCATAACGGCAGCGCGGGCGCCGCGTTGGGGCGGCGGCGGCGGCGGCGGCGCGCAGGTGCAAGCAGATGTGAGGGCGGCGGCGCGCACCCGCAAAAAAAGGGCGGGATTGCTCCCGCCCTTTCAAGGCTTGTACAGCACCTGGACCGGTGCCGCCGGCATTGCGGCCGGTGGCGCCCGATTCAAGGCGTCAACGCTCCATTACGGCAGATAACCACCCGTCCAGGCGTGCGGGATGGTCATGTTGTAGTTCAGGCCCGTGGCCGTGTTGGTGAACAGCACGGCGGCGTAGCCGGTCATCGGCACACCGTAGATGCTGCCGCCGGTCGAGGACAGGCGACCCCAGCCGGCCTGGCCGACCTTGAGCGTGTTGACGCTGCGGGCCGTGACCTTGGCGCCCAGCACCGAGCTGGTGCCGAACTGGACCGTGAACACCTCGCCGCAGTACGGGTAGGTGGTGCCGGGCGAGAAGCCGCCGGCAGCCGAGCGCTGGTTCTCTTCGCGGTCGTAGGAACCGAAGGAGAAGGTCATGCAGGCTTGCGGGCCGAAGTCGGTCTGGCGCAGGGTCAGGCTGGTGTACGGGTCGAACGGCGCACCCGACACGCTGGCGTTGTGCACCACCTTGGCGGCGCTGGCGCTGGAGCCGTAGTCCACGGCGGCCCAGTAGCGGCGCGTCGGCTGCGACACCACCCAGTCGGTGTTGAACGGCACGTCGGCACCGGCGTCGGTGGCGATGTATTCGTTCATGATGGTGGGCTTGGCCAGGGCAACCGTGAGGTAGGACAACTGAGCCATCGTGGAACCACCAGTCAACGGCGTGGACATGTCGGGCAGGTCATACCACAGCGGCTGGATCACCGGCGCCACGCCGGTCAGCAGCGGGTCGGAGGTGAGGATGTTGACCAGCGGCTGGTTGCCGACCGCCGCCTCGATTTGCGGCGCGAAGGCGATGTAGCCACGGGCCGGTTCCACCGCGAGGTTGGGAGCCAAGCCTGCCCTGGACGTGGCCGCGACGGCGGTTTGCGCACCGCTGAAGGAGCCCATGTCGGCCTGGTTGATGATGGTCCAGGAGCCCATCAGCTGGCCGGTGGGGTTGCTCAGGCCAGCGGCGGCAGCGCCGGAGGCGTCGGTCAGCTCGGTGCTCAGCAGCAGGTCGGCCGGCAGGGCGTCGCAGGGCGCCACGCCCTTGACGTGCTTGATGGCCTTGAACAGGCTGCCCTTCTCGGTGTTGGGCGGAATGTCGGCCATGTTCAGCACTTCGACGTAGCCTTCGCGCGTCAGCGCTTGCTGCACGTCGTCGGTCACGTAGCTGGGCAGGCGGATGGGACGGAAGTCACCGGGGAAGGCCGCCTTGACGGGGATGGTGCACGAGGTTTCGTCCGGCGCGGAGTTGATTTGCGCGAAGCCGTTGGCACCCACGGTGACGGCACCCGACCACACGTCGCCAGGCGACAGGAACAGGGTGAAGTCCAGCACGTCGTCCGAGTTGGAGGCGCTGCGGAAGCGCACCTTGACGGCCTTGCCGTTGGTGGAGTCGGTGTTGACGATGTTGACCAGGGTCGACATCTGGTCTTGCGCCGTGTAGTAGGGCGTGAACAGCATGTGACCGGTGCCGGCCGGGTTCAGCAGCAGGCCAGTGGCGTTTGCGTTCGTGCCGTCGAACACCGCGATGGCGTTCGCCGAGCCGGCAAATCCCAAGGCGCCCAGGGCAACTGCTGCGCTCAGCGACAGAATGCTCTTTTTCATAGCTATGACTCCAATTGAAGAAAAGTGGTTGCAAGACCCAAGCGAATCTTGGAAATGCCCGCAAATCCTAACATGCGGCTGGCGGGCTTTTCAATCTTTCAGCCGTGCCGGGCAAGAGCGCCTCGGCGAAATGTTGCATTTTGCGCACAGCGGCGGCCGGGACGGAAAAAAAATCCGGCGGCGGCGGCCGATGGGGCGCGGCCTCAGAAGGTCTGGTAGTACCACCACTGGCCGTCTTCGCGCACCCAGGTTTCGTTGATGTAGCCCACCATTTCCTGGCCGGTGAAGGGGGGGGCCAGCACGACGCTGGTCAGGCGCAGGTTGACGGTGCAGCGCTCGGGCTGGCATTCGACCTTGTGGATCTGCGCGCCCTTCCAGGCGCCGGCGGCGCCAAAGCGCTTGCGGTAATCCTTTTGCTTGACCAGGGCGCGAAAACCGGGTTGGGTGAAGGTCCAGGCCTGGTGGAAGTCGCCGTCGATCAGCGCGGCCCAGCGCGCTTCGGCGCGCTGGGCCACGAGCTGCTCGGTGGTCTGGGGTTGCAGCGCGGCACAGCCGGCCAGCGCCAGCACGCCGGCGGCCAGCAGGGGCGCCAGCGCACGGCGCGAGAGGCGAAAACGGGGGGGGGCCATCATGGGTCGGATCTCCTTGGCGAAATGGATGGGGGTGGGGCGCGACGCGCCGGGACCGTAGGACTGAATCGGGCGGGCGCAAAAGGTTCGCGACGGGGTGGCGGGGGCCGGCCGCTCGCGCCGGGCCCGTCCCCACCGGAGCGCGGGCGCAGGACGGCACGGGGACGGCATGTCACGGGCGCGCGGCGGCGGGCGTGGCGGCCGGGACGGCGCCGCTGTGCAGCAGGCCCTGCATGCGGTCGCGCAGCTCGCGGCTGACGGCGCGGGCGTCCTCGTCGGAGCGCAGCACGCGCGGGGTGAGGATGACCAGCAGCTCGGTGCGCTCGGCGGTGTTCCGGTGCTGGCCGAACAGCGCGCCCAGCACCGGGATGGCCGACAGGATGGGCACGCCGGACTTGCTGCTGCTGGCGCTGTCCTTGATGAGGCCGCCCAGAACCAGGGTTTCTCCCGATCGCACGGCGACCTTGGAGTTGATCTGGCGCTGCATGAAGGTGGGGTAGCCGGCGGTGGCGGCCGAGGTGGAGTCGGGGCCGATGTCGGTGACGATCTGGTCGATGTCGAGCGTGACCAGGTCGCCCGCGCTGACCGAGGGCGTGACGCCCAGCATGACGCCGGTGTCCTTGTACTGGATGTTGGTGGTGGCGTAGTTGTTGGTGCCGCCGGTGAAGGTGGTGCCGGTGTTGACGGGCTGCTGGCTGCCCACCTGGATGGCGGCGGTGTGGTTGTCCAGCACCATCAGCGAGGGGCTGGACATGACCTTGACCAGCGACTTGTTGGCCAGCGCGGTGAGCACGGCGTTGACGTTGGCGCCGTTGATCAGGCTGTAGGTGAAGCTGCTGCTGTTGGCGCCCGGCGTGGCGGCGGTGGCGGGGTTGCCCAGCACGCCGATGCCGGTGCGCCCGGCGGTGCCGCCGTTGAAGGTCCACTGCAGGCCGTACTGCAGGCCGTCGCCCAGGGTGACTTCGACGATGGAGGCCTCGATGAGCACCTGGGCGCGCTGGATGTCGAGCCGGCGCAGGGTGGCGGCGATGCGCTCGTACTCGGCCGCGCTGGCGTGGATCAGCAGGGTGTTGTTGATCTGGTCGGCCATGACGCGCACGCCGGAGGCCAGCTGGGTGGTGACCACGCCCGGGCCCTGGGCTTGCTGGGCGTTGCCCCGGTTGCCGGCGCCCAGGCTGCTGGCGCCGCCCAGGCCGAAGCCGCTGCCGCCCAGGCTGCCGCCGAGGCCGGTGTTGCCGTAGCTGCGCATCTGGGACGACTGGTTGCGGCCGCTGAACTGGCTGGCAAAGCTGGTGTTGACGTTGTTGGTGAGGCCGGGGGCCACGCCGGTGGCGCCCCCCGCGGCGCCGCCCTGCGGGCCGCCGCCGTAGATGCCGTTGAGCAGCTCGGCCAGGTGGCTGGCGGAGCCGTTTTGCACCTTGTAGACGAACAGCTGGGGCTCGGTGCTGTTGATGTTGGGCTGATCGAAGCGCTCGATCCAGTAGCGTGCCTCGTCCAGGTAGGCGGCGCGCGGGCTGATGACCAGCACGGCGTTGATGCGCTCGATGGGCACGATGCGCAGCGC
>OFJB01000788.1_pt1 | contig 14083 bp, 12 predicted proteins | sample 1775081 | NCBI WGS metagenome assembly OFJB01 (sample SAMN08195771, study PRJEB24354) | sludge metagenome | isolation source: initial sludge from phenol fed wastewater aerobic bioreactor | place: India: Nagpur | collected 2016-06-05 | reverse complement strand
TGCGAACGCCGGAGCGCGTGACGAGCTGGTCCCCGGAGCGGGTCGCCAGCACCGTGGCCAGTTGCCGTATTGCGGCGAACAGCCGGCCGATCCGGGCCGTCATCACGCCATCTCCGTGATGTACAGCACGCCGTCGCTGGCGACGCGCAGCACCGCGAGCTTCTCGCCCGGCACGACACGGAAATATTCTGGAATGCCGGCCGGCAGGTAGTGGGAGCTTGCCGTTGCGGCCGGCGCGTTGCCGAGGGTGAAACGGCAGTGCGAGGTCGCAACGAGTCGCACCACCGTCGTCGCGGCTCCGAAGCCGACGGACGCCTGCGAGTCCGGACCGATCGGCACCTCCTGCGCGACACCTGGTCGCAGAGCCTGAATCCGCTGGCCGAAGTCATCCATTGCCAGGATCGACATAGGATCGATAGCCTTTCTGCTGGAGTTGGCGGTTTTCTCACCTGCCCGCGGGCCTGGACGACCTTGGCGGGTGCCCTGTCCAGCCCACCCTTCCGGTTGCATAGGGGCCAAGACAGCCAATCTTCCGAAAGCGAACCGGAGCCACGGCTTCGGCGAGGTTTCGCTGAATTAATTCCTAAGACTTTATTCCCGTCAAGTGCTGTCTGAAAAAGCCGATATCGCTTGACACGCGAATCCAGATTATGAACATGCACGCGGCGGAAGGCTGGGGACCATGCGGATCGGCATCGATTTCGACAACACGATTGCCTGCTATGACGAAGCCTTCGTGACGGCAGCCCGGGAGCGCGGGCTGCTTCCCGCATCCTTCAGCGGCACCAAGATTTCGGTTCGTGGCGAGGTGCGCGCCCTGCCCGACGGCGAACGGCAGTGGCAGGCGCTGCAGGGGTGGGTCTATGGGGCCGGCATGTCGCGCGCCGTCCTGGTTCCCGGCGTTGCCGACGTCCTGCGACGGCTCCGGCGGCGGGGCGACGAGCTGTTCATCATCAGCCACAAATCGGAATACGGTCATTTCGATCCGTTGCGCATCAACCTGCGCGAAGCGGCCCTGACATGGATGGAAACCCAGGGATTCTTCGCTGCCGATGGGCTCGCCCTTCCGCGGGACAACGTCTTCTTCGAAGCCACGCGCGACGCAAAGGTCGCCCGCATCGCCGCGGTCGCCCCGGATCTGTTCATCGACGATCTGCCCGAAGTGCTGGAGCATCCGGATTTCCCGGCCACGGTGCGGCGGGTCCTGTTCGATCCGACGGCGGAAGAGGGTTGGCGGGGGACTGTCGCGGCGGGGGTGTGCCGCCGGTCCGACTGGCTTTCCATCGGCCGGGAGGTCCTCGCCCTTGGCAATTGAGGCGATCAAGTCGTCACCCGGGCCGGCCGCCGGGCCGCCCACCGACCCCGTCGTCGAGGCGGCCCGCGCGCTCGGGCTCACGCGCTCGGCGGTGAGCAAGGCGGTGATGGAGCTCGAGCACCTCCTCGGCGCCCGTCTGCTCGATCGCTCGACCCGCCGCGTCGCCCCGACCGAGGCCGGCCTCGCCTATTACGAACGCTGCCTCGACATCCTCGCCCGGGTCGAGGAGACCGAGGCGCAGGTCTCCCGTCTCCACGACGAACCCCGGGGCGTCCTGAAGATCAACGCGCCGGTCTCCTTCGGCGTGCTCCATCTCGCCCCCGCCGTCGCCGACTTCATGGCCGCCCACCCGGATCTGGCGATCGAACTGGCGCTCACCGACCGTTTCGTCGACCCGATCGAGGAAGGCGTCGACGTCACCGTCCGCATCGCCCGGCTCGCCGATTCGAGCCTCGTCGCCCGCCGGCTCGCCCCGGCCCGCCGGGTGATCGTCGCCTCGCCCGAGCATCTCGCCCGCCATGGCGCGCCGACGGGACCGGCGGATCTCGCCGCCCGTCCCTGCCTCTCCTACGGCCACACCACCACGCTGCCGCGCTGGCGATTGAGCCGGGACGGCGAGACCTTCGACGTCGCCGTCGGTGCCGCCATGTGTTCCAACAACGGCGACGTGTTGCGCCTCGCCGCGCTCGCCGGACGCGGCCTCACCCTGCTGCCGACCTTCCTGGTCGGCCCCGACATCGCCGCCGGCCGCCTGGTGCCGGTTCTCGACGACACCCCGCCGCCGGACCTGGGGATCCACGCGCTCTACGCCCCCAACCGCTATCTCGCCGCCAAGACCCGGCTCGTCATCGATCTCCGGGTCTCCCGGCTCGGACCGGCACCGCCGTGGGACTGCTTTCGGCGCGCGGTGGGAGCGAACGATCAGGCCGTGCCGTCACCGTGATCGTGGCCGTGCGCCTCGTCGAGGGCGTGAATGTGCACGTGGTCGTGGACGTGCACGTGGCGATGGAGGCTCGCCGGACGGATGCGCCCGCCCTCGAGCAGCACCGCCCGCGTCGCCAGACGCTCAAGAAACACCCGGTCGTGCGAGACCAGCACCATCGCCACGTCGAGCCCGGCGAGGATCTCGATCAGCCGGGCGAGCCGGGTCTCGTCGAGCCCGGTGGTCGGTTCGTCGAGGAGCAGCGCCCTCGGCTCCATCGCCAGCACGCAGGCGAGGCTGACCAGCCGTTTTTCGCCACCCGAGAGGCGATGAGTGAGGCGCCGGCCGAGATCGGCGAGGCCGAGCCGCGCCAGCGTCGCCTCCGCCCGTTCGGTCGCCGCCGCCCGCGTCATCCCGAGATTGAGCGGGCCGAAGGCGACGTCCTCGATCACCGTCGGCGAAAACAGTTGATCGTCGGGATCCTGGAACAGGAAGCCCGCGCCGATCCGCACCTCGCGGAAGTCGCGCTCGACCCGCCGCTCGGCGCCGAAGGCGACGAGACGGCCCGAGCGGATCGTCTCGAGCCCGACCAGCGTGCGCAGCAGCGTCGTCTTCCCGGCGCCGTTGTCGCCGACCAACGCCAGCCGTTCGCCCGGATCGAGCCGCAGCGTCACCCCGTCGAGCACCATCCGCCCGGCCCGCGCCACCGCCACCGCGTCGAGTTCGAAGAGCGCGCTCATGACGACCGATCCACCACCAGAACCGCGAGGAGGACGAGCCCGAGCCCGACCGCGAAGACGGCGTCGCGGCGCGTGACGCGCCCCTCGTCGACCAGCGCGAAGCGCCCGGCGAAGGCCCGGCAGCGCATCGCCTCCTCGACCCGCTCGGCCCGTTCGAAGGCCCGGACCAGGAGTTGCCCGATGAAATGGGCGAGCGTCCTGAGCCCATGCGCGGAAGGCCGCGCCCGAAAGCCGCGCACCCTGAGCGCGTCGTCGAGCCGCCGCGCCTCCGCCGCCACCAGCCCGACCCAGCGCGCCGCGAAGAGCAGGAGATGGACGAGTTTCTCCGGCATCCCCAGCCGCGCCAGGGCATGACCGAGCCGGATCGGCTCCAATCCGCCGATCAGCGTGAAGAGCGCGATCGCCGAGAGATTGACCCGGAGCACGATCGCCACCGCCCGCTCGAGCCCCGGCTGCGACAGCGCGATCGGCCCGAACGCAACAGCCGCCGGCCCCGGCACGGTCAGCGGCAGGAGCAGCGCCAGCACCACCAGGAAGCCTTCCACATGAGCGAGCCGCCGGGCGAGATCGGCGAGGCCGACCCCGGCGAGACGCGCGGCGATCAGCGCCACCGGGACGAGACCCGCCAGGAGCGGGAGCGAACGCACCGCGAGCACCACCACGATCACCGCGACGGCGGCGACGACCCGGGTCCGCGGCTCGAACCGATCGAGCCGCGACCCTGCGACCACCGCCTCCGCGCACAGAAAGGCCTCGCTCATGCGCGCGGGCCCTCGCGTTCGCGCCGCCGCGCCATGCCCCAGGCGCCGAGCCCGGCGAGACCGACGATCATGCCGATCCCGCCCATGATGTCGGCGAAGCGCAGCCGCGCCTCCGAGCGTTCCTGCGCCTCGACGAGAGGCTGCAACCGCCGCGCCAGCGCGCGATCGACCGCCGCCTCGATCTCGGCCGCCATGACGATCCCGTCCGGACCCCGCGCCACCGCGCCCGGCTTCGCGACCTCCGGCCCCGAGGCCGGCGCGGCCGCGACCGGCGCCGGCGCCGATGTCCGTGTCGACGCCGAGGCCGCGCCGACGAACCGATCGGCCGCCACCTCGGCGCGGGTGAAATGCCCGTCGCCGGTGTCGAGGAGCACCGTGTAGGCGGCCGGTGCCGGCGCGGTCCAGGCGAAGGCGCCGTTGGCGTCGGTGTGGCCGTCGTAGAGATCGCGGCCGTCGGCGCCCCGGATCTTGACGACGATGCCCTGCGGGCGGCCGCCGCCGACGAAGAAGCCGTGGCCGGAGACGACCATGCCGTCGACGGTGACGAAGAGCTTCAGCGAATGGGCCGCGACCGGGGACGAGGCGAGCCCCACCGCCACCCAGACGATCGCCGCGAGCGGAGCGGACCGGCCGATCACGACGCCACCTCGATCGATTCGGCCGCCGGCACCACGACCGGAAGCGGCGCCGCTTCGAAGGCCGTCAGCCCCAGTACCTCCGGCTTGACGCGGGCGAGATGAGCGACCAGGACGCCCGTCACCACCGCCTCGATCGCCGCCAGCGGCACCTGCGTCGCCACGACGACGCCGAGGCTCGGCACGTAGTCGGGCGAGGAGAGCGCCAGCGCCGACGCCATGCCGCCGGCAGTCCCGGCGACCGCGAGCGCGCCGACGCCGGCGCCGATCGCCACCCGCCCGGCCGTCGAGACCCGCCCGAGCAGCGGCCGCGCCAGAACCCCGAGCACCACGCCCGGCAGCGCCATGTTCACCGTGTCGACCCCGAGCGTCGAGATCCCGCCGAAGCCGAACATCGTCGCCTGCAGGAGGAGCCCGACGAAGACCGCCGGGAAGGTCGCGACCCCGAGCACCAGACCCATCGTGCCGCCCAGCAGGAGATGGATGCTCGACGGACCGATCGGCACCGAGAACAGCGAGCCGACGAAGAACAGCGCCGCCAGGATCGCCGTCTTCGGCACGTCGCGTTCGTCGATCGCCCGGAGGCCGAGCCCGATCCCCGCCGCCGCGACGGCGCCGCCGCCGATCAGCACGGGAAGCGACAGGACCCCGTCGGGAATATGAGCCATCGCACCCCCTCCCTCACTTCGACGCCGAGGCGGGCGCGGCGCCCATGTCGGTCGCCTTGACCCAGATCAGACCACCCCATTCGGTCGCCGCCGGCGAGCCGTCGGGCGCCTTCGCCTCGGGCCCGTCGACCAGCGCGGCGAAGCCCCACCATCCCGCGCGCGGCATCGCGTGGACGAAGACGCCGTTCGCGTCGGCCCGCGTCACCTGCGTCAGGAAGGCCTCGTTGGGCGCGGTCACCGAACCGTCGTTGACCCATTCCACCTCGACCTCGGCGAAGGGCACCGGCCGGCCGTCGCGGCGCACGATGCCGCGAAAGACGTCGCCCGCCCACAGCCCGGTCGGCCGCGTCAGCGGCTCGATCTCCACCGGCAGGCCGACCGGCTTCGCCCAGCCCTCGCCCGAAGCCCAGCCGTCGACGATCACCTTGGCATAATGGACGATCCATTTCTTCTCCGCCGCCTCCCAATAGGGCTTCGGCTCGACGAAGAAGGCGACCGCCCCGGGCGCGGCGGCGGTCCAGTCGAAGGTCCAGGCCGACTTGCCGTCGATCGGCTTCGCCTTGAGGCGCGGCGTCAGATCGACGACGCCGGCCTCGCCGGAGACACCGACCCGCACCGGCGCGGTCATCTCCATCACCGGGCCGCGCGCCATCGGATGGGTGAAGACCAGATCGACCGAGACCGGCCCGCCCTCGGGCAACACGTCGGCGGACGGCAGGATCTCCTGGAAATGCGCCGACGCCGGCGCCGCCGCGACGAGCGCGAGACCCGAACCGAGGACGAGCGAGGCGACGGCGGGAGCGAGAACGGTTCGCATCATGGATCTCCGATCGAAAGCGTCGATGCACGATAAGATGATTTTTGAAATTTGTCATACTTCATTTCCCGGACCACGCGGGCGATATCGTCGCAGCCCGGCGGAAGGCCCGGCGCCGCCCCTCGCCGATTTGACGAGGCGGAAGCCCGGCGTCTAACCTTCCCCCGGACCCGTCGGCCGGACCGGCCGCGGCCTCGATCGAGGACAAGGAGAACTGCGATGAAGGCGAAGCGCACATTCACCCGTCTGGCGGCCGCCGCCCTGGGCCTCGCCGGCCTCTTCGGCGCCAGTCTGGTCGGTTCGGGCCTGGTCGAGGCCCAGCAGATGGCCTTCTTCCGCATCGGCACCGGCGGCACCGCGGGCACTTATTTCCCGATCGGCGGCCTGCTCTCCAACGCGATTTCCAATCCGCCCGGCTCGCGCGAGTGCGACAAGGGCGGCTCCTGCGGCGTGCCCGGCCTGATCGCCACCGCCGTCGCCTCCAACGGCTCGGTCGCCAACATCAACGGCATCGCCTCCGGCGCGCTCGAGAGCGGCCTGACCCAGTCCGACGTCGCCTATTGGGCGTGGTCGGGCACCGGCGTCTACGAAGGCAAGCCCAAGGTGGAAGAGCTGCGCGCCATCGCCAATCTCTACCCCGAGACCATCCATCTGGTCGCCCGCAAGGGCGCCGGCATCAAGACCCCCGCCGACCTCAAGGGCAAGCGCGTCTCGCTCGACGAACCCGGCTCCGGCACCCTGATCGACGCCCGCATCGTGCTCGCCGCCTACGGCCTCACCGAGAAGGACGTGAAGCCCGAATATCTGAAGCCCAACGCCTCCGGTGACCGCCTGCGCGACGGCGCCCTCGACGCGTTCTTCTTCGTCGGCGGCTATCCGACCGGCGCCATCGCCGAACTCGCCTCCTCCGCCGGCATCGAGCTGGTGCCGATCGCCGGTCCCGAGGCCAAGAAGATCCTCGCCGACTACAAGTTCTTCGGCCCCGACAAGGTCCCGGCCGGCACCTACAAGGACGTCGACGCGGTCGAGACGATCTCCGTCAACGCCCTCTGGGTGACCTCCGCCAAGCTGCCCGACGATCTGGTCTACGGCGTCACCAAGGCGATCTGGAACGACAATTCCCGCAAGCTCCTCGACGCCGGCCACGCCAAGGGCAAGCTGATCCGCAAGGAGACCGCCCTCGACGGCGTCGGCATCCCGCTCCATCCGGGCGCCGAGAAGTTCTACAAGGAGGTCGGTCTCCTGAAGTGACCGCCGCTCCGGCGCGCGACCCGCGCCCCACCCTCGTCGACGGCGCGCGCCCCGCGCCGTCGCCTCTCCCGTGAAGACCGATCGGATCCCCAATGTCCCAGTTCGAATTCGACGAAGCCAAGGCGCGCGAACTGGAGGAGACCTTCGATCCCGAAATCCGCTTCCGCCCACTCGCGCCGCTCGCCAATGCGCTGGTCGGCGCGGCGCTGGTCGCGCTGTCGCTCTTTCACTATTGGACCGCCGGCTTCGGCCTCCTGCCGGAACTGATCCATCGCGGCGTCCATCTCGCCTTCGTGCTCGGCCTCGTCTTCCTGGTGTTCCCGGCCTTCCGGACCGGCGCGGTGGCGAAGTCGTCCGTCCTGATGCCGCTCGGCATTCCGCTGTGGGACTGGGCGCTCTTCGCCCTCTCCGTCGTCGCCGTGCTCCACGTGCCGATGATCCCGCTCGACGACCTCGCCTTCCGCGTCGGCAATCCGACCCGCGACGACGTGATCTTCGGCGGCGCCCTGGTGCTGCTGCTGCTCGAGGCGACGCGGCGCACCGTCGGCTGGCCCTTGCCGGTGATCGCCATCGCCTTCATGGCCTATGCCCTCTTCGGCCGCTCGATGCCGGGCATCCTGGTCCATCCCGGCGCGACGCCCTCCCAGCTGATCAATCACCTCTACCTCACCACCCAGGGCATCTACGGCATCGCCCTCGGCGTGGTCGCGACCTACGTCTTCCACTTCGTCCTCTTCGGCGTCTTCGCGACCCGGATCGGCCTCGGCCAACTCTTCCTCGACTGCGCCGCCTGGATCGCCGGCCGCTATGCCGGCGGCCCGGCCAAGGTTTCGATCTTCGGCTCCGCCCTCTTCGGCATGATCTCCGGTTCGTCCGTCGCCAACGCGGTAACCGTCGGCTCGTTGACGATCCCGATGATGGTGCGCCTCGGCTACAAGAAACACTTCGCCGCCGCCGTCGAGTCGACCGCCTCCACCGGCGGCCAGATCACCCCGCCGATCATGGGCGCCGCCGCCTTCCTGATGATCGAGTTCCTCGATCTGCCCTATACGACGATCATCCTGGCGGCGATCATCCCCGCCTTCATGCATTTCCTCGGGGTCTTCATCCAGGTCCATTTCGAGGCCAAGCGCGACGGTCTGCGCGGGCTCGAGCCGCACGAGATGCCCGACCTCAAGGCCGCCTTCGCCCGTGACTGGCCGACGGTGATCCCGCTCGTCGGCCTGCTCTACATGCTGTTCTCCGGCTACACGCCCTATCTCGCCGCCTTCACCGGCATCACCCTCGCCGTGCTGATCGGGCTCTTCAACCCGAAGCGCCGCATGAAGCCGATCGAGATCTTCGAGGGCCTGCGCGACGGCGCCAAATACGCGCTCGCCGTCGGCGTCGCCTCGGCGACCGTCGGCATCGTCGTCGGCGTGGTGACCCTGACCGGCGTCGGCTTCAAGATCTCCTTCATCGTCACCTCCTCGGCGATGGATCTCGCCCAGCACGTCACCGCCTGGCTGCCGGTCTGGATCATGTCGGTGAAGACGCTGACGCTGCTCTTCACCCTGGTGCTGACCGCCTTCGTCTGCATCCTGATGGGCTGCGGCATCCCGACCACCGCCACCTACATCATCATGGTGACCGTGGCGGCGCCGGCGCTCGGCCTGCTCGGGGTCGAGCCGATCGTCGCCCATTTCTTCGTGTTCTATTTCGGGGTTCTCGCCGACATCACGCCACCCGTGGCGATCGCCGCCTACGCGGCGGCGGGCATGGCCGGGGCCGATCCGTTCCGCACCGGCAACACCGCCTTCCGCCTCGCCCTCGGCAAGGCGCTGGTGCCCTTCGTCTTCGTGTTCTCGCCGTCGATGCTCCTGGTCACCAAGAGCTTCTCCTGGCCCGACATGATCCTCGGGACCACCGGCTGCATCCTCGGCATCGTGTTCCTGTCGGCCGCCTTCTCGAAATATCTGATCACCCACACCCGCGCCTGGGAGCGGCTCGTCCTGGCCCTCGCGGCCCTGCTCCTGATCGCGCCGGAGATCTGGTCGTCGCTCGCCGGCCTCGCCCTCGTCGCCCCGGTCGTCGCCGGGCAGTGGCTGCGCCGCGAGACGCCGCCGCCCGCCCTGGCGGCGTGATCAGGCGCTCGCCCGAGGCTCGTCGCGGCGGGTGCCCCAGCGCCGGAACGCCGGCAGATGGCGGTCGCGCGAGGCCTCCATCAACACGGTGAAGACCGCGGCGATCTCCGGGTGATCGGCGACCTTCGGCAACAATTCGTCCTCGTAGAGGGCGACGTTCTCGATCTCGGCGCCGACCGCCACCTCCGCCGCGCAGGAAATCGAGGCGGGCACCATCGCCCGCATCCCCTCGGAGCCGAGATGCGCGTTGGCCGGCACGGGCACGCCGTGCGCGGTCAGGATCGCCGCCAGCGCCGCCGCGTGACGCCGCTCCGCCTCGACGATGCGGGCGAAGGGCAAGGCGCCCGGAAACCGCTCCAGCACCGCCGCGTAATAGGCCTCGGCGCGATGTTCGTCGTCGAGCGCCACCAGAACCGCCGCGCGCGCCTCCGCCGAGAGCGGCCGCTCGCCGCGAACCGCCAGGGTCGAGAGGCACGCGCCCTCGCCTCCGCCCTCGCCCCCGCGATGCCGATGCCCGCGACCGTGGCCACCGCCGCCGCAGCCCGGCCCCCGTCCCGCCGTCCGCTTCGTCGTCGCCATGACCTCCCCCTTTCTCCGCCCGCCTCGGCCCGATCCGACGCCCCGCCGCCCCGGGGAACCCTGCCCGCGCCGGGGCGTTCACCCCCTCGAAAGAGAACCGCGCGCACAGTGTCGGCCGATGGGACAGAGGATAGGGACATAAGTTATATTGTCAATATAACTTAAAACGGACCGCCGGGCGCGCGCCGTCGCGCCGGTTCGCGCCGGGGGGCGAGGGATGCTATGATGCCGCCCGGTCGATCCGATCGGCGGGCATCGAAGCCGCCGGGCGAAGCGTCGGGTCGGTCCATAGAAGAAGAAGGAAGGGAGCTTCGCGCGCATGCGGAATCGGTCGACCACCGATCGCGGAAGAGGAAGGATCGCCGCCACGGCCTCCGTCCCGCTCGCGCTGGCGATCGCGCTGATCGTGACCGCCGCGCGCCCGGCCGACGCCTTCGATCTCTTCGGCGTCCATCTCTGGGGCGAGAAGGCCGAGCCCGAGGATCTCTCCGCCGAGAGCCGGCCCTATTCCGTCGAGGTCACCGTCACCGGCGGCGAGAGCGACGTCGAGAAGGCCGTGCGCGAGGCCTCCGCCCTCGCCACCGGCGTCGACGGCCGTCCGCCGCCCTCCTCGGCCGCCTTCCTCGCCAAGGCGCGCGGCGACTATGCCCGCATCGTCGCCGGCCTGCGCAATCTCGGCCGCTACGGACCCGAGATCGCGATCGAGGTCCAGGGCCGCCGGGTCGAGGACATCCCGCTCGACGCCACCCTGCCGCGCCCGGTCCCGGTGACGATCCGCGTCACCCCCGGTCCGCGCTTCACCTTCGGTCGCATCACGCTCGAGAACCGTCCGCCCCTCGACGCGGCGACGCTCGACGATCCCCGCGTCGCGACGCCCGAGCGCGCCGGTCTGACCGAAGGCGAGACTGCCCGCGCCGACGCCGTCCTCGCCGCCGAACGCGCGCTCGTCGACGGCTGGAAACGGCTCGGCCATCCCAAGGCGAAGGCGACCGAACGCCGCCTCGTCGCCCATCACGACCGCTCCACCCTCGACGTCGCGATCGGTGTCGATCCCGGTCCGGAGGCCCGGTTCGGCCCGGTCCGGGTGAGCGGCACCGAGCTGATGGACCCCGACTTCGTCGCCGCCCGCGCCGGCATTCCCGAAGGCGAACGCTGGGACCCGATGGCGGTGAAACGCGCCGAGAAGCGCCTGCGCAAGCTCGACGTCTTCTCCTCGACCCGGCTGGTCGAGGACGAGGCCGTCGCTCCCGACGGCACCCTCGGCCTCGAGGCGAAGGTCGCCGAGCGCCCGCTCCACGTCTTCGGCTTCGGCGCCTCCTATTCGACCGTCGACGGCGCCGGCCTCGAGGGCTGGTGGCAGCACCGCAATCTGTTCGGCCACGGCGACCGTCTGCGTTTCGACGCCCGCGTCTCCGGCATCGACACCACCGATCCGCGCGATCTCACCTGGAAGGGCGGCGTCTCCTTCCTGCGCCCCGGCGTCTTCACCCCGATGACCGACCTGACGGCGGCGCTCGAGGCCTCGCGCGAGGTGCTCGATCCCTATACCCAGGAGACGATCCGCGCCCGCATCGGCCTCGCCCACGAATTCGCCCCCGAACTCACCGCGAAAGTGGCGGCGAACGTCGAGGTCGACCGCGTCGAGGACGGCTGGGGCCGCCGCGACCTCACCCTGATCAGTCTGCCGGCCGAAATCCTCTGGGACCACACCGACGATGCCCTCGCCCCGACCGAGGGGTTCCGCGTCAAGGGCGCGGCCGAGCCGTTCCACGAGTTCCGCCTCGGCGCCTCCGGGGCGATCCTGCGCATCGACACCTCCGCCTATGTGCCGCTCGACGCCGATCGCCGCTTCGTGCTCGCCGGCCGCGCCGCCCTCGCCTCGATCGTCGGCGCCGAGGCGAACCGCATGCCGGCCGACCGCCTCTTCTTCGCCGGCGGCGGATCGTCGGTGCGCGGCTTCGCCTATCGCAGCCTCGGCCCGAGAAACGCGGCCGGCAGCGTGGTCGGCGGCCTGTCGCTGGTCGAGGCCTCGCTCGAGATGCGGATGAAGGTCACCGACACGATCGGCGTCGTCCCCTTCCTCGACATGGGCGCCGCCGGCCGGAACGCCTCGCCGAACTTCGACGAGGCCCCGCGCTTCGGCGCCGGTCTCGGCCTGCGCTACTACACCGGCCTCGGCGCCATCCGCTTCGACGTCGCGACGCCGATCGCGCCGAAGCCGGGCGATCCGAAATTCGCCCTCTACATCGGCCTCGGGGAGAGCTTCTGATGCGTCACCGCCTCCTCGCCGTCGGATTGATCGCCCTCCTCGCCGTCGCGGCCCTCGCCCTCGGCCCGAACGTGCGCGCCGACGAGACCTCCGATCGCTCCTGGCTCGTCGGTTGGGTCGAGAACACCATCTCCACCCCCGACCGCCAGATCCGCCTCGGCCGCATCGACGGCGCGCTCTCCTCCGACGTCCGCCTCGACGCCATCACCATCGCCGATCGCGGCGGCGTCTGGCTGACCATCCGCGACGTCCATCTGGTCTGGAGCCGCGCCGATCTCCTGCGCGGCAAACTCTCCGTCGCCTCGCTCGAGGCCTCCGCCATCGAGGTCGCCCGCAAGCCCGAGAGCGCCGCCGACAGCGAAGCCGCCGCGAGCGAGCCGGCGGCCGACTTCGCCCTCCCCGACCTCCCCGTCGCGGTCGACGTCGGCCGCATCTCGGTCCCCACGGTCCGCCTCTCCGCCGACGTCGCCGGCCGCCCGACGGTCCTCTCGATCGCCGGGCGCGGCCGCCTCGCCGACGGCAATCTCGACGTCGCCCTCTCCGCCACCCGCATCGAGCCCCAGGGCGGCGCCTTCGCGCTGAAGACGACCTATGGCGCGAGCGATCGCCGCCTCGTCCTCGACCTCTCGCTCGCCGAACCGAAGGGCGGCTTCCTCTCCACCCTGCTGGCGCTGCCCGGCGAGCCGCCGATCGACTTCTCGATCAAGGGCGCCGCGCCGATCGACGCCTTCGCCGCCGACATCGCGCTCGCCGCCGACGGCAAGCCGCTGCTGGCCGGCACCGCCGTGACCCGGCTCGAAGGCACCGATCGCACCTTCGCCGTCGACGTCGCCGGCTCGCTCGAGGACCTCGTCGGCCGGGGCGGCCGGCTCACCGGCGGCGGCAGCGAGCTTCACCTCTTCGCCCGCCGCGCCGCCGACGGCGCCGTGCGCCTCGACCACGCCCGGCTGAAGACCGGCGCCGCCGCCTTCGACGCGAGCGGCGCCTGGACGCCGCGCGACGGCGGCTCGACCCTCGCCCTCGACCGCCTCGCCGTCGGCTGGAAGACCGCCACCCTCGACCTCGCCCGCCCGACCGTGATCGCCATCGCCGACGGTCGCATCGACATCCCCGCGACCACGCTGCGCCTCGGCCGGAGCGATCGCCGCGCCTTCGGCACCATCGACGTCGCCGGCACCGCCGCGACCGACCTCGCGCTGAAGGTGACGGCGCGCGACCTCCCGGTCGGCGTGAGTGCGCTGTTCGTCCCCGACCTCGGCGCCGACGGCGCCGTCGCCGTCGATCTCGCCGTCGGCGGCACCCGCAAGGCGCCGAGGATCGACTGGCGCGTCACCGGCCGCGATCTCACCCTCGCCGCCACCCGCACCGCCCGCCTCCCCGCCGCGACGCTGACCGCCTCGGGCCTCCTCGAGGCGAAGCGCACCACGCTCGACGCCCGCGTCGGCCTCGGCACCGGCGCCACGCTCACCGCGCGCGGCACCCTGCCCTTCGCCGGCACCCGGGCGGAACGCGACGGCCTGCGTCTCGACGTGACCGCCGAGCGCCTGCCGCTCGCCTTCGCCGCAGCCGTCGCCCCCGGCATCGGCGGGCGCGGCACGCTCTCCGGCACCGCCGCCGTGACCGGCGCCCTCGACGCACCCACCGTCGTGTGGAAACTCGCCGGCGACCGCCTCGGCGTCGCCGCCGTCCCCGGCCTCGCCGCCGGCCTCGCCGCGAACGGCCGCCTCGATCCGACCGGCACCACGCTCGCCGCCACGCTCCCCGATCGCGATCGCCTGCGCCTCGTCGCCGAGGGCCGCGTTCCCTTCGGCGACGGGGCGCTGACGCTCTCGATCGACGGCAACGCCGCCGCCGGCCTCGCCGACGCGGTCTCCCCCGGCCTCGGCGCGCGCGGCCGCGTCACGCTCGCCGCGACCGTCGCCGGCACCCTCGCCGCGCCGACCGCGACCTGGAAAGTGACCGGCAGCGGCCTCGGCGTCGCCGGCACCCCCGGCCTCGCCGCC
>OFJB01000785.1_pt1 | contig 14117 bp, 15 predicted proteins | sample 1775081 | NCBI WGS metagenome assembly OFJB01 (sample SAMN08195771, study PRJEB24354) | sludge metagenome | isolation source: initial sludge from phenol fed wastewater aerobic bioreactor | place: India: Nagpur | collected 2016-06-05 | reverse complement strand
CGAAGAGTACGCCGAAACCTCAAGCACATCGTCGCCCCTTCCATATCGAAATTGACTGCGCCCCTGTCGCCTCGCGTGACGTGCGTTGTTTCAAGATCAAGAGGGGGAGGCGATGGCTACCTGTTATTATTGCAATGGATCGGCGCGTTGCGCCGGATGTAACGGAACAGGCGTTCAGGCCGATGGCCGGACCTGCGCGCTGTGCGGCGGCAACGGCCGGTGCCAGCGCTGCACCAACGGCCAGATGCGCGTGAGCGACTCCACTATTGGGGGCAGGACCGCGCCGCAGGGCTTCATTCGATCCGGGATCGGGCTGGCGCTCGCGGGCACCGCGCTGATGGCCGGGCTTGGCGTGACAGCTGAAGCGTGGGGTGCCGAAAGCATAAAAACAACTTTTGCAACGTCACAAACTGAAAGCCTCGTCTTCAGCCCGGCGACGGTGACAACCATCAATGTCACTACCTATGCCACGCAGATTCTCGGCCGCCTGAACGGCGGCACGCCGCTCTACGATCAGACCTTCGGAGTTCCGTTCTCCGATCCGGCCGCAAAGGCGGGTGTGACCGCCGCGCAGGCCGCGATCACCACGGCCGGCGGGCCGGGCGTCATCATCGGTGCGCCGGTGCTCACAGCCTCGTCCGGCAACACCACGTCATCGAGCGTCTCAGCCTATTCGCTCGCCGGTACACAGACAACAACGGCGGCACTTCCCATCCTCACCTTTGGTCCAAACACCATAGCCACTGGCCAGCTTTCCGCCTGCAACGTAGGCGGCTTGCCGGGCGGCACTCGCCCAACCTGCCAGAGCCTGTCCGGCACGCCCTACGTCCTTGCCGTTGGTGAACTGAACTACAATACCATCACCAACACCGAATACACCATCGACCAGACCACCACGACGACCAACACGACGACGCAGTTCGAACAATGGACGTTGTTCGGCACGGTGCAGGCGTTCGGCATGGCGCACACGGCGGTGCAGTCCGCCACGCTCGACGCGAATTCGCGCTTCCTGCGCAGGCTGGGCGACGAAGCCAATGGCGGGACCGACCAGCCCTTCCATAGCTGGATCGAGGGCTACGGCGTCTGGTCGCACGAGAAGGCGCAAGGCGGCGTCTCGGGCGACAACCGCAACCTCTACGGCATCGCGGGCGGCATCTCCGGGACCGTGTCGCCGGGCTTCACCCTCGGCGTCGGCATCGACCACGGCAACACCGACATCACCCTCGACAGCGCCTTCGCCGAGAGCGGCCGGATCGACCTGACGCAGATCGGGGTCAACGCCGGCTTCGCCTCCGGCCCGTGGTTCGCCGACCTCGCCGCCACCTACGGCTTCGCCGACGCCGGCACGACCCACGCCGTCGGCGGCGTCTCCAGCGCGAGCTACGGCATCAGGACCCGGGGCGCGCTGGCCGAGACGGGCTACCGCTTCGACCTCGACGGCGGCTTCAGGATCACACCCAGCGTTGGCCTCGACTACACGGCCATGCGCTCGGACGGCTTCACCGAGACGGGCGGGCTGGCGTTGAGCGCGAACGGCCATTCCACCGACCGCACGCGCATCTGGGCCGGGCTGAATGTCGGGCAAAATCTCGGCAACTTCGACTGGTCGGTCTATGGCCGCCTCGTCGGTGTCGTCGCGGGCGACGAACGGCTGCTGCCCGTCACCTTCTACGGCGTGCCGACGACCGTCGCCGGCATGTCGGAAGCCGAGATCGGCGGCGATGCCGGCGCGCGCGTCTCCTACAAGTTCGCCCGGAGCGCCGAGTTCTTCGCCCGCTACGACGGCCGCTTCCGCGACGGTTTCACGGCCCACGCCGCGACCGCCGGTGTGAAGGTGAGTTTCTGAGATGGGGGCTTCTGCCGGTTTTCAGGACACGAGGTTGAGCTAGCATAGCTTTCCATTCGAACTCGACGGGGCTCATATATCCCAATGTCGTGCGCCGTCGCCGGGGATGGTAGAAGCGCTCGATGTAGTCGAACACGTCGGCCTGGCGTCATCCTTCGTCCTGTAGACCTTGCGGGCTGCCCGCCGCACAACAAGCCCACATCAAATCGAAAGCGCAACTGTGGTGACAGGCGGCAGTGATACTTCAGAGCCGCGCCAGGGCCGCCTTGGCGAGCGCCAGCAGGGAAAACAGCAGGAAGGCGCCGCCCAGGCCCCACGCCACCATCAGCCGGAAGTCGGTCAGGGTGACGCCGTACGAGCCGGCCATATAGGTCGCGCCGACGAAGCCGGCCGCGAACAGCACGGCATTGCCGACCGGCCCGAAGCCGTTTTCCCGCACGATGGCGTTCAAGACCGTGCCGAAGACAAGCGCGACCGCCATCAAGGCGATGAGGGCGACCGTCAGCGATGTGGTATCGATATTCGACAACATCTGGGTGCCTTTCGGAAATCACCCGCCCCAAACCTTCAGTTCAGATGAATCTACGCATAAGTCGTTTCGTTTTGCTTCAAACGGCAAAGCGCATTAGAGCGTTCTGCGAAACCGGCCCTTCACCAAACAGAGCGGCATCCGGATGGAAAACCTCAAGCGGCTCGTGCCGGCCACCTTCGTCGTGCTGTGGGCGACCGGGTTCATCGGCGCCCGCTACGCGATGCCCTGGGCCGAGCCCTTCACCTTCCTCGCCCTCCGCTTCGTTCTCGCCGCGGTCATTCTCGGCGTCCTGATGCTGGCGCTGGGCTCCAGGCGGCTAACCCGCGCCGGCAAGTTGCACGCCGTCATCGCCGGCGTGCTGATGCAGGGCGTCTATCTCGGCGGCGTCTTCTGGGCGATCCACCGTGGCATGCCGGCCGGCCTGTCGGCGCTGATCGTCGGCCTGCAGCCGATCGTCACCGCCGTGCTGGCCGGAGAACTGCTCGGCGAGGCGATCCTGCCGCGCCACTGGGCGGGGCTCGCGACCGGCTTCGTCGGCGTCGTCGTCGTGCTGTGGCCCAAGCTCGGCACCCTCGGCGCAGGCGTGACCGGCGCCACGCTTGCCGCCTCCGTGATCGCCGTCGTGGCGATGAGCCTCGGCACCGTCTGGCAGAAACGCTTCGCCTCCGGCGATCTCGTCACCTCGACCTTCTGGCAGTATGTCGGCGGCGCGGCGCTGATGGCGCTGGGTTCGCTTGCCTTCGAGACGCGCGTCGTGACGGTGAACGGCGAACTCGTCTTCGCGCTCGTCTGGCTGGTGCTGGTGCTGTCGATCGGCGCCATCTTCCTCTTGATGCTGATGATCCGCGACGGCGCGATGGCGAAGGTCGCCTCGCTGTTCTACCTCGTGCCGGCGGTGACGGCGCTGATGACGTGGGCGCTGTTCGGCGAACGGTTGAACGCCGTGCAGCTCGTCGGCATGGCGATCGCCACGCTCGGCGTCGCGCTCGCCACCGCCAGGCCCGGAGCTGTTGCGATCAAGGCCGGGGACGAGCCGGGCCCGAAGACGGGCGCGTAGCGACCCAAATAGCGGATTTCGAGAACCGAAGCGGAATGGACGCGTTGGTGCATGGGCATCGAAGGTTCTTCAGCAATGCTGGAGGCGTCGGCCGCCTGTCCGCACCGCCTAGCCCGGCACGCGGGCGCGCGCTTCCAGGTAGCGGCTGATGGCGGCGTTCAGCTCGCCGCCGAGGATGAAGATCGCCGAGACGATGTAGAGGAACACCACCGCGATCATGATCGAGGCCAGTCCGGCATAGGTCGTCACATAGGACGAGAAATGGTCGAGATAGGTGGCGAAGACCGTGGAGCCGATGAGCCAGGCGATCAGCGTGAACAGGATGCCGGGCACCAGCGAGACGAAGCGGCGCCTGCCGGCCGGCAGCCAGAAATGCACCGCCAGCAGGCCGAGCACGATGACGGTGGAGGCGATGATGAAGCGCCACAGCGTGATCGTGCCCATATAGGGCTTGATCCATTCGAGGTGCGCCTCGGCGAGCCGGGCCAGGAGCGGCGCGAAGACCAGGAGCACCGAGATCGAGAGGAAGCCCGCGGTGGCGATCAGCACGAAGAAGAGGCTCTGCGCGCGCCGGTAGAAGAAGCCGCGCGTCTCCGTCACGCGGTAGGCGCGGTTGAGCGAGGTGCGCAGGGCCTCGATGCCGTTGGAGGCGAAATAGGCCGCCAGCACCACGCCGTAGGTCAGAAGGTCGGTGCGCTGCACGGTGAGCACGTTGAGCACCTCGCGCGCGATCGGCTTGGCGATCTGTTCCGGCCAGGTGTCGAAGACGATGTGCACGGCGGTGTCGGCGAAGGCCCGCGCGCCGAGGAACGACGCCAGCGTCGTGGCGAAGATCAGGAACGGGAACAGCGCCATCAGCGCGGTGATCGCCAGGTGACTGGACATCGCCCAGCCGTCGTCGTTGTTGAAATGGCCGAGCGCGTCGTAGAGCACGCGCTTGACGGCGACGATATTGCGCAGCAACGGCACTTCCCTGAGAATTGTACACCGGCGTGAGAATTGTCTATCGGCCGCGAATATGGGAAGGCTTTGCCGCAAATGGCAAGTCTCGAAAGTTCCCGCCTTCACGCAGCAGCGCCGCGCAGCATCGTCGTCACCGGCGCGTCGTCCGGCATCGGCGCGCATTGCGCGCGGGCGCTGAAGGCGGACGGCTGGCGCGTCTTCGCCACGGCGCGCAAGCCGGACGACATTGCCGCGCTCGAAGCCGAAGGCATCGAGGCCTTCTTCCTCGACTATCGCGACCCGCAATCGATCGAGGCCCTCGTCGCCAGCGTCCTGGAACGGACCGGCGGCCGGCTCGACGCCCTCTACAACAACGGCGCCCATGCCCAGGCCGGCGCCGTCGAGGACCTGCCGGTCGAAGCGCTGCGCGAACAGTTCGAGGCCAATGTCTTCGGCTGGCACGACCTCACCCGGCGCGTGGTCCCGGTCATGCGCGCGCAGGGGCAGGGCCGCATCGTCAACTGCTCCTCCATCCTCGGCCTCCTGCCGGCCCGCTACCGCGGCGCCTACTGCGCCTCGAAACACGCGCTGGAAGGGCTGACGCTGAGCCTGCGCATGGAACTCGCCGGCACGGGAATCCATGTTTCGCTGATCGAGCCGGGACCTGTCGAATCGACACTGCACGAGAACGGCATGGATTGGTTCTCCGGGCGGATCGACCAGGCCGGATCCGTCCATCGCGCCGCCTACGAGGCCCAGATGCAGCATATCCATTCCAGGGCGATGCGGAAACGCCGCTCCGGCCCGCAGGCGGTCTACGTCGCCTTGCGCCATGCGCTTCTGTCGCAGCATCCGCGTCCGCACTATGTGGTAACCATGCCGGCGCTGATCGGCGTCCTCCTGAAAAGGCTCCTGCCGTCCGCCCTGCTCTATCGCATCCTCGCCCGCACCGCCTGAAAACCGATCGGACCCGTCCATGGAAACCTTCGTCAAGTTCCTCGCCATCGCCTTCATGGTCGCCGTCGTGGCGGTGCTGATCCGCGGACTGGTCAACCTGATGCGCGGCGGCTCCGGCGTCACCTCCAACAAGCTGATGCAGGCACGCGTCGCGCTCCAGTTCGTCGCCATCGTGCTGCTGCTGGTCGTCGTCTGGCTGACGCGCAAATAGGCTCGTCCCGGGAGGACAAGAAGATGGTCAGGCTGAACAAGATCTACACCCGCACCGGCGACGACGGCACGACCGGCCTGGGCAGCGGCGAGCGCCGGCTGAAATGCGACCTCAGGGTCGAGGCCTACGGGACCGTGGACGAGGCCAACGCCTGTATCGGCCTGGCCCGTGTCCATACCGCGGCGGCGCACCCTGCGATCGACGCCATGCTCGCCCGCGTCCAGAACGACCTGTTCGACCTCGGCGCCGACCTCGCCGTGCCCGACACCGGCGAGGCGCTCGGCTACGAGCCGCTGCGCATCGTGCCCGCGCAGGTGAAGCGGCTGGAGGAGGACATCGACCGCCTGAACAAGGACATCGCGCCGCTGAAGTCCTTCGTGCTGAACGGCGGCACGCCGGCCGCGGCCGCGCTGCACCTGGCGCGCACGGTCGCCCGGCGCGCCGAGCGGCTCGCCGTGGCGCTCGCCCAAGACCCGGCCGAGCGCGTCAACCGCGAGGCCGTCAAATATCTCAACCGCGTCTCCGACCTGCTGTTCGTCGCCGCCCGCGCCGCCAATGACAACGGCAAGGCGGACGTGCTATGGGTGCCGGGCAAGAACCGCTGACGGCCGGGCTGATCGCGACAGGCCGGGCGGAAGGCACCGGGAACCGGCCTGATGTTCATTCCGCTCTACGATTCCAACCATCTGCGATCCATCAGCCTGCAATACGTCACCTTCGGGCTGATTGCGGCCAACGTCGTCGTCTATCTCGCCACGACGCTCGGCGGGGCCGGCTTCACCACCGCCGCGGTGCTCGGCCTCGGCTTCATCCCCTCCGTCGTGCACGACACCGCCGTGCTGCCCGCGCAATACGCCCTTCTTCCAAGCCAGTTCAGCTACCTCACCTATTCCTTCCTGCACGCCGACATCCTCCATCTCGGCGGCAACATGCTGTTCCTGTGGGTGTTCGGCGACAACGTGGAGGACGCGCTCGGTCATTTTCGCTATCTGGTCTTCTATCTCGCCTGCGCCGCCGCCGGGGCTGCCGTTCAGGGCCTCGTCGCGCCGGATTCGCAGGCGCCGCTGATCGGCGCCTCGGGCGCCATCGCCGGGGTGGTGACGGCCTACCTCATCCTTTTTCCGCGCGTGAAGGTGTGGATCCTGGCCTTCGCGCGCATCCCGCTGCGCATACCGGCCTATATCGTTCTGGCCCTGTGGATCCTCGTGCAGGTCGTCATGTTCCTGGCCGGCGGCGAGGATCAGATCTCCTGGGCCTGCCATGTCGGCGGCATAGTGGCCGGCGCGGCGCTTGTCTTCGTGCTGCGTCGCCGTGGCGTGCCGCTGACGGACGAGGAGAAGGTCGTGGCCCCCGTTCCGGGCGAGCCCGTCGCAACGGGCACGATCGATTCGCCGCCCGCCGATCCCGCGCCACGCTGGGGCAGGCAGTAGAACCGCTGGCACAGTCGGTCTTTCAACCGATTTGGTGTGCGCTGCGATATTGACGCTGGAAACGCGCGCCACTAGGGTCCGCGCGCCTTCGGCAGCCTTTCAGCCATCCGCTAGGCGTCGAGAGAACGCAATTTTCGCCGCGAATGTCGGCATTCGGCAAATCCCGCCGGGCAGGCGCTGGTAAGAGCGCAGCCGGTCATCTTTGAGAGGTGAGAGACAGATGAAAGTTCTGGTGCCCGTGAAGCGGGTTGTCGACGCGAACGTCAAGGTTCGGGTGAAGGCCGACGGTTCGGGGGTCGAACTCGCCAACGTCAAGATGGCGATGAACCCGTTCGACGAGATCGCGGGCGAGGAAGCGATCCGGCTGAAGGAAGCCGGCAAGGCCGAGGAGATCGTCGTCGTGTCGGTCGGCCCGGCCCAGGCCGCCGAGACGCTGCGCACCGCGCTCGCCATGGGCGCCGACCGCGCCATCCTGGTCAAGGTCGACGAGGCGGTCGAGCCGCTCGGCGTCGCCAAGGTGCTGAAGGGCGTGGTCGAGGCGGAGAAGCCCGGCCTGGTCATCCTCGGCAAGCAGGCGATCGATGACGACAGCAACCAGACCGGCCAGATGCTGGCGGCGCTGCTCGGCTGGAGCCAGGGTACCTTCGCCTCCAAGATCGTGCTGGAAGGCGATCATGCCAAGGTCACCCGCGAGGTCGACGGCGGGTTGCAGACGGTGGAACTGAAGATGCCCGCCATCGTGACGGCGGACCTGCGCCTGAACCAGCCGCGCTACGCCTCGCTGCCCAACATCATGAAGGCCAAGAAGAAGCCGCTGGACGAGAAGAGCCCGGCCGATTTCGGCGCCGACGTGGCGCCGCGGCTGAAGGTGTTGAAGACCGAGGAGCCGGGCGGCCGCAAGGCGGGCGTCAAGGTGGCGTCGGTGGCCGAGCTGGTCGACAAGCTCAAGAACGAAGCCGGCGTCCTCTAAGGTTCGGAAAGGAAAACGATAATGGCAATTCTTCTGATCGCCGAACACGACAATGCAACGCTTTCCGACCAGACCGCCAAGGCGCTGACGGCCGCGCTGAAGATCGGCGGGGACGTCGACGTGCTGGTGGCCGGCAAGGGCGCCAAGGCCGCCGCCGACGCCGCCGCCAAGCTGAAGGGTGTCCGCAAGGTTCTGCTGGCCGAAGCCGACGAACTGGCCGAGCGCTTGGCCGAGCCGCTTGCGGCCCTGGTGGTTTCGCTCGCCGGCAACTACGACACCATCGTGGCGCCCGCCACCTCGACCGGCAAGAACGTCGCTCCCCGCGTCGCCGCCCTGCTCGACGTGGCGCAGGTTTCGGAAATCATCGAGGTCGTTTCGCCCGACACCTTCAAGCGGCCGATCTACGCCGGCAACGCCATCCAGACGGTGCAGGCGAGCGAGCCGAAGAAGGTCATCACCGTGCGCACCGCCTCCTTCCAGGCAGCGCCCGAGGGCGGCTCCGCTCCGGTCGAGACCGTGAAGGCCGCCGCCAATCCAGGCCTCTCGACCTTCGTCGAGAACAGGCTGTCGGAAAGCGACCGGCCCGAGCTCACCTCGGCCAAGATCATCATCTCGGGCGGCCGTGCGCTGGGCTCTTCCGAGAAGTTCCAGGAGGTCATCCTGCCGGTCGCCGACAAGCTCGGTGCGGCCGTCGGCGCCTCCCGCGCGGCGGTCGACGCCGGCTACGCGCCGAACGACTGGCAGGTCGGCCAGACCGGCAAGGTGGTGGCGCCCGACCTCTACATCGCCTGCGGCATCTCCGGCGCCATCCAGCACCTCGCCGGCATGAAGGATTCCAAGGTCATCGTCGCCATCAACAAGGACGAGGAAGCGCCGATCTTCCAGGTTGCCGACTACGGCATCGTCGGCGACCTGTTCGTCATCCTGCCCGAACTCCAGAAGGCGCTTTGACGGCCCTTCGACTTCGGTATTAAATTGTGATGGCCGGGGTAGACGAAACCTGCCCCGGCCATTTAGTTTGCACTGCACAAAAAGCAGGCGACGGGATCAGTGTCATGAGCAAGATCGAAACGGTCGGCATCGTCGGTGCGGGCCAGATGGGCGGCGGCATCGCCCATGTCTCGGCGCTGGCGGGCTACAACGTGCTTCTCTACGACCTGTCGCCCGAGCGCATCGAGAAGGGCATCGCCACCATCAGCGGCAACATGGCCCGACAGGTCGGTTCGGGAAAGCTGGAGGAGAAGGCCCGCAAGGACGCGATGGCGCGCATTTCCTCGGCCAAGGAGATGGCCGATCTCGCCGGCGCCGACCTCGTCATCGAAGCGGCGACCGAGGACGAGACCGTCAAGCGCAAGATCTACGCGCAGCTTTGTCCGCAGCTCAACCCCGAGGCGATCCTCGCCACCAACACCTCCTCGATCTCGATCACGCGGCTGGCGGCGGCCACCGACCGGCCGGAACGCTTCATCGGCATCCACTTCATGAACCCGGTGCCGGTGATGAAGCTGGTCGAGCTGGTGCGCGGCATCGCCACAGAAGACAAGACCTTCGAAGCGGCCAAGGCCTATGTCGGCCATCTCGACAAGACCGTGACGGTTTCGGAGGATTTCCCCGCCTTCATCGTCAACCGCATCCTTTTGCCGATGATCAACGAGGCGATCTACACGCTCTACGAGGGCGTCGGCAGCGTCGAGGCGATCGACACGGCCATGAAGCTCGGCGCCAACCATCCGATGGGACCGTTGCAGCTTGCCGATTTCATCGGCCTCGACACCTGCCTGTCGATCATGCAGGTGCTGCACGACGGCCTGTCGGATTCGAAGTACCGCCCCTGCCCGCTTCTGGTCAAATATGTCGAGGCCGGCTGGCTCGGCCGCAAGGCGGGCCGCGGCTTCTACGACTATCGCGGCGAGCATCCCGTCCCGACCCGCTGAGCCGGACGGCAAGCCTGACTCAACGGCCCCGGGCGCCGCCGCGTTTCGGCGACTGCGGAACGGCGGACGCCGGCAGCGGGACGGCGCATCCGCGACCGGCCGCCTTCGCCGCGTAGCAGGCGGCGTCAGCGCGGGCGATGATCTCGTCGACCTCGCCGCAGTCGGGCCCGAAAGGCGCCAGGCCGATGCTGGCGCCGATACGGTGGACCTGCCCGTTCCATTCGAATTCCAGCATCCGCAGGGATTCGATGACGGTGCCGGCGGCACCCTCGGCGTCGCCCGGGGACGCCGAATGCAGGACCACGGCGAACTCGTCGCCGCCAAGCCGCGCCAGCGTGTCGCCCGGCGCCAGCGCATCCCTGATCGTCTCGGCGACCCGTTTCAAAAGCGCGTCGCCGGCGGCATGGCCGCCCGTGTCGTTGACCGCCTTGAAATGATCGAGGTCGATGAACATGAACTGCCTGGCCGGCGCGCCGGCGCGCATCGCCGCGAGCATCTCATCCATCGTCTGAATGAAGCTCGAGCGGTTGGAAAGGCCTGTCAGGGCGTCGTGCGCGGCCGCGTAGGCCAGCTGGCGCTGCAAGGCGCGCGCGTCGGTGAAATCCTGGAAGACGATCACCGAGCCGCCGAACTCGCCTCCGTCGCTCACGATGGGCGAGACGACCTGCCGGATGGAGCAGTGCGTCCGGTCCGCCCGCACCAGCATGGCACGGCTGTTCTGCTCGACGGGATGATGGTCGGCGCCGAACAGGCATGCCAGGTCGAGCCGCTGGCCGGTCTCCTCGTCGATGGCGCGGTAGACGCGGTCGAGCGGCAGGCCGAGCACCTCGCCGCCCGCGACGCCGGTCAGTTTCTCGGCGACGGGATTGACGAAGGTGACCAGGCCATCGGCGTCGCTGCAGATCACCGCGTCGCCGATCGATTGCAGCGTGATCTTGAGGCGCTCCTTCTCGTCGGCGAGCAGCGCCGCCGAGCGCGCCAGGCGCTCCTCCGCCTCCTTGCGGCGGGTGATGTCGGTCAGGGTGCCGATGGCGCGGACCATTTGGCCGGTCTCGTCGCGTTCGATCACCTTGCCGCGGTCGAGGATCCAGAGCCAATGGCCCTGCTTGTGGCGCATCCGGAACTCCGCCTCGAAGAATTCCGTTTCGCCGGCGAGATGGGCGCGGTCCGCCGCCTCGACCGCCTCGCGGTCGTCGGGATGGATCATGGTCAGCCAGCGGTCCCGGTCGCCGTCGAGCTCCTCCTTGTCGTAGCCCAGCATCCCGGCCCAGGTGTCCGAATAGGTGATGCCGCCCTTGCGGACGTCGACGTCCCACACGCCCTGCCCGGCGCCCGCCAGCGCGAAGTTCCAGCGCGTTTCCGCCTCGGCGATGCGCGCCTCGGCCTTCTTGCGCGCGTCGATGTCCTCGACCTGCGAAACCAGGTAGAGCGGGCGGCCATTGTCCTCGTCGCGAATGACGGAACCGGACAGCAGCGCCCAGAACGGAGTGCCGTCGCTGCGGATATAGCGCTTCTCGAAGAGGTAGGTGGCCACGGCGCCGCTGCGCACGCCGGCCATCGTCTCGCTGCCGACATGAACGTCGTCGGGATGGGTGATGTCGAAGAGAGTCAGCGTTTCCAGTTCGGATTTGGTGTAGCCGAGCATCGCCGCGAAAGCCGGATTCGCCTCGATGATGGAGCCGTCGAGAGCGACGATGGAGATGCCGATGGTCGAGTCGTACATCGCCCGGCGGAACTTCTGCTCGCTTTCGGCGATACGGTAGCGGTCCTGCACGATCTTGCCGATGAACAGGCCGATCAGCACCATCGTCGTCAGGTTGACCCCGGCCGCCAGAAGCGAGTCGCCCGGCGCCAGGCCCGCGCCCAGTTGCAGCGGCAGCAGGGCGCCGAGCACGACGGCGGCGGCGGTGGCCGCCATCAGCGCCAGCGCCGAATATTTCGCCTGCCTCGATGCTGCGAGCCGTCGCGCCACATCCAACCCCAAACGGCGTCCCGATAAAGGCCGAAACTGCCCCAGCCGGCTTAAGGAAAGGTTGCCCCCGGATTGGCGGGTTCCTGCGGACGCGGCACAATCCGCGCCATGCTTAAGGATGGGTGACCGCGCCCTACCAGCGCACGAAGAGGCGCCCGCCCACCGCCCCTAGGCCGGCGAGGAAGGCGATCGCGATCGTGTACCAGGCGGCGACGAACAGCGGCGAATCGTCGGTGCAATGGGCGGCGTAGAAGGTCGCCGCAAGTCCGCCGGCGGCCAGGCCCGCGACCGCGCCGGCCAGCGCGGGACGCGTCGGCGCCGCGCTCCGCAAGGCGGCGATGAAGACGGCCAGCGGGCCGAGGCCGATCAGCGGTATCATGCTGAGGCACACCGGCATGTTGTGGCCGATCATCAGCGCCATCCAGTCGGCGGAGGGAACCGCCGTCATTTCCAGCAGCAGCGCGCCCGCCATCAGAAGCGGCGCGGCCAGAAGCCACAGCGCGGCCTTGCCGGGATGCGCGCCGGGCACGGAAAGCATGCGCACGAGCGGGAACGCGCCGGCCAGCAGAATGGCCGTGAAGACGAACTTGAACAGGAACCGCGCCGTGTGCGCCGCCTGCGCGATGTCGGGGCGCGGCCCGATGGTCGAGAAGAAGACGATGGCCGCGATGGCGGCGGCGGCGGCAGCGGAAAGCCCCCAGACCGGGCGCCTTCGCAACGGCCTTGCCTTGGCGTCGGCGCCGAGCGCCTTGATCAGGTCGTCGGTCTTCATGGCTCCCGTCCGAACCGTCTGGCGATCGCCGTCAGGCCGCGATGCAACGCCACCCGCACCGCTCCCTCGGTCATGCCCAATTCCCCGGCCGTCTCGCCGATCGAGCGGCCGTCGACGGAAACCGCCGACACCACCGAGCGCTGGCCGGGCGGCAGGCTGTCCAGCGCCCGGGTGAGATCGCGCTCGCCCACCGTCTCGGCCTCGGGCTGCGCGATGCTGTCGGCGAAGTCGTCCACGTCCACCTCGATGCGCCGGCCGCGCCGCCGGAAAGCGTCGATCAGCTTGTAGCGGGCGATGGCGTAGATCCAGGGCAGCACCGGCGCCTCGATGCGCCAGGTGTGCCGTTTCAGATGAATGGCGAGCAAGGTTTCCTGCACCACGTCCTCTGGATCGATGCCGCCCTGCGTCATCCGGCGCCGCACGAATCCGCGCACCAGCGCCGCGGCGCGGGCGAGGAAGACGGCATAGGCCTTCTCGTCCCCCGCGATCGCGGCACGCAGCAATCCGGCAAGCCCGGCCTCGTCCTTGCCGCTCACAAAGTCCACTCCAGATCATTCGCATCCCGGCGCCGATTTGTTACGGGAGCGGCGAAGCGATGTCCAAGCGAAAGTGAGGCCTACCTCTTCAGCACGTCGGCCCATTCGGGGTGGCGGCGGAACTGCGCGGCGGCGAACGGGCAGAGCGGAATGATCGTCTTGCCCGCCGCGCGCGCATCCTCCACGGCACGGCTGACCAGCCTGAGGCCGACGCCCTGCCCGCGAAAGGCGTCGGGCACGCCGGTGTGGTCGATGATGATCTGGTGCTGGCCGACTTTCGTGAAGGTCATTTCCGCTTCCGCGCCGTCCGGCCCGGCGATCACGTAGCGGCCCTTGGCGCCGTCGTCCTCGAGCCTGATCTCCGGCAGGTCCCCGTTCATGCTTCCGCTCCTTTCGCTATGTCGGCGCACAGGAAGCGCCGTGCCGCCTCGACCTCGTTGGGGCGCAGTTCATGGCCGCCCTCGTGCCATTCCACCGTGACATCGGCGCCGTCCGCCCGCAACCACGCCTCCAGCCGCGTCGTCAGCACCGGCGGGCAGATCGGATCGCGTCGCCCCGCCGTGACCAGCACGCGCTTGCCGGCCAGGCTTCCCCGGATTTCCGGTTCGAACGGGATCAGCGGGTGCATCAGCACCACCGCGTCGAACAGCGCGGGCGCGGCGAACAGCGTCGCCGCCAGCAGGTTGGCGCCATTGGAATAACCAAGCCCCAGCACGGCAGACGGCCGCGCCGTCTCGGCATGCGCCTTGACGAACGCCGCCATCTTGGCGCTGGCGCGCGCCAGATCCGCCATGTCGTAGACGCCCTCGCCGGTGCGGCGGAAGAAGCGCGCCGCGCCGAGTTCGGATACGTCGCCGCGCGGCGACACGACGGTCGCAGCCGGCACGAGGTCGCGGCCCAGCGCCGCGAGCTGGTTCTCGTCGCCGCCGGTGCCGTGCCGCACGACGCGCAGCGG
>OFJB01000784.1_pt1 | contig 14132 bp, 14 predicted proteins | sample 1775081 | NCBI WGS metagenome assembly OFJB01 (sample SAMN08195771, study PRJEB24354) | sludge metagenome | isolation source: initial sludge from phenol fed wastewater aerobic bioreactor | place: India: Nagpur | collected 2016-06-05 | reverse complement strand
ATCGCCGCCCGCGCAGATCGTCACGCTCTGGCGCGAAGGGCGGTTCGAGTTGCTGACTTCCCAGGAGCAACTGGACGAACTGGCGCGGGTGACGCGCTATCCCAAAATCCGCGAGCGGCTTTCGCCCGCGCTGGCGGGGCGGCTTGTCAACGAGCTGCGCGACGTGGCTGTGATGGTGGCGGACCTGCCGGAAGTGACGGCCTGCGCCGATCCTTACGATAATTTTCTGTTGGCCATGATCGTCGCGGGCAGGGCCGATCATCTTGTGCCCGGCGACAAGCGGGATCTTCTGACGATGGTCCGTTATGAGGGCGCACGGATCATCGCCGTGCGGGATTGTCTGGCGATGTTCGGGCGGGTGCCCAGGGATGAGTGGACATGAGCGGGCAGCACCAGGATAGCCAGGAGCGCGACGACCCGGCGCTGGCGTTCGAGCGGTTGCGCGGCGAGGTGTCGTTGCTGCGCCATGCGGTCGAGGCGCTGACCACGGCGCGCGAGTCCATCGACATTCCCGACTATGAGCCGACGTTAGAGCGCACCGAAAAGGTGCTGGGTATCCTGGTGCAGCAGATCGACGGTGTGCGAAAAAGCCCCGCCATGAGGCTCACCCCGGAGAATATGGGAGGTCGTTTAGACGCTTCCGTCGCCGAGGCGACCCGCGAGCTGCGCGCCCAGGTGCAGGCAACCGACATGGTGCTCAGAGGGGCAGCGCGCGACTTGTCCGATATGGTCGCATCGGCTCGGCGGGGCGACGAGCAGAACCGTTGGCTGTATATCGTGGGCGGCGTCGGTCTGGTGCTGGGGCTGTTGCTCTATACGCTGCTCGCCGGTCCGATCGCGCGGATGATGCCGGCGAGCTGGCTTTGGCCCGAGCGCATGGCGACGCGGGCGCTTGGCGAAAAGTCGGCATGGGATGCGGGGCAACGTTTGATGCAGACGGCCGCGCCGGAGAGCTGGGGATTGATCGTCGCGGCGGCCCCGCTCGCCGATGGCAACCGCGAGGCGGTGCAGGCGTGCCGCAAACAGGCCGAAAAAGCGAAAAGACCGGTGCGCTGCACAATCGAGGTAAAAGGCGCACCGGAATCATCGGTTCCGTGAATCAGTGCAGCATGACTGATTCAGATAAGTCGTCGGACATCGACAGGCAAATCCTGTAGGCTTTGCGACATGAATGGTGCAGGTCTTCTCCCTAATCCCGTTGAGCTGATCGCGCTTGATCCGGCGCGTAATATTCGGCGACGCTACAGTATCACCGTGAGCATTGACCTGTTCGGCATGATCGTCGTCGAAAGCTGCTGGGGCCGGATCGGCGCGCGCGGCCAAGCCCAGCGCCATGCCTTCGCCGATCATGCCGCAGCCAATCGTTATATTGCAGCGCTTCTGCAAAAGCGTGGTACGGCTGAAAGGCGGATCGGTGCCGCCTATCGGCCTGTCTGACACCGGACACAGAGCTCGCGTGTCGAAGCTGATCGACCCCATTATCCTTATGTCAATCTGGAGTATAGCCTAACCGGACGTCAGGACGGTGCGCCAGTTTCTGTCAGGATAGAGTTGTGATACGAGTTTATTGACGCCCGTCGCGCTGTGTCATAGATTTCAACCTGACAAATTGACCGGAGGTCGCGATGAAAGGCCAGAGGATCGGTTACATCCGGGTGAGCACATTCGACCAGAATGTCGATCGCCAGTTGGAAGGGCAGTCGCTCGACCGGATTTTCACCGACAAGGCATCGGGCAAGGACGTCAATCGGCCCCAGCTCGACACCATGCTCGCCTTCGCCCGCGAGGGCGACACTGTCGTGGTTCACAGCATGGACCGACTGGCGCGTAATCTCGACGACCTGCGCAAGCTGGTCCAGTCCCTCACCAAAAGAGGCATCCGGATCGAGTTCGTGAAGGAAAGCCTGGCCTTCTCGGGCGAGGATTCTCCAATGGCCAATCTGATGCTCTCGGTCATGGGCGCATTCGCGGAATTCGAGCGCGCGCTGATCCGGGAACGGCAACGCGAAGGCATTGCGATCGCCAGGCAACGCGGCGCTTATCGTGGGCGGAAACGGTCTCTTTCCGACGAAATGGTCGCCGAGCTGCATCGCCGCATCGTCGCCGGCGAGCGAAAGGCCGCCATCGCCCGCGACCTGGGGATCAGCCGCGAAACCCTCTATCAGTATCTCCGCAACACCCGATGACGCCTATGTTCTCACTATGTCCGACAAATCCTTGTCCGGCGCACAAAGCTTCAGGTGACGCCAAGTCTGCCGTCTTCTGGAGATTGCGATGATCTTGGACGGCGGCAGCCGGAGCGGCGCAGCCAGCCTTCCATCATCGGAAAAGCTTTCCGGTGAGTTCGGGAACGGCTGAAAAGAGATCTCCGACCAGGCCAATGTCGGCCACCTGGAAGATCGGCGCGTCCTCGTCCTGGATGATCGCGATGATGGTCTTGGAGTCCTTCATCCCGGCCAGGTGCTGGATGGCGCCGGAGATGCCGATGGCGATGTAGACTTCCGGCGCGACGATCTTGCCGGTCTGGCCGACCTGGTAGTCGTTCGGGACATAGCCTGCGTCGACCGCCGCGCGGCTCGCGCCCACACCCGCGCCGAGCTTGTCGGCGAGCGGGAAGATGACCTGCTGAAAGGTCTCCGCATCCTTCAGCGCACGGCCACCGGACACGATGATTTTCGCGCTGCCCAGTTCAGGACGCTCACTCTTGGCGATCTCGGCACCCACAAAACTCGACAGGCCGGCATCGCCGGTCGCACCAACGGCCTCCACCGCAGCCGAGCCGCCCGTTGCGGCAGCCTTGGCGAAAGCCGTGCCGCGCACGGTCAGAACCAGCTTGGCATCACCCGACTCAACGGTCGCGATGGCATTGCCGGCGTAGGTCGGCCGCGTGAAGGTTCTTGGTCCATCGACCGACAGCACTTCGGAAACCTGCATCACGTCGAGCAAGGCCGCAACACGCGGGGCGATGTTCTTGCCGTTGCTGGTGGTAGGAGCAATGAAGGCATCGAAATCGGCCATCAGCGACACCACCAGCGGCGCAACGTTTTCGGCCAGGGTGTGGGCGTAGGTCGCGTCGTCGGCCTTGAGCACCTTGGTCACGCCGACAATGTGCGCCGCAGCAGCCGCAGCGGCGTCGCACCCGGATCCGGCAACCAGCGCGGTCACTTCACCGAGCTGCCCGGCAGCAGTGACGGTGGCCAGCGTCGCGTCCTTGACCGAGGCGTTGTCGTGTTCGACCCAAACGAGCGTCTTGAACATCAGGCGATTCCCATTTCCTTGAGCTTGGCAACCAGCGCGTCGACGTCGGGCACCTTGATGCCGGCCTGCCGAACAGCCGGCTCGCTGACCTTGAGCGTCTTGAGGCGCGGCGCGGTGTCGACGCCGTAGTCAGCCGGGGTTTTGGTGGCGAGTGGCTTCGACTTGGCCTTCATGATGTTTGGCAGAGAAGCGTAACGCGGCTCGTTGAGACGCAGGTCCGTCGTCACGATTGCCGGCAGGGCCAGCTTGACCGCCTCGAGGCCGCCATCGACCTCGCGGATGACGTTGACGTTGACGCTGTCGCCGTCGACTTCGACCTTGCTGGCGAAAGTGCCCTGCGGCCGGCCCAGCAGAGCGGCCAGCATCTGTCCGACTTGGTTCGAATCGTCATCGATCGCCTGCTTGCCCAGGATCACGAGGCCCGGCTGCTCCTTGTCGGCGATAGCCTTCAGCAGCTTGGCAACCGCCAGCGGCTCTACCTCGTCGTTGGTCTGCACCAGGATCGCCCGGTCGGCACCCATCGCCAGCGCCGTCCGCAGCGTTTCCTGCGCCTTGGCCGGGCCGACCGAAACCACCACGATCTCGGTCGCGACGCCCTTTTCCTTGAGCCGGATTGCTTCCTCGATCGCGATCTCGTCGAACGGGTTCATGCTCATCTTGACGTTGGCCAGATCGACACCAGTGCCATCCGCCTTTACCCGCGGCTTCACGTTGTAATCAATTACCCGCTTCACAGAGACCAAAATTAGCACGATTCAGTCTCCGTTTGTACGTTAGCCATGACAGTCAGCGTTAGCCATTCGGCGTTCAGGGCAGGTGAGTTTGAATTTTCGATCTCTACGGACACTGACGTCGTCGCAAGCCAATTGCCGGGTTTGCGTTCGCTCACGTTTTTTAGCGTGAACCGCCCACGAATTCGGCTGTCGACCTTGACCGGCGAAATGAAACGCACAGCGTTGAAGCCATAGTTCAGCGACATCCGCGCGCCGACAATATTTGGCATAACTTCATAGGACATGGCGGACAGCAGCGAGAGTGTGAGAAAGCCGTGAGCGATCGTTGAGGCGAAAGGTGTCCCAGCGGCTCGTACCGGGTCCACGTGGATGAATTGCTCATCATGCGTGCACCGAGCGAAGTGATCGATTTGCGACTGATCAATGCGCATCCATGGCGACACGCCGAGGGCCTGCCCGGTCAGGCCGCGAAACGCGAGGAGGTCTATCTCCGCTGCCATTTCACAGAACCTCGAATAGGCCGGCAGCACCCATCCCGCCACCAACGCACATGGTCACGACGACATGTTTGGCCTTGCGACGACGGCCCTCGATCAACGCATGGCCAACCATCCGGGTGCCTGACATACCATAAGGATGGCCGATTGAGATCGCGCCGCCATTGACATTGAGCAACTCGTCCGGAATGCCGAGTCTGTCCTGGCAATAGAGGACCTGAACGGCGAAGGCCTCGTTCAATTCCCAAAGACCAATGTCATCGACCGAGAGCTGAAAGCGCTCAAGCAGACGAGGAATCGCGAAAACCGGGCCGATGCCCATCTCATCAGGTTCCGTGCCCGCCGCCGCCATGCCCAAATAGCGACCAAGTGGCTCCAATCCCTCGCGCGCCGCTACCGCGCTTTCCATGACCACACACGCGGCGGCACCGTCGGACAACTGGCTTGCATTGCCAGCGGTAATGCTTCCCCCGTCGCGCACCGGCTTGAGCGTTGCCAATCCCTCGATCGTCGTGTCCGGTCGGTTGCCCTCGTCGCGGCTGATCTCGAAAGCGAGATCGGAGCGGGCACCGCTGGCCCTGTCGATCAAGGCCATCGTCCCGGAGACAGGCACGATTTCGTCGGCGAAGCGCCCCTCGCGCTGGGCAGCGGCAGTGCGTTGCTGCGATTGTAGCGCGTAGCGATCCTGTCGTTCGCGCGAAATGCCATAGCGGGTTGCCACGGTTTCGGCGGTGTCGAGCATCGGCATGTAGATGTCGGGCTGGGCGATGAGAAGCTCAGCATCCTCGTCAATGCGAAACTGTGGAGTTTGGACCAACGATATCGACTCGACGCCTCCGGCCACAACCACATCCATGCGATCAACGATCACCTGCTTGGCCGCAGTGGCAATGCTCATCAGGCCCGATGAACACTGGCGGTCAATGGTCATGCCGGCGACGCCAACAGGAAGACCTGCGCGAAGCGCCGCGGTACGACCAATAGTGTGCTGCGTTCCCTGCGGCATGGCGGCACCAATGATGCAATCGTCGATGCGTGCGGGATCGATTCCGGAGCGCGCGACAGCTGCCTCGATTGCACGGGCAGCTAGGGTCGGCGCAGGGGTTGCGTTGAACACCCCTTTGTAGGCGCGACCGATCGGAGTTCGCGCGGTTGAGACGATGACAGCATCACGAGACATTTCAAGCACCTTCCGGGTTCGCATGGGCGGCTTCCGCTTTGCCCAGTTCATGACGGCTCTGCGCCAAACCATCGTCGATAACGCGCTCGCCAGCTGGATCGACGACTTCATCCCAGCGTGCGATCAATTGGCTGACTGCATCGTCGCCTTCGCCGGCGTAAATGCCGCGCGTTAACGTGATACGCGCTGTCTCGAAACTGCCACCGCCTGCGCAGAGAATGGTGCGGTTGGGGGCATCGTCGCGTACCAGCGCGAGAACGCCGGGACTTACGAGCTCCGGCCGCAGCTTGCGCAATATATCATCCGGCAGGATGCCCTCCATCATTGCCGTTGCCGCCGTCGGCGCGAGGCAGTTGATCCGAATATTGTGGCGTGCGCCTTCAAGCCCGAGCGTCTGCATTAAACCGACCAGCGCCATCTTGGCAGCGCTGTAGTTCGACTGGCCGAAATTTCCGTAGAGGCCCGATGAGGACGTTGTGAACACGATCCGACCGAAGCTCTGTTCGCGCATGATATCCCACACCAGCTTGGTGCAGTTAACTGTGCCCATCAGGTGCACGTCCATGACCAACCGGAAGTCGTCGAGGTCCATCTTGGCGAATGTCTTGTCACGCAAGATGCCTGCATTTGCCACTAGAATGTCGATGCGGCCCCATTTGTGCCGAACAGCCTTAACCATCTCGCTAACGGCGGCGAAGTCGGTCACCGAATTACGTGCTGCTATCGCCTCGCCGCCGGCAGCAACGATCTCTGCCGCCACGCTGTCGGCATTAGTCCCGAGATCGTTGACGACGATTCGCGCGCCGTGCTTTGCGAGCAGCAATGCATGTGCACGGCCCAGACCCGCGCCTGCACCGGTGATGATCGCCACCTTTCCTGACAAATCGATCATGCGTTCCCCCTGATGTTGACCTATCCGTCGATGCTTGCGCCGAGCGCGGCGTGGACCAGCCCTCCATCGACCGTGATTGTTTCACCGACCACGTAATCCCCCGCGCGGCTCGCCAGATAGATCGCTGCCGCAGCGATATCCTCAGCCCTGCCGATCCGGGCTGCCGGTATCGCCAAAGCAACCGTGTCGGCGCGATCGCGCGCTGCCCGGTTCATCGACGATGCGAAGGCGCCGGGCGCAATAGCTGTGACGTGAATGTGATCGCGCACCAATCGGGCTGCCAGTCGCCGCGTCAGATGCAGAACAGCCGCTTTTGACGCCTGATAGCTGTAGGTTTCCCAACTATTCAGTCGCAGCCCGTCGATTGAGCCAATATTAATGACTTTTGCAGGTCGGTCAGCGGTGGCTGAAGCCGCGAGCTGCCGATAGAAAAGTTGTGTAAGAAAAAAGGGTGTCTTTACGTTGAGATCCATTACACGGTCCCAACCATTTTCGGGGAACTCCCCGAATTCGGCACCCCAGGCGGTGCCGGCATTGTTCACCAGAATATCGAGAGCCTTCTCGTGACGGCCGAAGCTCTCCAAGAGTGATTGACATCCCGCGAGCGTGGACACGTCCTGGGGCAAGGCGATGCAGGACGGCCCGAGAGCAAGGGCGGTAGCTTCACACTGCTCCTGCTTGCGCGAGCAGATATAGACACGGGCGCCGCTGGCGATGAAGCCTTCGGCCATTGACCGACCGATGCCGCTCGATCCACCTGTAATGAGGGCAGTCCGCCCTTTCAGTGAAAATAGGGAAGAAAGATGCAATGCCGACCTCCTGCAAGCGGACTATCACTCGCTAGGTGCGCCTAAGTCATAAGGACCGCAGGGTCAATAAATTTAAAAAAATGTCCCGGCTTCACTGCGGCCAGTGATCGCTTTCAGCCCTACATAGAATTCGGCGTGAACGCAGGCGAGGTCAGATGTACGCGAGCCTGTTGATGTGATACGGATCAGTTTGCCAATGTAGAGAGCGAGTGCTGCCAGACCGTTGGTGTCGTTCGCAGCCGGGTTTATGGCTCGTGTCCGAGCCGTCCACGCAGTCTGAATTGTCAGAATCGCGTGTGCGACGCTTCTGCGCAGACTGGGAAATCGCGCAGCTTCCAGCCAGATGGCATATGTTGCGCGGTTAATGGCGGCGAATTCGGTCACCTCTCGAAGGAAGATTGCAGAAGTAAAATTCACGAGTTCGCCCAGATCGCGCGGCGCTGTGGGGAGAGAGGAAAGGATTTCGCGGTATCGATCTCGGGAGACTGTAAAAAGGCGATCTTGCGTGGCCGTGATGAGGCCGTCAATGGAACCGAAATGATACGCGGGCGCTGCGACTGTAAGCTTGGCGCGCGTCGAGATTGCCTGATATGTTAGTGCTTCCAGACCCTCTTCGATTAGGAGCGCGATGGCGGCATTGATGATGCGCTCTCGTGTTTCACGCGCTTTGCGACTCGACCTACTGTGACTTTTTCCCGCCGAGGGGGGGGGGGGCAAGAGAAGGCCGATGCTGAACCCATGGGTCAGGGGGGCGGGGACCCCTTCGGGATCCAAGCCGAGTGGCAGTGTAACAAAAAGCAGGCCGATCGCCACATCGATGGCGGTTGTCATGTCTGCGTCCGCCTCCCCGAGCCCCATGGCTGCGAAGAGGTCGCGCCAACACGGGGCCAATCTCGCGAACCATTCGACGGCCATCTCGCGGCCCTCCTGGCTCTTGCCGGCATTAAGGATGACTTCGCACCACGCGAGACTGTCTTGTCGGCGATGCCCGGCCGCGTTCGAGACAAGCAGGCGTATCAGCGCAGGAATGTTCGCGACGATCTGATCGCCTGACCGCTGCCTAGCGATGGCTCGCGTGTAACCCTCGATATAGCCGTTCAGCAGTCGGTGGGAGGCGATCGCGATGATCTCCGCCTTGTTCTTGTAGTGACGGGTCGTCGCAGCTAGCGACACGGAGCCCTCTACGGCGACCGATCGGTGCGTGAGGTGCGCCAAGCCATGGTTTGCGATGACCCTGATAGCCGCTTCTATGATCCGATCGGGCTGACGTCCAAGAGCGTCATGCGCAAAACGCGTCCGAACGGACGTTTGGGTGTTGGCCAATGTCATCGACTTTCAGGTGCCTTTACGATGGGTCGTCTAACCCGGATTATTCATTGACGGGCTTTTTGGGGTTGGCGACTATGGCGTAAGTTACTGAACTGGAATAAGAAATTGGTGACAAAACCGATCTTGTTCCAGGACAGAAAGCGCCACAGCCGCCATGACCAGCGATAGCCAGGTCCCGTTTTCGATGCCAGCGATTTGCCGCAAGAAAGTGACGGCTGCGTTCGATGGTGGCCGGCTGACTTCGGACGGCGGCGCGGTTTTGTTGGCAGCGGCGGAAAGGCAGTTAAGGACACCTTCCACAGCCGCACGCGCGCGCCGTTGGAGCCGCCGCAGTCCGCTGTGATCGTCAGTTCGCGGGCTGAAAGTCGCGAAAACAGATTGAGACGCCTTGTTCTCCATGACCCCATTATGCGGCGGTCACGCACCGACCGCGGAGAGAAGTGAGTGATCCATGGGAACGATCAAAACGACGAGGATGCAGCTTGACTTCAAGAGCCCCAATCAGAGAGGACTCTCAGGGGCGAGCAAATTCCTCCGATGACATGGAAAAGAAAGCAGCGTCCAATGTGGCAACCCGCGCGAGTGTGGCGGTGGCGTCAACAAGCCGTCCCAGCATTATGTGTCGAGCAGCCTTGATTTTGCCTGTATAGAAGGCGTCATCCATTTCAGATGTTCCCAGCAGTCGAGCCGCGACGACCGCCTGTTTTAACCAGAGCCAACTGACGACAATCGTCCCCATCGCGTCGAGATAGGGAGTAGCATTGGCAAGTGCCTTCAGCAGGTCCGTTTCTGCAAGACAACGATTAGTCGTGAGCCTGAGTTGTTGGAGTGCCGCGCGTAAGGCGTTCGATTCGGCAGGGAATGCTTCGGCGTATGACAATGTGGCTTCGATCTCGCGCTCGAGAAGTGTCAGCGCTCGTCCGTTCTCAAATCTTACCTTGCGGCCAAGCAGGTCGATGCCGTGGATACCATATGTACCTTCATGGATCGGATTCAGGCGATTGTCGCGATAGAGGCGCTCTACCGGGTAATCGCGAGTATAACCGTAGCCACCGAGAATCTGCATGGCCTCCTTGTTGGCATCGAGGCAATGCTCAGCTGGCCAGGATTTGACGATGGGGGTCAGCAGTTCCAGCAAAAGCGCGGCATCGGCGCGCGCCGCGGCGCTTTCGGCGCTGGATTTTTGATCGACCAGCGACGCGCACAGCGCGCTCAGCGAAATCGCGCCTTCAACGGCGACCTTTTGTTCCATGAGCATGCGCCGCACGTCGGCATGTTCGATGATCGGCACTTGCTGCTGGGTCGGGTCCTTGTCTCCAGGATGCCGCCCCTGAAAACGGTTCCGCGCATAGTCGAGCGAATAGAGGTAGCCTGCAAGGCCTAACATCGCCGCTGAGTGCCCGACATAAACGCGGGCCTCATTCATCATGTGGAACATGGCGCTCAGGCCCTCGTTTGGCTTGCCGACGAGAAACCCGACACAAGACCCCTCCTCCCCGAAGTTCAGCAGGCAATTGGTTGTGCCGCGCTGGCCCATTTTGTGATTGAGGCCCGCTAGCGCGATGTTGTTGAAGGGGCCTGGTGTGCCGTCCTCCTGGGGCAGGAACTTTGGGACGATGAACAGTGAGACTCCCTTAACGCCCGGAGGGCTACCTGGGATGCGCGCAAGCACCATCTGGACGATGTTCTCGGATATTTCATGAGCGCCCCCCGATATCCACATCTTACTGCCGCTGATGTGATAGCGCTCGCCTCCGACCGGCGTCGCGCGAGTGCGGATATCGGAGAGCGATGATCCGGCCTGCGGTTCTGACAGGCACATCGTCCCGAGCCAGCGGCCTTCAAGCATGGGCGGCAGATAGATCGATTTCTGCTCAGCGTTGGCGCAAGCGGCGATCAATTGCGCCGCGCCGATCGTCAGGAAGGAATAGTTTGCCACGCTGATGTTGGCGGCCATGAACATTCCATTGCAGGCCATGGCTAGAAGACAGGGTAGTTGGGAGCCACCATGATCTTTGGCAAAGGCCGCGCTGAAGAACCCGGCATCCGCAAAGGCAGCGAGCGCCTTGCCCACTTCGGCCGGCACCTCAACACTGCCGTTAGTGAAGCGCGGCTCTTCGGCATCCACCTTGGCGGCGCAAGGCAGATAAAACGCCTCTGCGACGGCTTGCGCTGTGTCGAGAATGCCGATGGCCGCATCCCGATCAAGGTGGGCGAAGTGTGGCCTTTGGAGGAGCATGGCAAGGTCGAAGCATTCGAACAGGATAAACTCTAGGTCGCGACGATCAACGATGTGGCTCATGCCTTCAAACCCCTGCGGGAGTGCCGCTTGACAAACTTTTGAAAGAATGTATCGATCTCATCATAAGATAGCAAGGAAAGAGATGGGGGCAAAAATCCTTGATTCGATTTTTGGACTCCCAGGGAGGGCATGACAATGATGTCTGTGAAGAGCACAGCTATCGCGGGGGTCGGATATACCGACTACTCACGCAACTCCGGACGCACCGTGGAGAGAATCGCTCTAGAGGCTGTGCATGCGGCCGCTGCCGACGCGGGCATTCCGGTAAGTGAGATTGATGGCCTCGTCACGTACGGGCTTTGCGACACGAGTTATACCGGGGTAATTGCCACCGGTCTCGGTCTCAAGCGGCTGGACTATTTCTGCGATTATTCCGCTGGTGGTAACCTTGCATCGGCGGCTGTGCTTCAGGCGGCCATGGCTGTCGCGACTGGGCAAGCTAAATGCGTCGTTGCCTATCGAGCGCTGAATGGGGCCACCGGGATGCGCTATGGCGGTAGCGGCTGGGGCAACATGTTGTCAACGACGGGCTTGCTGTCTGATGCTGAGCCACAGTTTCTTGACACCAGCGGCATTACGATGCCGGCCCAGCATTTCGCGTTACTGGCACGGCGTCACATGGTCAAATACGGTACGACCAACGCGGATTTCGCTGCGGTTGCTATGACGTGCCGCGATCATGCGGCAAAGAATCCGCGAGCACAGATGCGCAAGCCTATGGCGCTCGCGGACTACGAGGCATCACCATGGATAGCCGAACCCTTCCGCCTGCTCGATTGTTGTCTGCAAAGTGACGGGGCCTGCGCGGTGCTGGTTACGAGTCTCGATCATGCCAAGGACTTGCGTCAGAAGCCGGTCCGGATTCTGTCCGGCGCTATCGGCGGCAGCCCGCGCTCGCGCGGTGTGATGTGGACTAACTATGCTGATGAGCACGCCGAGTGCTTTGCCACTGAGTTGGCCGATGGGCTATTCGCGCGGGCAGGCGTAACGCGTGCGGACATGGATTTCGCGCAACTGTATGACTGCTTCACCTACAGTGTCCTTGTGCAATTGGAAGACTTCGGCTTCTGCGAAAAAGGGGAGTCAGGCGCCTTCTTTCGGGAGGGCCGCGCAAGCCTGCAGGGCGAATTGCCGGTGAACACCGGTGGCGGGCTCCTTTCGGAAGCCTATATCCATGGCCTCAATTGCGTGGTCGAAGCGGTAGACCAACTCCGAGGGCATGGCGGTGAGCGTCAGGTCGCGGGCGCCGAACTCGGGTTGGTTACTGCCGGCGGTGCCGCCCATTCGGGCAGCGCTCTTATCCTTGGAGTTCAGTGAGATGGACAGCGTCATGACGCCGATGCCACCCGTTCCCCACCCGACGTTGCTATCGCAGCCGTTCTGGGATGGTTGTCGCAACGGGGTATTACGGCTTCAGCGGTGCGATGCCTGTGGGCGCCTACGGTTCTATCCTGCTGAAAGCTGTCCTAACTGCGGTACAATAGGTGGGATCTGGGTTGATACCAGTGGTCGAGGCACGCTCTACAGTTGGATTGTGGTTCATAAGAACCCTGATCGTTATTGGCGGACCCAAATACCTTATATTTCAGGCGTCGTCGAGTTGGGCGACCAGGCGCGGCTCTATATGCCTGCGCTTATCACCGGTGTTGTAGCCGACAGGGTTGCTGCCGGCATGGCGCTTCAGGCTTGGTTCGATGATGTGGGTGACGGGCATGTGCTCCCACGGTGGTACCCTACATGATGTTCGCGCTGAATTCAAATGTCGCGCGATGTGTTCAACGGCGCGGCAATGCGCGCGCGGCTGCAGCATTGCCATTCGCCTATGTCTTAATGGGCAGTCGGACCCCTTGTTCAAAACCGTAACCTGAAACCAAGAGGAAAATAATGGGACCCGATACCGAATACACTGAGACACAGCGCATGATCGCCAGCTTTGTCGACATGCTCGCCAAAAAGTACGGGCGATCTTATATTCGCGATCTCGTTGCGGCCGGGAAAACCTTTCCTGACGAGATGTGGAAGGAAGTCGCTGAAGGCGGCTATCTTGGGATGATCATCCCTGAGGAGTTCGGCGGTACGGCGATGTCGTATGATGACGTGCGCGTATTCTTTACCGAGATGGGCCGTAAGGGCATAATCACGCTCCATTTTGTCAGTCATTACATGGATTGCTTGCTGGTGGGAGCCGGTAATCAGGCTATGAAAGAGAAGTATCTCCCCGGCATGGGGGCGGGCGAATATTGGAGCTTTGCGATCACTGAGCCGTCTGCCGGTACGAACAGTTTTCGTATCAGAACAAACGCGGTGCGCGAAGGAGAAAATTACCGTATCAATGGCCAGAAAGTCTATATCACGGGCTTTGCTGAATCAAAGCATGTGGTGCTTGTAACCAAAACTGACATCGAAGGCGTTGGCCCGCGCAAGAGCGCGTTCAGTTTGTTTGTCGTCGACCGAGACGCGCCCGGAATCACGTGCACGCCGATGAACGTCGGCACGCATTTGCCAGATAGACAGTACATCGTCTTCTTCGAGGATGTGCTTGTCCCTGCGGATAACCGGATCGGTGACGAGGGCGCTGGGCTTGGCATCCTGTTCGATGCTCTGAACCTGGAGCGAATTGTTATCGCCGCCCTCGCGCTTGGCCTCGGCGAGCACGTGCTCGCCAAAGGTGTCGAATATGCCAAGGAGCGGACGGTGTTCAATGGCCCGATCGGCGGCCATCAAGCGGTCCAGCACCTCTTGGCGCGCGCCTTCGTCAAGCTGAAACTGGCCAATCTCGCAAACCGTGAAGCGGCAGTTGCGTTTGATCGCGGCGATGACGCCGGTGTGGTCGGCATGTACGCAAATATGGCTAAGCTCGCTTGTACCGAAGCGGCGTTTGAAGCGGGTGACGCCGCATTTCAGGTACATGGCGGTGCCGGAATTACCGATGAATACGACATTGCGGCAATCCTGCCACTGATCCGTACCCTTCGGGTTGCGCCGATCAACAACGAAATGACCCTCAACTACCTAGGCGAGAAGTGCCTGGGGCTGGCCAAGAGCTATTGATGGCACAGGACCTCATCCTCGTTGAGCGCGTGCCGCTTAACATTTCTGACGCTTTTCTCGGTCTGGTGACGCTCAACAGA
>OFJB01000781.1_pt1 | contig 14151 bp, 13 predicted proteins | sample 1775081 | NCBI WGS metagenome assembly OFJB01 (sample SAMN08195771, study PRJEB24354) | sludge metagenome | isolation source: initial sludge from phenol fed wastewater aerobic bioreactor | place: India: Nagpur | collected 2016-06-05 | reverse complement strand
TGGAAAACGCCTTTGGGCAGTCCGGCTTCCACCATGATCTCGGAAAGAAGCTGGGCGCAGCCGCAGGTCAGCTCGGAAGGCTTCAGAATGGCGCAGTTGCCATAGGCGAGCGCCGGGGCGAGCTTCCAGGCGGGTATGACGATGGGGAAGTTCCACGGCGTGATGAGTGCCGCGACGCCGACCGGCTCGCGCACGATGTCGATGTCGATGCCCTCCCGCAGCGAGCGGACATGGCGGCCGGACAGGCGCACGGCCTCGCCGGCATAGAATTTGAAAAGCTGCCCCGCTTTTGTCACCTCGCCGCGCGATTCCGGAAGGGTCTTGCCTTCCTCGCGCGACAGAAGCGTGGCGATTTCCTCCCGGCGCGCATTGATAAGCGTACCCACTTTGTCGAGAAGGTCGGCCCGCGCCTGCGGCACCATGCGCGACCATCCGGGGAACGCATGCCTTGCCGCCGCCACTGCCGCGGCGACGTGCTCGGGTGATGTGTAGCTGGCGATCGAGACGATTTCCCTCGTGTCGGAAGGATTGCGCCTTTCCTGCCGCACCGCGCCGGCGACACGCTCGCCGTCGATCAGGTTCAGGCACTCCAAGGGTGTCGCCCGGCCAACATTGATTAGGGAGGCCTGCACATTCATTAGAATTCCTTCCTTGTTAAAATTCCATACCGTGATTAGGGTTTATACGCATACAAGGACTGCATCAACGCCACATTCATTCATAGTTGTAATGTATTTATAAAGGGGACGATGCAAGGTTGACGACCGAGCTGAACAAAGAGCGAGGCAGTACCTTCATCAGGAAAATCGTCAGACATTCCGGCGGACGAAGCAGATCGGCATCATCCGCGGCAACTAGGCGCGAACATAGAACCGCACGCAGAGGCGGCGTGGGCGCAGCCAGCAAAAAAGGGGAAGAAGGAGAAGATTTCGATGAAACCTATCGCCACAGGGGCCAGGGGCCTGGCCACAGCGCTTGCACTGTGTGCGGCGTTCTCTGCGCCTGCTTGGGCACAGAGCAAGGGCGGCAATCTCGTGTCCGTGCTGCGCGCGGATCCCAAGGGCTTGGTGCTGGCGTTTCCGAGCGCCGGCGACACGCAGTTGGTCGCCGCGAAGATCTATGAGGGGCTTCTCAACTATTCCTCCGACCTGAAGCCCGTACCCTCGCTGGCCGAGAGTTGGCAAGTGTCGGAGGATGGCCTTACCTACACATTCAAGCTGAGGTCCGGAGTTAAGTGGAGCGACGGCAAGGATTTCAGCTCCGCCGACGTTGTCTTCAGCCTCTCTGAGATGCTGCCCAAGACAAATGCCGCGGCCAGGCAGGCCCTGGAACAGGTGAAGTCCATCGAGGCGCCCGACGCGTTGACCGTCGTCGTGACCTTGAAGAAGCCGGTGCCTTATTTCCTGATGGTCTTCCCGCGTCAGCAGATGCCGATGATGCCCAAGCACATCTACGAAGGCGCCGACTACGCCACCAATCCCGCCAACGCCAAACCTGTCGGCACCGGGCCGTTCAAGCTTGAAGAATGGCGCCGCGGCTCCTTCATTCGGCTGGTCCGCAACGAGAACTACTGGAACAAGGACCTGCCTTATCTCGACTCCATCACCTACCGCATCATGCCGGATGCGGCCTCGCGCGGCATTGCGCTGGAGACAGGCGACATACAGGCCGCGACCTCGCTCGAGGTGAGCGGCACCGATATCGAGCGCTTCAAGACCAACGCCGATATCGAGATGACGCCAAAGGGCTGGGAATACTACAGCGCCCAGGCGCTGATCGAGTTCAACATGCGCAAAGCGCCGATGGACGACGTGCGGTTCCGGCAGGCGCTGACCCATGCGGTCGACCGGCAATTCGTACTCGACCATGTCTGGAACGGGCTCGGCCGCATCGCCACAGGTCCGATCAGCGCCAGCATTCCCTATTACACCGCAGACGTTCCGAAATCCGACTTCAATGTCGCAGAGGCCAAGAAGCTTCTCGACGAAATGGGCCTGAAGGCCGATGCGGACGGAATCCGGCACGACGACAAGGGCAATCCGGTCAAGGTCGGGCTGCTGATCCTGCCGGGCGAGCCCTACGACCGCCTGGCCGAATATGTCCGCGAGGCGTGGAAGGCGATCGGCATCGAGACGGAGCTGCAGGCGACCGACCTCGGCACCTGCTACGATCGGCTTTCCAATTGGAACTACGACATCGCCATCTTCAACCTTGGCCAACTCGCCGACCCCGGGATTGGCAGCCGCAGCTACTACCATTCGTCCAACATCAAGAAGGGCGGCGGACCGCTGGCGAACATCACCGGCTATTCGAACGCTGACGTCGACAAATGGTATGACGAAGCGGCGCTGGAAATGGATCCAGCCAAGCGCGGAGAGTTCTACGCCAAGGTCCAGCGCAAGCTCGTCGAGGACGCGCCGATGATCTGGCTGCTCGATCTCGATCGTCTCACAATCTACCATAAGGCGGTGCACAACCTGGTCACGGACGGGTTTGGCCCGCGTGGTGGCTGGGATCAGGCCTACATCGACCAGTGAGGTTGTTGTCGTGCAGATGTTGTCCTTCGTAGGGGCGAGGCTGGTGAAGGCGCTGGGCATCCTCCTCGGCGTCGTCTCGCTCAATTTCCTTCTGATCCGACTGGTGCCGGGCGACCCGGCCATGGTCATCGCCGGCGAAAGCGGCATGACGGACGAGAATTTCGTCAACACGATCAGGCACGTCTACGGCCTCGACCAGCCGCTGCTGCTCCAGCTCAAGACCTATCTCCTCAATACACTTTCGCTTGACTTCGGCTTTTCCTACCGGCTTCAGAGCGACGTGCTGGCGCTGATCCTGGAGCGCCTGCCGGCAACCCTCGCACTGACCGGGACGGCTTTTGTCATCTCGCTCATTGTCGGGATCGGCCTCGGTGTCATTGCCGGTTCGCGTCCCGACACCAAGATCGACCATGCCATCAAGGTGGTCACGCTTGGATTCTATTCGATCCCGGTCTTCTGGGTCGGCCTTATGTTGATCCTCGTTTTCTCGCTGAAGGTTCACTGGTTTCCGGCTTCCGGAACAGGCTACGAATATGGCGACGACCCCGGGCTGCCGGCTTTCCTGTGGCATCTGGCGCTGCCGGCCCTCACGCTTTCGCTGTTTTATATTGCCGTCTATGTGCGTCTGGCGCGCACCTCGGTCATCGATGTCATGCATCTCGATTTCGTGCGCACTGCCCGCTCCAAGGGGCTGACCTCGGCCGATATCATGCGTCGGCACGTGCTGCCGAATGCTCTCCTGCCGATCCTGACCATGGCCTCGTTGCAGGCCGGCAGCCTGGTGAGCGGCTCGATCGCCGTCGAGACCATCTTTGCCTGGCCGGGCATCGGTCGGCTCGGATACGAGGCCTTGATGCAGCGCGACTACAACATGCTGCTAGGCGTCTTCCTGACCACCGCGGCAATGGTCGTGCTGCTCAACATCGTCGCCGACGTTCTCTACGTCGTCGTCGACCCAAGGATCGAGGTGGCGAAATGATCCACGCCCGCACTTTGCTGGCGCGCTCGCGTCCGCTGCGCAATCGCGACTGGCAACTCACCATTGGCGTGGGCCTGATCGTCGCGCTTGCGCTGATGGCGGTGACAGCACCGGTCCTGGCGCCATTCGGGCCGTGGGAGATCGGCGGGGCACCTTATCTGCCGCCATTGTCGCCACATCATTGGCTCGGCACCGACATGCTGGGTCGTGACGTCCTTTCCGGCGTCATCTACGGCGCACGCGTTTCGCTCGTCGTCGGCGTGGTGTCTGCGGCGGCCGCCATCTGCATCGGCACCGTGGTCGGCGGCACCGCAGGCTATGCCGGCGGCCTGATCGACGACGTCCTCATGCGGCTGACGGAGTTTCTGCAGACCATGCCTGGCTTGGCACTCGCCCTTGTGCTGGTCGCCGTGCTGGGCGCATCCATGTGGTCGGTCGTGCTGGCCATCGCCTTGGTGAGTTGGCCGCCGGTTGCTCGTCTGATGCGCGCCGAGTTCCTCTCGCTGCGCAGCCGCGAATACGTGCTCGCGGCCACGGTGTTGGGCGAAAGCCACCGCAAGATCGTGCTCAGCCACATGCTCCCCAATGCGCTCGGCCCGATCATCTCGATCGCCTCGCTCAAGGTCGCCAGTGCCATCCTGACCGAGTCTACCATCAGCTTTCTCGGCCTTGGCGACGTTAACAAGATCTCCTGGGGCATGATGATCGGCATGTCGCAGAGCCAATTGCGGAATGCCTGGTGGATGAGCGTATTCCCCGGTCTTGCGCTCTTCGCCACCGTCCTCGCCCTGACCCTGATATCCGACGGCATGGGCCGGGCCCTTGGCGGCCGCCGCCAGAGCATGTTGTGAGATTGCGATGCTGCAAGTCGAAAACCTGAGGATAGGCCTGCCGGCCGGCGCCGATCGACCGTTGGCGGTCAACAACGTCTCCTTCTTCTTGGAAGCAGGAAAGACACTTTGCCTGGTTGGAGAATCCGGCTCGGGCAAGTCGGTCACCGGTCAAGCTATCGCCGGGCTACAGCCGAAGTTCTTGCGCGGAGCGACGTCGGGAACGATCCGGCTCGGCGATCTCGAATTGTCGTCTCTGAGCGAGCGTCAATGGCAGGCCGTGCGGGGCCGCGAAATCGGCATGGTGTTCCAGGAACCGATGACGGCGCTCAATCCGATCATGCCGGTCGGCCGCCAGATCGCCGAGGTCTACCGCTCTCATGGTTGGTCGGGCAGCAAGGCGGAACTGCGCGACCGTATTTATGGGCTTCTTGATCGTGTCGGTATCCACGATCCGCGCCGCATCGCCAATTCCTACAGCTTTCGCATTTCTGGCGGTCAGCGCCAACGTGTGATGATCGCCATGGCCGTGGCGATGAAGCCGAAGCTGCTGATAGCGGATGAGCCTACGACTGCGCTTGACGTTACGACCCAGCGCCAAGTGCTGGAACTCTTGGCCGATCTACAACGCGAGACCGGAATGGCGTTGCTTTTCGTCACCCACGATTTCGGCATCGTCGCCGACATCGCCGATGACGTCGCGGTGATGCAGCACGGCAATCTGATCGAATATGGTGCGAAAAGTGAGGTACTAAGCCGGCCGCGCCAAAATTATACGAAGAACCTGCTCGATGCCGTTCCCCGCCTCGGCGCCTGCCGGCCCTGCGCGGCGCAGCGCAGCGCGCCTTTGATCGAGATCACGGGCATCTGCAAGCACTATTCAGTGCCGGAGGGAATGTTCAGACGCCGTCAACTCAAGGCGCTCGACGAAGTCTCGTTCAGCGTCTGCAAGGGCGAGGTCGTGTCGCTGGTCGGCGAATCCGGATCGGGCAAGTCAACGGTCGCCAAGTGCCTGACCAAGCTCGCGCCGCTCGACGGCGGATCGATCAGGCTGGACGGCGTCGACTTGATGTCCCTCAAAGGCGAAGCGCTCAAGAAGGCACGCCGCCGTATCCAGATCGTCTTTCAGGATCCCTATGGCTCGCTTGATCCGCGCCAGAAGATCATCGACAGCGTCGCCGCCGGACCGGTCGCGCATGGCGTGCCGAAGGCACAGGCAACGACCGAGGCTGCGGAACTGCTGTCGATGGTCGGACTGAGCAAGGCGGTGTTCGACCGCTATCCGCACGAATTCTCCGGTGGCCAGCGCCAGCGCATCGGCATTGCCCGTGCGCTCGCCGTCAAGCCTGATCTGCTCATCGCCGACGAGGCGGTCTCGGCGCTCGACGTCACCGTCCAGGCGCAAGTGCTCGACCTCTTGGCCGACCTGCGTGACAGACTTGGCCTGACCATGCTTTTCATCACCCACGATCTGCGAGTCGCCGGCCAGGTCAGCGATCGCATCATCGTCCTGAAGAACGGCTGCATTGTGGAGGAGGGGGCAACGCAGAGCGTGTTCGCCTGTCCCTGTAGCGATTACACGCGCAAACTTCTCAAGACCATTCCGGGCCTCGACGCCATGGGCAGAGAGCAGACGCCCGATCTTATTTCCCAGATGGCTATCTAGCCATCTGGTTGTCGGTGCAAAGCAAAGGAGAAATGGCATATGACGGGTGAAGCGTTGGTCGGGAAAGACCAGATCAAGATTGACGAGAATTGCATCGTCGAAATCAGCCGGCCGGGAGATGGCGTTTGGCAACTCTCCTTTCTCGATGGCGCCGGCAACGCACAAAAGGCGCCTGAGCCCGATCAGGTCAAGGCTGAATCGGTCGATAGTGGTTTCATCGTGCGGGTGCTGTCCGTCGCCCGGAAGGGCGACGGCACGCTGACCGCCACCGGCAAGACGGAGGCGGCAAACTATGCGCGTATCTCCGTGCTGCGGGATGGCGCATGGAAGACGCAGTATAAGTTGCTTGCCAACACGGAGACGCCGACCGCGCCACTCGGCCCGAACGGTGGCCCAATGATGGATATGGGTCATGATTCCTTCATCGAACTCGCAATCAATCCGAACAACCCATGGGAACTGACCTTCTACGAAGAGACGGAGGAAGTGGACGCTCCAAGCCCTGAGATCATCTTGGTCGAGGCTTTGAAGGATGACGGCAGCGTGGCTAATTTGGACGTTGCCGCTGGACCGAAGCCGTCCATGCTCCTGGCTTCCGGGCCGACCGACAAAGCGACCCGGGTTCGCTTCCTGTGGGCGCACGGCGATCACTTCCATCGCCGTGAATTCAACTTGCCGGGCTGATTACCCATTCTCGAGATAGATAGCGAAGCCGGTTCCTCACGAGCCGGCTTTTGTTCAAGCGTTCTCAAGTGGCGCGGGTTGGAATTCGTTCAGTACCTTGAGGAAATTCTTGACGCGTGCGGAGGTCTCTTCCTGCCGGCAAACCGCGGCGATCTCGGCTAGCCTCGGCAGTTCGTCCAGCGGCCTGAACACCACTTTGGGGTGCCGCGCGAAATTGGCGACCGAAACCGGCAGGATCGCTATGCCGACGCCTGCTGCGACCAAGCCGACGATACCCGTCGTATCGGGCGTCTCCTGCACCACATAGGGCCGGAAGCCGTGCTGCTGACACAAGGCGATGAGTCGGGATTGATAAGGGATTTCGGGGTCGTGGTTGTGCTGTACCAGCGGTTGGTCTGCGAGGTCGCGAAGACTGAAATCGCGCTTGGAGGCCAAGGGATTGGTGATATTTATGACCGCTACGAAACCTTCGCGTATGACCAGTTGCGTGTAGAGCGAGGGTTCCCTGATCGGCGTGCGGATGAAGCCGATGTCGAGCTTTTGGCTCATGATCGAATCGATCTGGGCGCGCGAATTCAGGTGTCGCAATTGCAGCGTGACCGCCGGATATTTCTCGCGGAAAGCCTGAATTGCGTCAGGCAGGCTGTCGACGATCGCCGAAGTGATGAAACCTATGCGTAGCTCACCCGCCGCCCCCCGTGCAGTGAGCGATGCAATGCGGGGCGCGGCGTCTAGTTTGGCCAGGCCCTCCTGGATCTGGGCCAGAAACGCTTCGCCTGCGGGAGTGAGCTTGACGGCACGTGTCGTACGATTGAGCAGCTTGACCCCGACCCGGTCCTCAAGCGCCTTGATCTGCTGGCTGATGGAGGATTGCGATACGCCGAGGCGTTCGCCGGCGCGGGCGAAATGAAGATCGCTGGCCACTGCTATGAAGACGCGTAGCTGCTTGATATCGATTGGGTTATTAATCATTGTTGGTAATATATCGCGGTCGAGCGAATTCTTGCAAGCGGCCGGAGGAACAGGATGTGGACATGACCGAAAGAAAAATCAGCGAGAAAGCAGACGGGCTGTATCGTTCGGCCATTGTCTGCGATCTCACGCTGCCATGGAGTTCCGGACCGCGAGACGGCAGGGCGAAGGCCTTGGCCGATGTCGAAGCGGCGGGCATCGATTTTATTTCGTTGACGATGGGCACGGATTTTTCGACAACCCACGATACGCTCAAGCTGATCGCCGCTGAGCGCGCCCGCATCGCTGCCTCGGACAAGTTGGCTTTCGTGGAAAATGCGGACGATATACAGGCCGCAAAGCGGTCCGGCCGTGTCGCTGTCGGTTTCCATTTTCAGGGATCGGGGCCACTGGCGAACGACATCGAGCTCATTCCGGTTTTCTATGCGCTGGGCGTCCGTCACATGATCCTGGCTTACAATCAGCGCAATCGCTTTTGCGATGGTTGCTACGAATCCACCGACGGCGGCCTCAGCCGGCTGGGCGCGCGTGCGGTGGATGAATGCAATCGGGTCGGCATGGCCTTGGACTGCTCGCATCTGAGCTATCTGTCCTCGATGCAAATCATTGAGCGATCCTCGGCGCCGGTAATGTTCTCGCACTCCAACGCCGACGCCGTGCTGCCCTCTTTCCGCAACATCAAGGACGACCAAATCGTGGCATGCGCCGCGAAGGGCGGCTTGATCGGTGTGTGCGGAGCCGGCAAGTTCCTCACGGCCAGCCAGGATTCGACGGTCGAGGGCCTGGCGGACCATATCGAGCACATCGCCGGGCTTGTCGGCTTGCAGCATGTGGCGCTGGGACTCGACGCTCTTTACTATCCGGAAGTGTTCTACCGGCTCTATGCCGAGCGGAAGGATGCCTATCCTTCGGACGTGCCGCCGCCGCCCTGGAACTACTTCGACCATGGCGACCTTCGCTACCTGCCCGACGTGCTGCTGGCGCGCGGTTATAGGGACGAAGCGATCGCCGGCATCCTCGGCGAAAACTTTCTCCGCTTCGCCCGACAGGTTTGGAAACCGGCGGCCGAAGCTTGGCCGGTATCCAGGAATTGAGTATGAAAAGACTCGCCCGCGCTGAAAGTCGGGACGGCTTCAGGCCGACTGTTTCGGCGCATCGGTTGCCGGGCCGCTCATAGTACAGGATCGCATGCGCTTTTCGGCATGGTGCGGATGCCACGGGCGATCTCGAGGAAACATTCCTGCAGCAGTGCCAGGCCGCCGTGCAGTTCCCGGGTCTTCTCGTTGAGATAAAGGTCCCGCCGCATCTCCACTTGAAGGCTGTAGACGCCCCTTTCCGGCGCGGAATGCCGGCGCAGCAGCTCATTGCCGCGAAAGGGCTTGTTGGAGGTGACCTCGAAGCCCTTGTTGCGGAATGCCGCCGCCGCCAGTTCGACATAGGCGGGCGTTGCCGTCGCCCCGTCGAGATCACCGAGGCAGATGTCCGGCCGCTTGACGCCGTCGCGCGGACCGACTGACGACATGCTATGGCAGCTCAGCTGAAACGCCCGGCCGAATTTGCTGCGTTTTTCCGCCAGGAGTTCCCCGAGCTTATCGTGATAGGGCACGTAGTAGTCGGCAATACGGCGTTCGACGTCCCGCACGGACAGCTTGTCCTCATAGAGTGGCGTGTAGTCCGAGCCGAGGGAATGAATGAGGCCGGTGCCGGACTGCACAGACGCCGGCAGTGGATTCACCGGCGCGGGCCAGCTTTCACCCAGCATTTCCGGATCGATGTCGTCGGCGGGACGGTTGGGGTCGACATAGGTCGGCGGAAACTGCGCCATCAGCACCGCCGCGCCCTCCGCTATGCAAGGCAGCACCACGCGCTCGACATAGGGCGAGATTTTGGTGTGCAGGATGCGGAAGGAGGCTGGCGGCAAGAACTCGGGCGGATAGCGCGTGCCGCTGCGTGAGACGTCGATGACCAGTGGACTGTCCAATTCGCCGGGTGCCAGGCGATAGATGGTTTCGGCTACGATATGGGCTGGTGCAATGTCCTTGCTGTTCGATGCTACGTTCACATTCATCATCTATGTCCTGCTGTTATCGTCCGTCACATATCTCGCGGCGAGGGGGCGGGCCGGTTCAGCCGGCGTTCGCCAGCTTCTTCAGTTTCGCCTCGGCGAAGCGCGAAATGCAGAAGGCATCGATCGGCGTTTCAGAGCGGCCATCGCGGATAACCTCGCAGAGGATCTCACCGATCGCTGCGCCGAGCTGAAAGCCATGGCCGCACAGGCCAAAGGCGTGGATCAAGTTCGGCGTGGTTTGGCTTGGGCCGATGATCGGCAACTTGTCGGGAAGGTCTCCTTCAAGGCCGCTCCAAGATCGGATGATCTGCAGGCCGGACAATTCCGGCACCAACTCGATGGCGCGTGAGAACTGGCCGAGCGTGGTGTCGGCGCGGTTGCGTGCCCGCTCGATGGAGAGATCGCCCCAGCCTGGTCCGCCCCCAAGCACGACGTTGCCGCGTTCGACCTGGCGGAAATAGACCGCGCCACCGCAGACGGCGATCGACTTGGTCATGAAGTAGGAGACCGGCTCTGTGACGAAGAGGTTAGGCGTGCGCAGCGTCAAGGGCGCACATTCGTTGAACATCTCCATGAATTTTCCGGCCCAGGCACCAGCGGCGTTCACCAGATGCTTCGACTTCACCATGAGGCCGGGCGCTGATGTCTCGAAATGACTGCCGGTCCAGGTGCTGTGCTCGACGCGGGTGAACTCGCGGATATCCACGCCCTGTGCTCGCGCGGCGCGGCTGTAGGCGGGAGTGACTAGCCGGGGGTTGGCATGCCCGTCCTCGACCGCCAGCGAAGAGCCGGCAATCTTGCGGCTTACCCAAGGGAACATCTCCTGCGTGACCTTGCCGGACAGCAGTTGCAAGTAGAGGCCGTATTCACGCGCCGCTGCCGCATAGTCCTCCAGCATCTGCACGTCCTGCTCGGAGCGCGCGAGGCGTAGGTGCCCGACTTGCCGAAACTCGATGTCCTCGCCCAGGACTTCGTGCAGGCGAGGCCAGATCTTTGCGGCGCGGCGCGTCATCGGCAGTTCGCTCAAGTCGCGGCCTTGTTGGCGAACGCCGCCGGCATTGACGCCGCTCGCCTGCGAACCACACAAGCCCTTATCCATAAGGGCGACCGACATGCCAGACTTGCGTAGTGCCAGCGCAGTGGCGCAGCCGACAATGCCCCCTCCGATAATTGCGACGTCAACCGTCAGCTTCTCCATCGCGGCCTCCTTACACCACCATCGGGATCGGCTTCACGGGATGCTGGCCACGCAATCGGCCCACATCGGCAAGCGATCTACCGCTCTTCTCAGCCAGGATCTCTGCTGCCATGGCGCCGCACACACGCCCTTGGCATCGGCCCATGCCGACACGAGTGAAAGCCTTCAGCCGGTTGACTTCGGGCGCGCCAGTTTTGACGAAGTTGGCGCGCAACTCGCCTACGCTGACGCCTTCGCAGCGACACACCATCAGTGCATCGTCCAACTCTCTCACAAGATGGAGGGGGAAAGGATACGCGGCTTCGATCGCGCTCCTGAAGCGGGCGTGTCGATCGAGTTCTGCCTGAATTTCGGCAAGGCTTTCTGAGGCGGGCACCGGGACGCCCAGATCCTGGAGCACCGAACAGGCAGCGCGTCGACCGGTGAGTTCTGCGACATCCGCACCGCCGATCGCAGCGCAGTCACCAGCAAGATAGACGTTCGCGCTGCTGCTGCGGCCGCCCTCTTTTAGAGACGGAAGCCATTGCCGCGTCGTTTCATCGAAACGGGTCTCGCAACCGGCGAGATCTATGAGCTGCATTTCCGGCTTCAGGCCAAAGGAGGCTGCTACCGCGTCGCAATCAATCTTGTGCCACTGGCCTGCATCGTCGCGCCACCGCAATCCTTCAACGCAGGTGTCGCCGACGACTTCCAGCGCCTGTACGCTGTAGTGCGGTTTGATGCCATGTCTGCGGATCGTTCGCAGATACGCCATTCCGCGCTTTACATAGTCGGGCAAAGCCATCATGCCCGGAAGCGCCTTGACCTTCGCCCAATAGGGGGTGACGTCCAGTACGGCGGCGACTTCGCCTCCAGCCTCGAGATATTGACTGGCAACCAGCGGCAGCAGCGGGCCAGCACCGACGAACGCCACGCGCTTGCCAACCGAGACGCCTTGCGTTTTTAGCGCGATCTGGGCGGCACCCAGCGTGAACACGCCGGGCAGCGTCCAGCCAGGAAAGGGGATGACGCGGTCGAAGGCACCGGTGGCCAGGATTAGCCTGTCATAAGCAATGATCCCCTGCGCTCCGTTGGTCAACGTGTTTAGCTTGCCGTTGAAGCAGTTCCAGACCAACGTGCCTGGCCGGTGGTCAACCTTGTCGCCAAGCTGGCCAAGTGCGGTATGGATTGCCTTGGCCTTGCCGGCCTCGGTTCCATAGAGTTTCTGCGCGTCCCGCTCGGCTCCCGCCGGAGGCTGGCGATAGATCTGCCCGCCTGGACGCTTGCCCTCGTCCACCACAATGGGGCGAAGGCCGGCGCGCGCCAGCACTTCAGCTGCTCTCACACCGGCCGGGCCGGCACCTACGACGACCACTTTGGCGCTCAATTGCTCAGCTCTCTTTTGGCGTTGAATAGCCCTGTCTCAATTTTCATGCCGGGCTCGACGGCGGTATCGCAGGCGCGCACGCGCTGTCCGTCGCCGAGCTTCACCCAGCAATCCTGGCAGGCGGCCATCAAACAAAATCCCGCCCTGACACCATCACCAAATTCGAAACGTCGAACGGCAGCTTGGTTGAGCAGAACTGCAGTTATAGCGAGATCTCCGGCCTGGACATCAACAGGACGGCCATCAACCAATACTTCAAAGCGGAGTCCGTCGCGGTTGATCAAACGGTGAAATTGGGCTTTTTCCCGAATCATTGAGTACGTCTCTCTGCATTCAACACGCTGTCGCGGTTTTCGATCGTTATTAATAAACTAGAATCTTCATAGAGCTATATAGCGTGGCTTTTCCCCATTTCCTTAGGCGATAAAATATCGCATAAAATCAAACATATGGACTGTTGATGTCAACCGATGCGACCTTATGGATTAATAAAAATTGGTAATGAAAAAAGCCAATCAGATGATTTGATGCGATAGCAGTGAGCCGGGATGATCTGTTCTCTATGAGTGATGGCGCCCGTTCCGCGAGGTATCGGCATTGGTGCCGAGCATGGGCAGCTTGCCGACGAGCGCTGTCATCTCCGTTCGCCGAAACGCCTTGCGAAAACGCGACCCGCAAGCCATGCTACCGCGGCGACGGTTGGCCGGCTGAAGTCGAGCGTCACCCCCTTCGCATAGGCCCACAGGTCGAGGTCGCGGGAGATGAACTCGGAACCCTGGTCGACGCGGATCGTCTTCGGGTAGCCGATCCTCGGACAGACCTGTTCCAAGGCCTGGACCACGTCCTCGCCGCGGTAGCTGAACCCGGGATCGAGCACGGGCACGTAGCGTGAGAACGTGTCGACGACCGTCAGGATACGGATCATCTTGCCCGTGGCGAGCTGGTCGTGGACGAAGTCCATCGCCCACACATCGTTCGGGCCGACCGCAGCCACGCGATCCTCCCGTGCCGTGCGCGGCCGGCATAGCCGTTGGCGGTGGGTTCAAAGATATTAGCGGGCATCGTCAGTCTCCTTGCGGTTGGTGGAAATCAGCGCGTCGGCGTGCGCCACTCGAAGCGGCCGGCGCCGTCCTCGTCGGTCCAGAGCGGGATCGCCCGGCCGATGACGGTCGAGAAGGGAAGCGGCCCGAAATAGCGACTGTCGAAGCTGTCGGGACTGTCCCAGTTCATGAAGAAGGCTTCGCCATCTCCGAGCCGTCGGCAGCCCCGCCAGACCAGCAGCGGGCGGCCGCTCGTGTCCTGCGCGCGGGCTTCTCTGTAGGTCATGCCGTAGGCGACGATCGCGCTGCCGGAACGGCAGACCGTGGTTCCGCCGAGCGCCAGCACGCGCTTGATGAGCGGTACGCCGCGCGGCAGGGCCGCTTCGGTGCGCAGGATGGCGCGGCCGATTGCTTGGGAGATTTGTGGCACGACAGCATCGCCGAACGCCTCGACGATCAGGCTGGCAGCAGCCGTCCCGCGTGAACCGCCGACTGCAATGCGCGTGTCAGCCACCCAGGCGGAAAGCCCATCATCCAGCCGTAGGTGATGGGCAAGGCCGCCGTTCCAGTCAGCCCATGGTTCCGCAGCATCGCCGCCAGCGCCCGCGCTCCCGCCCATTTGTCCGGGGCGCGATCCGTCATCGCGCCGTCCATCACCTCGTCCATCGTCGGCGATTTCCTCCGGTCGTAGGCCGGACTCCAGCCGTCCATCCGGCTGTCTCGCTTCGTCGGGGTGGGGAGGATTTCCGCCGCATGGCGCAGCAGGTTCGGCGTGTCGATCTGCGCCTTCGCACCATTCGCCCGGCGTCCC